>Ga0114129_10000140_pt1 | contig 75593 bp, 78 predicted proteins | sample RhiMetdeltSRZDD1_FD_80071 | JGI IMG/M metagenome (GOLD analysis project Ga0114129, IMG submission 80071) | Populus rhizosphere microbial communities from Tennessee, USA - Rhizosphere MetaG P. deltoides SRZDD1 (version 2) (version 2) | ecosystem: Host-associated > Plants > Roots > Rhizosphere >...
CGGCCGCGACACCGACAGCGCCGCCAGCGCCGCCTCCCCGCTCTCCACCGCCGTCACCGCATACCCCGAAGCACTCAGCCTCATCGCAATCAACTGCAGCAAATCCTTGTCGTCATCGACCAGCAGCACGCTCGGGGGGTGCGGGGGGTTAAGGCGCATCTCATCCCCCGCTTCCTTAGGTGTCATGGCTTGGCTCCGGGGTTGCGGCGCAGCCGCTCCTCGCGGTCGAGGATGCCGCGCTCGATCGCTCGGAGCGCCTCGAGTTGCTGGCGCAGCGCTTCCTCGCGCTTGTCGCGCTCTTTGTCCGCGGCCTGGCGCTCCCGCTCCGAAGCCGCCTTTTCCTTGTTGAGCCGGTCGATCTCCCGCGCGACGCGCTGACGCTCGGCGACCTGGGTTGCCAGGAACGCGGCGAAACGCCCCGTCGCCGCGCCCGAGGAATCCGCCATCGGCTCGAGCAGCTCGCCGGCACGCACATCGTCGCGCAGCGGCGCAGGCAGGCTGGCAAGCAGCGCGGCGAGCCGCAGGCGGTTGAACGTTCCGGAGTCGCTTACGAAGGCCTGCTGGGCCGCGGCGAGGGCCGCCTTCTGGTCAGCCGCGGGCGCCCGAGCGAGGTGCGTGGCTTCGCGGATGACGCTGTCGACCTGGTCGACCGGCGGCTGCAGGATCGCGGGCAGCTCGGCGCAGCCGGCGAGCGCAGCGGCGACGACAAGCGCGGGCAGGATCGGCGGGGCCTTCATGCCGCCACCGCGAGCCTGCTGCGCGCCCTGCGCGGGAGCGTGACCCGGAAGTGCGCGCCCCTGGCGCTGGCGAGCACATCGATCCTTCCGCCGTGGGCCTCGGCAAACTCGCGCGCGATCGCAAGCCCGAGTCCCGTGCCTTCGATGCGGCCGCTCGCCTTGGCGCGCCCGCGGAAGAAGGAATCGAAGATGGCCTCGCGCTCCTCCGCGGGAACGCCGGGGCCGGAGTCGATGACGTCGATCACGGCATCGCCGCCGTTGGCGCGCGCGCTGACCGCAATCGTCCCGCCCGGCGGCGTGAACTTGACCGCATTGCCAACCAGATTGTCGACGATCGAAAAGAGCTTCTCGCCGTCGACCTCCACCGTCAGCTTGTCGAGCTCGAGCGTCAGGCTCTGCGCCTTCGACTGCATGACGAGCTCGTGCGGGCGCACCGCGTCGCGGACCAGGCTGTCGAGCGACAGCGGCTTGGGCGCGAGCGAGGCGGCGGCGTGCAGCGCCCGCTGGTAGTCGAGCAGGTCCTCGATCAGGCGCTGCAGCTTCACGCTGTTGTCGCGCATGATCGAAACCACTTGGCGCTGCGGCGGCGCGAGCGGTCCGCCGACCTGGTCGTTTAGCAGCTCGGCGCCTTCGCGCAGCGCGGTAAGCGGGGTCTTCAGCTCGTGCGAAAGGTGGCGCAGGAAGCGGTTCTTCTCGGCCTCGAGCTCGGCGAGCCGGCGCCGCAGCCAGTCGAGCCGCTCGCCGAGCGACTGCAGGTCCTCCGGGCCGCGCACCGTGATCCTGCGCGCGAAATCGGCACCGCCGAGCTGGCGGATCGCCGCGTCGAGCTCCGCGATCGGCCGGGAGATGTACCGCGTGAGCGCGAGCGAGATGGTCAGAACCACCGCGGTGCTGAAGATCACGAGGAGAATGAGCTGACGCTGCACGGTTTCGGCGTTGTGGCGCAGGCGCAGCACCTCGCGGTCGGCGACCAGGTAGCTGATGGCGAGCACCTCCTGCGCGTTTTCGGCGAGCTCCGCGGTGAGCCGCCCGACGCGCCGGGCGTCGCCCTTTCGCCAGGGCAGCGTGCTCAGGCTCTCGTAGAGACCCTGCTCCTGGTCCACGGTTTTCTTGAGCGCGACGAGCTGCTGTTCCTCGAGCGGCAGGAGCATCAGCTCGTCGGCGACCTGCTTGAAGCTGCGGTGCACGCGAACGAAATCGGCCGCGAGGTCGGCATCGTTGACCACCGCCATCTGCTGAGCGAGGCGCTCGATCGAGCCGATGCGGTTGACGAGCGAGCGGCTGGCGCGTGCCGCCTGCGAGGCGCTGTAGACCGCGTTGCGGCTCTGCTCGGTGAGGCGCTCGGTGTTCCAGGCCGAGTACGCGAGCGCGCCGACGAGCGGAAGCGCGACCAGGGTGAAGCCCGCGAGGAGCAATCCAAGGAACGATCGGGGATAACCCATGTCCTTATAATCTCTCGCGAAAAGCCATTGTCAACGGATCGATGTCCCTGCCCCAAGCGCCCCGGATCTACCTCGTCGCGGCGGTCGCCTCGAACGGAATCATAGGCGCAAATGGCGCCTTGCCGTGGCGCCTGCCGGAGGATCTGCAGCACTTCAAGCGCGTCACCATGGGCCATCCGGTCATCATGGGCCGCAAGACCTGGGAATCGCTCAAGGGGCCGCTGCCCGGCCGGGACAACATCGTCGTCACGCGTACCGCCGGGTACGAGGCGCCGGGCGCCTCGGTGGCGAGCTCGCTCGAGGCGGCGCTGGCGCTATGCCTGGGCGAGCCGGTGGCCTTCGTGATCGGCGGCAGCAGCCTGTTCGCGGAGTCGCTGCCGCTCGCCGCCGGTCTCGTCATGACCGAGATCTACAAGGACTTCGAAGGCGACACCTGGTTTCCGCAGTTCGACCGCTCGCGCTGGAAGGAATCCCAGCGCGAGCGGCACGTCACGGCAGACGGGATGAAGTTCGATTTCGTTCTTTATGAACCGACCTGAACGCGGGCCTGGCTTTCCTCGTTCTTCGATTCAAAGACCCGCACTTCGGGCAGCGGGAAGCCGTTGAACTGGCTCGCGTAGGCCGTGGTGTAGGCGCCGGCGTTGCGGATGTAGACGAAGTCGCCTTCCTGCAGGTCGGAGGGGAGCGGCTCGTCGCGCACCACGACGTCGACCGAGTCGCAGGTCGGCCCGCCGACGGTCCAGGGCACGTCCGGGCCCGAGCGGTCGGTGCGGATGCGGTATTTCAAGCCTTCGCTCGACTCGATCACGCCGCCGAAGAGGCCCGCGTCCCAGTGCATCCAGCGCTTGCCGGCGCGAGTCGCAGTCCCGAGCACCCGGCACACAAAATAGCCGGCATCGGAGACGAGAAACCGGCCCGGCTCGGCGATGACCTGGATGTCGTCCGGAAAGGCCTTCAGGCCTTCGTTGACCACTTCACCGATCACCTCGATCGACGGAATGGGCTTGACGTGGCGCACCGGATAGCCGCCGCCGATGTTGAGCAGGCGCGGCCTGAGGCCGGCCCTTGCCATGACGTCGAACAGCGCGCGCGCCTTTTCCATCGCGACGCGCCAGTTTTCCGGGTTGCGGCATTGCGATCCGACATGAAAGGTCACGCCGGCGAGATCGGCGCCGACCTTGGCCGCCGCGGCGACGACCTCGCGCGCATCGCCCGCGCCGGCCCCGAACTTGCCCGAAAGCGGCCAGTCGGCGCCGATATTCGGCGTCGCGATGCGCAGGTAGAGCTTGGCGTCGGCCTTGGTTTCGTGCACGCGCCGGAGCTCGTCGACGCTGTCGACCACGAACCACTCCACGCCCCTGCTGGCCGCGTAGGCGATCGACTCGCGCGACTTGATCGGGTTGGAGTAGAAGACTTCCGCCGCCGGGACGCCGAGGCCGACCAGCAAGTCGAGCTCCTGGGTCGAGGCGATCTCGAACCCCGCGCCTTCCTGCGCCAGCACCTTGAGCACGCGCCGGTCGGGGTTTGCCTTGACCGCGTAGTGCGGCCGCACGCGAGGCATGGCGGCGCGAAAACGGCGCACCTTGTCGCGCACGATGGCCGTGTCGAGGATCAGGAACGGTCGGGTGTACTTCTGGCGTGCCGCCTGGCGCACGATCTCGAAGTCGAGGCTGACTTCGGGATGCGTGTCGAAGAGTTGTTCTTGCGGCTGCTGCTTTGGAAGCGCGGCTTTGCGCGCGATGACGCTACTACTGCGGTCCCCCATCAAAGTTCTCCTTCGGTGTGGAACTAAGTTTCGGGAATGTCTCGAATCTCGACTTCGTAAGCCATGACCTGACCTCTCTTGGTGCTTCTCATGATGACCTCCTTTTCCTCGCTGAATCCAAAAGGAAAAAAACTTGAGCGGAGTATAGGGACATGACCCCCGCTGTCAAGCGCTTTTTTGTCGGTTTTTCTAAACGTTTTACTAAATGCGCGGCAGCGTCACGCCGCGCTGCCCCTGGTACTTTCCGCCGCGGTCGCGGTAGGAGGTCTCGCAGGGCTCGTCGGACTCGATGAAGATCACTTGCGCGACGCCTTCGTTCGCGTAGATGCGCGCGGGGAGCGGCGTGGTGTTGGAGAACTCGAGCGTGACATGGCCTTCCCATTCCGGCTCGAGCGGCGTCACGTTCACGATGATCCCGCAGCGGGCGTAGGTGGACTTCCCAAGGCAGATGGTGAGCACGTTGCGCGGGATGCGGAAGTACTCCACGGTGCGAGCGAGGGCAAAGGAGTTGGGGGGGATGATGCAGACCTCGCCCTTGAAGTCGACGAAATTCTTCTCGTCGAAGTGCTTCGGATCGATGATGGTCGAATTGACGTTGGTGAAGATCTTGAATTCGGTGGAGCAGCGGATGTCGTAGCCGTAGCTCGAGGTGCCGTAGGAAACGATTTTCTTTCCCTCGAAGCTCTTGACCTGGCCGGGCTCGAATGGCTCGATCATCCCCTTGGCCGCCATGCGCCGAATCCACTTGTCGGATTTGATGGTCACGGGGCTATGATAGCCGCTCAAGATGCGCACCAGAGGCGTGACCCTGCTGTTCGGCAGAGCCGTGACCCTGGCGTTCGGGGTGTTGGCACCGCTGGCGGCCCTTGCCGCGGACGAGGTGCGATTCACCGAAGCCGAGATCCGCGCCATCGTCGCGCACGGCCCCTGGCCGACGCCGCTCACCACCGACCCCACCAACCGAGCCTCGGGTAGCCGCGCCGCGGTCGAGCTCGGCGAGCGCCTGTTCTTCGACGCCCGCCTGTCGGTCGACGGACGCTTTTCGTGCGCCACCTGCCACGTGCCGGAACGCAACTGGACCGACAACAAGGTGCGCGGCGCGGCGGCGGCGGAAGTCGACCGCAACACCCCGACCCTGATGAACCTGCGGCTCGGGCGCTGGTACGGCTGGGACGGCGGCGCCGACAGCCTGTGGTCGCAGAGCATCCGCCCGATCCTCGACGCCCGGGAGCTCGGCGCCACCCCGCATCACGTCGCCGAGTTGATGCGCAAGGACGAGCAGCTTTCCTGCCGCTACCGGCGCGCGCTCGGCGCGCCCCCGTCCCCGACCGACGACGAGGAAGTGCTGGTCAACGTTGCCAAGATCCTCGCCGCGTTCCAGGAGACCTTCGAGACTCCGCCCACGCCGTTCGACCGCTTCCGCAACGCGCTCGCGCGAGGCGAGCGGCCGCAGGCCTGGACTTACCCCGAAGCGGCACAGCGCGGGCTCAAGATTTTCGTGGGCAAGGGGAACTGCTCGAGCTGCCACAGCGGACCGAACTTCACGAGCGGAGAGTTCGCGAATAACGGCTTCTCTGGCGACCCGGGGCGTCCGGAAGGACTGAAGGCCGCGCAGGCCAGCCGCTTCAACCTCGCCAGTCGCTTCAACGACGACCCGCTCAAGGCGGTGCGTGTCATCCAGGAGCCGCCGGAAGCGGGAGCCTTCAAGGTACCCACGTTGCGACACCTGATGCTCACCGCGCCCTATGGTCACGACGGCAAGCGGGAGACGCTTGCCGAGGTGGTGCGCCACTACTCGGAAAAGGGCTCGACGAGGCTGCCGGCGCTCGGGCTGACCCTGGCCGAGCAGACCGATCTGGTCGTGTTCCTGGAATCGATCAGCACGCTCAGCAACCCCTGGCGGCCCAGCGAAGACCACACTCGTTGCCACTAGGCCCGTGCGCCTGCGCCCGCTGACACCGAACCTAGGCGCCGAAGTCTGCGGCATCGAGCTCTCGGCCGACATGGACGAGGCGCTCTTCCGCGCCCTGTACCAGGCGTTCCTGCGCTACCAAGTGCTGGTCTTCCCGCCGCACGACGTGCCGCCGGGCAGCCAAGTGGCCTTCGCGCGGCGCTTCGGCGAGGTGCAGGTGCATGTCATGAACCAGTACCACGCCGACGGCTATCCGGAGCTCTACCGCCTCTCGAACCTCGATCGGAACGGCAAGCCGAGCGGCCATCACCCGGACAAGGGCACACTCGCTTGGCACACCGACGGGTCCTGGCAGCGCGTGACCGGACAGGCGACGATCATCTACGGCGAGGTGATGCCCGAAAGCGGCGGCGAGACCCATTTTTGCGATATGTACGGCGCGTACGAGCGCCTCAGCCCGTCCTGGAAAAGACGCCTCGACGGTCTGCGCGCCGTGCACAACCTCGACTTCTCGCGCAATCGGCGCCACGGCGAGGATCCGCTCACCGAGGCGCAGCGCCTGGCGAAGCCTCCGGTCGACCACCCCATCGTCCGCACGCACGCGGAAACAGGGCGCAAGTGCCTGTTCCTGGGCGACCACGCCGAGTACATCCAGGGCGTGCCTTATGACGAAGGACGCGCGCTGATCGAGGAGCTGAACGCGCTCGCCGTGCATGCCGACCTGACCTACGAGCACCGCTGGAAAGCGCGCGAGCTGCTGGTCTGGGACAACCGCTGCGTGATGCACCGGGCGACCGCATACGACGCCGCCACCGAGGGCCGGGTGATCCGGCGCTGCACCGTCCTCGGGGAAATCCCAAGCTAAGGAGCGGTAGGAGCCCCGCTGACTTCAGGTGTTCTGGACGACGATGTTCGGGAACTTCGAGGTCATGTCGCGCTGGGACTCGGCGATCTTCACCGCGCAGCGCCGCGCGATGCGCCGGTAGATCGCGGAGAGCGGGCCATCGGGCTCCGACACCACGGTCGGCTTGCCCGAGTCGGCCTGGCTGCGGATCGTCTCGTCGAGCGGCAGCTGGCCGAGGAGCTCCGTGCCGTAGTCGCGGCACATTCTCTCGGCGCCTCCGGCGCCGAAGATGTGGCTTTCGTGGCCGCATTTCGGACAGACGTGGACCGACATGTTCTCCACCACGCCGAGGATCGGAATGCCGACCTTCTCGAACATCTTCAGGCCCTTGCGTGCATCGATGAGCGCGATGTCCTGCGGCGTGGTGACGATCACCGCTCCGGTCACCGGCACCTTCTGCGCGAGCGTGAGCTGGATGTCCCCCGTCCCCGGCGGCAGATCCACGACGAGGTAGTCGAGGTCGCGCCAGCTCGTATCCTTGAGGAGCTGCTCCAGCGCCTGCGTGACCATCGGCCCGCGCCACACCATCGGCGTATCGACGTCGATCAGGAAGCCGATCGAGATCGCCTGCAGCCCGTGTCCCTCCATCGGCTCGAGGTGCTTGCCGTCCTTGGATTCGGGCCGCCCGGCGATGCCGAGCATCATCGGCTGGGAAGGTCCGTAAATATCGGCATCGAGCACCCCGACCGAGGCGCCTTCCGACGCGAGCGCCAGGGCGAGGTTGACCGCGGTAGTCGATTTCCCGACCCCGCCTTTGCCCGACGCGACGGCGATGATGTTCTTGATGCCAGGGATCAGCTTTACGCCGCGCTGGACCGCATGCGCGACCACCTTCGAGGCCACGTTGACGGCGACGTTGCGCGCTCCCGCCTGCCTGAGCGCCTGGGCCACCTGCCGGCGGATCGGCTCGACCTGGCTCTTGCCGGGATAGCCGAGCTCGATGTCGAGCGACACGTCCTCGCCCGTCACCTTCACGTTGCGGGCCGAGCGTGTGGCGACGAAGTCCTTGCCGGTGTTCGGATCGACGAGCTGCCGGAGAGCGTCCTGAACGGCCGCTTCACTGAGGGACATGGTTGAAGTGTAAGCTAAAATCGCCAGTTTTCCGGCCGCAGATGCCCCGCACCCTCTTCGTCACGACGGCGTTGCCGTACGCCAACGGCCCGTTTCATATCGGCCACATCATGGAGTACATCCAGGCCGATATCTGGGTGCGCTTTCAGCGCATGCAAGGGCATACGGTGCACTTCGTGGGTGCCGACGATGCGCACGGTGCGCCGATCATGCTTGCCGCCGAGAAGGCTGGGAAAACGCCGGACGCGTTCATCGCGGAGATCCAGCGCGGCCGCCGTCAGTATCTGGACGGTTTCCACCTAAGCTATGACAACTGGCACTCCACCCATTCGCGCGAGAACACCGAGCTCTCGCAGGGTATCTACCGCAAGCTGAAGGCGGCGGGGCTGGTGTACACCCGCCCGGTCGAGCAGTACTTCGATCCGGTGAAGGGCATGTTCCTCGCCGACCGCTACATCAAGGGCGAGTGTCCCAACTGCGGTGCCAAGGACCAATACGGCGACGCCTGCGAGAACTGCAGCAGCGTCTATCCGGCGACCGCGCTCAAGAATCCCTACTCGACGCTGTCGGGCGCCACGCCCGTGCTCAGGACCTCGGAGCATCATTTCTTCCATCTCTCCGACCCGAAGTGCAAGAGCTTCATCCGGCGCTGGGTGGACACGCCCGGCCGGCTCCAGCCGCAGGTCGCCAACAAGGCGAAGGAGTGGCTGGACGGCACCGGCGACAAGGCGCTCGCGGACTGGGATGTCTCGCGCGATCCGCCCTACTTCGGCATCCGCGTTCCCGATATCGCGGAGGAGAAGTACCTGTACGTGTGGCTCGACGCGCCGATCGGCTATTTCGCCAGCCTCAAGAATTATTGCGAGCGCCGCAGGCTCGATTTCGAAGGCTTCGTGCGTCCCGGCGGCGGCGCCGAGATGGTGCATTTCATCGGCAAGGACATCATCTACTTCCATACGCTGTTCTGGCCCGCGATGCTGGAGTTCTCCGGCTACCGCACGCCCGACCACGTCCATGTCCACGGGTTCATCACCGTCTCGGGTGACAAGATGTCCAAGTCGCGCGGCACGGGCATCAGCCCGCTGCGCTACCTCGAGCTCGGCATGAACCCCGAGTGGCTGCGCTACTACATCGCGGCCAAGCTGAACGCCAACGTCGAGGACCTCGACTTCAACCCCGACGACTTTCTCGCCCGGGTGAACAGCGACCTCGTCGGCAAGTACGTCAACATCGCAGCGCGCGCGGCGAGCTTCATAAGCAAGTCATTTGACGGAAAGTTGTTCAAGTTCGAACCGCCGAACGGAACCGCGCTCCCGCAGCAAAGCTGGGGACTTGCCATCGGCCATGAGGAATCTATTCGAGGGGCCTATGAGGCGCGAGAATTCGGCAAGGTCATCCGCGAGGTGATGCATATCGCCGACGTCGTAAACCAGCGATACGACCAAGCCAAACCTTGGGAGCTTGCCAAGGACCCCGCCCGGCGAGCCGAACTGCATCGTGTCTGCAGCGATGCTATCGACGCATTCTTTGTGCTGACTATCTATCTGGCGCCGGTCCTCCCTGCGACGGCCAGGCGCGTGGCAAAGGAGCTTTTCGGCCTCGACCGAGAACTGCGTTTCGAGGATCTCAAGTTCCTGCCCGACAGCATTCGGCCGTTCAAACACCTCATCACCCGAGTCGAGGACCGCCAGCTCGACGAACTGTTCGACGTCGCGGCGGTGCCGCAGCCGAGCGCGCCGCAGCGCCACGCGGAGAAGCAGCAGCACCAAGCGAAGGATCAAGCCGTGAGCGATACGATCAGCATTGAAGATTTTTCAAAGCTCGACCTGCGCGTGGCGCAAATTACGCGCGCCGAGGCGGTCGAGGGCGCGGACAAGCTGCTCAGGCTCGAGCTCGATCTCGGCGGCGCCAAGCGCACCGTGTTCGCCGGCATCAAGTCCGCGTACCGCCCCGAACAGCTCGAGGGCAAGCTCGCGGTGGTGGTGGCGAATCTCGCGCCGCGCAAGATGAAGTTCGGCGTCTCGGAGGGCATGGTGCTCGCGGCCTCGGGCGAAGAAGGGCCGGGAATTTTTCTCGTTTCCCCGGACGCCGGGGCGAAACCCGGCATGCGCGTAAAATAGTTCGTATCGCGGCCGCAGAGCCGCAACCGCGGAGAACCGTCGTGGAGAGCTCGAGCCGCACGCTGGTATGCAGCGTGCTGTTCCTCGACATCGTCGAGTACTCGAAAAAGCCGGTCGCCGAACAGCTCGAGCTGAAGCAGGCATTCAACCGCGCGCTCGCCACCGCGCTCGAACAGGTGCCGCAGCGCGACCGCATCATCCTCGATACCGGCGACGGAGCAGCGGTCACCTTCATGGGTGACCCCGAGGACGCGCTGTTCGCGGCGCTTGCGGTGCGCAACATGGCCTCCGACGGCATGCCGGTGCGGCTGGGCGTCAACCTCGGGCCGGTGCGCCTGGTGAAGGACCTGAACGGCCAGATGAACATCATCGGCGACGGCATCAACGTCGCGCAGCGAGTGATGAGCTTCGCCGACCCCGGCCAGCTCCTGGTGTCGCGCTCATTCTACGAAGTCGTATCGTGCCTGTCGCGCGACTACATGAATCTGTTCCGCCACGAGGGCTCGCGCACCGACAAGCACGTGCGCGAGCACGAGGTGTACTCGGTCGTCGGCGGCGCGCCGATGGCCCGCCGGGTGGCGCAGACCGAGTCGATGGTGCAGGCGCGCGACGGCGGCTGGCTCGCCGGCATGGGCCCGCTCGGGCTGCGCCGCTCGGCGCTGCTCGCCGCGCCGCTCGCGTTCTTCCTGGTGGTGGGCGGCGCCGTCGCCGCCAAGACCATGCTCGAATCCTCGGCGCCGGCGCAAAGGACCGGCGCCGCCGTGGACGGCAAGTTCGACAAGAAGCTGGTGGCGCGCCTGGAAAAAAAGCCCGAGCGGCCGGGCGACAAGCCGGCGCCCTCGGGAGAGCTCGCCCGGGTCGAGCTCGCGGTGGCGCCCTGGGGCGAGGTCCTGGTCGACGGCAAGAGCCGCGGCGTGAGCCCGCCGCTGCGGACGCTTGATATTCCCGCCGGCTCGCATACGATAGAGATCCGCAACTCCACGTTTCCAAGCCACGTGGAGAAGGTGAACGTGAAAGCCGGAGAAGCCATAAGAATAAGGCACAGGTTCCAGAAATGACCCGACCGCTGATGGTGCTCGTGCTCGCCGCGCTGGCCGGCTGCGAGACCGAGCCGGTGCGCGAAGTGCAGAAGCTGTTCCAGCCCACGAAAGCCCAAGCGACCCTGAGCGCGGGCCTGAAGCAGTACGAGGACGGCGATTACGAGCAGTCGCTGAAGACTCTGCAGAGCGCGATCCAGCAGGGCCTCCCCGAGCGCGACCGGGTCAATGCCTACAAGCACTCGGCGTTCATCTATTGCGTCTCCAGCCGGGAGCGCCAGTGCCGCGAGGAGTTCAAGAAGGCGCTCGCCATCGACCCCGGCATGGACCTCGCCCCCGAGGAGGCGGACCACCCCATGTGGGGACGGGTCTTCCGATCGGTCAAGGCCGGCCGCTAGGCGGCGCGGCAGCCCGGACATGGAGGCAAGCAAGCTCGGCCGCTACGCGATCCAGTCCGAGCTCGGACGCGGCGCGATGGGCGTGGTGTACAAGGCGACCGACACCGCGCTCGAGCGCACGGTCGCGGTCAAGACCGTCAACATGGCGCTGGAGCGCGACGGCGCCGAGAAGTACGAGGCGCGGTTCTACCAGGAGGCGCGCGCCGCAGGCAGCCTCAACCATCCGAACATCGTCACCGTGTACGACGTGGGCAAGGAAGGCAACGTCGCCTACATGGCGATGGAGTTCATCGAAGGGCAGGAGCTGCGCTCGCTGCTCGCCGAAGGACGCGCGCTGCCGGTGTCGCACGCGGTCTCGATCGCGGCGCAGGTCGCCGAGGGTCTCGCCTACGCGCACCAGCACGGCGTGGTGCACCGGGACATCAAGCCGGCCAACATCATGGTGCTCTCCGACGGGCCCGTGAAGATCACCGACTTCGGCATCGCGCGCATGCGCGCGAGCAACGACGAGCTCACGCAGAGCGGCATGATGCTCGGCTCGCCGAAGTACATGTCCCCGGAGCAGGTGATCGGCAAGCGCGCCGACCACCGCTCCGACATCTTCTCGCTCGGCGTGATCCTCTACGAGACGCTCACCGGGAGCGCCCCGTTCAGCGGCGAGAACGTGACGGCGCTTATGTACCAGATCGTCAATTTCGCGCCGCCCGCGCCGAGCGCGGTGAACCCCGCGGTGCCCGAGCTGCTCAACTTCATCGTCGCCAAGATGCTCGCCAAGCCGCTCGAGGAGCGCTATCAGAGCGCGCAGGACCTGGCGAACGACCTGCGGAACTGCGAGCGCCAGATCGCCTCGCCCGCGACGATCACCCAGCCGCTGCGGCCCTTGGGTCTCGGCGCGGCGGGGCTCGCTACGGCCGGGGGCCTCGCCGCCGGAACGCAGCCCGAGCTCGCGCTGAGCCAGGCCCAGTCGGTGGTGATGGCGCAGACGCTGAACCGCACCCGGCAGGACGATTCGAACCGCGGCGAGGGCACCGATCCGCCGGCGCGAGGACTGGCGCACTCGTTCGACTCGGCCGAGGCGACCCAGCGCCTGGCAGCGCTCACCGGCGCGTCCACCACGCTATCCGATTCGGTGTCGGCGACGCAGGCGATGAGCTCGCTCCAGCCGCCTGAATCCCGCGGCTGGCGCCGCCGCGACTGGCTGCTGGTGGGCGGCGCGCTGCTGCTCGGCCTTCTCATCGCGACCGCGATCCTGCGCGCCTAGCGCCGGGGACTCTTCCTTCCTGCTTCTTGCGGCTCCCACGGCCGCCCGGTGCGCTTCTCGATGTACTCGCGGATCAGGCGCCGTACCACCTGCGAAGGCGTCTGGTCCTCGGCCGCGCACAGTTCCTCGAACAGCGCCTTCTTGCGCGGGTCGACAAGGATGGTGAGCCGGGCGGTGCGCTGTTCCATGGCGTCATAGGATAACACCGTTCCAATTGCATGATAATATGATTCACATGGGATTCGCGCTCGGCCTGCCCTCCGGCGTCGACGCCGTGCTCGCCGCCGCGTGCGCCTGGATCGCCCTCGGGGCCGCAGGCATGGCCGCGCCGGGCAGCCTGCGCCTGTCGGCGCGAGTCCTCTACCCGGCGGGCGCGCTGGTCGGCGTCGCGCTGGGCGCCGCGGCGCTCGCCGCGTCGCTCGGCAACACCGAGAGCACGCGCGTGCTCCCGCTGGGCCTTCCGGGCCTGCCGTTCCATGCGCGGCTCGACGCGCTTTCGGCCTTCTTCCTCCTGCTGCTCGCCGCGGTCGCCGCGGGCGTGTCGGTGTACACCGTGGGCTACCTGCGCCCCGGCACGGGGACCGCCCCCGGCGTGCAGTGCCTGTGCCACCACGTGTTCCTCGCCAGCATGGCGCTCGTCCTCGTCGCCGACGACGCCTACTTCTTCATGGTGGCGTGGGAAACCATGGCGTTGTCCTCGTTCTTCCTGGTGACGAGCGACCACCGCCACGCCGAGATCCGGCGCGCGGGCTATCTCTACCTCCTGATTGCCCACCTCGGCGCGATCTCGATCCTGCTCTGCTTCGGCGCGCTGCAGGCCGGCACCGGCGACTACAGCTTCGACGCGATGCGCGCGCTGCAGCAGCCTGCGGGCTGGGGCAGCGTCGCCTTCGCGCTGGCCCTCGCCGGCTTCGGCGCCAAGGCGGGCATCGTGCCGCTGCACGTATGGCTGCCCGAAGCGCACCCTGCCGCGCCCTCGCCAGTGTCGGCGCTGATGTCGGCGGTCATGCTGAAGACCGCGGTCTACGGCCTGATGCGCGTCACCCTTGACCTCATCGGCTTTCCCCTGTGGTGGTGGGGCGTGGTGGCGCTGGTCGTCGGGCTCGCGAGTGCGCTCTTCGGCGTCATCTTCGCCGCGACGCAGAGCGACATGAAGCGGCTGCTCGCCTACTCTTCGATCGAGAACATCGGGCTCATCATCGCAGGCTTCGGCCTTGCGCTCCTGTTTCGCGGCTTCGGCATGGGCAGCCTCGCCGCGCTCGCGCTGACTGCCGCTCTCTACCACTGCCTGAACCACGCGTTCTTCAAGGGCCTGCTGTTCCTCGCCACCGGCTCGGTGCTCCACGCCACGAGCGAGCGCAGCCTGGGACGCCTCGGAGGACTGATCCATCGCATGCCCTGGGTCGCCTGGTGCGCGCTGATCGGCTCGGCCGCCACCGCCGGGCTGCCCCCGCTCAACGGCTTCGTCTCGGAATGGCTGCTGCTGCAGGCGTTCCTCTTCACCCCGGGGCTGCCGCAGGGCTACGTCAACATGCTGGTCCCGGTGGCGGGCGCCGCGGTGGCGCTGGCGGCGGCGCTCTCGGGCTATGTCATGGTGAAGTTCTTCGGCGTGGTGTTCCTCGGCCAGCCGCGCGAAGCCCGCGCCTCGGAAGCGCACGACGCCGGGCCTTGGGAGCGCAGCGCGCTCGTCTGGCTTGCCGCAGGATGCGTGGTGCTCGGCCTCGCGCCGATGCTGGTGCTGGAGCTCCTCGAGCCGATCACGCAGCGCTTCACCGGCTACACGCTCGCGGGGCTGGGGAGCGGTTGGCTGTTCCTCGCGCCGATCGACGCCGAGCGCGCGAGCTACAGCCCGCTCCTGTTCTTCGCGGTGGCGGCGCTGCTCGTCGCCGCGGCCTGGCTGGCGGTGCGCGCGTTCTACCACGGGCGCGTGCGGCGCGCGCCGCCCTGGGATTGCGGCTTTCCCTGGCTGAACGCGCGCATGCAGGACAGCGCCGAAGGCTTCGGCCAGCCGGTGAAGGTCGTGTTCCGGCCGGTGTTCCGCATCGAAGGCGAGACGCCTTCACCCGGCGATTCGCGGCCCCGGTACCGCGAGAGCGCGGAGGACCGGCTGTGGTACTGGCTCTATCTGCCGGTCGCGCAGGCGGTCGAGAGGGTCACCGCCCTGGTGACCGTGCTGCAGCGCGGCCGCATTTCGGTGTACCTCATGTACAGCTTCGCCACGCTGCTCGTGCTGCTCTTCTTCATCCGATGAGTGCCTCCGGCCTGGTCGCGCAGCTCACCGAGGTTGCCCTCGCGATCCTGCTCGCGCCGCTTCTCAGCGGCTGGGTGATCCAGTGCCGCGCCTGGCTGCAGAACCGGAGCGCGCCGGGCCTGCTGCAGCCCTACCGTGTGCTGGCGAAGCTCTTCGAGAAGGAGGTGGTGCTGGCTCACAACGCCTCTTCGCTCTTCCGCAGCGCACCGTACCTCATCTTCGGATGCCTGGTGCTAGCGGCGGCCATCGTGCCTACGCTCGGGACCGACCTTCCGCTCAACCCCGCCGCGGACGCGATCGCGCTGGTCGGCCTGCTCGCGCTGGCGCGCTTCTTCATCGCGCTCGCCGGGATGGACGTCGGCACGGCCTTCGGCAGCCTGGGGGCGCGGCGCGAAATGATGGTGGGCTTCCTCGCCGAGCCGGCGCTGCTGATGGTGCTGTTCACGGCCTCGCTTATCTCGCACTCGACCTCCCTCACCACCATCGTGGAGACGCTGGCGCACCGCGAGTTCGTGATCTACCCGAGCATGGCCTTCGCCGGCGTCGCCTTCACCATGGTGTCGCTGGCTGAGAACGCCCGCATTCCGGTCGACAACCCGGCGACGCACCTGGAGCTCACCATGATCCACGAGGCGATGGTGCTGGAGTATTCCGGACGCCACCTCGCCATGATCGAATGGGCCGCGAGCCTGAAGCTCTTCGTCTACTCCTGCATCGGACTGGCATTGTTCTTCCCGTTCGGCGTGGCCCAGGGCGGAGACTGGCTCGGGCTGGTGCTCGCGCTGCCCGCGTTCGCCGCCAAGCTGGCCGGCGGCGGCGCGGCGCTCGCCGCGATCGAGATGGTGAGCGCGAAGATGCGCATCTTCCGCGCCCCGGAGTTCCTCGGCACCGCGTTCATGCTCGCGGTGCTCGCCCTGCTGGTTCACGTGCTGCTGGAACGCTGATGGTCCTTCACTACGGGCCTCAGCTGGTCAACCTGCTCGCCGCGGTGCTGCTGCTGCTCGCCTTCGCCATGCTGTCGCAGCGACGCATCCTGTCCCTCATCAACCTGTTCGCGGCCCAGGGGCTGGTCCTGTTCATGGCCACCGTGCTCGTGGCGATGATCACGGCGCAGACCCATCTGTACTGGTCCGCGGCGGTCACGCTTGTGCTCAAGGTGTTCCTGCTGCCCTGGATCCTGCACCGGCTCATCCGCCGGCTCAACGTCAAGTGGGACGTCGAGACCCTGGTCAACATCCCGACCCTCATGATCTTCGGACTCGTGCTGGTGATCCTCGCCTTCAACCTCGCCGCGCCGATCTCGCTGCTCGCGGGCACGGTGACGCGCTCGACGCTCGGCATCGCCCTTGCCACGGTGCTGCTTTCCTTCCTGATGATGATCACCCGCTCCAAGGCGGTGCCCCAGGTGGTGGCGTTCCTCGCGATGGAAAACGGCCTGTTCTTCGCCGCTACCGCCACGGTGTACGGCATGCCGATGGTGGTGGAGCTCGGCATCGCGCTCGACGTGCTGGTCGCCTCGCTCATCCTGGGGGTGTTCCTGTTCCAGATCCGCAGCCGGTTCGATTCGGTGGACACCCGCCACCTCGAGCGGCTGAAGGAGCAGTGATGGGCGCGGAGCTCGCCATCCTTCTCGCGCCGCTCGCAGGCGGAGCGCTGCTCGCGCTGATCGGGCACCGCCGCTATGCCCCCGAGGTGAACGCCGCCGTCTCGATCGCCACCTTCTGCGCCGCGGCGCTTCTGGTCGCTCGGGTGATCGAGGAGGGCTCGATCACCGCGCTCGAGGAACAGTTCTTCGTCGATTCGCTGAACGTATTCCTGGTGGCGCTGACCGCGTTCGTGTCGATGACGACCTCGCTCTTTTCCCGGCCCTACATGCGCATCGAGCGCGCGCACGGCCGCGTGTCCGACGCCGGGATGCGCCTGTACCACGCGATGTACCAGCTCTTCTGCTTCACCATGCTGCTGGTGCTTACCACCAACAACCTCGGGGTGATGTGGGTGGCGATGGAGGCGGCCACGCTCACCACCGTGCTGCTCGTGGCGCTGTACCGCACCCACGCCTCGCTCGAGGCAGCGTGGAAGTACTTCATCCTCTGCGGGGTCGGCATCGCGCAGGCCCTGTTCGGCACGATCCTGGTGTATTTCGCCGCCGAGCGCATCCTCGGCTCGGGGATGACTGCGCTCCTGTGGACGCACCTCGATTCCGTGAAGGCGGGGCTCGAGCCGACGGTCATGTCGATCGCGTTCGTGTTCCTGCTGGTGGGCTACGGCACGAAAGTCGGGCTCGTGCCGCTGCACAACTGGCTGCCCGATGCGCACGCCGAGGGTCCGACGCCGATCTCCGCGGTGCTCTCGGGATTGCTGCTCAATGTCGCCCTGTACGCGCTGATCCGCTTCAAGGTGATCACCGACGGCGCGCTCGAGCGCCCGTTCGCCGCCGCGCTGCTCACCGGTTTCGGCCTCATGTCGGTGGCGGTCGCGGCGTTTTTCCTCTCGCGCCAGCGCGACATCAAGCGCATGTTCGCGTACTCGTCGATCGAGCACATGGGCCTCATCACCTTCGCGTTCGGCATGGGCGGGCCGGTCGCGAGTTTCGCCGGCCTGCTCCACATGACGGTGCACTCGCTTACCAAGAGCGCGATCTTTTTCACCGTGGGCCACGCCACGCAGAAGAGCGGCACTCAGCTCATGGAGGGCATCCGCGGCCTCGTGCGCGTGAGCCCGGCGCTCGGCTGGGGCATGATGCTCGGCTCGGTGGCAATCCTCGGGCTGCCGCCGTTCGGCGTCTTCGCGAGCGAGTTCCTGATCCTCACCACGGCCATCGCGCAGCAGCCGTGGGCCGCGCCGATCCTGCTCGTGTCGCTCGGCGTCTCGTTCGCGGCGATCTTCGGCAAGGTGCAGGCCATGGTGTTTGGCGAGCCCACCGCGGCCCGGCTGCCGCACCGGCCCGCGCTCGCCCCGGTCTTCGCGCACCTCGCGCTGGTGCTGCTCCTCGGCCTCTACATCCCGGCGTACCTGGTCGACTGGTACCGGCGCGCGGCGCAGCTGATCGGATGAGCGTCCTCGTCGAACGGCACACGATCGATGCGGCCGACTGGATTCCGCTTCACCTTTCCGTAAGGGAGGACGGAGGCCGGCTCGGAGCGCTGTGGGCGAGCGATGGGCCCGCCACGGTCCATGCCCTGAGCGTGGTGCACGAGCGGCTGCTCTGCCTCGATCTCCCGCTGACCGACTTGTCCTACCCGGACCTCTCGACCCTCTTCCCCGCCGCCGCGCGGATGCAGCGTGCGATCCGTGATCTGCACGGCTTTCGCTCGGGTGAGGACGAACGGCCCTGGCTGATCCACGGCGATGCTCCGTATGCGTTCGTGCAGGTCGAAGGCGATGGCGTGCACGAAATCCCCGTCGGGCCGGTCCACGCGGGCATCATCGAGCCGGGACATTTCCGCTTCTCGGTAGTGGGAGAACGCGTGCTTCGCCTCGAGCAGCGCCTCGGATACGTCCACAAGGGCATCGAGCGGCGCTTCGAATCGATGAGCCTGGCCGAGGGCGCACGCCTCACCGGCCGGGTCTCGGGCGACAGCACGGTCGCCTATGCTTGGGCCTACGCGATGGCGCTCGAGAGCGCCGCCAGCGCCAGCGTGCCGCGTCGCGGCGCGTGGCTGCGGGCACTCTTGCTCGAGCGCGAGCGCATCGCCAACCACCTCGGCGATCTCGGGTATCTCGGCAACGACGGCGGGCTCGCGTTCGGGCTGGCGCAATTCTCGAGACTCAAGGAGGACCTGCTGCGCCTGAACGCGCGCCTTTTCGGCCACCGCTTTCTGATGGACCGGGTCGTACCGGGCGGCACTACGGTGGATCTCGATACCGCTGGACGCGATGCAATCCTGGAGGAAGCCGAGCGCCTCGAGGAGGAAGTACTGGCGCTGCGCGCCATCTACTACGATCACCCGGGACTGCAGGACCGCTGCATCAACTGCGGGCGGCTCGGCGCGCGCCTGGCCGCCGAGCTCGGGGTCGTCGGCCTCGCCGCGCGGGCGAGCGGCATCGCGATCGACGCCCGCATCTTCCCGGGCTTCGCGCCCTACGACGAGCTCGAGCCTGCGCTCTGCGCGCATCGCAACGGCGACGTCGCCTCGCGCATCGTGGTGCGCTTCGAGGAGATCATCGAGTCGCTGCGCCTGGAGCGGCGCATCCTTGCCGCTCTCCCCTCGGGTGCCCCGAGAATCGAGCTACCTCAGCCGGCCGAAGGGGCCCGCGGCGTCGGCTGGATCGAGGGCTGGCGCGGCGAGATCTTCGTCGCGCTCGAAGCCGGCGCGGGCGGCACGATCCGGCGCTGCCATCCTCACGATCCGTCGTGGCAGAACTGGCCCGCGCTCGAGCACGCGGTGCTCGGAAACATCGTCCCGGACTTCCCGCTGATCAACAAGTCCTTCAACCTCTCCTACTCGGGCGCGGACCTCTGATGCACAGAATCCTGCGCCGCATCGTGCGGGCCGGAATCGTCACCGAGCCGCCGCGCGCGCCCGATCCGGCGCTGCACGCGGTGGCGCGGCGGCTCGAAGCGCTGACCCTCGAGCGTCTCGGCCGGGCGCTCGCGGTGCGCCATGTCGACGCGGGATCGTGCAATGGCTGCGAGCTCGAGATCCATGCATTGGGCAACCCTTACTACAACCTCGAGGGACTGGGGATGAAGTTCGTGGCGAGCCCGCGGCATGCCGATCTGCTGCTCGTCACCGGACCGGTATCGCGCAACATGGAACAGGCGCTGCTGCGCACCTACGCCGCCATGCCGGAGCCCAAGCTCGTGGTCGCGGTCGGCGACTGCGGCTGTACGGGAGGAATTTTCGGTGAAAGCTACGCGAGCCGGGGCCGCGTGTCGAACGTGCTCCCGGTCGACGTCGCCGTGCCTGGCTGCCCCCCGCAGCCGGCGGCGATCCTGCAGGCCATCCTGACCGCCGTTACGAACGACCGCCGCAGCTCGCCGGCATCACCGTGACCGGATAGCCTTTGCAGTTCCAGCTTGCCTTGCCCGACTGCAGCGTCGGGGTCAAAGTGACTTCAAGCGCGTTCTTCTCGTTCCAGCCGCGGATGTCGCCGTTCTCGGATACGATCCATTTCATCTCGCCGTGCTTCGGATCGCTCTTCGCGGCGAGCTTGACTTCCTTCCCCACGCCGACGAGGTTGCCCGACTTCTCGGCATGCGCCGCCACCTGCTGCTTGGCCGGCTCTGCGCCGAGAATGAGCGCCTGCGCGGCTTCGCGGGCCTCGGCTCCCGCGCGTTGCGGCAATACCACCGCGACGGCGAGAAAGCCGATCAGGGCAAGCCCTGCAACAACCAACAACGCGATGCGCATTTTTTTTGTCCCCTCAGTGGCACACGCGAACCGAGCTTACCATGAACTTTAGAAGCTAGTTCCACGGCTTGCAGCGGTTCCTTAAGGTCTTTTACATGATTACGCGACGGCTGAGGATCAGAGGGCGGGTGCAAGGCGTCGGGTTCCGGGATGCCCTTTGCGGCGAAGCACAAGAGCGCGGGATCGCCGGCTGGGTCCGCAACCGGACCGACGGCAGCGTGGAGGCACTGGTCCACGGGACGCCCGAGCGCGTAGCCGAGCTCATCGCGTGGACGCGGCGCGGGCCACCCGCATCCCGCGTCGACGAGGTGCAGGTCGAGGCGAGCGACGAGGAGCCGGTGCCTGCCGGGTTCGAGCGCCGGCCGAGCGCGTAGCGCGGCTGCGGGTATCGGGCGGCGCGACTTTCCTCGCCGCCGTTGCGGTCCGGCCCGGGCGGATAGAAGAATGGCCGGCGTCACAACGAATCGAGGGGAGAACGATGATTGCCGCACCCCGCCAAGTGCTCCTCATCTGGGTTCAATCGGCGCTGCAGGCCGCGCGCTGCGGCCGGCGCCCCGCCGTCCACCCGTCCGAAAACCGCGCTTCGCTCGTAGATCTGGAGCGCCTGGCTGCGGAGCTCAAGTCGCTCGCGCTCGCGGCGGAGGAGGGATCGTGAGCACGAGACCCCTTTCAGCGCAGGAGCTGTGCGAGTCGGTTCGCGCGTGCACGCCGTTCGACGCCTCCCGCCTCGACCGCGTGCTCGCCGTCGACGAGACGCGCGGGCTGGTCGAGGCTCAGTCGGGAGCCACGTGGAAGAGCCTGGCCGCGCGGCTGCGTCCCGGCGAGCGCCGCGCGCAGGAAGTGCGCACCGCGTATCCGACCATCGGCGAAAGCCTGGCCTGCAACGCCGCCGGCCCCGACGGCCGCCCCACCGTGAGCCACGTGCAGTCCTTCACCATGGTGACCCCGGACGGCCAGCTCCGGCGCGTCGATCGAATGAACAACCCCGGGCTTTTCGCCCTGGTGGTCGGCGGACAGGGCCTCTTCGGCGCGATCTACAGCGTCACCTTGAGGCTCGAATCGCTGGCCCGCGCGCTCGCCGAGGCGCGGACGCCGGAGCCGCTGGTCGAGCCGCGCTCGCCGACGGCGCGGGGGTTGGTGCTGCTGGTGCCGCCCGAACGGCTCGAAGCTCTGGTGGCGGCGTGCCGGGAGCGTTGCGCCGAATGGCGCCTCGAGCTCGAGGGCCTCGCCGTGAGGCGCGTGCGCGCGGACGAGGAAACGTTCCTGCGGCTCCCGGGCCACGAATACTGCGAGGTCAGCCTCGGCCTCGCCGAGGGCGCCAACCTCGGGGCGCAAGTGCGCCTCACCCAGCTCAAGCGCAGCCTCATCGACCTCGCGATCTCCTGCGGCGGCGGCTTTCCGATCGCCTGCACGCCCGAGGCCACGCGCGAGCAGATCGACGCCTGCTATCCGCAGCTCGCCGGGTTCCTCGCCGAGCAGCGCAGGATCGACCCGCACGAGCGCTGGGCGAACGGCTGGCTGCGGCACCACAGGAGCCTCCTGACGCGCGAGCGCTGCGAGGTGCGCTGGGGCGGCTAGAGGGAGCTGTACACGACCTCGACGTTTTCCGGCGCGAGCCAGGCGCCGAGCTCGCTGATGAGCTGCGTATCCGGCCGCACGCGCCAGCTTTCGCCGAGCGCGAGCTTGCACAGCGCCGTTCCGTTCTCGTACTCCACGAGCACCTGGCAGCTACCGCTGCCGGTGGCGCGGTAGGGGCTCAGCACCTGCTGCAGCCGTCGCGCGTCCGCCAGGCCGTTCACCGAGAGCTTGAGAAGCGAGGCATGGCGGTTGCGCAGCGTCTCGAGGTCCATGAGCTCGTCCGCGCTGACCCGCAGGCCGCCCGAGAACTCGTCCGACTGGACCTTGCCGGCGACCACCAGCAGCGAGTCCTCCTTCAGCTTCTCGCGGTGTTTTTCAAACAGCTCGTTGAACACCGAGATCTCGACCTGGGCGGTGCCGTCGTCGAGCATCACCACCATCATCCGGCCGCGCCGCGTCATCTGGGTACGCGCGGCCACCACGATGCCGGCCATCGTGACGCGCTCGCCCGCGGAGAGCTTGGCGAGCGCCACGCGGGGAAACCCGGCCAGCTCCCGCTCGTAGACCTTGAACAGGTGCCCCGAGAGGTAGAAGCCCAGCGCCGCCTTCTCCTCGGTCAGCTTCTGGCGCATGTCCCACGGCGCGGCGTCGACGTAGACCGCGGCGCCGCCGCGCGGCGCTTCGGCTTCGCCGAAGAGGCTCTCCTGCGAGGCCTGAGCGAGCGCCTGCTCGGCGGCCTCGAGCGCGCGCCCGGCCGAAGCAAGCAGCCTTGCTCTTTGCGAATCAATCGTATCGAAAGCACCTGCGCGAACCAGCGCCTCCACGACTCGACGGTTCACCAGGCGCTTGTCGACCCGGCTGCAGAAGTCGAACAGGTCGGTAAAGGGCCTCTCGCGCCGCGCGGCGAGGATCGCGCTGATCGCGCTCTCTCCGGTGCCGCGCACGGCGCCGAGGCCATAGCGGATGGTGGCGCGGTCCACCGGGACGAAGCGGTATTCCGATGCGTTGACGTCCGGGGGCAGGACGACAAGGCCGTTCGCGGCCGCGTCCTCGTGGAACTGGCGCACCTTGTCGGTGTCGTCCATGACCGCCGAAAGGTTCGCCGCGAAGAATGCCGCGGCGTGGTGCGCCTTCATGTACGCGGTCTGGTAGGCGAGCAGCGCATACGCCGCGGCGTGCGACTTGTTGAAGCCGTAGCCAGCGAACTTCTCCATCAGGTCGAAGAGCTGCGTGGCGCGGGTGCGCGCGAGGCCGTTCTTCTCGGCGCCCGCGACGAAGATCTCGCGCTGCTGCGCCATCTCCTCGGGCTTCTTCTTGCCCATCGCCCGGCGCAGCAGGTCGGCGCCGCCGAGCGAGTAGCCGCCGATCACCTGCGCGATCTGCATCACCTGCTCCTGGTAGACCATGATGCCGTAGGTCGGGCCGAGGATCGGCGCGAGGCGCGGGTCGAGGTATTCGACCCGCTTGCCGTGCTTGCGCTCGATGTACTCGGGGATCAGGTCCATCGGCCCCGGGCGGTAGAGCGCGACGAGCGCGATCACATCCTCGAAGCGGTCCGGGCGCGCGCGCTTGATCAGATCCCGCATGCCGCGCGATTCCAGCTGGAACACCGCGGTGGTGTTGCCGGCCGAAAGCAGCTTGTAGGCCAGCGCATCGTTCAGCGGAACCTTGTCGAGCGCGAACGACGCCTCGCCCAGCCCGCGCACGTAGCGCTCCGACCAGTCGAGGATCGTGAGCGTGGTGAGGCCGAGGAAGTCGAATTTGACCAGCCCTACCGCCTCGACGTCGTCCTTGTCGAGCTGCGAGATGACGTTGGTCGTGCCCTCGGCCGCGTAGAGCGGACAGAAGTCGGTGAGGCGCCCCGGCGCGATCAGCACGCCGCCGGCATGCATGCCGACGTTGCGCACCAGGCCTTCGAGCTTGCCGCCGAGCTCGAGCAGCTCGCGCACCTCGTCTTCCTTCTCCTCGCGCTCGGCGAGCAGCGGCTCCATCTCGCGCGCGTCCTCGAGGGTGATGGTCTTTCCCGGCTGCACCGGGATCAGCTTGGCGATCTGATCGCAGAAGTTGTAGCCGAGGTCGAGCACGCGGCCGCAGTCGCGCACCACCGCCCGGGCCGCCAGGGTGCCGAAGGTGGCGATCTGGGAGACGCTCGCCTCGCCGTACTTGCCGCGCACGTACTCGATGACGCGGTCGCGCCCGTCCTGGCAGAAGTCGATGTCGAAGTCCGGCATCGACACGCGCTCGGGGTTGAGGAAGCGCTCGAACAGCAGGTCGTACTTCAGCGGATCGAGGTCGGTGATGCCGAGCGAGTAGGCCACCAGCGACCCGGCGCCCGAGCCGCGGCCCGGGCCCACCGGCACGCTGTGCTGCTTCGCCCAGTTGATGAAGTCGGCGACGATGAGGAAATAGCCGGAAAAGCCCATCTGCACGATGGTCCCGATCTCGAACTCGAGCCGCTCGCGGTAGCGCGGCTTCGCGTCTTCCCCGAGCCCGAGCTGCTCGAAGCGCCGGCCGAGGCCGGCGTGCGCCTCGCCGCGCAGAAAGTCGTCGATGGTCGTGCCCGGGGGCGTCGGAAACGCGGGCAGGCGGCTCTTGCCGAGCTGGATCTCGAGATTGCAGCGGCGCGCGACCTCGACCGAGTTCTCGAGCGCCTGCGGCAGGTCGGCGAAGAGCTCGGCCATCTCGTGCTGGCGCTTGAAGTACTGCTCGGGAGTAAACAGCTTCGGCCGGCGCTGATCGGCGAGCACGTAGCCTTGCGCGATGCACACGCGCGCCTCGTGCGCCTTGAAGTCGTCGCGCTCGAGGAACTGAATCGGGTGCGTGGCCACCACCGGAAGCGCGAGACGCCCGGCGAGCGCCACCGAGCGGCCGACAAGCGCCTCGCCCTGGGGCAACCCCGCGCGCTGCAGCTCGACGTAATAGCGCCCCGGGAACAGCTCGGCCCAGCCGCGCGCCAGGCGCTCGGCCGCCTCGGTATTGCCTGCCGCCAGTGCCTGGCCGACGTCGCCCGCCGCGGCGCCCGAGAGGGCGATCAGGCCGTCGGTCCCCTCTTCCAGCCAGGCGCGCGAGAGCTCTGCGCGTGCCCGGTACTGGTTGCGCAGCCAGGCGCGCGACAAGAGGTCGCACAGGCGCAGATACCCCGCGCGCGAGGCGCAGAGAAGCAGCATGCGGAGGGGCTTGTCGCGGTCCCCGGGATTCTGCACCCAGCAGTCGGCGCCGATGATCGGCTTCACGCCGGCGGCGCGAGCGGCGCCGTAGAATTTCACCAGCCCGAACAGGTTGGCAAGATCGGTGAGCGCGAGCGCCGGCATGCCGTCGGCGGCCGCCCGGCTCACCGCCTGGTCGAGGCGGACGATCCCGTCGCTCACCGAGTACTCGCTGTGCAGCCTGAGGTGAACGAAACGCGGCGCCGGCATGTTAAAAATTTTACTATGCGCGGGCCATGAATCCCGCGCTGGTTGCGCTGCTGGCGGGCGCGGCCTTCATCGCGCTCTCCCCAATCTTCGTACGCGAGGCGCTGGCTGCCGGGGTCGGGCCGACCGCCGCCGCATTTTGGCGAGTAGCGCTTGCGGTTCCGGTCCTGTGGATCGTGTCCGGCCTGGGATCGAGGCCGCCGAGGCGGCGTTATGGAGGCCGCCGTTATTTCGACAGCTCGCCGCTGCTCCTGGCCGCTGCGGTCGCGTTCGCCGGGGACCTTGCCTTCTGGCACAAATCGGTGCAGCTCACCTCGGTGGCAAACGCCACCCTGCTCGCCAACCTCGCGTCGATCTTCGTCACGCTGGCGGCATGGATCTTTCTGCGGCAGCGCCCGACGCCCACCTTCCTCGCCGGGCTCGCCGCGGCGCTCGGCGGTGTCGCGCTGCTCGTGCGCGCGAGCTTCGGGTTCTCGTCCACCGGCCTGCTCGGCGACGCACTCGGCGTCGTCACCGCGATGTTCTACGCCGGGTACCTGCTCGCGGTGAAGAGCCTGCGCGACCGCGGCGAGACCACGCTACACCTCATGGCGGTCGCCACCACGATCACCGCCGCCGTGCTCTTCCCCGTCGCGCTCGCCACGGGAGAGCCGATGATTCCGCACTCGGCGGCGGGATGGTGGATTCTCGTCGGCCTGGCGCTGGTCTCGCACGCCGCGGGCCAGGGCCTCATCGCCTACGCGCTCGCGCACCTGCCGGCGGCGTTCTCGTCGGTGAGCCTGCTGTTCCAGCCGGTCATGGCCGCGACCTTCGCCTGGCTGCTGCTCGCCGAGCCGCTCGCGCCGCTGCAGATCGCGGGCGGTGTGGTCGTGCTCGTGGGAATCTACCTTGCGCGGCGCGGATCGAGCACGGGACAATGATCTCCCGGGAGGCACCATGGCCAAGGCCAAAAAAGCCAAGAAAGCGAAGCAAGCCGCGTCGAAGCTGAAGCGCAAGAAACTGAAGACGAGCAAGCCGGCGCCGCGCAAGAAAGTCGCGAAGAAAGCGGTAAAAAGGAACAAGGTTTCCAGAAAACCGGCGCCGAAGCCGGTCAAGCCACAGACTCCCCCACCACCGAGCCCTGCGCCGGTTCCGCCGCCGGGCGACCGAGTTGGCCTAGTCACACATTACTTCAGCCACCTGTCCGTCGCCGTCGTGAAGCTCGACCCGAACACCAACCTGCACGTCGGGGACAAGATTCACATCAAGGGCCATACCACCGACTTCGGCCAGCGGGTCGAATCGCTGCAGATCGGCCACGCCGCCGTGGACCAGGTCGGGCCGGACGACGACTTCGGCCTGAAGGTCGTCGACCACGCGCGCGAGCACGACGTCGTCTACAAGGTGAAGTAAGCTAGACGATGAGCGCCTCGGGCTCGTCCGAGGCGCTCGAGGATTTCTCGACCGCTCCGATCTCGTAGACGGTTTCGCCGGCTTTTCGCAGATGGTCCGCGGCTGCCTTGGCGTGCGCCGCCGCGACGACCACCACCATGCCGATGCCGCAGTTGAACACGCGCCACATCTCGTCTTCGGCGACGTTGCCCGCCTTTTGCAGCCACTGGAACACCGGCGGGCGCGGCCAGGCACCCTGGCGGATCAGTGCCTTCGTCCCGGGGGGGAATACGCGCGGCACGTTGCCCACCAGCCCGCCGCCGGTGATATGCGCCAGGCCCTTGACCGGTATTGATTCGACCAGCTGCAGGATCGGCTTCACGTAGATTCGCGTCGGCTCGAGCAGATCGAACGGCGGCGCTCCCGCGCGCTGCAGGATCCTGCGGATGAGCGAGTAGCCGTTGGAGTGCGGGCCGCTCGAAGCGAGCCCCAGGATCGCATCGCCGGGCTTGATCGAGCGGCCGTCGATGATGCGCTCCTTCTCGACCACGCCGACGGCAAAGCCGGCGAGATCGTATTCGTCCTGCGGAAAGGCCTTCGGGTGCTCGGCGGTCTCGCCGCCGATGAGGGCGCAGCCGGCGAGCTCGCAGCCCTTGGCGATTCCCTTCACTACCTCGGTGGCAACGCGCACGTCGAGGCGCTCGCAAACGTAATAGTCGAGGAAGAAAAGGGGCTCCGCGCCCGAAGTCAGGATGTCGTTCACGCTCATCGCCACCAAGTCGATGCCGATGGTGCCGTGGCGGTCGGCCGCGAAGGCGAGCTTGAGCTTGGTGCCGACGCCGTCGGTGCCCGAGACCAGCACCGGCTGCCGGTATTTCTTCGGGATCTCGCACAGCGCGCCGAAGCCGCCGATGCCGCCGAGCACTTCGGGACGTAGCGTGCGCTTGCCGAACGGCTTGATCGCCTCGACGAGCGCATCGCCGGCGTCGATGTCGACGCCGGCGTCGCGGTAGGAAAGGGGCTCCGACATGCTAGATTTCAGGGTTTCCGCCATTCTAATGCGGCAGCTCCCGCTTCCGATTTCCGCGGCCGCAACGCCGAGCCTCGACAATTACGTCGCCGGGGCCAACGCCGAGGCGCTCGAGGGTGTCCGCTCGCTTGCCCTGGGCCGGCTGATGGAAGCGATCGTCTATCTGTGGGGAACGCCGGGCAGCGGCCGGACCCACCTGCTGCGAGCCGCCGCCGGCGCCAACCCGGCCCTGGTGATCGCCGACGACGTCGAGGCGCTCGGCGAGGCGGCCCAGCAGGCGCTTTTCATCGCGATCAACGCCGCCCGCGATGGCGGGCCGGCGGTCCTGGCAGCCGGCAACGCACCGCCGGCGCAGCTCCGCCTGCGCGAGGACCTGCGCACACGCCTCGGCTGGGGGCTCGTCTACCAGTTGAAGCCGCTCTCGGACGCCGAAAAAGCGTTGCATCTGCGCAGCGAAGCGCTCCGGCGGGGACTTACGCTGTCCGAAGAGGTGGTTCGGTACCTCCTGAACCACCTGCCGCGCGACCTCGCGAGCCTGCACGCCGTCCTCGACCGGCTCGACCACCACTCGCTCGCCCGGCAGCGCGCCGTGACGCTGGCGCTGGTCCGCGACGCCTTGTCAAAAAATGACGACGACTAAAAACAACAGCGCCGCGGCCGACCCCCCTCCCGGGGAACTTCTGCATGGACAACGACCGGCCCGAAGACTAGGCTAGGGGTACGAAAAGGACGCTGCGATGTCCTTCCGCACCCTTGCTCGTCGAGTCCTTGTCATCGCGCTAGCCGCGGTCGCCCCTGCCTTTGCGCAGTCGGGCTTGCGCGTGCCGGAGCGCAGCGAACCGGGGATCGATCCGGGCTTCGCGCGCGGCTGGCTCGCGCCGGAATTCGACCGCTTCGGCTTCGCTTCCTACCAGGCGATGGGCTTCGCTCCCGCGCAGCGCATGAACTGGTCGCTATCGCTCGGCGAGCGCACCAGCCTGGGTCTCTCGGTCAACAGCCGCGACTACGACTACGATCCGCGCGCCCTCTCCGTGTTCGGCCGCTACTGGTTTGCCAACGACTGGGCGGTGAGCGCCGAGAGCCTCTCCCGCGAGCCCACCGGCCTCTTGCGCCTGCAGGACTTCCGCATCGGCGTCCAGCGCCGGTTCTGAACGTCGCGCCGGGATAGACTGCGGGGCGCCATGCGCCTCGCCCTGTTCGACCTCGACAACACGCTCCTCGCCGGCGACAGCGACTACGAGTGGGGCCAGTTCCTGGTCGACCGCGGCATCCTCGAGCGCGAGACCTACGAGGCTCAGAACCGGGCCTACTACGATCAGTATGTCGCCGGCACGCTCGACATCCATGAGTACCTGGGCTTCGCGCTGCGCCCCCTCGCCCAGCACACGCAGGCCGACCTTGCCCGCTGGCACGCCGACTTCATGCGCAGCCGCATCCTGCCCATGGTCAGCGCCGGCGCGCGCGCGCTCGTGACGCGCCATCTCGAGCGCGGCGACCTCTGCGCCATCATCACTGCCACCAACAGTTTCGTCACCGCGCCCATCGCGCGCGAGTTCCGGGTGCCGCACCTCATCGCCACCGAACCGGAATGCCTCGGCGGACGCTTCACCGGGCGGGTCGCCGGCGTCCCCTGCTTCCGCGAGGGCAAGGTACGGCGCCTCGAGGACTGGCTCGGCTCGCAGGGCCGGCGGCTCGGTGAATTCGGCGAGTCGGCCTTCTACAGCGATTCGCACAACGACCTGCCGCTGCTCGAGCGCGTGACGCGTCCGGTGGCGGTCGATCCCGACGACGAGCTCGCTCGCGAAGCGGCGCGCCGCGGCTGGGAACGGATTTCCCTTCGCCGGTAGAATCCCGGCCCTTAATGATCAAGAGGTTCATCAGGCGGGTGCTCGGGTTGCCGTCCGAAACCCTGCAGCGGGTGCCCCGGGAAACGCACGGCCTCGGCCGCGACGCGATCAGCCCCTCGGCGGCGAAGGTGTGCACGGCCCTGCGCGAGGCGGGCTTTTCCGCCTACGTCGTCGGCGGCGCCGTGCGCGACCTGCTCCTTGGCATCGCGCCGAAGGACTTCGACATCGCCACCGACGCGCGCCCGGAGCAGATCCGCCCGCTGTTCCGGCGCGCCCTCATCATCGGCCGGCGCTTCCGCCTGGTCCACGTCATGCTCGGCGGCGAAACGGTGGAGGTGTCCACGTTCCGCGGCGCCGACACCGCGACCGCCGAGAAGGACGAGCACGGCCGGGTGCTGCGCGACAACGTGTTCGGCACCCAGGAGGAGGACGCGCGGCGCCGCGACTTCACCGTGAACGCGCTGTATTACGACCCGGCTAGCGAGGAGATCGTCGATTTCCACGGCGGCCTGGACGATCTCAAGAAGCGCATGCTGCGCGTGATCGGCGATCCCGAGACCCGCTATCGCGAGGACCCGGTGCGCATGCTGCGCGGAGTCCGCCTCGCGGCGAAGCTCGGCCTCACCCTCGAGGCGGAGACCCGCGCGCCGATCCGCAGCCTCGCGCCGCTCATGGAGCGGGTGCCGCCGGCGCGGCTGTTCGACGAGATGCTCAAGCTGCTGCTGTCGGGGCACGCATCCGCCTGCCTGCGGCAGCTGCGCGACGTGGGCCTGCACAAGGGCCTGCTACCGCTGCTCGACGTGATCCTCGAGCAGCCGCTGGGCGAGCGCTTCGTCACGCTGGCGCTGGCGCAAACCGACGAGCGCGTGCTCGCCGAGCGCCCGGTCTCGCCCGCGTTCCTATTCGCGGCGCTGCTCTGGCACGAGGTGCTCGCGGCATGGAAGGCGCGTCAAGGGCGGGGCGAGCGGGCGCTGCCCGCCCTGGAAGGCGCGATGGACGAGGTGCTCGACACCCAGTGCGCGAAGCTCGCCATCACCCGAAAGCTCACCGCGACGATGCGCGAGGTCTGGGCAATGCAGCCGCGCTTCGAGCAACGCTCGGGCAGCCGCGCGTTTCGTCTGCTCGAAGCGCCGCGCTTCCGCATGGCCTACGATTTCCTGGCGTTGCGCGCCGCGAGCGGCGAAGTGGCGGCCGACTTGGAAGAGTGGTGGCGGGCGTTCCAGAACGCGGACGCCGAGTCGCGCAAGGCGATGCTGTTGCCCGACAGCGGCGCGCGCAAGCGCCGACGGCGCCGGCGCAAGAAGCGCCCCGCGGCGGACCCGACGCCCGAGGCGGCGTGACCGTGGCGTTCGTCGGCCTGGGAGCCAACCTGGACGACCCGCGGCGCCAGGTCCAGCAGGCCTTCCGTGAACTCGATGCCATCCCGCATACTCGCGTGGTGCGGACGTCGTCGCTGTACCGCTCGGAGCCGCTTGGCTATGCCGAGCAGCCGAGCTTCGTCAACGCGGTAGCGCAGCTGGAGACGGGCCTGCCGGCCGAGCGGCTGCTCGCCGAGCTGCACGCGATCGAGGCCCGCCACGGCCGCAGCCGCAGCTTCGCCAACGCGCCGCGCACGCTGGATCTGGATTTGCTGCTGTTCGGCAATGCCGTCCTGGACGATCCGGGATTGCAGGTTCCGCACCCGCGCATGCACGGGCGCGCTTTCGTCCTGCTTCCTCTGGTGGAGATTGCCGGGGACGTCGCGATTCCGGGACTCGGCTCGGCGAAAGCACTTCTGGACAAGTGCGGGAACCAGGGCGTGGAGAAGCTCGATTGACCCAGCTCTCGCCGGTCTTCGTCGCGGCCACGCTGCTCGTCGCCTCCAACGTGTTCATGACCTTCGCGTGGTACGCGCACCTGAGGAACCTCGCGGCCTGGCCGTGGTGGGCGGCCGCGGCGGCGAGCTGGGGCATCGCCCTCTTCGAATATCTCCTCCAGGTGCCGGCCAACCGAATCGGCTACACCAAGCTCACGCTGCCGCAGCTCAAGATCATGCAGGAGGCGATCACGCTCGCGGTGTTCGTGCCCTTCGCGACCCTCTACATGAAGCAGCCGGTCAAGCTCGACTATCTGTGGGCGTCGCTGTGCATCATGGGCGCGGTGTATTTCGTGTTCCGTGGATAGGTTCCGCTACCTGGTGGTCGAAGGGCCGATCGGCGCCGGCAAGACCAGCCTGGCGCGGCGTCTCGCGCCGCGGTTCTCGGCGGAGGTGCTGCTCGAGCAGCCGGGAGAAAATCCCTTCATCGCGCGCTTCTACCAGGACATGGCGCGCTATGCGCTGCCGGCGCAGCTCTTCTTCCTGTTCCAGCGCGCGCGCATGGTCGAGCCCCTGAAGCAGCCCGACATGTTCGCGCGCCCTACCGTCGCGGACTTCCTGCTCGAGAAGGACCTGCTGTTCGCCCGCGTCACCCTGTCGAGCGACGAGTTCGCCCTGTACCAGAAGATCTACGAGGCGCTCAGGCCGCAGGCGCCGGCGCCCGACCTCGTGGTCTACCTGCAGGCGCAGCCCGCGGTGCTCGCCGAGCGGGTGCGCCGGCGCGCCGCGGCGTTCGAGCGCGGCATCTCCGAGGAATACCTCGCGCTGCTCGCCGACAGCTACGCGCGCTTTTTCTATCACTACAGCGCCGCGCCGGTGCTCACGGTGAATTCCGAGAACCTCAATTTCGTCGAGCGCGACGCGGATTTCGAGCTCCTCGTGTCGCGCATCCGCGGCATGCGCAGCCGGCGGGAGTTCTTCAGCCTCGGATGAGGATCGCGCGCGACCTCCCCACGCTGCGCGCGGCGACGGCGGCGCTCGGTCCGGTCGCGCTCGTGCCGACGATGGGGAACCTGCACGCCGGCCATGTTTCTCTGGTGCGCCTGGCGCGGCGCCACGGACGCGCGGTCGCGGTGAGCATCTTCGTGAACCGCCTGCAGTTCGCGCCGAGCGAGGATTTCGAACGCTATCCGCGCACCTTCGACGACGACCGGCGGCTGCTCGACGCCGAGGGCGTGGAGCTCGTTTTCGCGCCGGCTGAAGACGTGCTCTATCCGCAGGCCCAAACCGTGATCGTCCACCCTGGGCCGCTCGGCGAGGACCTCGAGGGCCGCTTCAGGCCCGGATTCTTCGACGGCGTAGCCACCGTCGTGCTGAAGCTCTTCAACGCCGTGCAACCCGCCGCGGCCGTCTTCGGCAAGAAGGATTACCAGCAACTCGCGGTGGTGCGCGAAATGGTGCGCCAGCTCGATGTGCCGATCGAAATCGTGGCCGGAGAGACGGCACGCGAGGCCGATGGACTGGCCATGAGCTCGCGCAACGCTTACCTTTCCGCGGCCGAGCGCGCCGAAGCGCCGCGTCTGCACCGCCTGCTGCGCGAAGTAACCATGAAAAAAATCGCACCCGAGCAGGCGATGCATCAGCTCGCGGCTGCGGGATGGAAGCCCGACTATGTCGAGGTGCGGCGCCGCGCCGACCTGGCGGTTCCGCAGGCGGGCGAGCGAGCGCTGGTGGTGCTCGGCGCCGCACGGCTCGGCGGCACGCGCCTCATCGATAACCTCGAGTTCCAGCCTGCGTTCTAACTCGTAGGTTCTAGCCTCTTCCCACACTTTCAAGACGGGTACGGGTCGAAGGTGATCGCTTCGACCGGATAGCCCATGGCGCGCGCGATCCGGTCCATCGCCTCGTCGGTCAGTTGCACGGCATGGAACTCGCTCTCCGCTCCCTTCGAGGAGATGAATGCCTTGGCGGCAGCCTCGGTATTCCAGGTGACGACCGGGTCCGGCGCTACACCTGGAAGCTGGCGGCAAATAGGAAATCCGTCCGATTTGCAAACTATTGCATACATGGCAGGGGGGGTTTGCGAGGTAATTTACACGAATCCGGCGCTGCGCCTTGGCAAGCCAACCTCAGGGACTCCCTGATTGCGACATTTATCACGCCTCGTTTTAATGGATGTGGGAGGTACTGGAGCTCCGCCGCCGCGCATGGCTCCGGGCCGAATTCAAATGCCCCCGACCCGTGGGGCGAACTTTCTGGGGAAAGGAGAATACCCGTGAGCAACCTCCGCGATGCTGTAGGTCTTTGCATTCCATATGGCAGGGCGAATTCACAGTACGAGACCGAGTTCGAGCCGGCGACCGGAACACTGTGGGGCTACTTCAATCCGAAGCAAGACGCCCCCTGCTTCAGCCTGGGCCTGCTGAAGGACATCGCGTCGCACGACGAGGCGTTCGCGCGCGATTGCGGCCGCGTCGAGATCGAAGGCCGCAGCTACCAGGCGAACCACTATGTGCTCGCTTCGCGCACGCCGCGCGTGTTCAACATGGGAGGAGATCTCGCGCTCTTCTCGATGCTGATCAAGTCGCAGGACCGGCACGCGATCGGCAGCTACGCGAAGCTGTGCATCGACAACATGTACCGCCGCATCCAGAATTTCCGCTCGCCCACCCTGACGACCATTTCGCTGGTACAGGGCGACGCCCTCGGCGGCGGCTTCGAAGCCGCGCTTTCCTCCGACGTGATCATCGCCGAGGAAAGCGCGCAGATGGGTCTGCCCGAGATCCTGTTCAACCTGTTCCCGGGAATGGGCGCGTGCAGCCTCCTCGCCCGCCGCGTCGGCATCCGCGCCGCCGAGGAGCTCGTCCTTTCGGGCAAGATCCTGACCGCGGCGGAGCTCCACAGATTCGGCGTCGTTGACGTGGTCGCCACGGATGGACAGGGCGAAACCGCGGTGCGCAACTGGATCGCGAGGAACGAGAAGCGGCGTAACGGCCTGCAGGCCGTGTTGCGCGCGAGGCACCTGATCCACCCGCTCATGCGCGAGGAGCTCGAAGGGATCGTCGAGCTCTGGGTGGACGCGGCAATGCGGCTGCGCGAACGCGACCTCAAAATGATGAGCCGCCTGGTGCGCGCGCAGGTGCGCCGCATGGAGTCGGGCGAGCGCACCGCCGGGGCCGGAGCGCTGGTACCCGCGGAAGTTGCCGCCTGAAGTTCAGCGCGGCACGGCTTCCACTGCCTGGAGCAGGCGCGGCCAGAGCGGCGGGCCTGCGTGCCGCGAGAAGAAACCGAAATGGCCGATGCGGCGCACGCCCGCGTCGGCTGGCGTGAAGTGGAGGTGGTGCAACGGAGATAGCCGAGGGTAGTAGGCCATCAGGTGACGGGTGCCCGAGGGCGTGGCGAAGGCATCGTCGGCGATGGTGACCAGAAGCGCGGATCGCTGCAGGGACGCGCAGCGATCCAGGAAGGCGTGCACGCGCCCGGCATGCTCCGGGGTAGGCCTGAGGTCCGGAGAGCGGCGGCCGGCCCACTGCGCGGCGAACATCCCCGGAATGTCCTCGCCGAGCCCCAGCCGGCGAGCCGGGAAGTAGCCGCAGAAGCGCGTTATGGCCGGCATGAGCGCGTGCCACAGGAGCGTCATCGGCAGCCGGTAGCGCCAGCTGTAATCGCCGTAGTAGCCGGTGTGGCCGCCGATCAGCACCAGGCGCGTTTGCTCGGCCGAGTTATGAGCGCCGCCCGCGAGCAGCGCGCCGATCGAATGGGCGATCCCGACAATCTCGGCCGCGCCGTAGCGCTGGCGCAGCCACGCAATCGCCCCCGCGCAGTCGTACTCCGCCCAGTCTTCGATCGCGGCATGAAAGCCGCGCAGCCGGCTCGGTCGCGACAGCCCTATGCCGCGATAGTCGTACGTCAGGGTCGGGATGCCGAGGCCCGCCAGATAGCGCGCAAAGCGCCCGTAGCGAAGCGCCGGAATGCCCGCGCCACAATGCAGCAGCGCAGCGCGCGGCGGCGCCCCGCCGCCGGGTTTTTCATACAGGCGGGCGCCGAGCTCGTAGCCGTCGTGCGCGCGCAGCCGCAGCGGCAGCGCTTCGCCCACTTCAGTTCCATCGGGGCTCGCCATCCGGCGAGCATAAGCTAGCCGACCGCCTTGCGCCGGTCGACGAGATGGCGCTCGAGCTGCGCGCGCGCCGCGGTCAGCTCCTCCGCGAGCGCGCGGTGCAGCGCCAGGCTCTGAAGACGCAGCTCGCCGTCCGACAGGCTGCCGAAGGAGCTGCACAGGCTCGTGAGCCGGTCGGTGCCGATGCTCGCCGACGAGCCCTTCATGGCATGCAGCAGCGAGCGGAATTCGTGGTACTCGCGTGCCGCCAGCACTTTTTCCATGCGCGCCAGGGTCGAGGCGCTGTCGGCGAGGAACATGCCCACCAGCTTCTCGACGAACGCGAGCGAGGCGCCGAGCTCCTCGAGATGCTGCAGCGTGTCGGCATTGACCACCGCGGGCGACGCCGGCGCTGCGGGCTTTGGACGGAGCAGCTGCGGCTCGACTTTGCGCGCGGGCTCCGCCCTGGGGCCGGCAAGCCGCTGGATTTCATCCAGCAGGCGGACCGTCTCGATCGGCTTGGCGAAGAAAGCGTCCGCGCCCGCCTCGAGCGCCTCGCGCTTTGCCTCCGGGGTGACATCGGCCGACAGCATGATGACCGGCAGGCGGGCGCGCCCGCGCGTCATGAGCCGCAACGCCTGCAGCGCCTCCATGCCGCCCATCCCGGGCATGTTGCGGTCGAGGATCACGAGATCGGGCGCGCCGGCCTCGACGGCGTCGAGCGCCTGCTCGCCGTCGTTGACGAGCGTGACGGCATGGCCGGCGCGCTCCAGGATCCGGCCGATGACTTCGCGGTTGGTCGGATTATCGTCGGCCACCAGGATGCGCAAGGGCGTCGCGGGGCTGGCGCGGCGCGCATAGTCCTGCAGCCGCACCACGCCTTCGCGCACCTCGTCGCCGGCCGCCACCGAGTGCAGCACGTTGAAGAGCCGCCGCTTGTCGAACGGCAGCTCGAGCACCGCGGCGAATCCCGAGGACAGCATCTCGAAACGCCGCACGTCCGCATCGCGCGGCACTGCCAGGATCGTGGGAGGCGCCGGATTCGGTGCGGCGCGGCGAAAGCGCTGCGCGAGCTGAACGTCCTCACCGGTCGAGTAGAGGAGCGCGCTGTGATAGGGCCTCGCGAGACTGATCTCCGACACCAGGCGCGCCACGGCCTCTTCGACCGTGACGGTGGCGCTCGGTGTCGCGCCCCAGCCCGCGAGCGCCTCTTCGAGCGCAGTCCGCTCGGCCAGCGGAAAGCCCACGAGCAGGATGCGCGCCCCGCTCAGTTCCCCGGGCGTCTCGCCGCCGCCCGAGCGCTCGGGCTGCTTGTCCAGATCAGCCTCGACCCAGAACGTGCTGCCCAGGCCGAGGGCACTCTCGACGCCTATGCGCCCGTTCATCAGGCCGACCAGCTGCTTGGCGATCGTCGTGCCAAGGCCGGTGCCGCCGAAGCGCCGGGTGGTCGACTCGTCGGCCTGGGCGAAGCTCTCGAAGATCTTGGCTTGCGCTTCCGGGGCGATGCCGATGCCGGTGTCGCGGATGGAGAACTTCAGGCGCACCGCGGACTCGGTTTCGGCCAGGACCGAGACATGCACGGTCACGCTGCCCTTCTCGGTGAACTTGACGGCATTGCCGGCGAGGTTGATCAGCACCTGGCGCAAGTGGTGCGGATCGCCGCGCACCCCCGGCGGCACCTCCGGCATGATCGAGACCACGAAATCGACTCCCTTCGCGGCGGCCTGGGCCGAAACGATGCGGCAGGTGCTATTGACGAGCGCGTGCAGGTCGAAGTCGGTCTTCTCCACCACCACCTTGCCGGCCTCGATCTTGGAAAAGTCGAGCACGTCCTCGACCAGGCCGAGCATCACGCGCGAGGAGCTGCGCAGCGTCTGCAGCATGTCGGCCTGCTCGCGGTTGAGCGGGGTGTCGCGCATCAGATCGGCCATGCCGATGATCGCGTTGAGCGGCGTGCGCAGCTCGTGGCTCACCATGGAGATGAAGCGGCGCTTGGCGAGGTTCGCCGCTTCGGCGCGCGCCACGGCCTCGAACATGCGCCGCACCAGCGAGAGGACATACAGGCTGACGGCAAACATGCCGATCATCAGCCCTACCCCCAGCGCGAGGTGCGCACGCCAGAATTCGTTCAAATACAGCACCAGCCCGAACCCGAGCACGCTCATGGCGAGCTCCGAGACCAGGTAGCGCGGGCCGAAGCGAAAGCCGCTGCCGACCGTCACCCAGATGTACAGCAGGAAGAGCGGCCCCGCCGACTCGCCGAAGAACGCCATGTACCAGCTGATCGCCGCGACGTCGGAGAACTGCGCGAAGATCCGGCGCGTCGGGGAGATGTGGCGCGTGGACACGATGCGCGCGAAGATGAGCAGCGCCAGCGCGAAGTGCGTGCTCATGACGTAGAGCGGCAGCGCGTCGCGGTGCGCGAGGGCGTCGGGAAGGAGGTAGAGGGCCCCCAGCGCCGTGATGATCAGCCGCAGGATGCCCTGCTCGTGCTCGGTGTCGGGACGCGCGGCGAGCCGCGCCCGCAGCCCCTGGAGCGCATGCGGCCGCGCGGGCGCCTGCGCGGCAGCCGCGGCCCGCGCTTCCTGATTGCCGCTCACGAGCTCGCCGCCGCGGGTCCGGGGTCCTGCCACTGTGCCTGGATCTCCGTGATCTCTCTTCGCAGGCTGATGAAGGCGTCGACCAGGCGCGGATCGAAGTGCCGGCCGCGCTGGGCGGCGACGTACTGGAACGCCCGCTCCGCCGGCCACGCCTGCTTGTAGGGCCGCGGCGAGGTCAGCGCATCGTAGACGTCGGCGACCGCGACGATGCGGGCGCACAGCGGGGTGTGGTCCCCCACGAGGCCGTTCGGATATCCCGTGCCGTCGAACTTCTCGTGGTGGCCGAGCGCAATGAGCGCGCCCATGCGTACGTACTTGGAGGCGCTGCCCTTGAGAATTTCGTGCCCGATCAGCGGATGGCGGCGCATGACCTGCCACTCGGCCTCGTCCAGCTTGGCGGGCTTGAGCAGGATCTGGTCGGGAATGCCGATCTTGCCGATGTCGTGCAGCGGCGCGGCGAGCTCGATGGTCTCGGCCTCGTCGCGGTCCAGCCCGATGCCGCCAGCGATGAGGCGCGAGTAGCGCGCCATCCGGATCAGGTGGTAGCCCGTCTCCTCGTCGCGGAACTCGCCCGCGCGAGCAAGCCTCAAGAGCGTCTCTTTCTCGCGCTCCCTGACCTCGCGCGTCGCGTCCTCCACCATGTGCTCGAGCAGGCGCCTGCGGTCCTCGAGCGCGAGCTGCTGGCGGCGCAGGGTCAGCAGGTTGCGGCAGCGCGCCAGGCATTCGCGCGCGTCGACCGGCTTGGTGAGGAAATCGGTGATGCCCGCGTCGAGCGCCGCGTAACGGACCTTGCGGTCGTCGTGAACCGTCACCATCACGATCGGCACGTGCTCGTAGCCCGGCAGCGCGCGCAGGCGCTTCACGAACTCGATGCCGTCCATGTCCGGCATCATGTAGTCGACCAGCACCAGGTCGGCAACGTGGCGCGTCGCCCAGACCACGGCGTCCACCGGCCGGGCGAAGCCCTCGACCGCGACCCGCTCGTCGAGGCTGCGCACCACCTGCTCCAGGATGGCACGGCCGGTCGACTGGTCGTCGACCACCATGACGGTATTGCGCGCCGAAGGCAGGACCCTCACCTGCGCCTTGGCCATTGTCACCCCGGGGTTATTGATTTCGCTCGCGAAAAGGGTAACGGCCGTCCCCGCCGCTGTCCAGCAAATCGGCGGCTTTTACAATTTTTTAAGCGCCCTGTTGTTGCGAAGTGAGTCCTATTTGTGAAGTGGTGCCGGAAGAGAGACTCGAACTCTCATGGTGTTGCCACCGGCGGATTTTGAGTCCGCTGCGTCTACCGGTTCCGCCATTCCGGCCGCACGGTCCAAGCGGCGCGAAAATTATAATTGCGCCGGATGCTGGTCTCCGAGTTCGACTACGAGCTGCCGGCCGAGCTCATCGCGCAGCATCCCCCGCGCGAGCGCACCGCCAGCCGCCTGCTTCGCCTGCGCGCCGACGGCGCCCTCGAGGACCTTGCATTTTCCGACCTGCCGCGCCTGGTCGACGAGCGTGACGCGCTGGTCCTGAACGACACCCGCGTGATCAAGGCGCGCCTCGCCGGGCGCAAGGCGAGCGGCGGCAGGATCGAGCTCTTCGTCGAGCGCATCGTCGCGCCGCGCGAGGCGCTGGCGCTCATCCGGGCGAGCCACCCTCCCGCGGCCGGCTCCACCCTGCTCGTCGGCGACGCGGTTCGCGTGACCGTCATCGCGCGGGAACAGGACCTGTACCGGGTCGCGTTCGCCGAGGACGTCGCGGGCGTGCTGGAGCGCTTCGGCGCGGTGCCGCTGCCGCCGTACATCGCGCACCCTCCGGCCGGGGAGGACGCCGAGCGCTATCAGACCGTGTACGCGCGGGTGCCGGGCGCGGTGGCGGCCCCGACCGCGGGGCTGCACTTCGACGCCGCGGTGCTGAATGCGATCGAGGCGCGCGGCGCGATGGTGGTCAAGCTGACGCTGCACGTCGGGGCGGGCACCTTCCAGCCGGTCCGCAGCGACATGGTTGAGACGCATCGAATGCACTGGGAGCGCTATTCGATCCCCCGTCAGACAATCGAATCCCTGGAAAATCGGCGCGTACTCGCCGTCGGTACAACCTCGTTGCGCGCGCTGGAAAGCGCTGCCCGCAGCGGCGAGCTCGAGGGCGAGACGGATCTTTTCATCTACCCCGGATTCGAGTTCCGCGTCGTCGCGCGGCTGCTCACGAATTTCCACTTGCCGAAATCGACGCTGCTCATGCTGGTCGCCGCCTTCGCCGGCAAGGAGCGCATTCTGGAGGCCTACCACCACGCCATCGCGCAACGCTACCGGTTCTTCTCGTACGGCGACGCCATGCTGATCGAAAGATGAACTTCAGCGTGATCGCCGCCGACGGCGCGGCGCGGCGCGGGGTGCTCGAGCTCGCCCACGGCCGCGTCGACACGCCGGCGTTCATGCCGGTCGGCACGTACGGCGCGGTCAAGGCCGCCTCGCCCGCCGAGGTTGCGGCCACCGGCGCGCAGATCGTGCTCGGCAACACCTTCCACCTGTGGCTGCGTCCGGGCCTCGAAGTGATCGCGAGGCACGGCGGGCTGCACCGCTTCATGGGATGGCGCGGTCCCATCCTCACCGACTCCGGCGGCTTCCAGGTGTTCAGCCTCGGCGCGCTGCGCAAGATCTCCGAGGACGGGGTGCGCTTCGCCTCTCCGGTGAACGGCGACCGCCTGCTGCTCACGCCCGAGGAGTCGATGCGCATCCAGGCGATTCTCGCTTCGGACATCGCCATGGCGTTCGACGAGTGCACCGCCTATCCGGCCACCGAGGCCGCGGCCGCGGCCTCGATGCGGCTGTCGATGAGATGGGCCCGCCGCTCGCGCGACTCCTTTGAGAGCGGGAACGCGCTCTTCGGGATCGTCCAGGGGGGGATGTACGAAGCCCTCCGGGAAGAATCTTTAGCGGAATTAAAAACCATTGGCTTCGATGGCTATGCGGTAGGCGGCCTCGCCGTGGGCGAGCCGAAGGAGGAGCGCAGCCGCATCCTGGCCCACCTGGTGCCGCGCATGCCGAGCGTCCGGCCGCGCTACCTGATGGGGATGGGGACGCCGGAGGACATCGTCGAGGCGGTCGCCGCCGGCATCGACATGATGGATTGCGTGCTTCCCACGCGCAACGCGCGCAACGGCTGGCTGTTCACCCGCAACGGCGACATCCGCATCCGCAATGCGCGCTACCGAGACGACCTCGCCCCGCTCGACGAGCGCTGCGCCTGCTACACCTGCGGCAACTTCACCCGCGCCTACCTCTACCACCTGCAAAAGACCAACGAGATCCTGGGCGCGCGGCTGAACACGCTGCACAACCTGCACTACTACCAGGAGCTCATGGGCGAGCTGCGCCGCGCCATCGAGCGAGGGGATCTCGCCAGCAAGGCCAAGGACCTGCTGGAGCAGCGCAAGCAGCTATAATTTCACGTTCCCCCATTCGGAGTCCGAGTGCTCATCTCACCCGCTTACGCACAGGCCACCGGCGGCGACGCCGGCGGGTTCATCGGCTTCCTGCCGATCATCCTGATGTTCGTGCTGCTGTACTTCCTCATGATCCGCCCGCAGATGAAGCGCGCCAAGGAAACCAAGTCGATGATTGAAGCGCTGCAGAAGGGCGACGAGGTGGTCACCGCGGGCGGAATCGTGGGCAGGATCTCGAAGATGGGCGAGCAGTACCTGACCCTCGAGATCGCGCCCAACACCGAGATCAGCGTGCAGAAGGCCGCGGTGCAGATGCTGCTGCCGAAGGGTACGCTGAAGAGCCTTCAGTAGTGAACCGCTTCCCCGCCTGGAAGTATGCGCTCATCGCGTTCGTGATCGTCGCGGCGTTCGTCTATACCGTGCCGAACTTCTTCGGCGAATCGCCGGCGGTGCAGATCTCGAGCGCCAAGTCGACGGTGAAGGTCGACACGGCGCTCCTCTCCCGGGTCGAAGAGATCCTCAAGAAGGAAGCCGTTCACTACAGCGGCGCCCAGGTCGACGCGACCGGCGTGAAGCTGCGCTTCGCCGACCCCGACACGCAGCTCAGGGCGAAGGACCTGATCGAGCGCGCGCTCAACACCGGCGCCGACGAAGGCGCCTACACCGTCGCGCTCAACCTGCTGCCGGCGTCGCCCGGCTGGCTCGCCAGGATCAACGCCCTGCCGATGTATCTCGGCCTCGACCTGCGCGGCGGCGTGCACTTCCTCCTCCAGATCGACATGCCGGCCGCGAGCCTCAAGCGCATCGAGAACCTCGCGGCGGACGTGCGCGGCCAGCTGCGCGAGAAGAACATCCGCCACGGCGGCGTGACGCGAGAGGGGCAGGCGATCCGCGTGCGCTTCCGCGACGCGGCCACGCGCGAGGCGGCGCGCGGCGCCATCCTCGCGAGCGTCCCCGACCTCGCGCTCGCCGAGCGCGACGACGGCCAGGACCTGCTGCTCGTCGGCACGCTGCGTCCCGAGGTGCTCAAGCGGGTCCAGGAGACGGCGGTGCAGCAGAACATCAGCACCCTGCACAACCGCGTCAACGAGCTCGGCGTGGCCGAGCCGGTGATCCAGCAGCAGGGCGCGGACCGGATCGTGGTGCAGCTCCCCGGCGTGCAGGACATCGCGCGCGCCAAGGAAATCCTGGGCCGCACGGCGACGCTCGAGGTGCGCCTGGTCGACGAGGAGGCGATGCGCGGCGGCAACACCTTCGGCGCCGACGTGTTCCCCGAGCGCCGCCGCGACGGCAGCGTCGGACAGGTGCCCACCAGGAAGCAGGTGATCGTCACCGGCGACCAGTTCGTCGGCGCGCAGGCCACCTTCGATCAGGATCATCGGCCGGCGGTGGCCGTGGAGCTCGACCAGGCGGGCGGCCGCGCCATGCGCATCACCACGCGCGAGAACCTCAAGCGCCTGATGGCCATCGTGCTGTTCGAGAAGGGCAAGGGCGAGGCGATCTCGGTCGCCACCATCCAGGGCGAGTTCGGCAGCCGCTTCCAGATCACCGGCTCGTTCACGCCGGTGGAGACCAACAACCTGGCGCTGCTCATCCGCGCCGGCGCGCTGGCCGCGCCGATGGAGATCATCGAGGAGCGCACCATCGGCCCGAGCCTCGGGCGCGCCAACATCGAGAAGGGGTTCAACGCCACGATGTGGGGTTTCATCGCCATCGTGGCATTCATGTCGATCTACTACGTGCTGTTCGGGGTGATTTCCTCGGTCGCGCTGGGCGTGAACCTGCTGCTTCTCGTCGCGCTGCTGTCGCTCCTGCAGGCGACGCTCACGCTGCCCGGCATCGCGGCGATCGCGCTTACCCTCGGCATGGCGATCGACGCCAACGTGCTCATCAACGAGCGCATAAGGGAGGAGCTTCGAGGTGGCGCTACGCCCCAGGCCGCCATTGCGGCCGGGTACGAGCGCGCGTGGGCCACGATCCTGGACTCCAACGTCACCACCTTCATCGTCGGCCTGTCGCTGCTCATGGTGCCGGGCGCGGTGCGCGGCTTCGCGGTGGTGCACTGCCTCGGCATCCTCACCTCGATGTTCTCGGCGGTGATGGTGTCGCGCGCGATGGTCAACCTGCTCTACGGCCACCGGCGGCGCCTCGCGCGCCTCGCCATCGGCAACACGGCCTGGAAATGACACCGGCAAGGAACGCCTGGAGCTAAGCGCATGGAATTCTTCAAGATCCGGCGCACCATCCCGTTCATGCGGCACGCGCTCGTGTTCAACGTGCTGTCGCTCGTCACCTTCCTCGCCGCGGTGTTCTTCCTGCTGCACCGCGGCCTCAACTTCTCAATCGAGTTCACCGGCGGTACGCTGATGGAGGTCGCATACTCCCGGCCGGCGGAGATCGAGAAGATCCGGGCCAGTCTCGACCGCGCCGGGTACAAGGCCGAGGTGCAGAACTTCGGCTCCTCGCGCGACGTGCTGCTCAGGCTGCACCTCGAGAAGAACCAGTCGAGCTCCGATCTGTCGCAGAAGGTGCACGCGGTGCTGAAGGAGCAGGACCCGAGCGCCGAGCTGCGGCGGGTCGAGTTCGTCGGCCCGCAGGTCGGCAAGGAGCTGGTCGAATACGGCGCGCTCGCGCTGCTGACGACGGCGGTGTTCATCGTCCTCTACCTCTGGATCCGCTTCGAGTGGCGCTTCGGCCTCTCGGCGATCATCGCCAACCTGCACGACGTGGTCATCATCCTGGGGTGCTTCGCGTTCTTCCAGTGGGAGTTCTCGCTGCCGGTGCTCGCCGCGGTGCTCGCGGTGCTCGGCTACTCGGTGAACGAGTCGGTGGTGGTGTTCGACCGGGTGCGCGAGAACTTCCGCAAGATGCGCAAGGCCTCGACCACCGAGGTGATCGATTCGGCCATCACCGGCGTCATCTCGCGCACCATCATCACGCACCTCTGCACCCAGATGATGGTCACGACGATGCTCTTCTTCGGCGGCCCCGCGCTGCACTACTTCGCGCTCGCGCTGACCATCGGCATCTGCTTCGGCATCTATTCCTCGGTGCTGGTGGCGAGCCCGCTCCTCATGTGGCTCGGCGCGAGCCGCGAGCAGTTCGTCAAGGCCGCGCGCAAGGAGCGCAGCCGCGACGAGCACGAAGGCGCCGTGGTTTAGAAGTCCGGGAAGGGAAAAATGGTGACTGTCACCATTTTTCCCTTCCCGCCGCTTACTTCAAGATCTGGATCAGATTCGAGTAGTCGTCGGTCCAGGTGCGCCAGCCCGGCTGGTCCTCGGCCTCGCTGCTGCCTTCGGCGATCGGCTCGCGCTTGAGCGCGGCGGGGTCGCGCGACACCAGCACCCAGTCGCTCCGCGAGCGCAGGCTCTCGTCCTCGTCGTCGGGGTCGTCGTTCACCAGCACCGCGTGCGCGCCCTGCTCCTTGGCGATGCGCGCCACGACCGGGATGAGGTCAAGGAAGCGGTTCGACACGTGGAAAGCGACGATGCCGTCGCTTTTCATGTGCCTGAGATAGATACCGAGCGCCTCGCGGGTGATCAGGTGCACCGGGATCGCGTCGCTCGAGAAGGCGTCGACCGCGAGCACGTCGAAGTTCTGCGGCGGCTCGCGCTCGAGCGTGAGCCGCGCATCGCCCAGCGCGACCTCGACCTTCGCCGGGCTGTCGGCGAGGAAGCTGAATTCCCCCCTCGCGAGCTGCACCACGCGCGGGTCGATGTCGTAGAAGCGGTAGACGTCGCCCGGCCTGCCGTACGCCGCGATGGTCCCCGTGCCGAGCCCGATGACCCCGACGCGGACCGGGCCGAGCTCCTGGCGCGACTTGATCGCGAGGCCGATTCCCGAGGTTTCCTGGTAGTACGTGGTGACGAACCTGCGCCGTTCGAGGTATTGCTCGCCGTGCATGATCGTGCCGTGCACCAGGCGGCGCAGGTGTCCCTGCTCGCCCGGCGAGCCGTACTCCTTGACCCGCAGCACGCCGTAGAACCCGCGCTCGGACACGCGCACGTCGCGGTGGTAGGAAAACGCGTCGTAGGCGGCGCAGGCCGCCACGCCCATGAGGACCCCCAGAGCCGCCAGGCCCTGGAAGCGGCCGAGCTGGGCGAAGCGCGTGGCCGCGAGCAGCGCGAGCACGGTCATGCCGATGCCGAGCTCGTAGTAGGCGTCGAACGCGAGCGGCGCGACCACCGCCACGAACAGGCCGCCGAGCGCGCCGCCGGCCGAAACGACGAGGTAGAACTGCGTGAGCCGCCGGGGCTCGGGCCGCAGCCGGTAGAGCTCGCCGTGGCAGAAGAGGCAGCCGAGGAACAGGCCGGGCAGGAACATGCCGAGCTGCAGCGGGAGGTTGTAGTGGTAGTCGGAATCGACCAGCAGCCACGCCATTCCCGCCAGCCACGCCAGGACGAGTGGCCACGCCAATCTCGGCCGGTACCAGTTGCGCCCTTCGAAGGCGATGATGAAGGTGAGGAGGTACAGGGTGAGGGGCGCGAGCCAGAGAAGCGGAATCGAGGCGACGTTCTGCGTGAGATGGTTGGTCGTGGCGAGCAGCAGGACCGAGCCGGTGGCCGAAAGCGCGAGCCACAGTCCGACCTGGCCTTTGGCGACCGGCGCCGCGACCGGCGCCGCTTCGCGGGCCGCTTCCCCGCGCGGGGTGCGCCAGGCCACCACGGCGCAGAGGAGCGCGAATGCAGCGAAGAGCCACGACCAGAGCCTCACCTGCTCGTGTGCGGCGAGAAACGGCTCGACCACGAACGGATAGCCGACGAGCGCGATCAGCGACGCGAGGTTCGAGACGGCGAACAGCCGGTAGGGATTCTCGCCGGGCCGGGCGCGGGCGAACCAGGCCTGGAGCAGCGGGCTCGTCGACGCGACCAGCAGATAGGGCAGGCCGACCGACGCGCCGAGCAGGACCAGGATGCGGCTGATCGGCTCCTCGTCGCCGCTCGGCTTCCACGCCTCCGAGGGCGAGATCGGCAGCGTCGCCACCGCTGCGGCGAGAAGCACCGTATGGATGATCGGCTGGAGCCGGCCGCGGCCGAGATTGTTCTCGAGAAGGTGCGCATAGCCGTAGCCCGCGAGCAGCAGCGCCTGGAAGAACAGCATGCAGGTCGTCCACACCGCCGCGCTGCCGCCGAACCAGGGAAGAATCAGCTTCGCGATCAGGGGTTGCACCAGAAACAGCAAAAACGAGGACAGGAAGATCGTCGCGGCGTAGATCATTCGACTCTTCTCGGGGATTCTTAGAGGCGCTTGGCGAGGTCGGCGGCGAGTCCGGTGTACTTGCCCGGCGTGAGGGCGAGAAGGCGCTTTTTCGCCTCGTCGGGAATCGCGAGCGTCTTGACGAAAGCGGCGAGCTGCGCCCGGTCGAGGCGCCGGCCGCGGGTCATGTCCTTCAGCTTCTCGTAGGCCTCGGGCACGCCGTGGCGGCGCATGACCTGCTGCACCGCCTCGGCGAGCACCTCCCAGTTGGCGTCGAGGTCGGCGGCGAGGCGCTCGGGATCGGCCTCGAGCTTGCCGAGCCCGCGCAGGCACGAGGCATAGGCGAGCAGTCCGTGCCCCAGCGCGGCGCCGAGGTTACGCTGCGCGGTCGAGTCCGAAAGATCGCGCTGCCAGCGCGACACCGGCAGCTTGTCGGCGAGGTGGCGCAGCAGCGCGTTCGCCACGCCGAGGTTGCCCTCGGAGTTCTCGAAGTCGATCGGGTTCACCTTGTGCGGCATGGTCGAGGAGCCGACTTCGCCCTTCTTGGTCTTCTGCCGGAAGTAGCCGAGCGAGATGTAGCCCCACAGGTCGCGGTCGAGGTCGAGCACGATGCTGTTCGCCCGCGCGTAGGCGTCGAGCAGCTCGGCCAGCCAGTCGTGGGGCTCGATCTGCGTGGTGTAGGGGTTGAACTCGAGGCCCAGGCGCTCCACCAGGCGGCGGCTGAAGCGCTCCCAGTCGAAGTCGGGATACGCGACGAGGTGGGCGTTGTAGTTGCCGACCGCCCCGTTCGCCTTGGCCATCACCACCACTTCGGCGATGCGGCTCCGGGCGCGCGATAGCCGATAGGCAAAGTTGGCCATCTCCTTTCCGAGCGTGGTCGGCGTGGCCGCCTGGCCGTGGGTGCGCGAAAGCATCGCGAGGCCGGCGTGGCGGTGCGCGAGGCGCTTCAGCGCCTCGGCGATCTCGTCCAGGCGCGGCAGCATGACCGCGTCGCGCGATTCCCGCACCATCAGCGCGTACGCGAGGTTGTTGATGTCCTCTGAGGTGCAGGCGAAGTGGATGAACTCGAGCGAGCGCTGCGCCTCGGCGTTCTCGCCGAGCTTGCCCTTCAGCCAGTACTCGATCGCCTTGACGTCGTGGTTGGTCTCGGCTTCGATCTCCTTGATTTTTTCCGCGTCCGCCTCGGTGAACGCCTGAACCAGCTTTTCGAACGAGGACTTGGTCCGGGCCGAGAAGGGTTTCAGCTCCTTGATCGAGCGCTCGGCGGCGAGCGCCTCGAGCCAGGCGAGCTCGATGCGCACGCGGTAGCGGATGAGGGCCTGCTCGCTGAAGTAGGGCCGCAACGGGTCCGCGGTCCTGGCGTATCGCCCGTCGAGCGGCGAGAGCGCGGCGAGCGGCGAGGGCATGGGCCTCTATTATAAAGGGGATGCCTGTTTCGCTTTCCCGGCCGTTGTCCCTTTCCAGCGTGAGCAGCGAGGCGCGCGCGTGCACCCTGTGCGAAGCCAAGCTGCCGTTCAAGCCGAAGCCCGTCTTCCTCGTCGGACGGCGAGCGCGCTTGCTGATCGTCGGCCAGGCGCCCGGGCGCAGGGTGCACGAATCCGGGATCCCCTGGAACGATCCCTCCGGCGACGTGCTGCGCGATTGGCTCGGGCTCGACCGTGCGAGCTTCTACGACACCTCCCGCATCGCCATCGTGCCGACCGGCCTTTGCTATCCGGGCACGGTCGGCGGCGCCGACCTGCCGCCGTGCCGCGAGTGCGCGCCGCAGTGGCAGCCGCGCTTTCGCGCCGCGCTTCCCGACATCCGCTTGACTCTCTTGGTGGGAAGCTATGCGCAGGCTTACTACCTCAAGGGAAGAAGAAAGAAGAGCGTCGGAGAAACGGTGCGCGCCTTCCGCGCTTACCTGCCCGAGTTCTTCGTCCTGCCGCACCCGAGCTGGCGCAACAAGGCCTGGCTCATGAAGAACCCTTGGTTCGCAGACGAGGTGATCCCGGCGCTGCGGCGGCGGGTGCGGAGCTGCATCGGGCCGCTATAATCGCGACACCCCGATGAAGCTCCTCGCCTCCCTCGCCAGCCCGTATACGCGCAAGGTGCGCGTGGTGCTCGCCGAGAAGAAGATGGACTTCGACCTGGAGATCGTCGACGTCGCGCCCGCGGAAAACCCGGTCAACTCGCACAACCCGCTCGGAAAGATCCCCACGCTCGTGCTGGACGACGGCACCGCGCTCTACGACTCGCGTGTCATCGTCGAGTTCCTCGACCAAGCCTCGCCGCTCAATCGCCTGATCCCGGCGGATTTCCGCGAGCGCGTGCAGGTGCGCCGGTGGGAGGCGCTCGCCGACGGCGTGCTTGATGCCGGGATTCTGGTGCGCGGCGGCTTCCAGATCGAGAAGCAGGTCGCGCGCATCCGCCGCGCCATGGCCCGCCTCGCGGCGGACCTCGAAGGCCGCGCCTGGTGCCACGGCGAGCGCTATTCGCTTGCCGACGTCGCCGTGGGCTGCTCCGTCGGCTGGCTCGGGTTCCGCAAGCCCGGCAACGTCGACTGGCCGGGCGAGTACCCCGTGTTGACGCGCCACTACCAGAAGCTGATGGAGCGGCCGGCCTTCGCCGACACCGCTCCGCGCTAGAAAAATAAAATAGGGACTGTCCCTATTTTCCCCGACGGTAACTCGCAAGCGTGGTTTTCGCCTCCTCGGCCATGCTCTGCAGCTTGCGGCGCCATCCTTTGCGGTGCGCGCGCAGCGCCTCGACGATCGACTCGGCAATGACGAGGTTGCGATACCACTTGGCGTTCGCCGGCACCACCATCCAGGGCGCGTGCTTCGCCGCCGTCCTCGAGATCGCGTCCTCGTAGGCCTCGGTGTATTCGTCCCAGTAGTCGCGCTCCTTCCAGTCGTTCGGGTTCAGCTTCCAGGCGTTCTTCGGATCCTTCTCGCGCTCGAGGAGCCGCTCCTTCTGCTCGCGCTTCGTGATATGGAGGAAATACTTGAGCACGATGGTGCCTTGCTGAGCGAGCAGCGCCTCGAAGTCGGCGATGTGGCCGTAGCGCGCCTTCCACAGCGCCTTTGGCACGAGCTCGTGCACGCGCACGACCAGCACATCCTCGTAATGCGAGCGGTTGAAGAGGGCGAACTCGCCCAGGCGCGGCGTGTGGCGGTGCACCCGCCACAGGAAGTCGTGCTCGCGTTCCTCCGCGGTCGGGACCCCGAAGGACACCACGCTCACGCCTCGCGGGTTGAGATAGCCGGCGACGTGCTTGATGGTGCCGTCCTTGCCCGCGGTGTCGCGCCCCTGCAGCACGACCAGCACGCTGCTCCCCTTCGAGGCGAACATTTCGTCCTGCAGCGCGAAGAGCTCCTCGCCGAGCTCGGCCAGGCGCGGTTCGGCCTGCTCGCGCGCCATTCCTTTGGGCGGCTCCGCCGACAGCTCGTCGAGGCGAACCTTCTTGTCCGGCCGGTCGAAGAGCGTGCGCGGCATGCCTAGGTGATGACGCCGCCGCCCAGGCAGACTTCGCCTTCGTAGAGCACCACCGATTGCCCGGGGGTGACCGCCCATTGCGGCACCTCGAAGCCCACGCGGATCTCGCTTTCGAGCACGCGCTCGAGCGAGCAACGCGCGTCGGCCTGGCGGTAGCGGGTCTTCGCCGTAACGCTCCTCTTCGCCGGCGCGGTGCCGGCGACCCAGCTTGCATCGGACGCGTCCAGCGTGTTCTTCATCAAAAGCGGGTGATCGTGACCCTGCACCACGATGAGCTCGTTTGACTCCAGGCGCTTGTCGGCGACATACCAGGCTTCGCCCTTCATCTTCGCCATGCCCCCGATGCCGATGCCCTTCCTCTGGCCGATGGTGTAGAAGGCGAGCCCCATGTGCTCGCCGACGAGGCGGCCTTCGGGGGTTCTGATCGGCCCCGGGGCCTTCGGCAGGTAGCGGTTCAGGAATTCGCGAAACGGCCGCTCGCCGATGAAGCAGATGCCGGTCGAGTCCTTCTTGGCGTGGTTCGGCAGCCCGGCCTCGAGCGCGAGGCGCCGCACCTCCGACTTCTTCAGCTCGCCGACCGGAAACATCACGCGCGACAGCTGCTCCTGGTTCAGGCGATGCAGGAAGTAGCTTTGGTCTTTCGACGGATCTTTTCCCTTGAGAAGTTGCAACCGATTCTCGGAAAAACCAATTCGTGCGTAGTGCCCGGTGGCGATTTTCGAGGCGCCCAGGCGCATGGCATGGTCGAGGAACGCCTTGAACTTGATCTCGGCGTTGCACAGCACGTCGGGATTGGGCGTGCGGCCGGCGGAGTACTCCCGCAGGAACTCGGCGAACACGCGGTCCTTGTACTCGGCGGAGAAGTTGACCGCCTCCAGGTCGACGCCGATGACGTCGGCCGCGGCCGCCGCGTCGATCAGGTCCTGGCGCGTCGAGCAGTATTCGTCGTCATCGTCGTCTTCCCAGTTCTTCATGAAAAGGCCGACCACGTCCCAGCCGGCGCGCTTGAGCAGCAGCGCGGCGACGGCGGAGTCGACTCCGCCCGACATGCCGACCACGACCCGCTCAGGCATAGTCGCTGGAGAAGATCTCGAGCGGGAACGAGCGTCCCGCGCGGTAGTCCTCGACGCAGCGCTGCACGAGCGGCGAGCGGTGCTGCGCGCGCCGCTCGAGGAGCTCGTCCGGCGAGAGCCAGTGCAGCGCGACGATCTCGCGGTCGAGCGGCCGCTCTTCCACGCCCTCGACGCGTCCGCGGAAGCAAAAGCGCAGGAACGTCACATCGCGCGGCGCGTAGTGCCAGCGGTAGATGCCGACGAGCGCGGTCGGCTCGAAGCGGTGCGCCGTTTCCTCGAGCACTTCGCGCCGGCATGCGGCGACGAGCGACTCGCCGGGATCGAGGTGGCCGGCGGGCTGGTTCAGCACCAGCCTGCCTTCGACGCGCTCCTCCACGAACAGGAAACGGCCGTCGCGCTCGACGACCGCGGCTACCGTCGCCGACGGCTTCCAAATACCCATTTGATTCGCCTTCGGGCTCAGGCCGCTTTCTTCGTGTTTTTCCGGATGAACTCCGCCATGCGGCTGACACCCGCCTCGATCGCCTGCTTGGAGGCCGCGTACGAGAAGCGCACGTGCTGCCCTTCGCCCGGGACGCGCGAGCCGAAGTGGATGTCGGCGAGGAGCGCCACGCCGGCCTCGTTCAGCAGGCGCTTCCTGAACTCCTCGGAGTCCTGGGCGCCGACCCGGCGGCAGGCCTCGGTGACGTTCGGCCAGACGTAGAACGCGCCGCCCGGCTTCTGGCACTTGACGCCGGGCACCTGATTGAGCAGGCCGACGATCAGATCGCGCCGCTCCTCGAAGCTCCTTTTCATGGCTTCGGCCGCGTCCTGCGGTCCGCTGATCGCCTCGACCGCCGCCCACTGGCTGATCTGCGAGGCGCACGAGTCGGTGTTGGTGATCCAGCGCGTGAACACCGGCGCGAGCGCGGGGTTCGAGGTGAGCCCGATCCGCCAGCCGGTCATCGCCCAGGTCTTCGAGGCGCCGTCGGAGATGATGGTGCGCTCGTACAGCCCCGGAACCTGCGCGATCGAGAAGAACTCGCCCGAATACGCCAGGCGCGAGTAGATCTCGTCCGCGTATACCCAGACCTGGGGGTGCCTCTTCAGCACGGCGGCGATGTCCTCGAGCTCCTTGCGCGAAAGCAGGCCGCCGGTCGGGTTGTGGGGGTAGTTGAGGATCAGGAGCCTGGTTTTCGGCGTGATGAGCCGTTCGAGCTCGGCGGGGTCGAACGAGAAGCCGCGCGCCTCGTGCAGGTGGATCGGCACCGGCCGCGCCCCGTGCGCCAGGATCTGCGACTCGTAGATCGGGAAGCCCGGGTTCGGGTAGATCACCTCGTCGCCGGCGCCGTAGTCCGTGGTTGAAAGGATGGCGTAAGCAATGAAGGGCTTCGCGCCCGCGCCGACCACCACGTCCTGGGGCCGGATCGGCAGGCCGCCGCGCATGGCGGCCAGGTACCGGGCAGCCGCCTCACGCAACTCGTCGATGCCGGCCGAAGGCGTATAGCCGTGCTTGCCGCCCTTGATGGCGCGGATCGCGGCCTCTTGCACGTTCTCGGGCGCGGGAAAGTCCGGCTGGCCGATGCAGAAGCTGATGATGTCGCGGCCCTGGCGCGCGAGCGCGTTCACTTCCGCGAGGACGACGAAGGCGTTCTCGGTGCCGAGGCTGGCGGCGCGTTGGCTGATGTCGGGCATAAAGGGGTCAGATCAACTTTTCCGGAGCCCGCGATTGTAACGGGGTAACATCCGGCGCGGAAAAGTTGATCTGACCCCACCCATCCGGCCCGTTCATGCTCATCAACTGCGTCGTCTACCAAGAAGGCCGCAAGCTCGCCGACATCGACTTTCGCGAGATCCACAGCTACCTCGCGCGGCCGGGCTGCTTCGTCTGGGTGGCGCTCAAGGAAGCGACGGAAGCGGAACTCGAGCAGATGCGCGAAGAGTTCGATCTGCACCCCCTCGCGGTCGAGGACGCCCGCCACGGCCACCAGCGGCCCAAAATCGAGGAGTACGGGGACCAGCTTTTCGTGGTCCTGCACACCGTCGAGGTCGGCGGCGAGGAGCTCAGCGTCGGCGAGGTGAACATCTTTGTGGGCCGCAACTTCGTGCTCTCGGTGCGCAGCCGCACCGAGCGCGGCTTCCAGGAGGTGCGTGCGCGCGTCGAGCGTGAGCCCGACCTCTTACGCTACGGCGCGGGCTATGTGCTCTATGCGCTCATGGACGCGGTGGTGGACCGCTATTTCCCGGTGCTCGACGCGGTCGAGATGCAGCTCGAAAAGATCGAGGAGCGGCTCTTCGGCGGCGCCTCGCCGCGGGAGAACATCGAGGCGCTCTACTACGTCAAGCAACAGCTGACGATCCTCAAGCATGCGGGCGCACCGCTTCTCGAAACCACGGGAAAGCTCTACGGCGGCCGCGTACCGCAAGTGTGCGCGGGTCTGGGGGAATATTTCCGCGACGTCTACGACCACCTCATTCGCATCAACCAGTCGATTGACGCCGCACGCGACACGGTGAATACCGCGATTCAGGTCGCGCTCGCCATGGTGAACCAGCAGCACGGCGAGATCACGAAGCGCCTCGCCGCCTACGCCGCGCTGGTGGCGGTGCCGACGATGATCGCCGGGGTCTACGGCATGAACTTCAAGCACATGCCGGAGCTCGACTGGACTCTCGGCTATCCGGTGTCGATCGGGCTGATGGCCGGGATCGACGCGTTTCTTTTTACCCGCTTCCGAAAAGCCGGGTGGCTGTAAGCACCTAAGCTACGGTCTTGAGGACCTCGGCGACCGTCCCGAAAATCTGGTCGAGGTGCTTCTTCTGCGCGATGAGCGGCGGGCAGAAGGCGACCGAGTCGCCCACCGGACGCACGAACACGCCGCGATCCCAGCACTTCTCGAAAACCTCGTAGCCGCGCTCGCCGACCGCGTCGGGCCGTGCGGCGAGCTCGACCGCGCCGATCAGGCCGAGGTTGCGGCAGTCGACGACGTTCGGCAGGCCCTTCAGGGAATGCACCGCGTCCTCGAAGTATTTCGCCTGCGGCGCCTGGAACAGGTTCTCTTCCGCGTAGGTATCGAGGGCGCCGAGCGCCGCGGCGCAGGCGAGCGGGTGCCCGGAATAGGTGTAGCCGTGGAAGAACTCCATGCCCGCGCCCTGCGCTCCCATGAAGGTCTGGTAGATGCTGTCGCGCACCAGCACGCCGCCGAGCGGCACCGCGCCGGAGGTGATGCCCTTGGCGAAGGTGATGAGGTCGGGCTTGATGCCGAGGTGCTGCGCGGCGAAGGTCGCGCCCAGGCGTCCCCAGCCGGTGATGACCTCGTCGAAGATGAGCAGGATGCCGTGCCGGGTGCAGATGTCGCGCAGCCGCTCGAGGTAGCCCCTGGGCGGCACCAGCACGCCGCCCGAGGCCGCCACCGGGTCGACGATCAGCGCCGCGATGTTCGAGGCGTCGTGCAGCGGAATGATGCGGCTCTCGAGCTCGTCGGCGAGCTCCGCGCCGAGGTCGGGTTGTCCCCTCGAGAAAGCATTCCTGGACAGGTCGTGCGTATGCCGCAGGTGGTCGACGCCCGGCATCAGCATGCCGCTATAGGCCTTGCGGTTCGCCGCCACGCCGCCGACCGAGGTGCCGCCGATGTTGACGCCGTGATACGAGCGCTCGCGGCCGATGAAGCGCGTGCGCGTACCCTGGCCGCGCAGGCGATGGTAGGCGACCGCGATCTTGAGCGCCGTGTCGACCGCCTCGGAGCCCGAGTTGGTGAAGAAAACCTGCTGCATGCCCTGTGGCGCGATGGCCGCGATCCGCTCGGCGAGGCGGAAGGGCAGCGGATGGCCGAGCGCGAACGAGGACGCGAAGTCGAGCTCGCCCGCCTGGCTCCGGATGGCCTCGACGATGCGCGGCCGGCCGTGCCCGGCGTTCACGCACCACAGCGTGGCGAGGCCATCGAGCACCTGCTTGCCTTCGATCGTGGTGAAGTACATGTCCTTGGCCGACGCGATGAGGCGCGGCTTGGCCTTGAACCGACGGTTGTCGGTGAAGGGCATCCAGTAGTGCTGGAGGTTGACGGGGCTCATGGCCTGCGGGTCGACGCGTGCGTTCATGGTGCCACCCTACGCTTTCTTTTTGACAGCTAGAGGGCGAATTCTGCGCGCAACACCTCCCAAGGAACTAGGACGCGGTTGTCACTTGTGCGCGCGATGACGCCCAGGGCGGCCAACTGCGTCACATCCGTGTGCACATTCTTGTAGTTGCGCCGCAGCCGCTTGGCCAGCTCGTAGATCGAGACCGGCCCCGAGCCGCGCAGCGCCTCGAGCAACGCCCAGCGCGCCGGCGACAGGGTCTGCGCGAGCTGCGGCAGGGCGGGCAGCGTCAGCACGCTGAGCGCCCGTGCCGGCCGGCCCTCCGCGCGCCGGTTCCACGCCGCCTCGAAGCGGTCGAGCGCGTCCGCAGCCGGACCGATGCGGACCTCCAAGACCCGCGTGGAGGCCGCTTGCGGCTTAGGCAAGCGAGCCTCCGGCCGCGCGCACATCCTGCTCGAAGTCGTAGCGCAGCTGCTCGACCGACCTGAGCTCGTACGGCAGGGTCCTGCCGCGCACGCGCCGGCGCCCGTTCGAGTATTCGACGAGGTCGCCGTAGCGCAGGCAATAGCTCGACTCGCTCTCGAACTTCACCGTGAGAATCGCTTCGCGAAGGATCACGATCTCGGTAAGCATATATGGCATAGAGTACCATATAAGGGGGTGCGCTAGAATGCACCGATGAAGGACTTCTTCAACCTGTACCGCCACGGCTTCACGCGCGTGGCGGTGGCAACGCCGATCGTGCGCATCGGCGATCCGCGGCGCAACGCCGAGGCGACGCTCGAGCTGATCGAGCGGGCCGCGGCGGAAGACACCGCCTTGGTCGTGTTCCCGGAGCTCGGCCTCACCGCATACACCTGCGACGATCTTTTCCACCAGCGCGCGCTCATCGACGCCGCCGGGGACGCCCTGGCCTGGCTGATCGAGCGCACGCGCAGGCTGCCGATCGCGGCGCTGGTGGGGTTGCCGGTCGGGGTGAACGGCCTGCTCTACAACTGCGCCGCGCTGGTCTGCCGCGGCCGCCTGGTGGGAGTGGTGCCGAAGATCTATCTGCCGAATTACCGCGAATTCTACGAGGCACGCTATTTCGCTCCGGGCGATACCGCCTCGTGCGCCGAGATCCGGCTCGCCGGCCAGTCGACCGCGTTCGGCACGGAAATCATCTTCCGCGCCGCCGAGCAGCCGGGCTTGGTCCTGCACGTCGAGATCTGCGAGGACCTCTGGGTGCCGACGCCGCCGTCGTCCTACGCCGCGCTGGCGGGCGCGAGCGTCGTGGCCAATCTCTCGGCGTCGAACATCGTGATCGGCAAGGAAGGCTACCGCCGCCAGCTCGTCGGCAACCAGTCGGCGCGCTGCCTCGCCGCCTACCTCTACAGCGCGGCCGGCATGGGCGAATCGACCACCGACCTCGCCTGGGACGGCCATGCGCTCATCTACGAGAACGGCACGCTGGTCGCCGAGTCGAAGCGCTTCGCCGACACGCCCCAGCTCGCCGCGGCCGATGTCGACCTCGGGCGCCTCGCCGCGGACCGCATGCGCCAGAACAGCTTCGGCGCCGCAGCGCTGCGCCACCACGCGGAGGTGCGCCGCTTCCGGACCCTCGATTTCTCGCTTCCCGTCCCGGCCGGAAGGCTGCCGCTGCAAAGGAGGGTGGATCCGCTTCCGTATGTCCCGAGCGATCCGCGCACCCGCGACGCCCGCTGCGAGGAAGTGTTCCGCATCCAGGTGAACGGGCTCGCCACGCGCATGCGCGCCACGCGCGGCAAGAAGCTCGTGATCGGCGTGTCGGGCGGCCTCGATTCCACGCACGCACTCCTCGTCTGCGCGCGCGCCATGGACCATCTGAAGCTGCCGCGCAGGAACATCCTCGCCTACACCATGCCGGGATTCGCCACGTCGAGCCGCACCAAGAGCCAGGCCTGGCAGCTGATGCGCGCGGTCGGCTGCAGCGCCGAGGAGATCGACATCAAGCCCTCGTGCATGCAGATGCTGAAGGACATCGGCCACCCCTTCGCGAAGGGCCGCAAGGTCTACGACATCGCTTTCGAGAACGTGCAGGCAGGCGAGCGCACCAGCCATCTTTTCCGGCTCGCCAACCAGCACGGCGCCATGGTGGTCGGCACGGGCGACCTCTCCGAGCTGGCGCTCGGCTGGTCCACCTACGGCGTCGGCGACCACATGTCGCACTACAACCCGAACGGCAGCGTGCCCAAGACGCTCATCAAGTTCCTGGTCGGCTGGGTGGCCGAATCCGACGAGCTCGGCGCCGACGTGAAGCGGGCGCTGCGGCGCGTGCTCGAGACCGAGATCAGTCCCGAGCTGGTCCCCGGCAAGCAGGCGACGGAGAGCGTGGTCGGCCCCTACGAGCTGCAGGACTTCAACCTCTACTACGTGCTGCGCTTCGGCTACGCGCCGACCAAAGTGGCCTTCCTCGCCTGGCACGCCTGGCGCGGCAAGTACAAGCTGCGCGAAATCAAGAAGTGGCTGGGGGTGTTCCTGAAGCGCTTCCTGGAAACCAGCCAGTTCAAGCGCAGCGCCGTGCCCAACTCGCCGAAGGTCGGCTCCGGGGGCTCGCTCTCGCCGCGGGGGGACTGGCGGGCGCCCTCGGACGGCAACGCGACCGCCTGGCTGGAAAACCTCGCCGAGGTCCCTGACAGGGATTGACAGCCGTGCGCCCGCGCGTCAAAGAGTTTCAGTTCCGGCGTGCCTTGACCGGGACATGACGAATCCAAAACAGATCCTGACCCCGCGTTCTGCGCCGATGCGGTCCAATCGTTCGCCATGGACAACGCCCATGTCGCAGCGACCGGTCGACGGCCCGCCAAGGCACGCGGCGCGATCCTGATTCTGGCTTTGGCCCTGTTTCCGTCGCCCAGCCGGGCGGTCGACCCCTGGGGAACCACCGATTACGCGCTCGCCGGCGCCGCCGTGGCCGCCCTTGCGGTGGACTGGGGCCAGACGCGCCACATCGCGAAGAACCCGGAACGCTACACCGAGACGAATCCGATCCTCGGGACCTCGCCCTCGGTGGGAAAGGTGGACGCCTACTTCGTCGGCGCCATGGTCGGCACCGTCGCCCTGGCGCATGTCCTGCCGGGGGAATGGCGGCAGCTGTTTCTTGGGGGCGTGCTTGCGCTGGAGCTTGGCGTGGTCAACCAGAACCGCTCGCTCGGCATCAAGATGGCGTTCTAGCTTTGATAGGCCAGCGCATGGTCCTACCGGACTATGCCCGCTCGTAGACGTGTAGGACCCAAGTGACGCATGATCCCTACCTGTGTAGATCGCAGTCTACACAGCGACAAACGGGTGGCCAGCACGCTGTTACCAGCCCCAGCACGAGAGACCGATCCACGACGCAGTCCGAGGGACCGGTCCACGTCAGGGCCAAACAAGGTGTAGTCGCAGTTTGATCGCCGCTTCGAGCTTCACGAGAGGGCACGGCTAGCGGTCGTGCCCTCTTTTTTTCTGCCTGCAATTCGTCGCCGCGAAAGCATTATCGGCGAGCGCGGCGCGCGGCACTATCGCCGGGCGCAGCTTCGTGCTGTCGCGATCCGTGGAACCCGGGGCGGACCGCCCGGCGACACCCCGTCGCCGTGGCCCGTAACCGCCAGCGGGATCGCCTGACATCGGCGGCGCGCCGAAACTGCCAGCAGCAGCAAGGACTTGAGTCGATGCCGCGGCGCGAGATGATTTCCCGCCGCGCTTCGCGTACGCTTCTTCGCGAATGGGCAAGGTTTCGAAGGACCGGTCGATGGATGGCCGTGGCTTCCGCAGTCCGCCGCTCTGGATTCATGTTTCCCAGGCCGGCAGGTGGCTGTTCTCCCCCCGCGAAGCGAGAAAGCGCGCCGTGATCCGCCTCCTCGACAAGGTCGAGAGCGCGGCGCCGCTGCCGCCGAAAGCCGAAATCTAGGCCGCGCGGCGCTCGACTCGCGGCAGCTCGCCGATCGCGGTCTTCACCGCGTCCTCGACACGCTCGAGGAGCACGAACTCGAGCTTCCGGCGCGCCTCCGCCGGCACATCCTCCAGATCCTTCTCGTTGCGCTTGGGCAGCATCACCGTCTTGATGCCGGCGCGCAGGGCGGCGAGGGTCTTCTCCTTGACGCCGCCGATCGGCAGGACCAGGCCGCGCAGGGAAATTTCCCCGGTCATCGCCACGTCGGCACGCACCGGCACGCCGGTGAGGAGCGAAACCAGCGCCAGGAACATGGCCACGCCGGCGCTCGGGCCGTCCTTGGGCGTCGCGCCTGCCGGCACGTGGATGTGGACGTCGGTCTTTTCGAAAGAGTCATTCAAATAGGTTCGAGCAAGCGTTAGCGCCGCCTGTGCGGACTCCTTCATGACGTCGCCGAGCTGGCCGGTGATGATCAGCTTGCCCGAGCCCGGCACCTTGGAAACCTCGATGAACAGGATGTCGCCGCCGACCGGCGTCCAGGCGAGGCCGGTCGCGACGCCGGGCACCGAGGTGCGCTGCGCGCTCTCGTTCTCGAAGCGCTTCGCGCCAAGGATGCCGTGCAGGTCCTTCTCCTCGATCACGACCTTGGCGGCGGCCCCCTCGGCGATCTTCATCGCCGCATGGCGCAGCGCCGCGCCGATGTTGCGCTCGAGGTTGCGCACGCCGGCCTCGCGCGTGTAGTCCGCGATGATCGCCCGGATCGCATCTTCCGCAAGAACAGCTTTGTCTTCCGTCAGGCCGTTCGCCTCGAGCTGCCTCTTGACCAGGTAGCGCTTCGCGATCTCGAGCTTCTCCTCCTCGGTATAGCCCGGGAGCTGGATGATCTCCATGCGGTCGCGCAGCGGCCCCGGAATGGTGTCGAGCACGTTCGCCGTGGTGATGAACATGACCTTCGAGAGGTCGAAGTCCACCGCGAGGTAGTTGTCGCGGAAGCGCGAGTTCTGCTCGGGATCGAGCACTTCGAGCAGCGCGCTCGACGGGTCGCCGTGGAAGCCGCCCTGGCCGAGCTTGTCGATCTCGTCGAACATCAGCACCGTGTTCTTCGACTCGGCGCGGCGGATCGCCTGGATCACGTTGCCGGGGAGCGCGCCGATATAGGTGCGGCGATGGCCGCGGATCTCGGCCTCGTCGTGCACGCCGCCGAGCGCGATGCGCTGGAACTTGCGCCCGGTGGCGCGCGCGATCGACTGGCCGAGCGAGGTCTTGCCCACGCCCGGCGGGCCGACGAAGCACAGGATCGGGCTCTTGCCCGAGGGGTTCAGCTTCCTCACCGCCAGATGCTCGAGGATGCGGCGCTTGATCTTGTCCAGGCCGAAGTGGTCCTCGTCCAGCACGCGCCGGGCGCCGGCAATATCAATCTCTTTCTGTTCAGGATCTCTCCACGGGAGCTCGGCGAGCCATTCGAGGTAGGTGCGCAGCATCGAGCCCTCGGCGCTGCCTTCGCCCATGCGCTGCAGGCGCTTCAGCTCCTTGACGGCGTGCTTGTGGACGTCCTCCGGCATGCCCGCGTCGTCGATCGACTTCTTCAGCTCCTCGATCTCGGCCGCCGTGTCGTCGCCCTCGCCCAGCTCCTTCTGGATCTGGCGCATCTGCTCGCGCAGCACATGCTCCCGCTGTCTCTCGTCGAACTGCTTCTTGGTCTTCTCGCCGATCTCCTTGGAGATGCGCAGCACGCCGACGCGCTCCGAAAGGAGCTCGAGCACCTTGTCCATGCGCCGCTTCAGGTCGAAGGTTTCGAGCAGGTCCTGCTTGTCCGCGTTCTTCACGTCGAGGAGGTTCGCGACCATGTCCGAAAGCAGCGCCGGCGAGCTCACCTGCTGCACCACCGCCGCGAGCTCCTCGGGCGCGTTGGGCAGGAGCTGGATCGCCTCGACGGCCTGCTGCTTCAGCTGCAGGAAGCGCGCCTCGATCTCGGGCGCGGCGCTCTCGTCCTGCTTCACCATGTCCACCCGCGCCACCAGGAACGGCCAGCCCTCGAGGAACTCGAGCACGCGGAAGCGCGAAGTACCCTGCACCACGAGGTGGTGCGCGCCTTCGGCGCCCGTGATGTAGCGCACCACCTGGCCGGCGGTGCCCACCCAGTACAGGTCCTCGGGCCTGAGGTCGTTCTTCTGCGGGTCGCGCTGCAGGAGGAAGCCGACCTTCCTTTCGCTGCGCACCGCCTCCTGGGCCGCCGCGACCGAGCTGGCACGGCCTACCGTGATCGGGCTGATCACGCCCGGGAAGAGCACCGTGTTGCGCATCGGAATCAGGATCAGCGCGTCCGCCGGCAGCGGCTTGGCCGGCGTCGCGCCCGCGGGCGCGGCGCCGGCGGCGCCGGGCTGGTCCTGGCTTTCGTTGGAGAGCACCTTGGTGTTCATGCGCCTTCCTTCCTGCGGAACGAGAGGGTCAGCACGCCGTCGGCGAGCCGCTTCGCCGCGAGCTCGATCGGGGCCTGGGGCGGCAGCGCGAGGCGCCGCTCGAAGCGCCCGTACGGAATCTCGAGGCGGTGGATGTGGGTACCGGTCTCGCGGCAGGGGAACGGCCGCAGCGCCGAGACCACGACCGCGTCGGGCTCGAGCGCGACCGTGATCGACTCGGGGGAAACGCCCGGCAGCGCGATATGCACGTCGAGCCGACCGGCCGCCTCGACCACGTCGACCGGAGGCTCCCACGTTTGGACCGACTCGGCGCCGGCGACGCGGAAGAATTGGCGGTGCAGGCGATCGGCCTGCTCGAGGAGCGAGAGTGCCTCGCCCCACATCCAGCTGGAAAAATCGCGCGATCTCACGGGCGGTAAATGGCGACGGGAGGGAAGGGAATCAAGCCCGTCGCAAGATATACGCCCGTTTTCAAGGCTTTGCTACATCAGCTACATCAAAGGCTCTTTCAGCGCCTCGGCTTCTTGTAGGCCGGCTTTCGCTGAGGATTGAACACCGGCGCGCGCTCGTCCTTGTGGCGGTAGTTGATACGGCCGCGGGTCACGTCGTAGGGCGACATCTCGAGGCGCACGCGGTCGCCGGCGAGGATGCGGATGCGGTTCTGGCGCACGCGCCCGCCGGCATAGGCGAGCACGCTCACGCCGTTTTCCAGCTCGACGCGGAACTGGGTATTCGGCAGCACTTCCTGGACGGTGCCGTCCATTTCAAGCATTTCTTCCTTGGCCACGATCAACCTCTGGCGCTCCCGTGAGCGCGTTGAACTGCCGCTGGTTGGACTTCGGGGTCCGGAACTTCGGAGGGACTGCGATTATACCTGCTCGAGCAGCCACTTCCTGAACGCGGCGACCGCAGGCCGTTCGGCTATGACCTCGGGACAGACCAGGTAATAGGCCGATTGGGGCCTCATCTCGGCATCAAAAGGCGCGCACAGGCGGTTGGAAGCGAGATCGGCGTCGACCAGGGGCTTCAGGGCGAGCGCGACGCCCAGCTTCTGCGACGCGGCCTCCAGCGACAGGATGTTCGAGGAAAAGCGCGGTCCGCGACTGGCGTCGACGCGCTCGCCGACGCCCGCGTTCTCGAGCCAGCGCTGCCAGGCGTTGCCGCCCGCGACAAGCTCCATCGCGTCGTCGTGCAGGAGCACGTGGTGCGCGAGGTCCGCGGGCTCGCGCAGCGGCGGATTTCCCTTCACCAGCTCGGGACTTGCCACGGCGGTCATCGACACGCCGAAGAGGCGGTCGGCGCGATAGCCGGGATAGTGGCCGCCGCCGAGGTGGATCTCGACGCCCGAGGCGTCCTCGCGCAGATCGAGCCCGCTCACCAGCGTCGGCGAATCGAGCGCGCCGGCGTCGACCATCTTGCTCGAAGCGAACACGCGCAGCTCGATCTTCGGCTCGCGCTTGGCGAAATCGGCGAGCCGCGGCATCAACCAGCGCGCCGTAAATACCGGCGGCGCGGTGATGAGAAGGTCGGCTTCGGCGGCGCGCTCGCGGATCATTTCCACCGCGGCGGCAAGGGAATCGAAGCCTTCGCGCAGGCGCGGCAGGCAGGCGCGCGCCGCCTCGGTCAGCTGCACGCGCCGCCCGGCGCGCCGGAAGAGCTCCACGCCGAGGTATTCCTCCAGGCTCTTGATCTGGTGGCTGACCGCGGCCTGCGTGATCGAGAGCTCGTTTGCCGCGTCCTTGAACGACAGGTGGCGCGCGGCGGCCTCGAATACCCGCAATGCATTCAGCGGCGGGAGGCGATAAATCACGAGGAAATTCTCACGTGGAAATTCGCACGCCCATCATGAGCTTTTCTTATGCATGACTTGAAGAACGATCGTTTGTTTGTTGACCGCGGCGGCCTTATCTTCCACTGCATGAAAAAGGCCATGTTCCAACTCCCCACGGCCGAGGAATTGTACGCGCTGGAAAAGCGCGCCCGCCGCGAGCGCTCGATCCACGTAGCGGCGCTCGTCAGCGCGCTCGTCACCTCGATGTATGAGCGGGTGCACTCGGCCCTCACTGCAAAGGTGGTTCACCATGCGTAACGAAATCACGACTCCGTTCTGGAAAAACGCCCTCGCCTCGCTGCCCGCTTCCGTGCGTTCGCGCTACGCGGCCGACATCGCGGCCGCGGAACGCTGGGAACTGCGCATCGACGCCGCCGTCAAAGGGCTCACGCGCGCAAGAAGGGCGTTCGGCAGAATCCAGGCTGCCTAAAGGCTTGCCTCGCCGTCCGGGCGAAACCGAAGCCTCCTCCTCCTCCTCTGGCTAGGGGAGCCCGGCCGGCGAGCATTAACACGAAGAAGGACAAGGAAGGGCCTGATTGGCCCTTCTTCTTTTTTGCGCGTCAGTTTCCGGTCGGCTTCAGTACTTGATATTGAAGATGCAGCGCTGGTCGCGGAACTCGGGGCACACGCCGCGCAGGAAGGGCACGAGCGTCGCGGCGGCCTCGGGCCGCGGCTCGGCGGTGCCGGAGAGCGTGAGCCCGCCGCGCGGCGACCAGGTTCCGGTGCCGGCAACGCGCAAGGGACCGTCGAGCGTGGCGAGCTCGATGTCGACGCGGCTTCCCGCGCCGCGCAGCCGCGCGACTTGCGAGCCGAGCTCCACGCCCGAGGCGCGCGCCAGGCGAATGTCGCGCCACTCGATGGTCGCGAGGCCGAGCACCGAGTCGCCTTCCAGGCGCAGATCGTCGGACTGGATCCGCACGCGTCCGCCGGGGCCGAGGATCTCGAGCGGCGGCGCGAGCGTGCCGAGCGCCTTTCCGGGCACCTCGAGCGCGAGATCCTTCAGCGTCACGGCGCCCGGCGAGAGCTCGACCCGGATCGGCTTTGGGCTCTCGTTGAGGGTCATGTCGGCGCCGAGCTTGCCCCGCAGCAGCGCCGCGGGCGTGCTCTTCCATCGCACCGAGCCAAGGTCCAGAAATTCGCCGCCGCGCGTGCGCGCATAGAGCCGCCCGCTGCCCGACCACGCCGAGCCGGCCGCGTCGCGCAGCTCGAGCCGCTGCTGCGACGCGCGCTCGACGCTCTGCGCGAGCCATGCAGCGGGCGCGAGCGCGAGGAAGGCGAGCAGGTAGGCAGCCAACCCCCAGGCCGCGTACAGGACGAGCCGGCGCACGCTCATCGCTTCGCGGGCGTCCCCAGGGCGACGAAGGTGGCTTCGGCGCGCACCAGGCCCGGCGCGTCCAGCGCGCTGATGCGGCATCTCTCCAGGCGGGCGCCGGCTTCGCGTTGCGCTTCCGTGACCCAGCGCAGCCACTCGTCGAAATCGGCCGATGCGACCAGCACGGTGGCGCGCTCGCCCGAGGCGGCGTCGATCCGCTGCACCGATTTGGCGAAAGGCGCGCGCCCCACCGAGGACTGCAGCACCGTTCGCAAGTCGCCGCCCTGCGCCGCGGTGCCCGCGCTCTTGCGCAGCACCGCGATCTCGGACTGCTGCGCGCGCATGAGCTCGAGCTGGGCGCGCAGCTTCGGCAGCGTGGCCGCAAGCCGCTGGCTGGCCGCGAGGCCCGGCTGCCACAGGAAAAGGTACAACACGACCAGGGCGATCGCGAGCGCGCCGCCGGCGAGCAGCGCGCGCTCCCGCGGCGCTCGCTCGTTCCACAATTCGCGCAGGCGCTGCGGATTCATTTCGACCCCGGCACGGCGGCGATCAGCCGCAAGGCGCCGCCGGCGGCCTCCTCCACGCGGATCTCCAGGCCCGGGGCGCTCGCCCGGGCGCGGAGCTGCGCGGCGAGCGCGGCCGCCTTGGTCGGGTCGCGCGCGCGAAGCGAGAGCGAGAGCCGGCCGTTCTCGTAGTCGATCGCCTCGACGCGTTGCGCGCCCGCGTCGGGCATGGACTCCGCCACGGCGTTGAGGAGGGCGACGAAATCCGAGGCGCTGCCCTTTCCCGCGGCCAGCCGCAGTTCCGCGAGCGCCCGGCTCATCTGCAGCGGCGGATCGACCAGCACGGCGCTTTCGCCGAAGCTCTGCCGATAGAGGTCGCGCATCTCCGCCTGCAGGCGGTCGCGCTCCGCCGCCTTGAGCGCCCAGTCCGCGGCGATGGCGACGCTCATCAGGGCGACCAGCGCGGCGGCCAGGAGCGCGGGCCGCGCGAGCGCCTCGCGCCAGGCGCCGCCGGTCCCGCGCGGCGCGAATTCGCCCTGGAGGAGCTCGAAGCGCGGACGGCTCCGCGCCTGGGACCAGCGCCAGGCCGCGCCGGGCTCCACCGGCAGCTCCAGGGCTTCGCTCCAGCGCGCCGCGTCCGGCAGCGCCGCGCCGGATGCGGCGCGCAGCACGAGGCGCTGCGGCGCGCGGCCGTTGCTGCGTGCCGCATCGAGCGCCAGGCGCAGCGCGACCGGCGGCTCGTCCCCGGCCGCGCGGTCGAGCGCGAATCCTTCGGCCTCGCCGGTGCGCACGAAGCTCTCGTCGCCGCTGCACGCGACGATCCATGCGTCCGCCTCGAGCGGCGGCAAAAGGGTTTCGGGATAGGCCGCAATCGGCGCGACGCCGGCGCGGCCGAGGCGCGCGAGCGCCTGCACCAGCCATTCGCGGTCGACCACGCCGACGCACACCACGTCCTTCTGCGGCGTGCGCGCCGCGGCGACGTGCACGCGTGCCGGATCCGGCACGATGCTGTCCTCGGCGAGAAACCGCAGCGCCGATTGCAGGCGGCGCTGCTGCGCCGCCGGCAGGGCGACGCGCTCGAGCAGCACGAGCTCGGCCGCGAGTACCGCTTCGCATGGCCGGCCGCGCGGCGGCATGGCGAGATCCGAGACCCCGCTCTCCAGGACCTGCCCGAGCTCGCTGACCAGCGCCCATTCGAAGCGGCCGCTCTCCGGAAAATCGCGGCCGAGACGCACGCGGCAGACGCTCATGCGCTGCGCTGCCAGACGATGACGGGCAGGCCGGTTCCCGTGCGCTGCAGCAGCGCCTCCATGCGCAGGTCGGCATCGCCCACCTTGGCCCGCCCCTGCACCACGAAGAACTGGCTCGAGGCGGCAATGCCTTCGAGGTTGGGCCGGAGGTTCGGTCGCAGGAGCGCCTGGAACGCCTCGCGGCTGCCCACCGGCTCGACGGCGAGGCGCCGCGCGAGCGCCTGGGCCTCGGGAAGGGCGAGACCTTCGACCATCGCGGCAAGCACCTCGGCCGGCGCCGTGTTGACGTTCACCGCGGTCGGGCGCGGGAGGGCCGTCGCGTAGCGCCGCAGGCGGCCGAGCGCGTTGGCGTCGAGCCCGCCCACCCCGGCGAGCTCGCCGACATCGGCGAGCGGACGCTTCGGGTCGATGCGTGCGCCGATCGCGTCGGCGAGCTCCGGCGTGAGCCCGATGGCGCCGAGCAGGCGCGCAAGCACCGCGATCTGCATAGGATCGGGCTTGCCGCCGCGCAGCAGGTTGTTCAGGTTGAAGAGCCCCTGCTCGTCGCGGATTTCGCCGGCGAGGGAGCCGAGCTGCACGTCGGTCGGCGGCAGCCCTGAGGCCCAGAGCTCGCGCTGGTGGTCGCTCGTTCCCGCGCGCGCGTCTTCGGCGAGGATCGAGCGCGCCCAGTGCATGCCGCCCCTCAGCATCCAGCGCGCCTGCTCGTAGTCGCGCTGCGACTGGAGCGCGCGCGCATCGAGGTCCTGGCGCTCGAGCATCGCGGCGGCGCCCGCGACCGCGAGCGCGAGCACCAGCATGGCGATGATGACCGCGGTGCCGCGCTGGGGTCGCAAACTCTTCATTTCAGCGGAAAGAGCCGAGAGACACGTTCACCGCTCGCCAGCGCCAGCTCTACCGCGACCGCGCGCGGCAGCGGCTGCCCGGCGGGCCACACCGGAACCCAGGTGCCGTCATCGCGCAGCGCGCTCAGCCTCAGATCCGCCACGTTGGCGAGCACCGCGTACGCCACCGCCGGCGGCCCGCTGTCGAGGCCCCGCGGAAAGAGGAGATACTGCACCGTGCCCTCGCGCAGGCGGTAGCCGATGCGCCGCGGCGGCGCCCCGGCCTGCTCGGCGAAGCGCGTCAGCACGAGGTCGGCATCGCTCGAGGCGCCGAGCGCGAAGCCGCGGCTCTCCACCGCGGAGGAAATGTCCTCGCGAAGCTGGCCGAGCAGGATGCCCACCTCGCTCCAGCGCCGCGCCTGTTCGCGCACGTGGGCCTCGCCGTCGAGCACCGAGGAGAGGCCGCGGAAGCTGAGCGAGGCCAGCACCGCGAGCACCGCCAGCGCCGCGAGCAGCTCGAGAAGCGTAAAGCCCGCTTTCCGATTCATCAGCTTTCCCTGGGCAGTATGCCGACCAGCGTGCGCAGGACGTGCGTAGGGTCGGTTGGGTCCAGCACCTGGACTTCGACCCGGCGCAGCAGCGGGTGCTGCGTGGCGAAGACCTCGATGCGCCAGGGGAAGTCGAGCCCCGCCTGGCGCTCGAGCCCTTGGCTGACGCCCACCGGCGGCCAGGCGCGGCGCGCGTCGAGCTCGCCGAGGCGGTTCTCGGCGACGAACCCGGCGAGCGCGCGCAGCTTGACCTCGGTGGCCGAGGCGCTCGACACCGCCGCGGAGCGGCTGACCGCGGCGAGCGCGATCGCCGCGATGGCGAGCGCCACCAGTACTTCAATTAGCGTAAACCCGCGTGAGGCTGACCCGCCCAACGATGTCTCCGTAGATCGTGAACTGCTCGCCCGCGCCCGCCATGGTTGCGGAAAGCTCGCTGCGCAGGCCGTATGGCGAGAACACCACCCGCTCGCCCGGCGCGAGGTCGCGGCCGTCGACGCGCACGCGCGTAAGCTCGGTGCGCCCGGCGAGCGCCCGGCTGCGGTAGAGGCTCGTGCGAGGGTACGGCACCCAGTCGCCGTCGTCGCCGCGCTGCCAGAAGGCGTAGCCCTGGCGCTCGGCGGACCACGCGATGGCGCTGCCGCTCGCGCGCGCTTCGCGCATCGCCGACTCGAGCAGCGCCGCGAGCCTGCGCGCCTCCTCGCGCGCCGCGTCGGCGTCGCCGGGAATCGCCACCGCGACGACCGTCGCGGCGACCACCGCCATGATGGCGAGGACCACCAGCACCTCGATCAGCGTGAAGCCCGCGCTGCGCGCCGTGCGCAAGACTACAGATTCCACGAGCCGATGTCCGCGTCGAAGCCTTCTCCGCCCGCCGTGCCGTCGGCGCCGAAGCTGAAGACGTCGACTTCGCCGCGCAAGCCTGGACTGAGATACTGGTAGGGATGGCCCCACGGGTCGCGCGGCAGCCGCTCGAGATAGCCGCCGGGCTTCCAGTTCGGCGGCACCGGCGGGAGCGTCGGGCGCGTGACGAGCGCGGCGAGCCCCTGCTCGGTGGTGGGATAGCGCAGGTTGTCGAGGCGGTAGAGCTTGAGCGCTTGCAGCAGGCTGGCAATGTCCTGACGCGCCGCGACCACGCGCGCCTCGTCCGGCCGGCTCATCACTTTGGGCACGATCAGGGCGGCGAGGACCGCCAGGATCGCCACGACCACCATGACTTCGATGAGAGTGAACGCGCGGATGCGAGCCCGACTCATGCGTCCTCCGCTGACCTCGCCCCGTACAAGTAATTGTAGTGGCTCGGGGATCGGGATACTATACCTTGTAGATGGCTGGCGGGTTCAAGAACACAATACAGCCGCTGCTGCGCACCGGGCCGCTCGCTCTGGCGCTCGAGCTCGCGCTGCTCGCCGCGCTCGCGGCGGCTACCGCTTACTTCACCTGGGTGCTGCTCGCGCCGGCCGGGAAGGCCGCGCCAGCGCTCGGTGAGCAGGCGCGCGCGCTCGAGGCTCCTTCGCCGGCGGCGCGGCGCCTGTTCGGCGCGGGCGGCGCGCCGCAGGCCGCTTCTGCCGGACCGGTGCGCCTGATCGGCGTGGTTTCCCCCTCCCGGGCGCTGTTCAGCGAAAACGGCCGGCCGCGTGCCGCCGCCGTCGGAGAATCGGTCGGCGAGCTGGTGGTGCGCGAGATCCACGCCGACCACGTAGTGGTGAGCCGGCGCGGCGAGCTCGAGCGCCTCACGCTCGAGCGGCGCAGCGTGCCGCTGCCGGCGCCGGGCGGCGCACGGGGCGATGCCGGCCGTTAGGCGCGGTCTCCTCCTCCTGGCGCTGGCCGCCTTTGGCGCGCGCGCGGCCGAAGAGCCCGTCATGCTCAACTTCGTCAATGCCGACATCGAGGCCGTCGCCACCGCGATCGGCCAGATGTCGAAGCGCAATTTCCTGATCGATCCGAGGGTCAAGGGGAACGTCAACATCGTCTCGTCGCGCCCGGTGCCGCCGTCGGCGGCGTACGACATCTTTCTCTCGGCGCTCAGGCTGCAAGGCTACACCGCGGTCGAGAGCGACGGGGTGGTGAAAATCCTCCCCGAGGCCGACGCCAAGCTGCACCTGAGCTCGGTCTCGCCGAGGAGCGCGGCCGAGGGCGACCGGCTCCAGACCCGAGTGTACACGCTGAAATATGAATCGGCCGCGCAGATGCTGCCGGTGCTGCGGCCGATCATCACCCCGAACAACACCATCGCGGTGTACGCGGCGAACAATTCCCTCGTCATCACCGACTACGCCGACAACCTGCGGCGGATCGACCGCATCATCGACGCGATCGACCGGCCCGGCGGCGGCGAGCCGGTCTTCATCCCGCTGCGCAACGCCTCGGCCGTCGAGATGGCGAACACGGTCAACCGCCTCTACGCCGCCGACGCCGCTGCCCAGGGCGCCGATTCACGCGGCCGCATCAGCGTGGCGGCGGACGGGCGCACCAACAGCCTGATCGTGCGCGCCGACAATCCGGCGCGCCTCGCGCGCATCCAGGAGATGGTGCAGAGCCTGGACAAGCCCACCGCCGCGGGCGGCAACCTGCACGTGGTGTTCCTCAAGAACGCCGAGGCGGTGCGCGTCGCGCAGACGCTGCGCGCGGTGCTCTCGGGCGAGTCCTCGCCGGCACTTAACGTTGCCGCGACGGCACCGCTCTCCACCGCGCCTTCGACGGTAGGACAGCAGCCGGTCTCCGGCGGTCCCGGCCCGTCGCCGTCGCCGCTCAGCGGCCTCGGTGCGGTGGGCGGCGGGAGCGGGATCGTGCAGGCCGACCCGTCTTCGAACGCGGTGATCATCTCGGCGCCCGACGCGGTATTCGCAAACCTGAAGGCGGTGATCGACAAGCTCGACGTGCGCCGCCTCCAGGTGCACGTGGAAGCGCTGATCGTCGAGATGACCGCGGACAAGGCGGCCGAGTTCGGCATCCAGTGGCTGGCTGCGCACGACCTCACCACCAACGCCACCCAGGGGTTCGGCGGCACCAACTTCGGCGCGCGCGGCACCGGCACCAACATCATCGACGGCGCGGTCAACCCCGGCACCCTCGGCAGGGGACTGAACCTCGGCGTGGTGCGCGGCCAGGTCACCATCCCGGGGATCGGCACCATCACCAACCTCGCCTTCCTCGCGCGTGCGCTCGAATCGGACGCGAACGCGAACATCCTCTCCACCCCGAACCTCCTGACGCTGGACAACGAGGAGGCGAAGATCGTCATCGGCCAGAACGTGCCGTTCATCACCGGCCAGTACGCGCAGACCGGCGCCGCGACGACCGCCACGCCGTTCCAGACCATCGAGCGGAGGGATGTCGGCCTCACGCTGCGCGTCAAGCCGCAGATCTCGGAAGGCGGCTCGGTGCGCCTGCAGATCTACCAGGAAGTCTCCAGCGTCCAGGATCAGACCAACCCCGCCGGGATCATCACCAACAAGCGCTCGCTCGAGTCGAGCGTGCTGGTCGACGACGGCCAGATCATCGTGATCGGCGGGCTGGTGCAGGACAGCACCTCCAACACCATGGAAAAAGTGCCGCTCCTCGGCGACATCCCGCTCGTCGGCGCGCTGTTCCGCTACGAGACGCGCAAGCAGACCAAGACCAACCTGATGGTGTTCCTGCGGCCGCTCGTCATGCGCGAGCGCAGCACTTACGGCCCGGTCACTTCGGAGCGCTATCGCCAGATGCTCGAGGAGCAGGGGAAGGCGCGCATCCCGCCCTCGGTGGTGCTGCCCAATATCGAGACGCCGATGCTGCCTCCGGAAAACCCGCCGGAGCAGAACATTCCTGAGCAGAACGCCCCGGCGCAGAAGCCCCCGGCGCAGTAAAGTGGCGCCATGGACCTCGCCCGCGACACGCCGGTCCGCCTCGTTCCCTATCCGTTCGCGCGGCTGAACGGGGCGCTGCTGCTCGAAGTCTCCGAAAATGAGGCGCTCGTCTGCCTGCGGCAGGGCGCGCGCCCGCAGGTGCTTGCCGAGCTGCGCCGGGTGCTCGGCGTGCCGGTGCGCGTCACCGCGGTCGAGGAGCCCGAAGCCTTCGAGCGGCGCCTCGCGCAGGCGTATTCCCAGGCGAGCCAGTCGCCCGCCTACGTCGCCGACGCCATCGGCCAGGACATGGACCTCTCGCGCCTGGTGCAGGAGATGCCGAAGATCGAGGACCCGCTCGACTCCGACAACGACGCGCCGGTGATCCGCATGATCAACGTGCTCCTCACCCAGGCGCTGCGCCAGAAAGCCTCGGACATCCACATCGAGCCCTACGACGCGCGCTCGGTGGTGCGCTTCCGCCTCGACGGTACGCTCCATACCGTGGCCGAGCCGCACCGGGGCCTGCACGCGGCGATGCTCTCGCGCATCAAGATCATGGCCAACCTCGACATCGCCGAGAAGCGCCTGCCGCAGGACGGGCGCATCTCGCTGCGCCTCGCCGGGCGCCAGGTCGACGTGCGCGTCGCGACGCTGCCCACCGGCTACGGCGAGCGCGCGGTGCTGCGCCTGCTCGACAAGGAAGCGAGCCAGTTCCAGCTCGGCGGCCTCGGCATGGACGAATCGACCCTCGGGGTGATCGACACCCTGATCCACCAGCCCCACGGCATCGTCCTCGTCACGGGCCCGACCGGCTCGGGCAAGACCACCACCCTGTACGCGGCGCTCGAGCGCATCGACTCGCTCGGCCTGAACATCATGACGGTCGAGGACCCCGTCGAGTACGAGCTCGACGGCATTGCCCAGACGCCGGTCAACGCCAAGATCGGCATGACCTTCGCGCGGGCGCTCCGCTCGATCCTGCGCCACGACCCCGACGTCATCATGGTCGGCGAGATCCGCGACAGCGAGACCGCGGAGATCGCGGTCCAGGCGAGCCTCACCGGCCACCTCGTGCTCGCCACGCTGCACACCAACGATGCCGCGAGCGCGCCGACCCGGCTGGTCGACATGGCCGTCGAGCCCTACCTCCTCTCCTCGAGCCTGCTCGGCGTGCTGGCGCAGCGGCTGGTGCGCAAGCTCTGCCCGGCGTGCAAGCAGCCGCACCAGCCGAGCGCGCCCGACCTCGCGGAGCTCGGCGAGCTCTATCGCGGCGAGGCGCTGTACGCGCCCGGCGGCTGCAGCGCCTGCAACAACACCGGCTACGTCGGCCGCACCGGGATCTACGAGCTGCTCGTGATCGACGAGGACGCCAAGGCTCTGATCCACGGCGCGGGCTCCGAGCAGCGCCTGCGCGCGCACGCGGCGAAGCGAGGGATGCGCAGCCTGCGCCAGGACGGCCTGCGCTGGGTACTGAGCGGGGCCACTTCGCTCGAGGAAGTGATCCGGGTCACGCGCGAGTCGTAGCTCGATGCCCGCCTTCAGCTACGTCGCCATCGACGCCGACGGTCGCAAGCGGCGCGGCGTGGTCGAGGCCGAAGCGGCGCGCCAGGCGCGCGCCGGGCTGCGCAGCGCGGGCCTCGTGCCGATCGAGGTCGCTGCGGTCGACAGCGAAGCGGCGCCGCCGGGCAAGCGGCGGGTCTTCTGGGCGGCGCGCATGCGCATCGGCGCCGGGGAGCTCGCGCTCCTCACCCGGCGCTTCGCCATGCTGCTCGAGGCGGGCCTCACGGTCGAGCAATGCCTGGACGCGCTGATCGAGCAGGCGCAGGGCGAGTCCGCCAGGCGCATCCTCGCCGCCGTGCGCGCGGAGGTGCTGTCCGGGCAGCCGCTCGCGGAGTCCTTCGACCGCTACCCGTCGTCGTTTCCCGAGATCTACCGCGCCCTGGTGCGTGCCGGAGAGCACTCGGGGGAGCTCTCGGTGGTGATGGCTAGCGTCGCCGATTATCTCGAGCGGCGCCAGGCGACGCGCCAGAGCGCCGGCCTCGCCCTGCTCTATCCCGCGATCGTCGCCGCAGTGGCCCTCTGCATCGTGGTGGGCCTGCTCACCTACGTCGTGCCCCAGGTCGTGGACGTCTTCGCGCAGAGCAAGCAGACGCTGCCTTTGCTCACGCGCATGCTGCTCTGGACCAGCGAAACACTGAAGGGAAAGCTCGGTTACATCGCCGTGGTCCTGGTGGCGATCGCCATCGCCCTGCGCTGGGCCTACGGGCGGCCGGCGACCAAGAGGCGCTGGCACGCGCGGCTCCTGCGCCTGCCGCTCATCGGCCCGCTCTGGCGGGGGATCGACACGGCGCGACTCGCCGCGAGCCTCGGCATCCTCGCGGCCGGCGGCGTGCCGCTCCTCCAGGCACTCGCGGCGGGCTCGCGCGTGGTGAAAAACCTCGCCCTGCGCGAGGCCGTGGAGGAGGCACAGCAGCGCGTGCGCGAAGGTTCGAGCCTGCACCGCGCGCTCGCCGCGCGGGCGCTCTTTCCGCCGATCTTCATCCACCTCGTCGCCTCGGGCGAGGCGAGCGGGCGCCTCGCCCACATGCTCGGCCAGGCCGCGCGCCAGCAGGAAGTCGAGAACGACGCCCGCGTCCGCCTCCTCACCGGCGTGCTCGAGCCCGCGCTCATCCTTGCGATGGGCATGCTGGTCCTCCTGATCGTTCTGGCGATCCTCCTGCCGATCATCGAGATGAACCAGCTCATCCGGATCTGAGCGCGTTTCGCTGGCTCGACTTCGGACTGAAAGATAAAAAGCGGCTCGATTTCCGCCGCGCGACGTATGCACCGGATTTCCACCGTGTGCTACGTTGACGCGAGGTCGTAGTCGGCCAAAAAACTCTCAGGGGGAGGGGCCATGCGTTTGCGCGGAGTCGTCGCGCTTGCTTTTGCGGTTTCGGTGCTCAGCGCGTGCAGTGGCGGTGGAGGGGGAGGCGGTCAGCCGCCTCAGCCGCAGGTCACCCTTTCGGGCACGGTTGCCGGGGACGTGCCCATCCCCTCCTATACGGTCAGTATCCTTTCGCCAACCGGCTTGACCAGCGCGTTTTTGGCCACAGGTTCGACCGGAGCGGACGGCCGCTACAGCGCGACCTCCTTCTTGCCGAATCCTCCTTTTCTCGTCCTGGCCAGTCCGCAGCCGCAGCAGGAACATCCGCAATACCCGCGGCTCACCTCAATCGCGCACCGCGGCGGCACTGCGAACGTGACGGCATTGAGTAGCCTCCTCGTCGCCCGGCTTGTCAATCGCAGCCCTGAAATATTTATTGACACGTGGGCGGCCTTCGACCTGAGGACGCGCTCGGAATCCGATGTCCAGGCCGCCCGGCAGCAGGTCGTGGCCTACCTCCTGAACCGCCCCGACAAGAACGATGGAAATAGCACCACTTCCGTGGACGTCTCGATGGTGACCGACTTTGTGTCGGGGCCGCTCACAGCGGTGTCCGGCGACCCGCATTTCGAAGCCCTCAGACGCGTGCACGCGTCCATGATGGACTCGGAGACCGTCCGGGGCATGGAGGAGCACATGTTGTTCGGCGGAGACCTGCCGGCCGACCTGCGCTCGATGCTCGCCCTCGACTTCGTCGCCACCTGTACCTTGCGAGTGCCAAACAACGACGACGGCACCCTGCCGCGCGGCACAACGCACATCATTCTGGCTCCGCGTGCGATCACCGTGGGCAGCGTCGATCTTCCTTTCCAGTCGGGCGATCAACTCCAGCTCAACGCAAGTCGGAGCTTCGCCTCCCAATGGACGTTTAGTTTCACTACGAGCCAGACAGTCGAGCTCAGCGTGCACGGAGGCCGCCTCGAAACCATCGTGCTTTCGATTCCCACGAAAGGGTCCTCGCAGTGCCAGCCCACGACCGACGTATCGGTCCTGGGCAAGCATCCCAGCATGATTGCGCTCATCAGGATGTTCGAGCAATCGCTCAG
>Ga0114129_10000141_pt1 | contig 75420 bp, 85 predicted proteins | sample RhiMetdeltSRZDD1_FD_80071 | JGI IMG/M metagenome (GOLD analysis project Ga0114129, IMG submission 80071) | Populus rhizosphere microbial communities from Tennessee, USA - Rhizosphere MetaG P. deltoides SRZDD1 (version 2) (version 2) | ecosystem: Host-associated > Plants > Roots > Rhizosphere >...
CCGATCCGGTCAGCCTCGGCCGCGATGTGGATGCCCGCGTCCGCCTCGGCCTGGCGCGCGGCCGCGAGGATCAGCTGCGCGAAACGGTCCATGCGCCTGGCCTGCTTGCGCTCGATGTACCGGGCGGGGTCGAAGTCCTTCACCTCGCAGGCGAAGTGCACGAAGTAGTCGGACGAGTCGAACTGCGTGATCTCGGCGGCGCCGGACTCGCCGGCGAGCAAGTTCTTCCAGGTCGTCTCGACGTCGTTTCCGAGCGGGGTGACGGCACCCATGCCCGTGATCACGACTCTGCGCCGGCCGTTCTGTGACATCACATCCCCAGTCCGCCGTCGACGAGCAGCACTTCACCGGTGATGAAGGCGGCCTCGTCGGAGGAGAGAAACCGTACCGCGCCGGCGACGTCCTCCGGCGTTCCGAAACGGCCGAGCGGCGTGTTGGCGAGCATGAGCTGTTTCATCTCGTCGGCGATCACCTCCGTCAGACGCGTGTCGACGTACCCGGGTGCGACGACGTTTGCACGCACGCCGCGATTGCCGAGCTCACGCGCGAGCGCCTTGGTGAAGCCGATGATGCCCGCCTTCGACGCGGAGTAGTTCGTCTGGCCGGGATTCCCGTGCAGGCCGACGATGCTGGAGATGTTCACGATCGAGCCGCTCCGGCGCTTCATCATCCCGCGCGCCGCCGCGCGGCAGGTGTGGAAGACACCGCCGAGGTTCGTCGCGATCACGTCGCTCCAGTCGTCGTCCGGCATGCGTGCGAGGAGACCGTCGCGCGTGATCCCGGCGTTGTTGACGAGGATGTCGAGCTCGCCCGCTGCATCCACGAGCGCCTTCGCCTCGTCGGCGTTGGCAACGTCGGCATGGATCGCCTTCGCACCCGTCTCCCGTGCGACGGCTTCGGCCTCGTCCTTGCCGGACCGGTAGCTCAGGGTCACGGTCGCGCCCGCGCCTGCCAGCTCCAGCGCGATGGCGCGGCCGATCCCACGCGAGCCTCCCGTGACGAGGGCGGTCTTGCCCTCGAGCGACGCGAAGGGGTCAGGCAGAGGCGAGTGTCTCCTCGAGCTTGTCGAGTGCGTCCGGAGTCGAGACCGAGATCGTCTTCACGTCCCGGTCGATGCGCTTGACCAGCCCCGAGAGCACGTTGCCGGGCCCGACTTCGACGAATGTGTGTGCGCCTTCGCGCAGCAGAGCCTGCGCCGCCTGGGTGAAGCGCACCGGCGCGGTCAGCTGCTCGACGAGCAGCGGCCCCATCCGCTTCGCGTCCTCGACCCGCGCCGTGACCGTCGACATGAAGGGGGCGGTCGGCTCCGAGAACTTCACACGCTCGAGCGCGGGCCGCAGCCGGTCGGCGGCGCGCGCCACCAATGGGCTGTGGAACGCACCGGAGACTCGGAGCTTGACGGCGCGCCGCGCTCCTTCCTCCTCGGCGGCCTGGCAGGCCTCGTCGACCGCCGGGTTCTCGCCCGAGACGACGATCTGGCCCGGACAGTTGTAGTTCGCCGGCCACACGTTGAGGATGCGCCGGCAGATCCGCTCCACGACCTCGTCGTCGAGGCCGAGGATCGCCGCCATCGACCCGGGATTCCGCTTCGCCGCCTCCGCCATCGCGAGACCGCGCTCGCGAACGAGGCCGATTGCCTCCTCGACCTTCAGCGCGCCGGCCGACGCGAGCGCCGCGAACTCGCCCACCGAGTGACCGACCACGAAGTCGGGCTTGATCCCCCGCGCACGGATCGCGGCCAGGATCGCGAGGCTCGTGGCGACGAGCGCCGGCTGCTGCACCTCGGTCTGGACGAGCTCGTCCTCGGGCCCCTCGAAGCAGAGGTGCACGAGGTCGAGGCCCGAAGCCTCGCTGCCGCGCGTGAAGACATCCATCGCCTCCGGGACCGCCTCCGCGATCTCGCGCCCCATGCCTGCCTCGAGCGAGCCCTGGCCGGGGAAGCAGAAAGCGACGCCGCCCTTCACAGGGTCCACTCCATCAGGCCGGATCCCCACGTGAGGCCCGCTCCCATGCCCGTCATCAACACCAGATCTCCCTTCTTCAACCGCCCGTCCCGTTGCGCCTCCGCGAGCGCCAGCGGGATTGAACCAGACGACGTGTTCCCATAACGGTCAACATTTACAACCATCCGCTCCTGCGGGATCCCGAGTTTCTGGGCCGCGTGAGTCATGATCCGCACGTTCGCCTGGTGCGGGACGTAGACGTCCACCTCGTCGACCGACACCCCGCACCGGTCGAGGACTGCCTCTGCGGACGACACGAGTACCCGCGTCGCGAACTTGAACACCTCGCGGCCGTTCATGTGGACATAGCCGTTCCCGGTCGCGTCCTCGATACGCCGCGAGCCGCTGCCGGGCAGCGAGAGGTGGATCCCGCCCGCGCCGTCGGCGCCGAGCTCGAAGCCGAGGAAGCCTCGCTGCGGCGTCCGCTCGAGCACGACGGCGCCGGCTCCGTCGCCGAAGAGGACCAGCGTCGAGCGGTCGGTCCAGTCGAGGATGCGCGAGAGGACGTCGCCGCCCACGACGAGCGCGCGCTCCGCGAGGCCCGCCGCCATCATCCCGTACGCCTGCGCGAGCGCGTACATGAAGCCCGTGCAGCCGGCGAGCAGGTCGTACGCCCCGGCGTCCGGCGCGCCGAGCACGTCGGCGAGCAGCGCGCTCGAGGTCGGGAACATCATGTCGGGCGTCACGGTCGCGCACACGAGCAGGTCGATGTCCCTGGCCTCCACCCCGGCCTGCGCGAGCGCGGCGCGCGCCGCGGGAAGCGCGAGGTCCGTGAGCGCCTCCTCGGGCGCCGCGATGCGCCGCTCCTTGATGCCGGTGCGCTCGGTGATCCACTCGTCCGTCGTGTCGACGAGCGTGGAGAGCTCCTCGTTCGTCAGCACGCGCTTCGGCACATACGCGCCCAGGCCCGTGATGGAGATGGGGTCGCCCTGCGCCTTGCCGAGCATCAGCGCTCCACCGCAAAGGTCAGCGTCGCCTTGCACGCGAGCTCCCCGTCGACGCGCGCCTCGGCCTTGCCGCGACCGATCGGCCCCCGCACACGGTCGAGCTCGCAGCGCAGCTCGAGCACGTCACCCGGCTCGACGATCCGCTTGAAACGGCACTCGTCGATGCCGGCGAAGAACGCGAGCTTCCCGCGATTCTCCTCCTCGCTCAGCACCGCGACTGCGCCCGTCTGCGCGAGCGCCTCGACGATCAGGACACCCGGCATGATCGGCCGCCCGGGAAAGTGTCCCTGCAAGTACCACTCGTCTGCACGCACGGTCTTTCGCGCCACGGCGCCGACCCCCGGCGTGACTTCGAGCACCTCGTCGATCAGCAGGAACGGCTCGCGATGCGGAAGGATCTGCTCGATCGCGACTGTCATGCGACGTCGGAAAGCTTGTCGCGCAACCGGTTCCGGCCGCGATGGGCATAGCACTTCGCGGTGCCGACGGGCATGTCGGAAACCGCCGCGATCTCTTCGAAGGACAGCCCGAGCGCGTCCTTGAGCACGACGACCCGTGCCTGGTCGGGCGCGATCTCGGCGAGGCAGCGGTTCAACTCTCTGCGCAGCGCGCTGCGATCCGCCTCGTGGACGGGATCGGCGTCGGTCGCCGCGCGGCGATCCTCGAGCAGCGGCTCGCAGGCACGGGCGCGCTGCCGGTTCGCGACGTCGCGACACGCGTTGATCGTGAGCCGGTGCAGCCACGTCGCGAACTGAGCCTCGCCCCGGAACTGCCCGATTCGCGTGCAGAGCTTCGCGAGCGCCTCCTGGGCGGCATCACGCGCATCCTCCGGATCGCGCAGGATGTGGAACGCGAGCTTCTCCACGCGCGCGGCGTGCCGTTCGCACAACACCTCGAGGGCGCGCGCGTCGCCGTCTTTTGCCCTTTTGACCAGGATCGGATCGCTCAGCCGTGCATAGACCAGTGGCCCTTCGGGACGGAAGGACTGCTGAATTGGACGGCGGCGGCTTCGCGGCAGTTGCATCTCGCGGTTCTAGTCTAGGAGGGTGGCGGATTCGCTCGCCCCGGACGTCGTGCGGCCGCTGCTGAGCGGCCGTTTCGGACACGTCTACCGGTACGAGGAATCTCTGAGGTCGACCCAGCGGCTGCTTCGTCCGGACGACCCGGAGGGAGCGGTTGCCGTCGCCGAGGAGCAGAGCGAGGGTCGTGGGCGCCTCGGCCGCACGTGGTATGCACCTGCCGGAACCAGCGTGCTCGTCTCGGTGCTGCTGCGACCGGCTGTCGAGTCCCCGCGCCTACCCGAGCTGTCCCTGGTGACGGGTGGCGCCGTCGCCGAGGCGATCGCGGAGGTGACCGGGCTCGAGCCTGCGATCAAGTTCCCGAACGACGTCTTGCTCGGCGGGAAGAAGGTGGCAGGGATCCTCGCCGAGTCGAGCGAAGGCCGTGTCGTGCTCGGGATCGGCGTCAACGCGAACCAGACTGCCGACCAGCTCCCCGCCGACGCCCAGACCGAGCCGACGTCGCTTCGGCTCGAGCTCGGCGAGCCCGTGGACCGCGCCGAGTTGCTGGCCGCGATCCTGCGCCACGTCGAGCGCGCCTACGACGCCTGGATCGTCACGGGAACTTCAGCGTCCGGCTGAGATTGCCGGCGGAGTCGCGGGCGATGATGCGCACCGAGCGCACGCGTCCGTGGGCGTAGGAGAACGTCCCCGAACGGACGGAACGCACGACGCGCGCGCCGTTCACGATCAGAGTGACCTTCGCCGGCTCGCTCACCCAAAAACGCAGGGCGCGAAACGACCGGGCGCGCAGCGCGGGCGGCGTCGTGTCGATGCGGAAGAGCACGGTTCGCGTGGCGCTCCCCACCTCGCCGCTCGTCGTGAGCGCGCCGGCGTACGTGCCGTCCTTCGTGCCCGCGGCGCTCCAACCGACGCTCTGCTGCCCAGGCGGGAGCGTCGCCGAGAAGACAGGGGCGATGGTCTTGCCGGCACGCTGGACGTCGAGCTTCACCGCGGCGACCCGCAACACCTCGAACGAGAACGTCACATCGCCGTTCGTGACGGCGGGCGCGACCGCGAACTGCGTCACCGTCCGGTCGATCACAACGGGGACGCTGGCGGACACGCTCGTCTTCGCGTTCGCGGCGGTGAGGACGAGCTGAAAGTGACCTTCGGGAATGTTCGTGGCAGTGAGCTTGAACGTCTGCTTCCCCGGCTGGTGCCGCTGTGTGAAGAGCGTGGCGACATCGCCGCCGCCGGCGTCGCGGAGCGTGGCGGTCACCGTCGCAGCCGCGGTGAGCGTGTAGGAGATCTGCGTCGAGTCGCCGATCGTGCGCGGCGTCGCCGTCAGCGACTTGATCGCCAACGGAGCCGCCGGCGACCCGATCACACCGGTCGCCGGCCGCACGTTTCCGGCGGAGATCGTCCACGTGTAGGAGCCCGGCGGCGCGACCGACGCGTCCCACGTCCAGTCGATCAGGCTGCTCGTCCCGGTCCCGCTCGCCACGACCGCGCCGCCGGCATCAGTGACGCTCACCGTCCACGGCAACATCGTCGACAGCCGTCCCTGAAAGCGAATCGGCCCGCCGAGCTGCCCTTGCACGGCCGGCGCGTACAGCTTCGGCAGCCCGGTCGTCGCGGCCTGTCGCGCCAGCGCGCCGAGCTGTCCATACAGCACTGCGCCGGGACAGGTCGTGAAACCGGTGTCGCGGTGACCGGAGACGGCGCGCAAGAAGACGGGGGTGCCTACGGGGAAGCGCGCATTCCCGCCCGAGTCGAACGTCAACGTCGAGAGCGGGTCGACATGCGACAGGTCGAGCCGCCACGCCAGCAGGTTGACGAGCGCCGTCTTCTCCGCGGCCGTCGGAGCAGTCGTCTGGTAGGTCCCGATCAGCGCGACGCCGACGGAGCCGGTGTTGAAGCCCTCCGCGTGGGCACCGATCACGTTCTTGTCGACGCCGCCGTAGCGGCCCTCGAAGACCTGGCCGTACTTGTCGACGAGAAAGTTGTAGCCGATGTCGTTCCAGCCGTTGCCCTTGACGTGGTACACCTCGATTCCGCGCACGATCGCCGCGGACTGCGCGGCGGTGTACGAGTTCGAGCCCGCGGTGTGGTGCACGACGGCAAGCTGCACGCTGCGGGCGTAGCTCGGCGCGGCGCGGCGGATCGACTCGTTCGCACTCCACGCCGCGCGTGAGATCAGCGGCGGCGAGCCGGTCATGGAGATCCGACGCAGCGGGATGCGCTCCTCGGAGCTCGCGATGAAATAGGCGCGCAGGCGCGTGACCCGTCCGTGCAACCGGTACGCGATCCGGTCCGCCGAGCCGACCCAGTACGGGTTGCCGAGCCGCCAGCCGTGCGCGGCCCGCCCCTCCGCCGTTTCGACGTTCGGCAGATCCTCCGCCTCCGGCGCCGCTCGTTGCCAGCCGGTCCAGCCACGGGTCGGTGAGCGCGTGCGGAAATCGACCGTGCCGGGGCCGCGCCAGTGCAGGCCGACCATGTCGAAGTGCGCTAGCGGCGCCGACGCGAGCGTGCGCTCTCCGTGTAGCGGCACCTCGCGCATCGTGATCGACGCCTCGCCGAATGCGGCGGCGGGCGCAGCGAGAAACGCGGCGACGGCGACCAGAGCCAACTTCACTGCACCTTCAGGGTGCCTGCGGCGTCCGTCGGCCTCAAGTCCGCTGATAGAATCCTTACGACTTGAAGAACGCCGTTTTGCGGGGACTTTTACTCCTCGGAGCGGCCCTGGCGTTCGCCTCGCCGGCTGCTGCTGCCACACCGCGCGTCCTCGCGATCCACTTCGACGCGGACGTCAACCCGGTGACGCAGAACTACATCTGCCACCAGCTGAAGCAGGCGGCGAAACAGCACTACGACGCGGCGGCGATCGTGCTCAACACGCCCGGGGGCCTGCTGCAGTCGAAGGACAAGATCGTTCTCTGCGAGCTCAGCTCGAAGGTGCCCGTGCTCGTGTGGGTCGGGCCGAACGGCTCGTTCGCCGGGTCGGCGGGGGTCTGGCTCGCGCAGGCGGCCGACTACCTAGCGATGGCGCCCGAGACGAACATCGGGTCGTCGACCCCGATCGACTCGAGCGGCGGCAACATCGGCTCCGACCTCCGGCGGAAGCTCGTCAACCACGAGGCAGCTTCGCTCCGGGCACTCGCCGAGAGCCACGGCCGCAACGCCAGGTGGGCCGATCGCGCCGTCCGAGTCGCGACGAACGCCACCGCGCGCGAGGCGAAGGCGATGAACGTGATCGATGCGATAGCGCCGACGCTCCCGGCGCTGCTGCGCGAATCCGACGGCGTCAAGACGAAGCCGCGCGGCTTCGTGCTCCACCTCGCCGGCGCCCAGATCCACGACGTCCACCCCGGGTTCTTCACGCGGCTGCTGAACACGCTGATCGATCCGAACATCCTGACGCTGCTGTTCCTCGCGGGCCTCGCGGGGATCGGCTACGAGATCTTCCATCCCGGCGTCGTGCTGCCCGGAGCGCTCGGCCTCGTGGCGCTGATCACGGCGCTCTTCGGATTCTCCGTGCTGCCGGTCAGCTGGGCCGCGTTCATCCTGCTGCTCGCGGGCGTGGCTCTACTCGTGCTCGACGTGCACGTGACCTCGCACGGGGCCCTGACCGTGGCCGGCCTGATCGCGATGGCCGTCGGCGCGATCTTCCTCTTCCAGAACGCGCCTGCGCCATATCACACGTCGACGCCGCTCGTCGTCGGGGTCGCCGTCGTGCTCGGCTCGGCCTGGGCGTTCGCCGTGGGCAAGGCGTGGCAGGTTCGCCACAAGCCCGTCGAGGTCACGCCCGAACGGATCGCCGGCTCGGTCGGCGAGGTCCGCCGCGACGGGCTCGTCTTCGTCAACGGCGAGCTCTGGCAGGCGCGCACCTCCGACGGTGGGCAGCTGCGGCCCGGCGAGCGCGTGCGCGTGGAATCCCTCGACGGGCTCGTCCTGACCGTCAAGCCGGAAGCGAGCGCATAGGATCCATTTATGGACGCTGCGCTGATCGCGGTTGCGATCTTCCTCTTCCTCATCGTCCTGTTCCTCTTCTCGGCGATCAAGGTGGCGCGCGAGTACGAGCGCGGGATCATCTTCCGGCTCGGCCGGCTGCTGGCGAACCCGAAGGGGCCGGGGCTCTTCATCCTCATCCCCATCGTCGACCGAATGGTCAAGGTCGACCTCCGGACGATCACGCTCACCATCCCCCCGCAGGAAGTGATCACGAAGGACAACGTCCCCGTCCGGGTGAACGCCGTGGCGTACTTCCGGATCGTCGATCCGAAGTCGGCGATCGTGCAGATCGAGAACTACATGGTCGCGACGTCGCAGATCGCGCAGACCACGCTGCGCTCCGTCCTCGGCCAGCACGTCCTCGACGAGCTGCTGTCCGAGCGCGAGAAGATCAACTCGATCCTGCAGGGAATCATCGACGAGGCGACTGCGCCATGGGGCATCAAGGTCTCGATCGTCGAGGTCAAGGACGTCGAGATCCCGAGCAGCATGCAGCGCGCGATGGCGCGCCAGGCCGAGGCCGAGCGCGAGCGGCGCGCCAAGATCATCAACTCCGAGGGTGAGTTCCAGGCCGCCGAGCGGCTCAAGGACGCCGCAGCCGTCATCAGCGAGCAGCCGGTCGCGCTCCAGCTCCGCTATCTGCAGACGCTGCTCGAGCTCAGCGGGTCGCAGTCGACCACGATCGTCTTCCCTGCGCCGATCGACCTGATCGCGCCCTTCATCGAGAAGGCGAACGGCCGCAGCTGAGCGGCGAGCTCCGCCGCGAGCCCGAGTCGGGCCGGATCGCAGTGATCGCCCCCGGACGCGCGAAGCGTCCAGGTGCAGCACGCGCGTCGCTCGACCCTCCGACCCCCGAGGAGCTCGAGTCGTGCCCGTTCTGCGCGGGGCACGAGGACATGACGCCGCCGCAGACCCTCGTGCTGCCCGAATACGGCGACTGGCGTGTGCGCGTCGTCCCGAACCTGTATCCGGCGCTCGAGCGTCAGGAGGTCGTCGTCCACAGCCGGCGCCACGTACGCTCGCTCGCCGAGCTCGAAGGCGACGAGCCGGACCTCGTCGCGGAGGCCTGGCGGCTTCGGGCTGCGGCACATCCGGGGTACGTCCACGCACTCGTCAACGAGGGCCGCGAGGCGGGCTCCAGCCTGCCGCATTCACACTCGCAGCTCGTCTGGCTGCCGGAGCCCCCGCCGCCACGTGCGCGGCCACGCCTCGAAGCGTTCGCGGCGCCGGACGGGCTGGTCGCGGGCTGCCCGTGGGCGAGCCGCCTGCCGTACGAGACGGTGATCGCTCCGGCCGAGCACGATTCCGCCGGCTTCGAGAGCGAGCTGCTCGCGCGGGCGCTGCGTCTACTGGTCGACGTCGTCCGGCGGCTGCACGCCGCGGAGGGGCCCGTGCCGCTCAATGCCTGGCTCGAGCACGACGAGCGTGACTGGCGACTCGTCCTGCTCCCGCGTCTGACGATCCTCGCCGGGCTCGAGCTCGGCGCCGGGATCTTCGTGAACACGCTGCCGCCCGAAGAGGCGGCCGGCCGGCTCGGCGGCTAGGCCGGCTCCTGCAGCGTCGGTGTGGTCGGGCCCTGCTCGCGGAAGCGCCGCGCCGCATCGATTGCGGCACCGAGGTTGAGGCCCTTGTCCTTCGCCTGCTTGATCAGCATCACGGTCTCGAGCGCGTCGATGTCGTAGATCCGCTGCTTCCGGCCCTTGGTGGGGATCTGCGCCTTGTTCGTCCAGTAGTCGAGCTGCATCTTCGAGATGCCGGCGATCTGGCAGACCTGGCCGAGGTAGAGCTCGACCTTGCCCAGGTGCTCGGCGAGGTCGATCGGCTCGAGAAGATCTACCTGTCGACTGGCTGCCATGTCGTCCTCATTTCCTTCGGAGGTGGAACCCCTAGTTTCAAAGGTATACAGCTCTCCTTCTCGAGGGGGAAGGGGTTCTTTCAAAATGTCACCCTTTAGAGGCACGTAATTCCGCAGATTTGTGGCCGCCTAAGCCTCCGCCGGCCCGGTCCCGTTGGTCTCGGCGACGGTCTCGGCCTTGTCGTCGGCCGACTCGACCACCGGCGCGAGGCTCGAGACGTGCTCGCCTTCGCGTAGCCGCATGACGATCACGCCCTGCGTCGAACGCCCGGAGCGCTTGATGTCGTCCACGGCCATGCGGATGACAGTGCCGCCGTCCGAGATCAGCATCACCTGGTACCCGTCGCGCACGACCCGCGCGCCTGCGAGCTGCCCCTTCGCCTCGGTCAACTGCACCGTCTTCACGCCCATTCCGCCGCGGCCCTTCACGGGGTATTCCGACACACGTGTTCGCTTGCCGTACCCGTTCTCGGTCACGACGAGCACGTCCGCGTCGTCGTGCGCGACGTTGACCGCGATCACCTCGTCCCCCGCGCGCAGCCGCATCCCCTGAACGCCCGACGCGTCGCGCCCCATCGCCCGCACGTCCGTCTCGTGGAAGCGCATCGCCTGCCCCTTGCGGGACACCATCAGCACGTCGTCGTTGCCCGACGAGTGGCGGACGCCGACGAGCTCGTCGCCGTCGCGCATCTTGATCGCGATGATCCCGTCGGATCGGAGCGGCGTGTTGTAGGCGGCGAGCTTCGTCTTCTTGACGACGCCGTTCTTGGTGGCAAACACCAGGTACTCGGCCTCCTCGAAGTTCCGCGTCTGGATCACTGCGCGCACCTGCTCGTCCTGACGGAAAGGCAACAGGTTCTGGATCGCGCGGCCCTTCGACTGCCGCGAGCCGAGCGGCAGCTCGTGCACCTTGAGCCGGTACACCTTCCCGACGTTCGTGAAGAACAGGATGTAGTCGTGCGTCGAGGCGACGAAGAGATGCTCGATGTAGTCCTCGTCCTTGAGGTCCATGCCCATCACGCCGATCCCGCCGCGGCGCTGCTCGCGGTACGTCGTCACGGGTAGTCGCTTGATGTAGTTCGACCGCGTGATCGCGATGACCATGTCCTCTTCGGCGATCAGGTCCTCGAGCTCCAGCTCGTCCTCGGCCTGCACGATCTCGGTGCGACGCTCGTCGGACTTGCCGTAGATCCCCTTCAGCTCGAGCAGCTCTTCCTTGATCACGCCGTCGATGCGCGCGGGGTCGCCGAGGATCGCGCGCAGCTCCGCGATGCGCTCCTGCAGGTCGTCGTACTCCGTCTGGATCTCATCGCGCGCGAGCCTGGTCAGCCGCGACAGCCGGAGGTCGAGAATCGCCTGGGCCTGGATCTCGGAGAGGTCGAGAGTGCTCATGAGACCTTCACGTGCCGAATCGGTGTCCGCGGCGGCGCGGATCAGCGCAATCACCTCGTCGAGCCGGTCGAGCGCCTTCAGGTAGCCCTCGAGGACGTGCGCGCGCTTCTCGGCCTGGCGCAGCTCGTACTTCGAGCGGCGGGTGACGACCTCGCGCTGGTAGTCGAGGTAGTGCCGGATCAGCTCGAGCAGCGACAGCGTCTTCGGGACGCCGTCGACGAGTGCGACCGCGTTGTACCCGAACGTCGTCTGCAGCGGCGTCAGCTTGAAGAGCTTGTTGAGCGCAACTTGCGGCACCGCCTCGCGCTTCAGCTCGACGTAGATGCGCATGCCGTCCTTGTCGGAATGGTCTTGCAGCGCATCATCCGACATCGGCACTTCCGTGAGCGTTCCCGCCTTGACGAGGTCGGCGATCTTCTCGATCACGCCGCCCTCGCCTGCCTTGCGCACGGCGTATGGAAGCTCCGTGATGATGATCGCGTTCTTGCCGCCGCGCAGCTGCTCGATGTGCGCGCGGCCGCGAACGGTGATGCGTCCGCGACCCGAGCGGTACGCGTCGCGAATCCCGCCGCGGCCAACGATCGAGCCGCCGGTCGGGAAGTCGGGGCCCTTGACGTGCTTCGAGAGACGCTCGACGTCGATCGTCGGGTCCTCGATCATGGCGACGATGCCGTCCACGATCTCGCCGAGGTTGTGCGGCGGCATGTTGGTCGCCATGCCAACCGCGATCCCGGACGAGCCGTTGACGAGCAGATTCGGAAAGCGGGCCGGGAGGACGGATGGCTCGCGCCGCGATTCGTCGTAGTTCGGCTGGAAGTCAACGGTGTCCGCGTCGATGTCGCGCAGCAGCTCGGTCGCGATCCGTGAGAGGCGGCATTCCGTGTAGCGCATCGCGCCTGCGGGATCGCCGTCGACGGACCCGAAGTACCCCTGACCGTCGATCAGGGGATAGCGCAGCGCGAACGGCTGCGCGAGCCGCACGAGCGCGTCGTAGATGGCGGAGTCGCCGTGCGGGTGGTAGTTGCCCATCACGTCGCCGACCACGCGGGCAGACTTCCGCGTCGGACGGTTGGGCTGCAGGCCCGCCTCGTGCATGGCGTAGAGCACACGCCGGTGCACCGGCTTGAGCCCGTCGCGCACGTCGGGCAGGGCGCGACTCACGATCACGCTCATCGCGTAATCGAGGAAGCTGGTGCGAACCTCCTGGTCGAGCTCTCGGGTCTCGACCCGGCCGGCGCCGAGTGGCTCGGGCGTCAGATCAGACATCGAGGTTCTTGACGTCCAGGGCGTTTTGCTCGATGAACAACCGGCGCGGCTCGACCTCGTCGCCCATCAACCGCGAGAACCAGAGGTCTGCTGCCGCCGCGTCCTCGACGTCGACACGGATGAGCATGCGGCGCGCAGGGTCCATCGTCGTCGCCCAGAGCTCGGTCGCGTTCATCTCGCTCAGCCCCTTGAAGCGGGTGATCTGAATGCCGCTCTTCGCGAGGGTCAGCGCGCCGTCGCGCAGCTCCTCGAACGTCATCGCATCGAGCGACTGCTTCCCGTATCTCAGCGAGTACGGGGGCAGGCCGCCGACGATGTCGGCGAGACGGGCATACGTCTTGCGCACGCGGTCGTAGATCGGCGACTCGAACAGCTCCGCGGGCACCACAACGTTGTGCATCGCGCTCGTCTCGGTCTCGATGACGCGGATCTTCAGCTGCTCGCCGTCGGCCTCCGGCTCGAGCTTGTAGCCGTTCGGCGCTGCAGCGGCGATCGCACTGACGGCGTCGGCCGCCGACATCGCATCGGATTCGACGAGGCGGTGGGACAGCACGAAGTCGGCTGCCTGGTTGCCGAAATCGGACCGAAGGCGCGCCGCCCACCCGACGTACTCGCTCAATGTGCGCGCGAAGCGCGCGTATCGACTTTCCGTGAGCTTCACCTCGGCGCCTCCGCGTGCCTGAATCTGCAGGTCGCCGAAGCGTTCGCGCACGAGCAGCTCTTCGAGCTGGGACTCCTTCTCGAGATAGTTCTGCTGGTTGCCGAGACGCGCGAGGTACAGCGGTGGGACGGCGATGTACACGTGCCCGCGCTCGAACAGCTCGGGCATGTGGCGGTACAGAAACGTGAGCACGAGCGTCCGGATGTGCGCACCGTCGACGTCGGCGTCGGTCATGACGATCACGCGGTGGTAGCGGAGCTTCGCGATGTCGAACTCGTCGCCGATGCCCGTTCCGATCACCTGGACCAGAAGCTGGACCTCCGAGTTGGACAGCACCTTGTCGATGCGGTTCTTCTCGGAGTTGATGATCTTTCCGCGCAAGGGCAGGATCGCCTGGTTCGACTTGTCGCGCGCGTCCTTCGCCGCGCCGCCGGCTGAGTTCCCCTCGACGATGAACATCTCGGCGAGCTCGGGGTCGCGCACCTGGCAGTCGGCGAACTTCTTGGCGATCTCGCCGCCGAAAGCACCCTTGCGCCGCGTCAGGTCGCGCGCTTTTCGCGCCGCCTGGCGCGCGCGTGCAGCCGAGATCGCCTTCGTGATGATCTGCTTCGCGTCGGTCGGGTTCTCCTCGAGGAACTCGGAGAGCTTCGAGTTGACGGTCGACTCGACGAACCCCTTCACCCACGGGTTGCCGAGCTTCGTCTTCGTCTGCCCCTCGAACTGCGGGTCCTGGAGCTTCACCGAGACGACGGCGGCAAGGCCTTCGCGAACGTCGTCACCTTCGAGGTTGTCCTCCTTCTCCTTCAGCAGCCCCATGTCGCGCGCGACCTTGTTCAGCGTGCGCGTCAGCGCCGCGTTGAAGCCGGAGAGGTGTGAACCGCCCTCGTGCGTGTTGATGTTGTTCGCAAACGTGTAGACCGACTCCTGGTACGACGCGTTCCACTGCATCGCCACCTCGACGTTGCCCTGCTCGTTCTCGCCGTCGAAGTACACGATGCGCTTGTGGATGCCGTCCTTCGTCGAGTTCACGTGCGCGACGAAGTCGCGGATGCCCCCCTCGTAATGGAACTCGACCTGCTCGCCGCCGGCGCGCTCGTCGGTCAGGACGATCCGCAGCCCACGCGTCAGGAACGCGGTCTCTCGCAGCCGCTGCTGCAGCGTCTCGGCGGAGAACTCGACGTCCTCGAAGACCTCCGCGTCGGGCAGGAACATGATCGTCGTGCCGGTGTCGCCCTTCTCCGCCTCGCCGACGACCTCGACGTCACCGCTGGGAACGCCCCGGGCGAACTCCTGCCGGTAGACCTTGCCGCCACGGCGCACCTCGGCGACGAGCCACTCGGAGAGTGCGTTGACCACGGAGACACCGACGCCGTGCAAGCCGCCGGAGACTTTGTAGGCCGCATCCTCGCCGCCGAACTTGCCGCCCGCGTGGAGCTTCGTCAGCACGACTGTGAGCGCGGACATCCCCTGGTCGGCCATCGTGTCGACGGGGATGCCGGAGCCGTAGTCACGGACGGTGACGGAGTTGTCCGGATGGAGGGTGACCTCGATCTTGTCGTTGCGGCCCGCGAGAGCCTCGTCGACGCTGTTGTCGACCACTTCGTAGACCAGGTGATGGAGCCCTCGAGCGCCGGTCGAGCCGATGTACATGCCCGGTCGCAACCGGACCGGCTCGAGGCCTTCGAGGACGGTGATGTCCTTTGCGGTATATGTGGCTTCAGTCATGAAAAAAGCCCTGCAAATTCCCTACTTGCGGGCACCTCGAATTCTACCAGAACGAGCGGTCGTCAGGTGCATTCGCAAGGCTCAAAGCGGCCGCTTTCGCCACCACTTTGCGAAGGTCTTCGTCACGAATCACTCGCACGAGTGAGTCGGCTTGGGCAACGTGCTCGGGGCCGGGCTCGCGCGGTGCCGCCGCGGCTTCCATGCCGGCCGGTTCGAGCGGCTCGGGAACCGGTCCGGGCGCGAAGGCGAGACGCGGCGGTGCGTGCTCGCCGAGACGCGCGCGGATCTCCTCGGCGCGTCCCTTCAGCTCGAACGCCCAGATCGAGTCGCTGGTGTTGACGTGCAGCGTCCCGTCGCGCGCGAGCCGTGCCGGCCAGGCATTGCGCGCGATCGCGTCGCCGACCGCGGCGGGCCACGCCTCGACGAGCGGCGCCATGCCTGCGGCCGGTCCGAACCGCGCGAGCTCGCGACCCACGGCGTCGCCGACCCGATCCATCACGCCGCTCGCACCAGCCCCGGCGTGACTTCCAGGAGCTGCGCAGGCTCGATCGGGAGCGACGACGCCTGCGTCGCGGTGACGAGCGTCTGGCCCGCCTGCTGGACGCGCTCGGCGAGCACGCGGCGCCGGTTCGGGTCGAGCTCGGAAAGGACGTCGTCGAGGAGGAGCAACGGCGGAAAGCCACGGCGGTCGGCGATCAGCTCGGCCTCGGCGAGCAGCAGCGCGAGCACCGTCAGCCGCTGCTCGCCCTGCGAGCCGAAGCTGCGCAGGTCGCGCGCGCCGCTCGTGAGAACGACGTCGTCGAGATGCGGGCCGAGACCCGACGACCCTCGTTCGAGGTCGCGGTCGAGCCGAGCCTCCAGCGCGTCGACCGTCGGCGGGTCGCCCTCGTAGGTCATGCGGGCCGCCGGGAGGCCGAGCTCCTCGCCACGCTCGGCGAAACCCGGTGCCAGCGCTGCGAGCACTTCGCCCCGCGACTCGACGAGCTGCCGCCCGAGCGCGGCGACCTGCTCCGTCCAGGGCGTCAACGCATCGCGTGACGAAAAGCCGCCGGCGACGCGGCGCAGCGACGCGTTCCGCTGCGCGAGCGCGGCCGCGTAGTCCGTGGGCAGCTGGGCGCGGGCCGGGGCGAGGCGGCCGAGCGCGCGGTCGAAGTACGCGCGGCGCACGGCGGGGCCACCCTTCACGACGGCGAGACGGTCGGGTGTGAACACGAGCGTCGCGACCTCGGTGCGCAATTGCTCCGCTGCGCGCAGCGGCGCGCCGTTGATCTTTCCCTGCTTCGCAGCGCCGACCTCGACCGTCAGCTCGAGCTCGAGCGGCGTCTCCCCGCGCGCACCTTTCAAGGCGATGCGCCCCGCGCGCTCGCCGAACCGAACGAGCTGCGCGTCGGCGCGAGTGCGCGGCGAGAAGCCCTGGGTGCCGACGTGCAGCGACTCGAGCAGGTTCGTCTTGCCGGCGCCGTTCTCGCCGACCACGAGAACGAGCCCGGGCCGAAGGTCGAGATCGAGTCGCGCGTACGACCTGATGTTGCGCAGCGAGACCGTGCTGACGATCAGCCGGCTAAGGCGTCGCTTTGCGACGCCGACCATAGAGGGCGCGCACGGTGTGGCGGCGCAACCGTCTGCCTTCCATCTCGCCCGACTCCTCCACCGCCCCGGACAACGCTTCCTACCCTGGCAACCTGATCGGCATGATCAGGTACGTCGGGTCCTCCTCGGCGCCGTCGATCACGGCCGGCCGCAGCGGCGAGATCAGCTTCATGCGCAGGTCGTCGGCGCTGCTCGACTCGATCCCCTCCCGCAGGAACTCGGCGTTGAACCCGATCTCCATCGCCTCCCCGGAGAACGGCACCGGTATCGATTCCTTCGCTTCGCCCACGTCCTGCGTGCGCGCGAACACCGTCAGCTCGCCCTCCGCGAAGCGAAGCTGGATCGGCGACGTGCGCTGCACCATCACGCCGACTCGGCGCACGACCTCGAGCAGCTCGTTGCGCGGCAGCGTCAGCTCGTGCTCGAACGTCTCAGGCAGAAGCTGCTTGTAGTTCGGGAACTGGCCGTCGATGCGTCGCGTCGTCAGCCAGACGTCGTCCGCGGCGAACACGACCTGGTTCTCGTGCACCCCGAGCTCGATCGTGTCGCCGGCCTGCGCGATGCGCGCGAGCTCCGCGAGCGCGCGGGCAGGGATGATCGCCTCCAGCTCGGGGACGTCGCCGGGCAGATCGGTCTCCTTCACCGAGAGGCGATACGAGTCGGTCGCGGCCATCACGATCTTGCCCGCCTCGAAGCGCACGAGGATGCCGGTCAGGACCGGCCGCGACTCGTCGCGCGACGCGGAGCGCGCGACTCGCGACACCGTGTCGAGCAAGGAGACACGATCCACGGTGAACGTCCCCACCGTGTCGAGATCCGGCAAGCGCGGGAAGTCCTCCGCTGCGTACGTGTGCAGCGTGGAGGCGGACGGTCCCGACGTGATGCGCACGACGTTCTCGTCGGCACGATGCTCGATCGTCACCTCGCTGTCGGGCAACAGGCGCACGAGCTCGACGAGGAGTCGCCCCGGCACCACGACGGCGCCGTCGCCCTCGACCTGCGCCTCCAGCGACGAGCGGAGGGAGAGCTCCATGTCGGTCGCGGCGAGATGCAGTCGCCCCGCCTCCGCGCGAAGGAGCACACCCGAGAGGATCTGAACGCTCGCGCGGGTCGACACGGCACGTGCGACGACGCCGAGCTTCTGCGAGAGCTCGTCACGCTGACAGACGACTTTCATCCCCGTCCCTACCATGGTGTTGCTTTCAATCATTTAAAAACCTCGTTGTAGTCATAGGGGGTGTGGACGCCGTGGAGGAGGCTCCCCTTCCCGGTGGTTGAGCCATTCTCGCAGGGGATGCAGATGGTGGAAAGACGGGGGACGTCAACAGGCACGGACCCTCACCGGACCTGCTTCACACGTGCGGTCAGTTCCTGCACAAGGTTGTAGACAGATCTGTCCTCACGAATCAGGCGCGCGATCTTGGACGTTGCGTGGATGACGGTGGTGTGGTCGCGGCCGCCGAACTCCTTGCCGATCTTCGGCAGAGACGAGTCCGTCAGCTCGCGCGAGAGGTACATCGCGACCTGGCGCGGATACACGATGTTCTGGGAGCGCTTGTCGCCGCAGAGCTCGTCCATCGAAAGCTGGAAGCGCTCGGAGACGAGCTCCTGGATCCGCCGGATCGAGACCTCTGCGGCCTCGCCCTGCGGGAAGACGTCCTTCAGGACGTCCTCCGCCAGCTCGACGGAGAGCGAGCGGCCGGTGAGCGACGAGAAGGCGACGACGCGGGTGAGGGCACCCTCGAGCTCCCGGATGTTCGTCGAGATGCGGGACGCGATGAAGGAGAGGACCTGTGGGTCGGGCACGTGGATGCCGTCGGTCTTGACCTTCTTGCGGAGGATCGCGATCCGGGTCTCGAGGTCGGGCGGCTGGATGTCCGTGATCAGCCCCCACTCGAAGCGCGAGCGCAATCGCTCCTCGAGTGTCGCGATGTCGCGGGGCGGACGGTCCGAGGACATGACGATCTGGGAGCCGGCCTCGTAGAGCGAGTTGAAGGTGTGGAAGAACTCCTCCTGGATCCGCTCCTTGTGCTCGAAGAACTGGACGTCGTCGACGAGCAGCAGGTCGTAGGTGCGGTACCGCTGCTTGAACCCCTCGATGCGCTTGTCGCGCAGCGAGTTGATGAAGTCGTTCATGAACGTCTCGCTCGTGACGTAACGGACCGAGAGGTCGCCGGAGTGCTCGGCGACGTACTGCGCAATCGCCTGCATCAGATGCGTCTTGCCGAGGCCCGTCCCGCCGTAGATGAAGAGCGGGTTGTATGCCTGCGCCGGAGCCTCGGCGACGGCGAGCGCGGCCGCGTGGGCAAAGCGGTTCGACGAGCCGATCACGAACAGGTCGAACGTGTACTTCGGGTTCATGCCGGTATCGCCGGCGGCGACGGCCTGGCGCGGTTTCGCCTCCGTCGCCGGGCTCGGCGCGTCCACGGGCACGCGTTCGAGAACCGAGAGCGCAACGCGACGCTCCTGGCCCGTGACGTCGCGGACGGCGGCGCCGATCAGGCCGAGGAAGTGCCCCTCGATCCACTCGCGGGTGAAGTCGTTCGGGACGCCGAGGATGAAGGCGTCGTCGGAGAGCTCGGCGCCCTCCGCCTCGGCGAACCAGGTTCGGTACGTGGTCTCGTTGAGGGCCCCTTTGAGCCGACCGGCAACCTCGCTCCAAAGACTCTCCGCGGTCAGCTCAATTGGGCGATCCACGCCGCCGTACCACTCCTCTCCGCCTTGGGGGAGCGGCGAGCATACCAGCGTGTTCGAGAACCTACAACGCGTGGAAACTGGGGAAGAAATTCCACGGTTTTGCAGGGATTTCCGTCACTCCACACGACTCTCCACATCTGTGGATCAACCGTGACGGTTCGTCACATTTGGAGGCAATTCGCACAGACTCGGGTGTGGATAACTCTGTGCGCCAACCCTCATCTATACTGGCGCGACCACCGCCCCTTTTTGGGGCAATTTCCTCCCTCTTCGACCTCGTGAAACGGACGTATCAGCCCAACGTGCGCCGGCGGAAGCGTCGCCATGGTTTCCGTGCCCGCATGTCGACACGTGCGGGTCGCGCGATTCTGAAGCGCCGCCGCGCCAAGGGCCGGACGCGTCTATCCGCGTAGCGGCGCGTCCTCCCGTGCAGCGCCGGCACCGCCTGTCTCGCTCGAGAGACTTCGACGCCGTCTACCGGCAGGGCCGCTCGACGTCCACTCGCTTCCTGGTCCTGTACTGGTTCGACCGCGAGGCGGATCCCGGCGAGCCCCGCCTCGGCCTTGCAGTGCCGAAGGCGGCCGGCAACGCGGTCGCGCGCAACAAGATCAAGCGGCAATTGCGCGAGGCCTGGCGCGCGCGGCTGGAAAGCGTGCCCACCGGGCGCGACTACGTGCTGATCGCGAAGCCCGGCCTGTCGGAGGCGATCGCGGCGAACGGATTCGACTGGCTCGGCGAACGCGTCGACGAGGTGCTCGGCAAGGCGGCGGCATGAGGTATCTGGGAGTCGCGCTCGTCTGGGCGTACCGGCTGGTGCTGAGGCCGTTCCTCGGCCCGGGCAGCTGCAAGTACCACCCGTCCTGCTCGCAGTATGCGATCGACGCGTACAAGGAGTTCGGCCTGTTCAAGGGGACCGTCCTCGCCGCCTGGCGGTTGCTTCGGTGCAATCCGTGGAGTCGCGGCGGCGTCGACTACGCCCACGACCAGCAGGTGTTCACGTGACGGTCCTCTCGCTGCTCTACCTGCTGGAGCCCCTGGAGCACCTGCTTCGGCACATCCTCAACGGGCTGCACTCGATCGGGTTCACGTGGGCGTGGTCGATCTGCGTGCTGACGGTGCTCGTCCGGATGCTGCTCGTGCCGCTGACGGTCAAGCAGATCCACTCGATGCAGAGCATGCAGGCGCACGCGCCGCAGATGAAGGAGATCCAGCGGAAGTACAAGCACGACCGGCAGAAGCTGAACGAGGAGCTGATGAAGTTCTACAAGGAGAACAACATCAACCCGGCTTCGTCGTGCCTGCCGCTACTGGCGCAGTTCCCGATCTTCATCGGTCTCTACTACACGCTGCGGAACTTCGCGAAGCACCCGCCGGCGGGCGACCTGTCGTGGCTGCACTTCGTGCCGAGCATCGCGGCGCACGTGACGAGCCACTGGTCGGGTTACGTGCTGCTGGCCGTCTACGTGACGAGTCAGCTGGCGTCGACGTACTTCATGTCCGGCTCGATGCAGCAGTCGCAGCGGATCATCATGTACGTCCTCCCGTTCGCGTTCATCTTCGTGATCGCACGCTTCCCCGCCGGCCTCGTTCTCTACTGGATGACGACGAACCTCTGGACGGTGGGGCAGGGGCTGATCACTCGACGGTTGATCCCGAAGGTCGCCCCGCCGACGGCTCAGAAGCGTTCGTCGCGGACGCCTGCGAAGGAGATGGAGGCTCCGGCTCCCGCGCCGGCTGTCGCGCCGGCGCCGAAGGCCGACGCCGAGCCGCGCCGCGTGAAACGGAAGAAGAAGGCACGCCGCTGATGGAGCTCCAGGTCGAGGCGACCGGGGAGACGGTCGGCGAGGCCAAATGGTCCGCGCTGCGGGAGCTCGAGCGTCAGCGGCCGGGCCTCGACAAGTCGGCGGTTCGGTTTCAGGTCGTGTCGGAAGGCGAGCGCGGCCTGCTCGGCGTCGGATTCACGCCCGCTCGCGTGATCGCGACGGCGCCCGTAGATGCGGTTGCGACGTCTACGCAGGTCGCGGCGCCGGTGGATGAGAGCGACCTTGCCGCAGAGGCCCGTGAGCTGGTGCAGCGCATCGTCGAGGGCATCGGAGTGAACGCACTGGTCGACGTCGCGGAGGGTGCCGAGACGATCACCGTCTCGTGCACCGGACCTGACCTCGGAATGCTGATCGGGCGGCACGGCCAGACGATCGACGCGATCCAGTACCTCGCGAACGCCGCCATGTACCGCGGCCACGACGACGAGCGCAAGGAGGTCGTCGTCGACGCCGCGGGGTATCGCGCGCGGCGGCGTGCGTCGCTCGAGGCGCTGGCCGTGCGCTCTGCGGAGCGCGCGCTCGCGGACGGCGAGTCTGTCGAGCTCGACCCGATGACCGCGGTGGAGCGCAAGGTCGTGCACATACGCCTGAAGGAGTTCGACGGCGTTGAGACGACGAGCGAGGGAACGGAGCCGAACCGCTTCGTCGTCATCCGCCCTGCTTGAAGACTGGCTCCGCGCCGTCGTCGCGACACCGGGCCTGACCGCGATCGACGCCGTCGCCGAGGCGCGACGCGCCTTGCTGGAGGATTCGCTGCGGGGTGTCGAGCTCGTGTCGCGGTTCGAGGGCGCAATCGTCGACGTCGGGTCGGGCGGCGGCGTGCCGGGCATTCCACTCGCGGTATCGCTGCCGGAGCGTGACGTGACGCTGCTCGAAGCGAACGGGCGCAAGTGCGACTTCCTGCGTGAGTGGGCGCCGCCGAACGCGCGCGTGGTGCGAGGGCGAGCCGAGGAGCAGGAGACGGAAGCGTTCGGCGTCGCCGTCGCAAAGGCTCTCGCGCCGCCGCCGGTCGCTGCGGAGTGGTGCCTGCCGCTCGTGCGCCCGGCGGGTGCCGTCGTGCTCTGGATCGGCGAGACGGCAGACGTCGAACGAGTCGCTCGCGTCGCCGCGCAGGTCGGCGGCGAGTTGTCGGACGAGCACGAGGGCCTGCTCGTTCTGCGCAAGGTGCGACCCACTCCCGCCGGCTTCCCGCGGCGGACGGGAGTCGCGCGTAAGCGTCCGTTGCGCTGAGTACTCTGGCCGGCGTGGCCAGGGTCTATGCACTCGCGAACCAGAAGGGCGGCGTCGGCAAGACGACGACCGCCATCAACCTGGCGGCTTGCCTCGCCGAGGCCGGCGAGCGTGCGCTCGTCATCGACCTCGATCCGCAGGCGAACGCCACGTCGGGGCTCGGCGAGCGCGCGAACGGCACGTCGACCTACGACCTTCTCGACGGCGCGCCGCTGCGTGAGCTGGCGAAGCCGACGCGCTTCCCGAACCTGCACCTCGTGCCCGCAAAGCCCGAGCTGGCCGGTGCGACGGTCGAGCTGACGAGGCACACCGACGGCGAGACGTACCTGCGGCACGCGCTGGCCGCCGGCGTGGAGCAGTACTCCTTCGTGTTCCTCGACTGCCCGCCGTCCTTCGGGCCCCTGACGGTGAACGCCCTTGCAGCTGCTGACCGCGTCCTGATCCCGGTGCAGGCGGAGTACTACGCGCTCGAGGGGCTGTCGCAGCTCGTCCACTCGATCAACCTCGTGAAGATGCGTCTCAACCCGCGGCTGGCGGTAGGCGGCGTCCTCTTGACGATGGTGGACGGGCGCACGCGCCTGTCGGCCGACGTCGAGGCGGAGGTGCGGAAGCACTTCGGCGACCTCGTGTTCGCCGCGACCGTCCCGCGCTCGGTGCGCCTGGCGGAGGCGCCGAGCCACGGGCTCCCTGCGATCGCGTACGACCGCCGCTCGCGCGGCGCGGACGCCTACTGGAAGGTGGCGATGGAGCTTGTCGAGCGCGCCTGAACGACGCGGTCTCGGCCGCGGGCTCGAAGTCCTGCTCGGCGGTGCCGGCGGCACGGAGCTCGCCGAGCTGCCGGTCGACGCGATTCATCCGAATCCACGCCAGCCGCGGCGGAAGTTCGACTCCGACGCGGGCGCGGGCCTCGCGGATTCGGTGCGCGCGCAGGGCGTCGTGCAGCCGGTGCTCGTGCGTCCGCGCGTCGCCGGCGGCTACGAGCTGATCGCCGGCGAGCGCCGCTGGCGAGCGGCGCGGGAGGCAAAGCTTACGACGGTGCCCGCCGTTGTGCGCGAGGCGGACGATCGCGACTCCCTCCTGCTCGGCCTGGTCGAGAACATCGCTCGCGAGGATCTGTCGCCGGTCGAGGAGGCGCGGGCGTTCGCGGTCGTGCTGGACGAGTTCGGGCTCTCCCTGGGCGAGCTCGCGGAGCAGGTCGGCAAGTCGAAGCCGGCGGTGTCGAACCGGGTCCGGCTGCTCGAGCTCCCCGAGGACGTGCTCAAGATGCTCGAGCGCGGACAGCTGACCGAGGGCCACGCCCGCGCGGTTCTGGCGGTGCCCGACCACGAAGGCCGACGGGCGCTTGCGCGCAAGATCGTGCAGAAGGGGATGTCCGTCCGCGCAGCCGAGCGGGCCGCACGCTGGGCCGGTGCGAGGACGAAGCAGCGCCGCCAGCAGGTGAGGCTCGATCCGCACCTCGTCGCGCGTGCGAAGACGGCTGCCGACCGGGTCACCGGGTTCTCGAGTCGGGTCGTGTCGAACCGGATCGAGATCTCCTTCGCCGACGAGACGGAGCTCGAAGAGCTCGTCGAGGCGCTCGAGCGCGCGGCGCCGTAACGCCCGTATCCGCCGGGTGTCTCGAGGCGTTCTACCTTCGAGATGATGGGGCTGTGGCTGCATCACGACATGGAATCGCTGGAGGCGATCTCGCAGGACGACGAGGCGAAGCGGATCTTCCTCCGCATGGCCGCACTCTCACGTGACGGGCAGATGGGGAGCTTCCTGACCGAGCTCGCGCGCGACGAGGATCTGGACGACGAGACGAAGGGAACGCTCCGCGAGCTTGCGGAGGACAACACCTTCCTGCTCGCCGTCGAGGATTACGTCCAGCGCACGGACCGGCTGCACTAGCCGCGGCTCCGGCCGAGCGTTGGTGCGCTCCGGGGCCGGCCTTATGGCGCGTCGCCAAGCCGACGCTAGACTGATCCGCTCGCGGGCGATTAGCTCAGTTGGTTAGAGCGCCGCTCTGATAAGGCGGAGGTCCGTGGTTCGAATCCACGATCGCCCATCCGAAGAAAATCCGGCGCTTCGCGCCATGATGATTTTCTTCGACGCCTCTTCGGACAGCTGAAGTGAGCGAGCGCCGGCAAAGCCGGCACTCGCGCAAGGGCAGGCGCCCTCGCGGTAAGGGCAGGCGCCGTTTATGCTCGCCGCCATGGCGACTCTGAGTGAGGTCATGACGAAGGATGTCTTGTCGGTTGAGCCGTCCGACACGATCGGCGAGGCCGCCGAGAAGATGACGAGCCACGGCGTGGGGGCCGTCGTCGTCTCCGACTTCGGCCGGATGATCGGGATCTTCACCGAGCGCGATCTCATGCGGGCGGTCGCCGGCCGCGTGCACTCGAGCGAGGCCCGCGTGCGGGAGTGGATGACGCCCGACCCCGTGACCATGACGGAGGACGCCTCGGTTGAGGAGGCGGGCGAGACCATGATCGAACGCGGCTTCCGTCACATTCCCGTCGTCGCGGGTGAGCGGGCCGTGGGCATCGTCAGCATCCGAGACGTCGCCGAGTGGCGGCTCAAAGACCGCTAGGCGGCGTCGGTGGTAAAGGTTTTGGAACGCCCTTACGGGTGACGTTTGACGCGGAAGGGCTGAGCTACCATCCAAAAAGGTCGCCCGATGCAGGAGATGCAGATCTACGGCGTGAGCTTCGATCTGGTCGGCAAGCAGCCGATCGTCCTCCTGAAGACGGCTGAGGGCAACAAGTTCCTGCCGATCTGGATCGGTCATCCGGAGGCGGCGGCGATCCTGATGAAGCTGCAGAGCGCGACGACGCCGCGGCCGATGACGCACGACCTCGTCACCGACATGCTCGATCAGCTCGGCGCGCAGGTGACGCGCATCACCGTCACGGAGCTGCGCGAGAACACGTTCTATGCGCAGATCACCGTGCAGCTCGACGGCTCGGAGATCGAGGTCGACTCGCGCCCCTCCGACGCGATCGCGCTCGCGATCCGCGCCGACGCGCCGATCTTCGCCGCCGACGAGGTGATCGAGGAGTCGGGGATCGAGTTCGAGGGCGAGGAAGTGACCGAGGAGGAGATCGAGTCGAAGGTCTCGGAGTTCAAGCAGTTCCTCGAGCAGGTCACGCCTGACGAGTTCGCTGTCGATCCCGACGACGACTAGGGCTCTTCGCCGCGCTGGACCTCACGCTTCGTGAGGTCGAGAATCTCCTCGAACAGCTCCTTCAACCCGTCTTGCGAGAGCGGGCCGCGATTCGCCCGCGACAGGTACTGCAGCATCCACTCCTCGCGCTCGGGGTCGAGGAAGTCGATGCCGCGCGACTCCTTGTAGCTCTTCAGGCGGGCGACGAGCCGCAGCCGCGCGTTGAACGCGTCCACGAGTGACCGGTCCGTGTCGGAGATCTGCTGGCGAAGCTGCTTGATCAGCGGGTCGTCGTTCACGGACGCCCTAACCATTTCAGGTGCACGGGCTCGTGGCTCGGCAGCGCGAGCAGCCGGAACGGATAGGTCACCCGCGGATGCACTCGATCGCCGAGCTCCGGCGTCCGCTCCCGCACGACGACCTGGACGTGATCTCCGTGTTCGTACACGCGCACGACGCGCAGAGAGTAGCCCGTGCTCGAGCGCGGACCGGCCGCGACGACGAACGTCTCTTGCTTCGCGTAGTCGATCTGCGGCACGACGATCCTCACGCCCGGGTTGTTGCGCCCGAGCACCTCGAGCAGCTCCGCACGCGAATGCGACGTGTCCACGGTGAGGTGTGTGAACTCGAGGCCGCCGACCTTCGCCGTCAGATCCTCGTAGGGGAGCGCTCGCTTCGGGGCGCCGCAGCCGGCCAGGACGAGCAGTGCGACGCTAGTACACGTACACCGTCTCGCCGTACGGATTCGTCGCATAGAGGTGCGGCGCGACCCACATGGGGACGCGGACGCAACCGTGGCTCGCCGGGTACGGCGGAACGGACGGGTTGCCGTGAATCGCATAGCCACCCGTGAAGTACATAGGGTCGTAGAGGGTGCCGAGGGGGCTGGGGTCGAAGCCCACCACCTTGCGGTAGATCGAGAAGCGGCCGACGGGGGTGAACTTCCCGGGCAACCCCGCCGTCGAGACGGGCACGATCAGCGCGACGCGCGAGCCGCGGACGACGTATAGCACCTGCAGGCCCTTGTTCACTTCCAGATGATCGGCCGGCTGGGCGTACCGCGGCGACGGTGTGCTCGCGTTCGCGAGCGAGCGCCAGAAGCGGGCGTCGACGACGCCGGTGCGCGGCAGGCCCTGGACCTTCTCGAACGCGTAGACGGCATCGAGCATGCGCCCGTCGAAGCCCGCGCCGAAGGGCGCGGCGTAGTGGAGCCGCCGCAGCTGGCCCTCGAGCTGCGCGACGGCGGTGGTGTGGGACCCGACGGCGAGCCGCGGGAGAACGACGTTCGCCCGCAGTGCGCGTGCGGTCGTGAGATAGCCCTCGCTCGGGATGACCGCGACGCGGATCACGTAGCTCGTCAGCCGGCGGGTGTCGAGCTTGATGCGCACCGGGCCGTGGACTGTGCGCTCGACGAGGGGCTCGCCGCCACGCGAGATCCTCACCGAGAGAGCTCCTGCCGCCGCGGGGAGGACGCGGGCGGTGAGGAAGTACCCGCTGCCGCGCGACCCGCTGCCGACGACCCTCGCGGCGAGCCGCGGCACGACTCGTAGCGAAGCCGGCGCAGAAGAGCCGCGGTCGCTCGTCACGGTGTACGTCCCGGGTGCTCGCACGCGCGCCTTGATCGCGTACGCGCCATGCGCGTTCGTCTTCGCCGAGCCGAGCCTGCCGCCGCCGGGACCGCTGAGCCGCACCTTCAGCCCGCGCTCGGCGGGAGTGACGACGCCGCGGAACACCGCCCTTCGACCGTAGCGCGCCGCGCTCGGGCCCCTGAGCGAGAGGCCGTACGCGGTGATCGGGACGCTCTGGGTCGACGTCGTGCCGTCGGCCGCCTGCGCCGTGACGGTCGCGTTCCAGCGTCCGGCCGCGTAGGTGTGCTCCGCTGCGACGCCGTCGGCGGCCGTCCCGTCCCCGAAGTCCCAGTGCGCCGCGACGGCGCCGTTCGCGGTGAACGTGACGCGGAGCGGCGCCGGGCCCGACGTCGGCGACGCCTGAACGGTGACGCTCAGAACAGCAGTGAGGACCAGACCCCAGCGCATGCGTGCAGGATATTTTCCTGCTGCGGTTTGCCCGAAACGGCAACGGCAAGCGCTGTCGCGTTGAAGAGGCCGTGCACGATCATCCCCGGGTAGACGCTGTCGACCTTGCTGCGCAGGTACGCGAGCCCGGCGCCGAAGGCGGCGAGGAACGGAAACGCCTCGACCAGCCCGTGCGCGAGCCCGAACGCGACGCCGACGAGCACGATTGCCGTCCACCGTCCGAACCGAACGAGCAAGGAGTAGCCGAGGCCCCGGAAGGCGAGCTCCTCGACGAAGGGTGCGACGATGCAGATGACGACGCCGTTCGCGACGTACGCGGCCGCATGCTTCGGCTCCCAGACATCCGGCGTCACGCCCTGCTCGCGACCCGGGTGGAGGAGCGGGCCGAGCGCGACCGTGAGGATTGCCATGCCGACGCCGATGCCGACGCCGATGCCGAGCGCGACCCACCACGACGTCGGCCGTCGCATGGCGAGAAGCTGGCGCCGGTTCCCGAGGCCGGCGATGCCGTAGACGATCAGGCCGATGATCGCGAACTGCACGAGGCTGTTCGCAACCGTCGACCACTCGTAGAGAACGTCCTTGTCGGGCTTGCCCTCTGTGAAGCGGACGGCATAGCTGAGCGATGCGAAGACGACGACGAAGCTCGTCCAGGCTGCGAGCGGGCTCATGTCAGCGCGGCGACGGCGTCGGGCAAAGGTGCGGCGGCGAAGTGCATTCCCGCCGATCGCGCCGCGAGCTCGTCGACCTCGTCGTCGCCGATGTGAAGCGCACGGCTCGCGGTCACGCCGAGTGCGTCGAGCGCACGTACCAGGCCGTCCGCCGCCGGCTTCCCGGCCGCGTGGATCACGACCCGGAAGTGCTCGCGGAGCCCGACCTCCTCGAGCATGCCTCGCAGGGTCAGGTCCCAATTGGCGACGACGGCGAGCTCGAGCCCGAGGCTGCGCAGCCGCTCGAGCGCCGGCAAGGTGCCGGGGAGGAGCTCGAAGTGCATCGCGCCGGCATACGCCGGTGCGAACTCGTCGGCGTCGAGCTTCGCGCCGACGGCCTCGAGGAAGACGCGTGCGCAGTCGCGCTGCAGCCGCGCGAGGCCGGCTTCGTCGTGTCCCTCGGCCGAATGCTTCGTGTAGTGCACGACCTCGGTGCGAAAGCCGTGCACGACCACCTCGCGGTCGCGCAGGACATCGCGCTCCGCGAGCGCAGCCGTCAGCGCCGGCACCGGATCGACGAGCGTCACGAGCGTGCCGTAGGCGTCGACGGTGACGCCGTCGAGGGCGGCGGCGCTCACGCCACCCATTGCCAGAGCGCCCACTGCACGACCGCGATGCCGAGCAGGAGCGCGCTCGTCGCGGCGAGGATCGTGTGTGCGCGCGGCCGTCCCGTCGTCAGCGCGGCCAGCGCGAGAAAGAACGGGAAGATCACCAGCCCGAAGCGCGGCAGCGAGAGCAACGGCCAGCGCGAGCTCGGGTAGCTGAGCGGAATCGCGAGGCTGACGGCCGCGAACAGCCCGTACGGCGCGCCGAAGCGCCGCCACGCCACGACCGTCAGCGGGATGAACAGCAGCAAGGCGACGAGCGCTTCGGCATTGACGGCGACCGCATGCTGGAAGTCGGCGTGTGCGGGCGTCCAGTGCACGAGCGCCGACCAGATGCCGCCGAGCGGCCCGGAATGCGAGAGATGGCGGTGCCACTCGTCCTGGGCGTTCCAGAACGCCCAGGGATCGTCGACCTGCTGCCAGAGCAGCAGCGGGTACACCGCTGCAATCGGTATCGACAGCGCGAGCCCGCCGAGCGCGCGTTTGCGGTCCGGCGCACGCCATGCGAGCACCGCGAGCGCCGGCAGCAGCGCAACCCCGGTGACGCGCGTGAGGATGGCCAACCCGGAAGCGACGCCCGCGAGTGCGAAGCGGCGGCGCTCGGCGGCGACGAAGGCGGCGAGGACGAGCAGCAGGTACAGCGACTCGCTGTAGACGGCCTGGAGGAAGAGCGCCGTCGGGAAGATCGCGAGGTACAGAACGGCTCGCCAGGCGCCGTCGGGACCGAGCCGCTCCTCCGCCAGCCGGTAGAGCAGCGCGAAGGCGCCGAGGCAGGCTGCGAGCGAGATGACGATGCCGGCGAGCACGTAGTGGCCGAAAAAGACCCGCCCGAGGGCTGCGACGAGAGCCGGATACAGCGGGTAGAACGCGGCCGACGCGTGGTCGTAGCCGTGCTCGGCGATGCGCACGAAGAAGACGCTGTCCCAACGCGCCCAGATGTCGGTGAAGGACCCGAGATCGTGGATCAGCGGTGAGTCCCAGCGTCCGGCGCGCGGGTTGCGATTCGGCTCGAACCAGTAGAACGCGAACACCGCTCCGAGCCAGATCAGCGCTCGGCTCCACACGTAGATGCCGAGCACGAACCGGGATGATAGGCGCGTGGATCGTGAGTTCACCCTGGAGGAGGCGAATGCGGCTGTGGCCGAGCTGCGCCCGGTCGTCGAGCGCATGGTCGAGCACGGCCGCAGGCTCGCGGCCGCGCAACGGGACCAGCGCCGGCTCGTGACGCGGATCGCCGGCAACGGCGGCGACATGCAGCCGAGCGACCTCCGCGAGCTCGCCGAGGCGATTCAGCACGAGGCCGACGCGATCGCCGCGTGCGCTCGTGAGATCGACGCAGCCGGAGCGCAGATCAAATCCCTCGAGGAAGGCCTGCTCGACTTCCCGTCACGGCGCGAGGGCGAGGAGATCCTGCTCTGCTGGAAGCTCGGCGAGGACGAGATCCGGTTCTGGCACGGCGCCGACGAAGGATTCGCGGGGAGAAAGCCGCTGTGACCGCTGACGCGCTGGTCGACTGCGAGGGCAGTTTCGCCACCGTTCGGCAGGCCTTTCCTGCCATTCACTCCGACGTCGACTGGTGGATTCCCGTCAACTGCGCACTGCTGCGGAGCGGCGACACGACGGTGCTCGTCGACACCGGTGCCGGGCCGAAGCCGCGTCCCTTCATGCCCGACGGCGAGGCGTGGTTGCTCGACGAGCTCGCGCGCCGAGGTGTGTCACCGGAGGACGTGGACGTCGTCGTGCACACGCACCTCCATGTCGACCACGTCGGCTGGACGGGCTCGTTTCCGAACGCGCGTTACGTTGTCCACGACCGGGACTGGGCGTACTTCATGAGCGAGCGCTCGCTCGCGGAGCGGCCGCACCTCCGGGAGAAGGTCCTGCCGCTCGAGCGCGTCGAGCGCGTGAGCGCCGAGACGGAGATAGCTGCCGGAATCCACGTGCAGGCCGCGCCCGGCCACACCCCCGGCCACGTGATCGTGCGCGCAGAAGGCGTCGCCGCGATCGGCGACCTCGTCGCCCACGAGCTGCAGGTCGCCGATCCGAGCCTCGTCTTCGTCAACGACATGGATGCCGACACCGCCGCCGCGACCCGTCGGAGGGTGGTAGCCGAGCTGGCGGCCGAGGGCACGCGCGTGATCGCCGGCCACTTCCGCGGGATCGGCCGCTTCGAGCCCGCCGGCAAGGGCTTTCGCTGGGCCGTCGAATAGAGGCCCATGCCGTTCTGGCATCGTCTGATCGTCGTCGGCGTGGTCCTGCTGATCGCCGTTGTCGTCGCGCGGCTGATCGACCGGCGCATGGCCCGCCGCGAGCTCACGCCCGAGACGATGACGCGCTACCGCGTCGTCCGCCGCAGCGTGACGACGGTGATCGTCTTCATCGCCCTGCTCTCGGCGCTGCTCGTCATCCCACAGGTGCGTGCGGTCGCCGGCGGCCTCCTCGCCTCTTCCGCCGTGCTCGGGATCATCATCGGCTTCGCTTCCCAGCGCACGCTCGGGAACTTCATCGCGGGGCTGCTGATCGCGTTCACGCAGCCGGTGCGCCTCGGTGACGACGTCGTGGTCGAGCAGACCGAGGGCATCGTCGAGGAGATCGGGCTGATCTACACCTTCGTGCGCACGCGTAGGGGCGACCGGCTCGTGATCCCGAACGAGAAGCTGGCCTCGGATACCATCCGCAACTCCACGATCCGCAGTCGAGAAAAGGTCGCCGAGATCACAATTCAGGTTCCACTTGGCCGCGATGTCGGCGCCGTGGTCGACCGTCTGCGGCGGCTCAGGGAAGGCGCGGACGTGTTCGTCAGCGATCTGTCCGACAAAGCCACGGTCGTCGTCCGGGCCGAGGCCGAGGACGAGCCCGCCGCGGAGCGGCTCGAGCGCGAGCTTCGCCTGGGGGCCTACGACGTGCTGCGCGCCGAAGGCGTGTACGCGTGACCCCTCCGCCCCGAGGGCGCGGCCGCGGCCGCGAGCCCGACCAGCTGCTCGCGCACATCCGGCGCAAGCGCCGCGAGCGCGTGCGCAAGCATCGCCGGCGCGTCGCCCACTTCGTCGCAGGCACGGCGCTGGCGGTGATCCTCGTCCTCGTCGTCACGGGCTTCACCGGCGCCGCCGTCTGGATGTCGAGCTGCAAGCTCAACGACCTCAAGCCGGTCGACGTCGGCCAGAACTCGTTCGTCTACGCGGCCGACGGCTCCCTGCTCGGGTCGATCCCGGCCGAGAAGAATCGCCAGCCGGTCGATCTCACCGACATGAGCAAATGGGTGGCGCGCGCGACGGTGGCGATCGAGGACCGCCGCTTCTGGCAACACGGCGCGCTCGACTACGCCGGCATCGCGCGAGCGCTGTTCGCGAACGTTCGGGCGGGCCACGTCGTGCAGGGCGGCTCGACGATCACGCAGCAGCTGGCGCGCAACCTGTACATCAAGAAGCCCTCGCAGACGTTCGGCCGCAAGGCGACGGAGGCATGCCTTGCGATCAAGCTCGCGCGCGAGAAGTCGAAGCGCTGGATCCTCAACTCGTACATCAACCAGGTCTTCTACGGCAACCGTGCGTACGGGATCGAGGCGGCCGCGCAGACGTACTTCTCCAAGCGGGCGCGCCATCTGACGCTGCCGCAGGCGGCCCTGCTCGCGGGACTGCCGCAGGCGCCCTCGGTCTTCGATCCATTCCACCGTCCGCAGCAGGCAATCGCCCGGCGGGACGAGGTGCTGCGCGCGATGCTCGGGAACGGCTACATCACGGCGACGCAGTACGCCGACACCGTCGCCGACCGCCACCTGCACCTGAAGGCCGGGCGCCTGTACACGCGCATCCGCGAGCCGTACTTCTTCAGCTACGTGCGCGACGAGCTGCAAAAGCAGTACGGGTCGAACACGGTGCGGAGCGGCGGGCTGCGCGTCTACACGACGATCGATCCGCGCCTGCAGAAGCTGGCGCTGGACGCGATCAAGCGCACGCTGCCGTATACGACCGACCCGGCGGCGGCGATCGTGGCGATCAACCCCGCGAACGGGGCGATCCGGGCGATGACCGAGGTCAGCCCGGGTGATCCGAAGAATCAGGTGAACTTTGCGTCGTCCGCACGGCGACAGCCCGGCTCGACGTTCAAGATGTTCGTGCTCGCCACGGCGATCTCGGAGGGAATCAGCCCCACGACGGAGTACCTCTCCGCGCCCTTCAAGTACGACCCGTCCGAGACGGGCTCGTGCGACACGGACCCGCCCACCGCGTGGTGCCCGGAGACGTACGACCACACGTACGTCGGGGCGACGTCGATCGAGAACGGGACACTGCGCTCGGACAACACCGTCTACGCGCGACTCACACTCGACGTCGGCCCGGAGAACGTCGCGAAGATGGCGTACCAGCTGGGTGTGCGGACCGACCTGCGCACGAGCGACGGCGCCTACGTCCCGTCGATGGGCCTCGGCTCGCGCGTCGTCACGCCGCTCGACCTCGCTTCCTCCTACTCGACGATTGCCGCGGGCGGGATCTACTCGAAGCCGATGGCGATCCGGAAGGTCATCCTCCCCGGCGGCAAGGTCGATCGGGAGGCCGGCTGGGGCGTGGCGCAGCGCAAGCGCGTCATCCCGGACTGGGTCGCCTCGGAGGTCACGCGGATCCTCGAGGAGAACATGACGAGCGGCACGGGCACGGGCGCCTACTTCGGCGCGACGTCTGCCGGGAAGACCGGGACGACGGACAACTTCGCCGACGCGTGGTTCTGCGGCTTCACGCCGAGCCTCGAGGCGACGATCTGGCTCGGCTATCCGCGGGGTGAGATCCCGATGCTCTCCGTGCACGGCATCGAGGTGTCCGGGCCCACCTTCCCGGCGTCGATCTGGCGGCTGTTCATGGAGCCGGCGGTGAAGTACGCACCGTTCCCGACGGAGTTCCCCGTCGCCACGCACGAGCCGGTATGGACGTCGCACACGCTGCAGTACGCGATGAGCGGCGGCTACTCGAGCTCGAGCTCGTCGAGCTCGTCCGGCACCTACACGCCTCCGGCGCCGCAGACGACGCCGCAGAACGACGGCAACCAGGGCAACCAGGGCTTCGTCCAGGTCCCCAACGACGGTCACTAGCCGCCGCGACGCGTGGCTCGCGGCCGCGGCCGCGGTCCCGGTCTACGTTGCCGCCTGTGCGGTGCCCGACGGCGGGCTGTTTCGCGCAGCGCGCTTCCGCGACGTGCATCTCTACGGCGGCTTCGCACACGCGGTGTTCGACGGCCGTGTCCCCTACCGGGACTTCTTCATGGAGTACCCGCCCGGTGCGCTCGCCGTGTTCCTGCCGCCGCAGATCTTCGGGACGAGCCACTACAACGCGGCTTTCAAGGCGCTCATGACGCTGTGCGGCGCGGCGACGATCGTCGTGCTCGCGCTGCTGCTGCTTCGCTTCGGCGCCGCGCGCGCGCGGCTCTGGACGGCGCTGCTGCTGTTCGCGGTCTCGCCGGTCGCGCTCGGGCCGATCTCGCTGAACACGTACGACGCGTGGCCGGCCCTGCTGACCGTCGCCGCGCTCGCGCTGCTCGTTGCGGCCTCGCCTGTCGCGGCGTTCGCGGTGCTCGGGCTCGCGTTTGCCGCGAAGGTGTATCCGGTCGTGCTCGTGCCACCCGCGCTCGTCTACGCCTGGCGGACGGCCGGTCGTCGCGCCGCGCTCCGGTCGCTCGCCGCATTCGCCGCGGTGGCGGGGATCCTGATCCTGCCGTTCCTCGCGCTGTCGCCCCACGGGCTCGCACAGAGCTTCCGTGCGCAGGCCGCCCGTGCTTTGCAGGTCGAGAGCCTCGGCGGCGCCCTGCTCGGAGTCGCCGACCGCGTCGGGTGGTACGGAGCGCACGTCGTCCACCGCACCGGCCACGCGATCTCGTATGACCTGACCGGCACGCTGCCCCGCGTGGTCGCGGGGCTCAGCTCCTTCCTGCAGGTGCTCGCGGTGCTGCTCGTCGTGTGGCTGTACCGGCGCGGGCGCGACGACCCGCAGCGGCTCGCGGCTGCATTCGCGGCCGCGGTGGCGGGGTTCCTCGCCTTCACCCGCTTCTTCTCGCCTCAGTATCTCGTCTGGCTCGTCCCGCTTGTCGTGCTCCTGCAACCGCTCGAGTGGGGCCTGACAGCGGCGGCGCTCGTCCTCGCACAGGTGTGGTTCTTCCACTACCGGGACGTGTTCGCGCTCGGCGGCTACATCTGGCTCGTCGCGCTGCGCGACCTGCTCGTCGTCGCGCTGTTCGCGGTTCTATGCCGGCGCACGGTTGAAGACGAGAACGCCGTCCTGTTCGAAGACGAGGCGCCAGTCCGGGTCCCGACGTAAGGCGGCGAGCGCGAGCGCAGTCGGCAGCGGCGCATAGCGGTCGGCGTAGCCGGGTTGGGTCTCGTCAGCCGCGATCCAGGTCGCGTCCTGGACGTACGGGAAGCTGAGGATGCGTCGCCGGGCCGACAGGTGCGCCCCGAGCGTGTTCGTCGCGCTGACGACCGCCGACTTCGGGATCAGCGTCAACGCGCGGGCCGCGATGCGGTCGTGGTCGGTCACTCGCGCCGCCGTCGCCTGATATGTCGAGCCGCCGGGCACGTGGCGCCAGCCTGGGATCGGGCCGAGCAAGTAGTTGCCGACGAGAGCAGCGGTCACGGCGACCATCGCGACGGCCAGCGTCCCGCGCGAGAGCCGCTTCGCGCCGAGCACCGCCGCGATCACGAGCGGAGGGATGAGGCCGGCCGTGTAGTGGAAGTGGATCGAGGTCTGCGTCGGCGTTGCCGAGAGCAGGTTGATCGCGAGCTCGGGCAGCGCAGCGATGAGCACGAGCGGCGCGAGCAGGCAGAGCCCGGCGAGCGGCGCGACGAGCGTGAGCAGGTAGTGCAGGTCGCGGCTGCTGAAGGCCGCGTGCGCGATCCGTCCGGGGTGCGTGAACGCAGTCTTCACGATCCCGGCTGCCGAGCCGCCGACCTCGCTGTAGCGGCCGTAGAAGTCGGACTCGCCCGCTGTGTGGAAATGCGGGATGACGACGCCGATGGCGATCGCCGACCACGCAAAGCCCAGCGCCGCGATGACGAGGCCCGCAGCGGTGCGGCGGCGCGCGAGCGCGTACCAGAGACCGAAGCCCGCGACGACGAGGCCGATCTCCTCCTTCGACGCTGCGGCGGCGACCGCGCAAAGCGCGAACGGCAGCAGACGGTCGTTGTCCAGGAACCAGAACGCGAACAGGAGCAACGGCGTCGCGAGCGCGACCGGGTGGAACTCGTTGAGCGTCAGCCAGCCGGTCGCGGGGTACAGGAGGTATGCGAGCGCGAAGCCGAGCCCGGCGCGCGCCGAGCGCAGATGCTTCCGCGCGAGCCAGTAGACGGGGAAGGCGCCCGCGGCGATCGCCAGCGCCTGGACGACGAGCATCAGGTCGGGGCTGGGCCAGATCCACCAGAGCGGTCCGAAGACGGCCAGCAGCGGGTCGACGTGCGCCGCAAGGCGCGAGATCTGGTCCCCGTGGAGGTTCGTCATGCGCAGCGGATGTCCGTGCGCCGTCCACCAGACCGCCTGCACCATGTTCCCGAGGTCGAAGCGTCCCGTCGCGAAGGCGCGGTGACGGAGGACGGACAACGCCGCATACCCGGCGCCGTACGCGACCGTCGCCGCGACCAGCGTCACGGCGACGTTGGGCATGCGCCTCATAGCACGCCTTCGATCAGCGAGCGCCAGCGCCGGCCGAGGACTGCCTCGCTCGCCGCGCGCTCGTAGGCCGCGCGGCCGCCGGCCGCGATCCTCCGTGCGAGCTCGGCGTCTTCCGCGAGGCTGCGGATCGCAGTCGCGAGCGCGCCGCCGTCTCCCGGCGGAACGAGCAGCGCGCTTTCGCCGTCCACCAGCAGCTCGCGCGCGGCAGGCGTGTCGGCAGTGATCAGCGGCGCGCCGCAGGCGATGGCCTGGAAGGCCTTGTTCGGGATCACGCGCTGTGCCTTCGCCGTCGTGCCGAAGATGCCGAGCGCGCAGCCTGCGGCGCGGATCTCGCCGGGCAGGCGCTCGTACTCGACCCAGGGAACATGATCTACGTTCGGCGGGCGGTCGCCGAGCAGGCCGCCGAGCTGGCCGCTGCCGACGACGCGGAAGGCGATGTCGGGCGCTGCGCGCGCGGCGGCAAGGATCGTCTCGACGCCCTGCAGCGGGATGAGCTTGCCGACGAAGAGCGCGGTAAACGGGGTGGTCGGCTCCCAGCCGGGCGTGAAGAGGCGGTCCTCCGCGCCGACGAAGCACACGGCGAGATCGTCACGGCCGGCCAGCTGGCCGAGGAAGCGTGCGTGCGCCGCGGTGTCGGCGACGACGAGATCGGCGGAGCGGAATGCGCTGCGGTCGACGCGCTCGAGTGCGCGCGCGGGAAGGGATCCGGCGGCGAACCGCCCGCGATCGGCGACGAGGGTGTCCGCGAGCGAGACGAGTGGGTTGAAGACAACGGGGCGCCCGCGCGCCGCGCGGCGCGCAGCCGGCAGATCGAGATGGCCGGGGTAGCCGACGACGAGCGCGTCGAAGCCGCGCGGGCGGCGTGTGAAGAGTCGCGCTTCGGCTACGGCGAGACGCAGCGCGCGTCCCGGCCCGGCCGACCAGCCGTCCCGGAGGTCGTCCCAGACCGCCACGTGCTCCTCCTCGACCTCGACGCCGGCCGCGCGCAGGCACGAGATCACCTGCGCGTTCCGCGGATACGCGCGCTCGTATGTTCCGAAATACGAGAGTTTCAGGACAGGACTTCGTCGACGAGCAGCTCGGCGCGATCGCGTTCGCCGGCACGCTCCTCGTGGTGGCTCGTGATCATCTCGCTGATCAGGCCGAGCGAGAAGAACTGCATGCCGATCACGACCAGCAGGACTCCGAGCATCAGCAGGGGGCGGTGGCCGATGGCGTTGCCGAGCGCCTTCAGGACGGTCAGGTACACGAGGATCGCCGTCCCGAACGCTCCGAGGATCAACCCGAGCCCGCCGAAGAGGTGCAGCGGGCGGTGGCGGTAGCGCCCGATGAACGAGACGGTGAGCAGGTCGAGGAAGCCGCGCAGATAACGCTCGACCCCGTAGCGCGACCGGCCGTGCTCGCGCGGGCGGTGATTGACGGGCAGCTCGGCGATGCGGAACCCGCGGTAATGCGCGAGCACCGGGATGAAGCGATGCAGCTCGCCGTAGAGACGGAGGCCGTGGACGACCTCCGAGCGGTACGCCTTGAGCCCGCAGTTCATGTCGTGGAGGTGCACCCCCGAGAACGCACCGGTGACGCGGTTGAAGATGCGCGAGAGCACGCGCCGCGTGAGCGGATCGCGCCGGCGGGTCTTCCAGCCGGAGACGAGGTCGAAGCCCTCCTCGAGCTTGGCGAGCAGGCGGGGGATCTCGGCCGGGTCGTCCTGCAGATCGCCGTCGATCGTCACCACCGTGTCGCCGCGCGCCTGGTCGAAGCCGGCACGGAGCGCGGCGGCCTTCCCGAAGTTGCGGCGCAGGCGGACGACGCGGACGTTGTCCGCACTCGAGTGCAGGCGCGTCAGCGCCGCGAACGTCCCGTCGGTCGAGCCGTCGTCGACGAAGATCGTCTCCCACTGCGTGTCGAGCGGCTCGAGCGCCGAGCGGAGCTCGTCGTAGAGGAGCGCGACGCTGCGGTCCTCGTTGTGCACCGGCACGACGACGGAGATCACGGCTGCGAGGTTACCGCGGCGCTACGCTCCTCGCGGGATGGCGGAGCTGCTCTCGCTCGCGGAGGCGCAGGCGCGCGTGCTCGAGCGGGTGGAGCTGCTCGCCGGCGAGCCGGTGCCGGTCGCTCGGGCGGCAGGTCGCGTGCTCGCCGAGGACGCGCATGCCGTCGTCGACCTGCCGCCGTTCCCGAGCTCGGCGATGGACGGGTTCGCAGTGCGGTCGGCCGACACGCCCGGGCGACTGCCGGTCGTCGGGCGCATCGCCGCCGGCGTTCCCGCCCCGCGCGCGCTCGAGTCGGGCGAGGCGATGGCAATCGCGACCGGCGGCGTCGTCCCGGACGGAGCCGACTCCGTCGTCCCCATCGAGTACGTTGTCGAAGATGACAACGAGGTGCAGATTGAGACTGCTGTTGGCCATGGTGACAACGTCCGGCCTCGTGCGGGCGATGTCGCGGCCGGTGAGGTCGTGGTCGCGCGCGGCGCGCGCCTGCTCGCGGCGCAGATCGGCGCGCTCGCTGCTGCCGGCGTCGACACGGTCGTGTGTGGGCGTCGCCCGCGGGTCGCCGTCCTCGCGACCGGTACGGAGCTGCGGCGACCCGGCGAGACGTTGGGCCCGGGCGAGGTGTACGAGGCGAACGCCGTGCTGCTCGCGTCAGCGCTCACCACCGCCGGCGCCGACATCGACATTCTTCCGGCAGTCCCCGACGACGACGCCGCGCACCGGGCGGCGCTCGAGGTCGGGCTGATGGCCGACGTCCTGGTCACGTCCGGCGGGGTATCCGTCGGTCCGCACGATCTCGTGCGAGGGCTGCTGCGCGAGCTCGGCGTCGAGGAGGTGTTCTGGGGCGTCTCGGTGAAGCCGGGCAAGCCGGTCGCGTTCGGCGTGCGCGGCGGGACGCTCGTGTTCGGCCTGCCGGGGAATCCCGTCTCGTCGCTCGTGGGCTGCGAGCTGTTCGTGCGCCCTGCGGTGCTTGCCCTGCAGGGGTCGGCGCAGCCTGGACCGGTCTACGCGGAGGGGCGACTTGCGCGCGCGGTGCGCCGAAACTCGAAACGCGACGAGTTCCTTCGTGCACGGACACAGGTCTCCGACGACGGGGTGGTGCTCGAGCCGGTGACGGGTCAGGAGTCCCACATGATCGTTCGCGCGGCCGGAGCGGACGCGCTCGTCTACGCGCCGCGCGGAGACGGCCAGCTCGAGGCCGGGGCGCGCGTCCGCTACTTGCCGCTCGCCTGAGCGACGGTGCCGACGTCGAACGGTGCGGCGCCGCGCGGCTCGACACGGACCAGCCGCGCGTAGGCGATGTAGCGGTGGGTCGCGAAGAAGCGGGGATGGCACGCCTGCAGCTCGAGCCGCTCGTGCCGCGGCGAGCGGAGCACGGACAGATCCGTCGCCTTGACGATCCGATGCTGCGTCACGGCGTAGACGAAGATTCCGTACGGGACCTCGAGCGTGACCCGGTCGCCCGTCCGCAGGCGGTCGATGTGCGAGAACGGCGCGAGGTACGTGGTCCGGTGCCCGGCGATGTAGACGAGCCGGTTCTCACCGGGCATGAACGTGCGGAGGTCGCGGCCGGGCCCTTTCTTGAGCGTGTCGTGGTCGGTGCCGTTGACGAGGATCATGTTCACGCCCATGCGCGGTACCTTGATGCGCCCGATCGCTTCGCCACGCTTCGAGCCGAGCCGGTAACGGCGGGCCTGGCGCGCGACGCTCCGCCGCTCGTCGGCGACGGAGTCCCGCGCGATCGGGGCGTCGAATGCGCGGACGCGCTTGTCGTACTGCGACGTCAGCTGGTGCTGGCGCCACGTCGTGTAGAGCGCGGTGAAGGGGTCCTGCCACTGCCAGACGACGAGCGCCCACAGCAGCGTGAGCACACCGAGCGCGATCAGAACCGTCCCGGTGAGGCGAACCCAGCGGCGCATCAGCCTTCCAACGCGTCCGGGACCTCTTCAGGTCCGCGGCCGCGCCGCCGGTTGTGGACTGCGAGGTACGTCCGGCGCAGGATGCGGCGGGCCGGTCCGCGCGGCGGTAGCTCGGCGGCGTCCGGATACGGCGCGTACCGGCGGACGCTGAGGGCGGCGAGCTGGCCGGCTCCGGCGAGCCAGATGACGAGCAGTGGCATCACTATGAACGGGACATAGCCGACGGCGCGCAACTCCGCCAGATACCAGGGGGCATCCCAGCCGAGCCCGTAGCGGCCGGCGAACTCGCCGAGCAGCAGCGCAGGCCCGGCGAACCCGAGCGCCAGTACGCCGGCGCGGGGGGCGATCGGCATCCGTCCGACCTGCGGGAGCCACAACCAGGCGTGCAGCGACGGCAGCAGGAAGAGCAGCGCGAAGGGGTTCGTGGCCACGACGAGCAGGGAGAGCGCGCCGAGCGCGAGCAACGCGGCGGTGTGGCCGGCGAGCTCCTGCTCGCTCCTGACCTCCCCGCGAGGCATCAGGCGCTCCCGTGTCACGAGCCAGCCGGCGAGGGCGAGCAGCCCGAGGACGATCAGGAGCCCGGCCGGCCAGTTCGTCGCAGCCTCGCTCCGCGGCGAAACCGGGCGCGGCGCGCCGTCCGGCCATGCGCCGAGCAGGCCGAACACCTCGAAGAGGACGATCACCCACGCCCAGAAGCCGAGCCGGCTCCGCAGCGCGCGCAACGCCGGCGCGAGTGGGATGCGCCGCCGCCGGCAGCGCGCGAACAGGTCGACGGCCGCGGCGAGGAACGGCAACAGACAGGCCATGAGCACGAGCTCGATCGCCCATCCCCGGATCAGCCGCGAGCCGAGGTAGAGGTAGCTGGACGTGCCCTCGGCGAACTCGAGCCCTTCGTCGAGCGAGCCGAGCAGGTCCTGCGCGGAGCGGCCGACCTCGTTGAGCCTGTCGACGCGCAGCCGCTGCGTCACGTCCCCGACGGGGTTCGGCGGATTGTCCTGCGCCGTGGAGAGGGTGAGCGCGCCGACTCCGTGCGCGAGGAACGGGGCCTGCTCGTAGAGCGAATACGGGAAGCCGAGGTCGGTGAGCTGCTGCAGGATCGAATCCCGCGCGGGGCGGCGGCCGATCTGTGCGGCGACGCGCGCCGCCGCCGTCTCGACGAGCGTTCCGGACGGGTTACGAGGAACATCGCCGTTGATCTGCATGCGGATCGGGCCCGGCCCGCCGACGGAGTCCAGATCGATCACCGCTGCGACGTCGTGGCGTAGCGGCGAGTGGGCCGCGAACGCGGCTGCACCGAGGGCGCCGAAGGCGCCTCCGTCGGTCGAGACGAACAGGATCGTGTGGTTCGGGCGCAGCGTCCTGCCGGAGAAGCCGGGGGGCGCGCCGTACGCTCGCGCCAACTGCACGAGCATCGCCGTGCCCGAGGCGTTGTCGTTGGCCCCGAGCCCGGTGCCGTCGTTGTCGCGGTGCGCCATGACGACGATCGAGCGCGGGGAGCGTCCGACCGCCTCGGCGACGAGGTTCTGCATCTGCACGCGGCCGTGGCCCGGGATGACGGCGCTGAAGCGCTCCGAGTGGATCGGCAGCCCGTAGGGCCGGAGCTGTTCGCGGAACCACTCCGCCGCGCCGACCGACCCCGGGAAGCGGTCCGCGTGGAGTGTGACGAGGTCGCCGGCGAGCTGCTTCGTGGCCTGTCCGTCGAACTCCGTGAGGAACGCACGCGGCAGCGGCGCGGGTCGCGCGACGGCGAACGCGGCAACGAGCAGCGGCAGTCCGACGAGCAGCCATGTCCCCCGGTAGAGCCGCCCGTTGACCGGCCGCTCCACCGAGCCTGGACGTGCCCGGCGCCGCTCGGTCCGGGGCGGAACAGTGGCCATGCAAGGCTATAGTAGGCGCCGTATCACCTGGCACCAGGACGCCGGCAGGCAAGTCCGACAGCCGGAGCCGACATGCCCGATTCCTCGACCATCCTCCTCGTCGACGACGAGGACTCCGTCCAGAAGCTCCTCGCCTATCCGCTCGAGCGGGACGGTTTCCGCGTGCTGCAGGCGCGCGACGGAGAGGAGGCGCTCGCGCAGTTCGCCGACGAGCACGTCGACCTCGTCGTGCTCGACCTGATGCTGCCGAAGCTCGACGGGCTCGAGGTGTGCAAGCGGCTCCGGGCCGAGAGCGAGGTGCCCATCATCATGCTCACCGCCCGCGACGACGAGCTCGACAAGGTCGTCGGGCTCGAGCTCGGCGCCGACGACTACATCACGAAGCCGTTCTCGATCCGTGAGTTCCGCAGCCGCGTGCGTGCGCTCCTGCGGCGTGCCTCGGTCGCCCGCTCCAACGGACAGCAGAACGTGATCAGTGCGCACGGCTTGACGATCGACATCGGGCGTCGCAGCGTGGAGATCGACGGCCGTGGCGTGCAGCTGACCTACGTCGAGTTCGAGCTGCTCCGCACGCTTGCCTCGCATCCGGGCCGGGTCTACAGCCGCCGGATGCTGCTCGAGGCCCTCTGGGGCGGCGCCGACTACCGCGAGCCGCGGACGATCGACGTGCACGTTCGGCACCTGCGCGAGAAGCTCGAGCCGGATCCCGCCGAGCCCGAGTACATCCTCACCGTGCGCGGGGTCGGTTACCGCTTCCGCGACCGGTGAACCCCCTGCGAAGCGTCGGCGGGCGGCTCGCCCTTGCCCTTGCCGTCGTCGTCGCCGGCGCGCTGCTGCTCGCGGACCTCATCGTCGTTCCGTCACTCGAGCGGCACCTCATCGACTCCAAGCTGAGCCAGCTGCGCCACGACACCCCGGCGATCGCGGCTCGGCTCGGGAACAGCACGGATTACGAGCTCCACGCGAGGATCGTGAAGGCTGCGGAGCAGCTCGACGCGCGCGTCATCTACTTCGAACCGCAGGGCTTCCGCCGCAATGTCCTGACGGTCTTCGACGACTCGAGCTCCGTCACCTCGGCCGACGTCGAGAACGACCCGATGGTCGTAAGGGCGTTCGACGCCTACCCGAAGCTCGTCAGCGGGACGGTGACCTCCGGCGACAAGGAGTACGCCGAGGTCGGCTATCCGCTGGTGACCGGCCCCGTCGTGCTCGTGCGGGCTTCGCTGCGCGACACGCTCCAGAGCATCCACCAGGTTCGGCGGCGGCTCGTGATTGCCGGGCTGATCGCGCTCCTGGCGTCCTTGCTCGTCGGCTACCTGGCTGCCACGCTCTTCGCCCGCCGCATCCGGCGGCTCGAGCGGGCGGCGCACCGCATCGCCGCCGGCGACTTCAGCGAGCCTGTCGTCGACCGCGGCAGGGACGAGCTCGGTCAGCTGGCGGTGGCCTTCGACGACATGCGCCAACGCCTCGCCCAGCTCGAGCACGCGCGCCGCGAGTTCATCGCCAACGCCTCCCACGAGCTCCGGACGCCGCTCTTCTCGCTCGGTGGGTTCCTCGAGATCATGGACGACGAAGAGCTCGATCCGGCGACGCAGGCCGAGTTCATGGCGACCATGCGCGAGCAGGTCGCCCGCCTGACGAAGCTCGCCACCGAGCTGCTCGACCTATCCCGCCTCGACGCGGGCCGGATGACCGTCGAGCACGAGTTCGTCGATCTGACGGCGCTCGCCGAGGTCCTGGCCGACGAGTTCCGCGCAGTCGCGCTCTCGCGCGGCCATCCCTTGGCGGTCGAGAACGGCATCGAGACGCGTGCGGTCGGTGACGAGGAGCGTGCCCTCCAGATCGGGCGCATCCTCATCGAGAACGCGCTCCTCCACACTCCACCGGGCACGCCCGTGCGGATCGCGACGGCAGAGAGGGACGGAACGGCCCTGCTGACCGTCGAGGACGAAGGGCCCGGCATCCCCGCCGAGCACACGGGCCACGTCTTCGAGCGCTTTTACCGGCTCGAGGGCTCGCTCGCCTCCGGGAGCGGATTGGGGCTCGCCATCGCGCGCGAGCTCGCGGAGCTCATGGGCGGGTCGCTCGAGCTCCAGGCACGGCCGGGACGGACGGTGTTCGCTCTGCTGCTCCCGACGGACAGGTCGGAGGCGGATATTTCCCGTGAAAACGGCGACATGTCCCAAATGGGTCAGATGGCTTCGGAGAAGGCATCGCTACAGTGATCCGGTGCGGGCCGGCCAGCTTGCTGCGGTAACTCTCGTCGCTGCCGTGCTCGGCGGCGCCGCCGCGTTGGCGATCGGAAAGGGCGCGGGCTGGTTCGACGAGCAGTCGCGCACCGTTGTCGTCAACGCGAACACCTCCACGACCTCAGCGGCCCTGCCTGCGAACGCGAAGTCCAACGTCTCGCCGTTGCCGGGCAAGGGGTTCAGCCCCGAGCGGATCTTCGCCCAGCGCTCGCCCGGGGTCGTGACGATCTTCGCCTACTTCGGCGACCCGAGCTCGCAGGCAACGGAGATCTCCCAGGGGTCCGGCTTCGTCATCTCGCCGAAGGGCTACATCCTCACCAACTCGCACGTGATCACCAACGCCGGCGAGGGAGCCGGCGTCAAGCCGGCGCAACACCTCTACGTCGAGTTCGCGGACGGCGACCGCGCGGAGGCCAAGATCGTCGGCTGGGATCTCTTCGACGACGTCGGCCTGCTCCGTCTCGGATCGTCGCAGCAGCGGCTGACCCCGGTGCCGCTCGGCGAGTCGAAGTCGGTTGCGGTCGGCGAGCCCGTGGCGGCGATCGGCAGCCCGCTGGGGAACGAGAACTCGCTCGCAGTCGGAGTCGTCTCCGCGATCCACCGCTCGATCGACGCCATCACCGTCCAGAAGTACAAGGTCGTCGACGCGATCCAGACCGACGCGCCGATCACGCACGGGAACTCCGGCGGCCCGCTCTTGGACGCCCGAGGGCGCGTGATCGGGATCAACGCCCAGATCCGTAGCCAGAGCGGCAACGGGAACGACAGCGGGGTCGGCTTCGCGGTCCCGATCGACGCGGCGAAGCGGTCGGTGCAGCAGCTACTCGAGAAGGGGCGAGTCACGTACGCGTTTGTCGGCATCCAGACCGACGACCTGACGCCGTCGCTCGCCCGGGCACTGCACTATCCGGTCGACCACGGCGCGCTCGTCGTGCACGTCGAGCCCGGCAGCCCCGCGGCCCATGCGGGCTTCCACGGCGGGAACAGCGAGGTCGATGTGCTCGGCATCCAGGGGCTCGTCACGGGCGGCGACGTGATCGTCGCCATCAACGGGACGCCAGTCGCCCGGGCCGACGACGTGGTCCGCACGGTCTCCGCTCTGAAGCCGAAGGACGTCGCCGTCTTCACGGTCGTCCGTGGCGGCCACGAGCAGAAGCTGGCGGTGACGCTCGGCGAGCGCCGGGTCCCGACGGGTTAGCTCGTCCGGAAAACGGGGCACAAGGCGACGGCGCGTCCTCCTCCGGCGCCAAGCAGGTTTGTGTAGTTTCAGACTGGTTCTGTTGGGTAAAACTGACGAATGGCGGCAAGCATGAGTGCGACGGGCAACGGCAACGCGGCGACGGTGCGGCTCACGATCCCTGCGCGTGCCGAATACATCACGCTCTGCCGGCTCGCCCTGACCGGAATTGCGCGCGTCCGCGATCTGCCCGACGAAGTGCTCGCCGATTTGAAGCTCGCCCTGACCGAGGCCGCGTCGAACTCCGTGCGGCACGCGTACTCCGGCGACGACGACGCCGGCGTCGTCGAGATCTCGTACGAGCTGCGGCCGGACAGGCTCGTGATCGAGGTCACCGACGAGGGCGAGGGATTCGATCCAGGGGAGTCCAAAGGACCGCCCGAGGAGCTCTCCGAAGGCGGGCTCGGGATCGCGATCATCCGCGCGATCGCCGACGAGGTGGAGATCGGCACCCAACCCGGCGGCAGAGGATCGAGGCTCCGCTTCGAGAAAGAGTTGGGTTCCGCCTAGTCGGCCTGTAAGCTCCGCGGCCGCTTGCCGTTCTCCCTGGACGCCTAGACCATGCTCCAACTCGTCAACGTCGGACACAAGTCCCTTGCGGATTACGCGACGATTGCGACGAGGGGCCTGATGGATGAGATCCGGCGCCTCGCGGAGCCGCTGGCCGGCAAGCGCGTCGTGCATCTCTCCGCCACGGCGTTCGGAGGCGGCGTCGCGGAGATCAACTACACGCTCATCCCGCTGATGCAGGACGCCGGCCTCGAAACGGAGTGGCGGATCATCCGCGGCGCCGAGGAGTTCTACAACGTCACGAAGACCATCCACAACGCGCTGCAGGGGAATCCGCAGGGGCTCGACCAGGAGCAGCGCGACATCTTCACGCGCTACCAGCAGCTGAACGCCGAGGAGTTCGAGGACGACTACGACTTCATCGTCGTGCACGACCCGCAGCCCGTGGGCATGGTCGACCACTTCCCGAACTCCGAGGCGCACTGGGTCTGGCGCGGCCACATCGACTTCTCGACGCCGAACCAGGAGGTCTTCGACTTCGTGCTCCCTTCGATTCGCCGCTACGACGCGGCGATCTTCCACATGCGCGAGTACGTGCCGAAGGCGGAGGCACTCCCGCCGTGTTACATCTGGCCACCGGCGATCGATCCGCTCGCGCCGAAGAACATGGCGCTTTCCGCCGAGGACGCGGCGTACATCGTCGACCAGTTCGGCATCGACGTCGAGCGGCCGCTGCTCACGCAGGTGTCGCGCTTCGATCCGTGGAAGGACCCGCTCGGGGTGATCGACGCCTACCGCGTCGTCAAGGAGCGGTTCCCCAACGTCCAGCTCGCGCTCGTCGGCTCGATGGCGCACGACGACCCCGAAGGGTGGGACTTCTACAACCAGACCGTCGCCTACGCTGCGGGCGACCCGGACATCTACATCCTCTCCAACCTCAACAACGTCGGCTCCGTGGAGGTCAACGCCTTCCAGGTCCATTCGGCGGCGGTGGTCCAGAAATCGATCAAGGAGGGCTTCGGCCTGACCGTCACGGAGGCGCTCTGGAAGACGCGGCCCACGGTCGCCGGGCGGGTCGGCGGCATCGTGGCGCAGATCCAGGACGGGGAGACAGGCTGGCTCGTCGAGTCGTCGACGGAGTGCGCCGAGGCGTGCATCGAGATCCTGCGCGACCCGTCGGAGGCGCGCCAGCGCGCGCTGCGCGGCAAGGAGTACGTCCGCCGCCACTTCCTCACGCCGCGCCTGCTCCGCGACTGGCTCGTGCTGTTCAACCAGTTGCTCGGGAACGACACGTCGGGCGCCGAAGTCGCGGTCGTTTCAACCCCGGCGTAGCGGATACGGTGGCGCAGGTGCGCCGCAAGCTCATCGTCGTCTCGAATCGCGGGCCGGTCCGCGTCGCGCGCGACGGCTCCGTCCACCGCAGCAGCGGGGGGCTCGCGACGGCGCTGCGCAGCCTGCTCCAGCACCAGGACGTCACGTGGATCGCGAGCGCGACGTCGGAGGGGGAGCGCGCGCTCGCGGGCGACACGCTCCAGCAGGAGAACTACCGCCTGCATCTCGTCGCGCACGATCCGCAGGCGTACGACTGGTACTACAACGTCGTCGCGAACCCGATGCTCTGGTTCGTCCAGCACTCGCTGTGGGAGCTCGCGTACACCCCGAAGGTCGATGCAGCCTTCCACCGAGCGTGGCGCGACGGCTACGTAGCCGTCAACCAGGGATTTTCCCAGGCCGTGCTGTCAGAGCTCGAGCGCGAGCCCGACGCGGCTGTGTTCTTCCACGACTACCACCTGTACCTCGCTCCGAAGCTGGTGCGGAACAGCCATCCGAACGCCACGCTCATGCACTTCGTGCACGTCCCCTGGCCGCAGCCCGACTACTGGGGCGTGCTGCCGCGCGCGATGCGGTGCGCGATCCACGAAGGGCTGATCGCAAACGACGTGATCGGCTTCCACACCGAGCGTTGGCGGCGCAACTTCGTCTACAGCACGCGGGAGCTCCTCGGCGACGACGTGACGCAGAAGACGGTGACCGCGCCGATCTCCGTCGACCCGGCCGAGTTCGACGAGCTCGCGGGGAGCGAGCCGGTGCTCGCACGGGAGCGCGAGATCGTCGCGCAGCGTCCGGAGAAGCTCGTCGTCCGCGTCGACCGGACGGATCCGTCGAAGAACATCGTTCGCGGCTTCCGTGCGTTCGAGATCTACCTGGCCGCGCATCCGGAGATGCACCGGCGCGTGCGGATGCTCGCGCTGCTGGATCCGTCACGGCAGGACATTCCGGAGTACGCGGAGTATCTCGGCGCGATCGAGCGCGAGGCGCGCCGCGTCAACGACCGGTTCCAGCAGCAGGGCTGGACGCCGGTCGAGCTTCGCATCGAGGACGATTTCCCGCGCTCGGTCGCCGCGTACAAGCAATTCGACGTTCTGCTCGTGAATGCGATCTTCGACGGGATGAACCTCGTCGCGAAGGAGGCGCCGCTCATCAATACGCGTGATGGTGTCGTTGTCCTATCTGAAAACGCAGGCGCGCACGCAGAGCTCGGCGATTGGGCGCTCACGGTCAACCCGTTCGACGTGGCGGGGCAGGCCGAGGCGATCCACGAGGGGCTGACGCTTGATCAAGGCGATCGCCACCGCCGGTTGGAGTCGATCCGCGAACACGTGCGCGCGCACGACGTCAACGAGTGGCTCGACCTCCAGCTCGCCGCGCTCGACCGCGTGGCCACCACGGCCCGGCGCTAGCATCGCCTCGAATGGCGGAGCTGAGCCACCTCGGCGAGGCGGGCGACGTTCGCATGGTCGACGTCGGCGGCAAGCCGCTCTCGCGGCGGCGCGCGGTCGCGCGCGGTGTCGTCCGGATGGCCGCGGAGACCGCAAGACGCCTCGGTGACCTGCCGAAGGGCGACGCCCTCGTCACCGCACAGCTCGCGGGGATCATGGCGGCGAAGCGGACGAGCGAGCTGATCCCGCTCTGCCATCCGCTGCCCCTGACGCACGTCGAGGTGGCACTGGAGGTCGGCGGCAACGCGGTGGAGATCACCGCGACCGCCGAGACGACGGCCCAGACCGGCGTCGAGATGGAGGCGCTCACGGCTGTCTCGGTGGCGGCCCTGACGGTTTACGACATGGCGAAGGCAATCGACAAGAACATGTCCATCTCCGACGTGACGCTGGTCGAGAAGACGAAGGAGCCGGTCTGAAGGCCGCAGTCGTCACCATCTCGGACGGCGTTTCCGCCGGCGAGCGGGAAGACGAGAGCGGCGCGCTCCTCGTCGAGCTGCTCGAGGCCGACCACTACGACGTCGAGCACCGCGTCGTCCCGGACGAGCGTCCGCAGATCGCCGCCGCGATTCGCGAGCTCGCGCAGACGGCGCGGCTCGTTCTGACGACCGGCGGGACGGGGGTCTCGCCGCGGGACTTCACCCCCGAGGCGACCGAGTCGGTTCTCGACCGCGCGGTGCCGGGGATCGCCGAGGCACTCCGTGCAGACGCCGTCAAGAAGACGCCGCACGGTCTGCTCGGCCGCGGCGTCGCGGGCATTCGCGGGGAGACGCTGATCGTCAACCTTCCCGGCTCGGTCGGCGGCTGCCGCGACGGGTTCGAGCTGATCAAGCCGGCGCTCGCGCACGCGCTCGAGCTGATCTCCGGCGAACCGACCGTGCACCGGCCGACGACATGAGCTCGGTAGCAGTCCTCCCGCGCCGCTTCGCGTCGCTCGTGAAGATCGAGCACACGGTTTTCGCGCTTCCGTTTGCGTACATCGGCGCGCTGCTGTGCCGCAACGAGATTCCGTCGGCACACGACCTCGTGTGGATCACGTTGGCGATGGTCGGCGCGCGCTCGCTGGCGATGAGCATCAACCGCCTCGTCGACGCCGAGATCGACGCACGGAACCCGCGCACGGCGACGCGGGAGGTGCCGTCCGGAGCGCTGTCGGTCCTGCAGGTCGTCGTCTTCTGCGCGCTCGCGCTGGCGCTCTACCTGGTCGCCTGCTTCCAGCTCGATCCCATCGTGCGCTGGCTCGCGCCGATCCCGATCGTCGCCTTCGTCGTCTACCCGTACCTGAAGCGGTTCACGTGGCTGAGCCACTTCTGGCTGGGCGCCGTCGACGGGCTCGCGCCGGTCGGCGCGTGGGTCGCCATCACCGGGCGGCTGCCATGGGAGGCCTGGGCGCTCGGCGCTGCGGTCGCCGCCTGGATTGCGGGCTTCGACCTCTTCTACTCGCTGTTCGATCGCGAGATCGATCTTCAGCAGGGGCTGCACTCGGTGTCGGCGCGGTTCGGCGTCGAGGGCGCGTTTCGCGGCGCGCGCATCCTGCACGCCCTGACCGTCGTGCTGCTCGCCGCGGTCGGGATCGGGCTGGAGTTGACGTGGCCGTACTGGCTCGGCGTCATCGCGGTCGCCGTGCTGCTCGCGTACGAGCACTCGCTCGTCCGGCCGGGAGACCTCCGGCGTCTCGACGCGGCGTTCTTCACCGTCAACGGACTGATCAGCGTCGTCTTCTTTGCGTTCGTTCTCGCGGAGGCGACGCTGTGATCCACGCTCGTGCGCTCGAGAAGCGGTACGGGGACAAGCGAATCCTGCGGGGCGTGTCGCTCGACGTCGGCGCCGACGAGTTCCTGCTCGTCACCGGGCCGAACGGCTCCGGCAAGACGACGCTCCTCCGCCTCTGCGCCGGCCTCGCGGCTCCGAGCCGGGGCGAGCTCTCGGTCGGCGTCGAGCGCGGGCGGTTGGGGTACCTCGGGCACGAGCCGCTCGTCTACAGAGAGCTGACGGCCCTCGAGAACCTCGACCTCTACGGCCGGCTCTACCGCATAGCCGAGCGGCGTGAGCGGACGGGCATGCTGCTCGAGCGTTTCGGTCTCTGGGAGGCACGTCACGCGCGCGCCGGCTCGTTCTCGCGCGGCATGCTCCAGCGGCTCGCACTGTGCCGGACGCTGCTGCACGAGCCGAGCTTGTTCCTGCTCGACGAACCGTACAGCGGGCTCGACGAGGAGGGCGAGCGGCTGCTCGACCGGGAGCTGGCCGAACGCGTGGCCCGCGCGGCGTTCGTCGTCGCGACGCACGAGCCGGAGCGGTTGGAGCAGTTCGCGTCGGCGCGGCTGGCGCTCGCGTGACGTATTTCGCAGACGTCGGTGCGCTCGCGCGCAAGGATCTGCTGCTCGAGCTGCGGGCGCGTGACACGCTGCCGGCGATGCTCCTGTTCGTGGTGTCGACACTCGTCGTCTTCCACTTCGTGCTGCCCGCCGAGTCGTCCGATCTCGCGGCGACGGGGCTGCTGTGGGTGGCGCTCCTCTTCACCGCTCTGCTCGGCCTCTCTCGCTCGTTCGCGGCCGAGCGGGAGCAGGGCGTGATCGACGGGCTCGTCCTCGCTCCGAGCGATCGCAGCGCGATCTGGCTCGGCAAGGCACTCTCGATTCTCGCGTTCCTCGGCCTCGCCGAGGTGATCGCCCTCCCCGCCTACGCCCTCTTCTTCAGGCCGGTGGACGCCGGGCTCGTCGGCGGCGTCGTTCTCGCGGACGTGGGGATCGCGGCCGTCGGGACGCTCCTCGCGGCGATGGCCACGGCGAGCCGGGCCCGGGAGCTGCTGCTGCCACTGCTCTTCCTGCCCCTCGCCATCCCGATCGTGATCGGCGGCGTGGGCGCCAGCGTCTCCGCCGAGCCGGCCCGCTACCTCGGGTTGCTCGGCCTGTACGACGCGCTCTTTGCGATCATTTGCTGGGCGTCCTTTGAGTACGTGGTCACGGAATAACCGCCTCCCGGCGCTCGCGACGCTCGCCCTGACGTTGATGGCGGCGGCGATCGCCCTGATCTTCTTCTACGCGCCGCTCGACCAGGACGGCCTCAACCAGAAGATCTTCTACTTCCACGTCCCGATCGCGTTCACGGCGTACGCATGCTTCGGCTGGGGCGGCTGGAAGGCGCTTCGCCACCTCTGGAAGCGCGACGAGGACGCCGACCTGGAGAGCTACGTCGCCATCCATCTCGGTGTCATCTTCGGCGTCCTGACCCTTGTGACCGGGTCGATCTGGGCGCGCTACCGCTGGGGGCACTGGTGGGTGTGGAGCGAAGACCAGCTCGTCCTCTTCCTCGTCCTGTTCCTGTTCTATTGCGCCTACTTCATGCTCCGGTACTCGCTTCCGCCCGGTCCGCAGCGCGCGAATCTCAGCGCCGTCTACGCGCTGTTCGGCGTCGCGCTGATCCCGGTCAGCATCCTCGCGATCCGGCTGTCTCAGCGCTTCATCCATCCGATCGCGTTCGACGAGGGCGGCCCGAATATGGCCGGGTCCCAGTTCTTCACGTTCTGCGTCGCCGTGCTCGCGATGTTCGCGGTCGCCGCGACGCTCTACCACCTCGAGCTCGCCGGGAAGCGCCTCGACATCCGGTTGCGCGAGCTGCGGGAGGCGCTGCAGTGACGACCGAGGAGAAGTACGTCGCCGCCGTCTACCTCGTCGTCTTCATCGTGCTGCTCGCGTACGTTTTCATCATCGCCCTGAAGCTCCAGCGGCTCGAACGGGAGCTCGCCGAGCTGGCGGAGCTGGCACTGCGGAAGAAGGAAGAGCCAGAGCGGAAGGCGGTCGCGGTTGGCTGAGTTCCTGTTCTGGCCGGCGCTGCTCGCGTACGGCGAAGCCGCCGTCGCGTACTTCGGCGAGGCGCGCCAACCGGGCCGCGCGGGTTGGGCAGCAACGTGGGGCGTGCGGATCGGCTGGCTCGTGCAGACCGCGTTGCTCGGAGTGCAGGCTGCGCGCTCGGACGGCTTCCCGTGGTCGACCTGGGGGGGCTCGCTGAACCTGTTCGTCTGGCTCGTTGTCGGCGCGTACCTGATCTGGGGCTGCCGCCCGCGCTACCGGCTGCTCGGCCTCGCCGTGCTGCCGCTCGCCGTCGTGCTGTTCGCGCTGGCGCGCATCGGGGGAGGCACCGGCACCGAGGGGCAGAGCCACTACTCGAACCTCTTCCTCGTGCTGCACGTCGGCCTCGTGCTCGCGGCGTTCGCCGGCTTCACCCTGGCGGCCGGGCTGTCCGCTCTCTACCTCTGGCAAGAGCGGCGCCTGAAGCGGCACGAGCGCTCGATCCTGCGCGTGCGCGCACCGGCGCTCGCGAAGCTCGACGACGTCGCAGCCCGCACGATTGCGTTCGCGCTCCCCGCGCTGACGTTCGGCATAGCGGTCGGGATCGTGCGGCTCGAGGATCGCGGCGGCGGCTACGACGCGCTGATGGCGGTCACCGTATTGACCTGGGCGGTCTATGCCGGGTATCTCGCGCTGCGCCACTTCGCGGGGTGGCGCGGCCGCCGCGCCGCCTACCTCGTGCTCGCAGGCTTCGCGCTCGTCGTGGTCGTTCGCCTTGCTCTCCCCGTCACTCACTTCGCCGCATGAGCGTCGTCCTCGTCGGCATCTCGCACCACCAGGCCCCCGTGGAGCTCCGGGAGCGGGCGGCGCTCGACCCCGAACGTGCGCGCGAGCTCGCGCGGCGGCTTGCGGGCGAGCGCGGTGAGGCCGTGTGCCTCTCGACGTGCAACCGCACCGAGCTGTACCTCGCGGAGGACTCGCCGGACGAAGCCGAGCGCAAGGCCGAGGCCGCCCTGCTCGCGCTCGAGGAGGAGCTCGGGCCGTCGCTCTACCGTCTCCGCGACGAGGCGGCGGCGCTGCATCTGTTCCGCGTGGCGGCAGGGCTCGACTCGATGGTGCCGGGGGAGGGCGAGATCCTCGGCCAGGTGCGCGGCGCGCACCACCTCGGCGCAACGGGCCCGATCCTCGACCGCCTCTTCCGCGACGCCTTGCACGCCGGCAAGAAGGCGCGCACGGAGACGGCGATCGGCGAGAGCCCGGCATCCGTGTCGTCGGCTGCAGCCGCGCTCGCGGAGCAGGTCTTCGGCGAGCTGGGCGGACGCTCCGTGCTCGTCGTGGGCGCCGGCGAGGCGGGCGAGCTCGCGATCAAGAGCCTGGCTGCGCGAGGCGCCGTGATCGCGTTCGTCGCCAACCGCACTCCGGAACGCGCGCAGGAGCTCACCCGGCGCTACGGCGGCACGCCGTTGTCGCTCGACCGTGTCGCCGGGAACCTGGAGCACGTCGACGTCGTGCTCTCCTCGACGTCCTCTCCCGATTGGATGCTGTCGCGCGCGGAGGTGGAACGCGCCCTGCACGCACGCAGGGGACGGCCGCTCTTCCTGATCGATCTCGCCGTCCCTCGCGACCTCGATCCCGCGATCCACGAGCTCGACGGCTGCTACCTGTACGACATCGACGACCTCGAGGCGGTCGTCGCGGAGACGCTCGCCGGACGTCGGCGCGAGGCCGAGCGTGCGGAGTCGATCGTCGACGCCGAGGCGGAGCGCTTTCGCGAGTGGCAGGCGTCGCTGGACGTCGTCCCCGCGATCGCCTCGTTGCGGGCACGGGCCGAGGAGATTCGCACGGCCGAGCTCGACCGCGCGAAGCTGAGCGGCGCCGAGCGGCGCGCGGCCGAATCCGTGACCGCCGCCGTCCTGAACAAGCTCCTGCACCTGCCGACGATCCGCATGAAGCAGGCCGCTGCGGCAGCCGACGGCGTGATTTATGCTGACGCGGTGCGCCACCTGTTCGGTCTCGAGGACGAGCGCTGAAGACCGCGGGCCTGATCGGGCGCCCGCTCCCGGTGCAGGTGCCGACGGCGTTCGTTCGTATCCGTCGGCGCCGGTCGTGCGTTGCGCGCGTGCGGCCGCCGCGCGTGTGGTGCCGTGCTGATTCGCGTCGGCTCCCGCGGCAGTAGGCTCGCGCTGACCCAGGCCGAGTCCGCCGCAGCTCGACTGCGCGGCCCGGGCATCGAGATCGCGCTGGTCCCGATCACGACGGCGGGCGACCGCGACCGGACCCGGCCGTTCGGCGAGATCGGCGCTCGCGGCGTCTTCGTGAAGGAGCTGGAGGAGGCGCTGCTCGACGGCCGCGTCGACGTTGCGGTGCACTCGGCGAAGGACATGACGTCGACAGATTCAGCGGGGCTCGCAGTCGGTGCGTACACCGAGCGGGACGACCCGCGCGACGCGCTGTGCGGCGCGGACGCGGTCCGTCCCGGAATGCGAATCGGAACGGCATCGATCCGCCGCCGGGCGCAACTGCTCGCGCTCGAGCCGACGCTCTCGATCGAGCCGCTTCGGGGCAATGTCGACACGCGCCTGCGCAAGCGGCGGGAGCGAGGGCTCGACGCGGTGGTGCTCGCGGCCTGCGGGCTCGACCGGCTCGGGCTCGGCGCCGAGATCGGCCATCGCTTCGATCCCGACACGCTCCTTCCGGAGGCCGGCCAGGGCGCGCTCGCGCTGCAGGTGCGGGCCGGTGAGGAAGACCTCGTCGGGGCGGCGGACGACGCGTCGACGCGCAGGCGTGTCGAGGCGGAGCGGGCCTGCGTGGCGGCGATCGGGGGCGGATGCCTTGCGCCCGTCGCGGCATACCACGACGGCGAGCAGCTGACAGCCCTCGTTGCGGCCGAGGACGGCAGCTGGATCGAGCGGCGCCGAGGCGACGATCCGGCGACGCTGGCGCAGGAGCTGCTCGCGGCCGTGCCGTGAGGGTGCTCGTGACGCGGCCGGCCGCCCAGGCGCGTCCGCTCAGCGACGCGCTGCGCGCACACGGCTTCGACGTCGTCGAGCAGCCGCTCATCGAGATCGAGCCCGTCTCGGACCAGCCGATCGAGGTCGACGGCTACGACTGGGTGGTCGTCACGAGCCCGAACGGCGCACGGGAGCTCACGCGGCGGGCGAGCCACCGGCCCGCGCGCGTCGCTGCGATCGGGCCCGGCACGGCCGACGCGCTCGCAGCGGAGGGGTGGGATCCCGACCTCGTCGCCGGGATTCACACCCAGGAAGGTCTCGTTGCCGCGTTCCCAGACCGACCCGGCGGCGTTCTCTTCGTCGGAGCCGAGGGCGCGCGCGGCCATCTCGCGGACGAGCTCCGCGCGGACTTCGTCGCGGCATATCGCACGGTCGAGCGCCCTGTGGCAGAGCTGCACGAGGCCGACGTCGTGCTACTCGCGTCTCCATCGGCGGCGCGTGCGTACGCGCGCGCGGGCGGGCGCGGGCCTGCGATCTCGATCGGGCCGCAAACGACCGCTGCCGCATCCGCCGCGGGTGTGGACGTCGTCGCCCAGGCGGAGTCACACGACCTTCGCGGGCTCGTAGACTCCGCCGCGGCATGGCGCGCTTCATCACGTTCCTGACCGATTTCGGCCTGGAGGACGACTTCGTCGGAACGTGCCACGGCGTGATCAAACGCATCGCGCCCGAGGCAGAGATCCTCGACATCACGCACGGCATCCCGCCGCAGGGCGTGTTGCACGGCGCGCTCACGCTCGCCAACTCGTTGCCGTTCATGCCGGCCGGCGTGCATCTTGCTGTCGTCGATCCCGGCGTCGGCGGCTCGCGCCGCGCGCTTGCGCTCCGCGACGCGTCGGGACGCATCCACGTGGGGCCGGACAACGGGCTGCTGATTCCCGCCGCCGAGAAGTTCGGCGGGATCGACGTCGTCCACGAGCTCGCCAATCCCGAGTACGCGCTCGAATCCGTGTCACGGACGTTTCACGGCCGCGACCTCTTCTCGCCGGCCGCCGCGCACCTCGCGCTCGGTGTCGAGCTGGCCGAGCTCGGCCCGCCGATCGCCGCGGATGCGCTCGCGCGGCTCGATCTTCCGGAGCCGGAGATCGGGACGTCGCGCATCCACAGCACCGTGCTCGGGATCGACCGCTTCGGAAACGTCCAGTTGAACCTCAACCGCTCGCACGTCGAGGCTGTCGGGGTCGTTCCGGGCACGCGCGTCGAGCTGCAGATCGGGCCGGAGCGCTACTACGCCGTCGCCGCGCGGACGTTCGCCGACGCGAGGCGCGGCGACCTGATCCTGTACGAGGACTCGTACCGCAATCTCTCGATCGCGATCAACGGCGGCAACGCTGCGGCGATGCTCGGCCTCAAGCCGGGCCGGGAAGTGCGCATCCATCTCGAGCCGGCATGATCGACCGCGTGGCGATCGGGCGGCGCTTCGCGCGCCTTGCGACCGACACGGCGGTGCGCCGCCCGTGGCTCTGGAAGCTCTTCCGTCCGTTCGTGCGCAGGCAGTTCGACGCGCTCGCCCCGGTGTGGGACTCGATGCGGATGGAGGACACGTTCGCGCCGTTCGAGGCGGCGCTGGCTGCACTCGAGCAGCCGCCCCGTCGCGCTCTCGACATCGGGACCGGCACCGGGGCAGGCGCGCAAAGGCTTGCGGAGCGGTTCCCCGGCGCGCAGGTCGTCGGCGTCGACCTGTCGGACGCGATGCTCGAGCAGGCGCGACGGAACACACCCGCCGAGTTACGAGATCGGTTGCGCTACGAGCGCGCCGATGCGGCGGCGCTCCCGTTCGCCGACGGTTCGTTCGAGCTCGCGGCGCACGCGAACATGATCCCCTTCTTCGACGAGGTCGCGCGTGTCGTCGCGGCGGGAGGTCACGCGCTGTTCGCGTTCTCGAGCGGCGCCGAGACGCCGATCTACGTCTCGAGCGCGCGACTCCGCGAGGAGCTCGCGAGACGCGGATTCACGGAGTTTGCGGAGTTCGACGCCGGCCGCGGCAACGCGCTGCTTGCCCGCAAGGGCGACGGCCCATAAGCTGCAGGTCACAAGGTCGTTCGCGGCGCGGTAACACCGGTCCGGACGACCTTTTTCTTGCTAGTTCAGCTCGGCCACCGCGTCCGGGAATCCGCGGCCTCGGGCTGCTTCCGCCCAGGACGCGGCCGAATGCTGGTCCTGGAATCCCCTGACGTAGACCTCGAACCCGCCGCACGGGTCGTTGCGAAGCTTCGCTCCCGGAAAGCCGACGGACGCGGCGCGGTTCACGATTGCGGTGGCACCCGGGCGGTCGCGAGCGTGACCGAGGATCCCGTCCCAGATCCCGATCTGCTTCGCCTGGATGCACTCGAGCGTGACGCCGAAGCCTTCCTTCCGCGCTTCGCTCTGCAAGTCGACGCCCACGTCGAACGTGTCGATTCCGCGGATGACGACGCGGAACCCGTCGCAACCCTCGATGATGTTCGCGTTCACGAAGCCGCGACCCGTCACTTTGGTCCGGAAGGTGAGTGCGGCCTGGTGCGACTTGAAGCGTCCGAAGACGGCTTCGAGCCCGCTCAGAAACTCTTCACGCCCGCACGCATCGGCGCGCTTCGCAGCGGACGGGGTCGCGCTCGACAGGCCGAGGGACGGCACCGCAATGCAGGCTAGTCCGACCGCAATGGCCAAACCGAAGAGTCGAGCCGCCCTCACGGGGCACAGTCGTAGCAGACTGCCCGGCGAGTCGACGGAGTCTTAACGAATCCTTTAACTCGGTCGGCGGGCCACGGGCCACTTCATTATGCGGAGCGATCACCTGTGCCACGTCATGCGGCATCCAGGAGTGGCGAGGGCCGGAATCGAACCGGCGACACCACGGTTTTCAGCCGTGTGCTCTACCAACTGAGCTACCTCGCCAGGAGCGCGTCAGTCTAGCCCGGCAAGGAAGCGGTTTCCGCCGAAATCGGCCGCTAGGCGATTCCCACTCGCGCGGCGGCGAGCCGGTCGACGAGGACGTCGACGAACTCGTCCTTGACCAGCACGGCGTCGGCCCCGGCCTCGGTCACCGCGCGATGCAGCGCAGGCGCCTCGTCGCCCGTCAGCGCGATCACGCACATGCTCGGATGATCGCGCCGCAGGCGCGCGACGGCGCTCACCCCGTCGAGCCGCGGCATGTGGAGGTCGATCACGACCGCGTCGGGTGAGAGCTCGTCTGCGAGCTCGATCGCAGCCAACCCGTCGCGGGCCTGTCCGACGACCGCGAGCTCCGGCTGCCGCTCGATCAGCGGCGAGAGCGCGTCCAGGAAAGGCTGGTCGTCGTCTGCGAGGAGAACCCGGATCATCGCGGTGGCCTCGGGATTCCCCATCCGGCGGAAGTTAGCCTTGTTTGGGATGTCGATGCAAGGGCGGCGAAAGGTCACGATCATCGGCGCCGCGCTCGACCTCGGCGCCGGCCGGCGCGGGGTCGACATGGGCCCTTCGGCGATCCGCTACGCGGGGCTCGACGCCCGGATCGAGGCCCTGGGGTTCGGCTACCACGACCTGGGCAACGTCGGAACGGCCGTGCCGGAGGCGATCGACGCCGGCGATGAGCATGCCCGCTTCCTGCCGCAGATCAAGGACACGTGCCGGCACATCGCCGAGCTCGTCGCCGAGGCCGCGGGCGACGGATCGGTCCCGATCGTCCTCGGCGGTGACCACTCTGTCGCGCTGGGGACGCTCGGCGGCCTGAACCGGGCCCACGGGCCGGGCGGCGTGATCTGGATCGACGCCCACGGCGACCTGAACAGCCCCGAGACGAGTCCCAGCGGAAACGTCCACGGGATGGTTCTCGCCGCGGCGCTCGGCCTTGCCGGCGACCGGTTCCGCGGCGACGGCTGGGATTTGCCCGCCCTCGTCCCGAGCCGCGTGGCGCTCCTGGGGGTGCGCTCGCTCGACGAAGGCGAGCGCGAGCTGCTCAAGGAGCTCGACGCCCTCGTCTTCACGATGAGCGACGTCGACCGCCTCGGCGTCGAGCATGCGGTGCGGGAGGCGCTCGCGCATGTCGCCGGGCCCGGCTTCGTGCACGTCAGCCTCGACCTGGACGTCGTCGACCCCGAGATCGCGCCGGGGGTCGGCACGCCCGTCCGCGGCGGGCTCAACTATCGAGAGGCACATCTCGCGATGGAGCTGATCGCCGAGTCCGGCCAAGCGACGGCCCTCGATGTCGTCGAGGTGAACCCGATCCTCGACCGTGAGAACGAAACCGGCAAGCTCGCCGTCGAGCTCGTCGCGTCAGGGCTCGGCGCGCGGATCCTGTAGAAACGCGTCGATCGCGTCGGCGGTCTGCTCGAACGCGTCCCAGTAGACGACGTGACCACCTGGCACCTCGACCACCCGCACGCGGTCGCCGAGTGCGCGCTCGTATTCCTCCAGCTGGTCTTCGCGCACGAGACCGAACTGGCCTGCGTGCACGAGGAGGGTCGGCATGCGCAGCGTCTCCGGCGCGGGCGGCGGCGTGCAGAGCTCGCCGTACATCGACACGACGGCGGCCTGGCAATGGCGAAAGCGGAACTTGCCGTCGGCGTGTTGCACGAGATGCTCGCGGTTCTCCTCCTCGAGATACTCGCGCGGCGTCGAAACGCCCGAGTCGAGCCGGTCCGAGATCGCGTCCTCCGGCCTTTCGTACGCACGGTCTGCGCGTGCCAGCTCCGCGAAGTCGAAGCCGACGTGGGGTAGGAGCTGAATCGCGGGGTCGAGCAGGACGGCGTGCTCGATGCGGCCAGGGTCGAGCGCCGCGAGCTCGAGCACGAGCCGGCCGCCGAAAGAGTGTCCGATCCAGTGGGCGCTCCGCACGCCGGCGTCGTCGACTGTCTCGAGCAGGTCGTGGAGATGTGTCGCGATCGTCCACGGCGGTTCCCACTCCGAGCCGCCGTGCCCGCGCAGGTCGGGGGCGAGAACGCGAAAACGTCGAGCGAGCCGCTCCTCGGCCAGCTTGCGAAAGCGGCGCCCGTGCGCGCTGACGCCGTGCACGCACACGATCGGGGGTGCGCCCGGGTCGCCCCATTCGTGCAGTTGAAGCAGCACTACCGCAGAGAGCCCGCGAATGCGGGGATCGCAGCCTCCCAGTGGATGATCGCCCCGACATCCGAGGCGCCGAGCATCTGCGCCTCGGCGTGGTTGACCGCGGCGACAACGCCTGCCTTGACGAAGCCCGTCTGCTCCTCGACGTCACCCGGGACGCCGACGGCGACGAGCAGGAGCGGCGCCACCTGTCGCCCGAAGAGACCGATCGCGCGGTTCATCGGCAGATCACCCCGTGCGCACACCGTGCGTGTCGCCCCGACCGCTGCGCCGGCCTGCTCGGCGAGCTGACGCGCGCGCGGGATGTCCTCGGAAGGAAGCTCCGAGCCGAGGCAGACGATCACCTCCGCCTCGTCGAGCTCACGAGCAGGTGCACTCTTGCCGTCGACGCGGCGCAGGTCGGCCGCCGGCAGCTCGACCTCGATGCGCTCGACCGCCGGCTCCACGTCGCGCGGCTCGAGCGGGTCGAACATGCGCGGACGCACCGTCGCCAGCTGCGGCGTGGTCGCGCCCATGATCACCGAGACGATGTTGCCGCCGTACGCGGGCTTCGTCTGGATCAGGCGGCCGGCACGGTCGATGTTCAGGCCGACGCAGTCGCCCGTCATCCCGAGCTCGAGCTCGCCCGCGACGCGCGGCCCGAGATCGCGCCCGTTCGCCGTGGCAGGGATGAGCACCACGTGCGGGCGACGGGCTACGAGCACCTGGCGCAGCGCCGATGCCCAGACGTGCGGGTCATAGTCGTCCAGGCCGTCGACCAGCGCGACGCGGTCGGCCCCGTGACGTCCCAGCTCGGCGGAGACGTCCCGGCCGAACACGAGCGCGACGTTTTCGCCGCCGAGCTTGCCGGAGAGCTCTCGGCCTTTCGCGAGCAGCTCGAGCGACGCGCGCGAGGGGCCGCCGTCCACGAGCTCGACGAAGGTCCAGCAGTCGTACCTCTTCGGCGACGGCTGCTCGCCGAGCCGTTCGGGCTTGTCCCAGCTCGTCGGCTCCGGCCCGCGCTCGCCGGCGAGCGCTCTGATCCGCTCGACAGCGGTGTCGAGGCTCGTGTACCGGTCGCCGGCGCGTTCGGGCGTCACGTCGCGCACGGCAAGGACCCGCGTCGGCGACCCCGTTTGCCCGAAGCGCTTGTCGTTCTCGCGCACGTCGTCGACGAGGTCCCGGGCGGTCCAGACGTCGATGCGGCCGTCCGCCTCGCCGTCGGCGTCGCGTCCGTACGCGAGCGAGACGACGGCCGGCATCGGCACCTCCCACGTCTCGTAGCCGTCCTCGGTCTCGCGCGTTGCGCGCAGCACGCCGTCGTGCACCTCCGTATCGACGACGCTCGTCAAGTGCGGCCAACCCAGGAACGCCGCCGTCTCCGGCGGCACCTGCCACGTCTCCGAGTCGGTCGTCTTGCGGCCGCACACGACGAGGTCGACGTCCCCTTCCTTCTGAATCGCGAGCGCGAGCGTCCGCGACGTCGCGAGCGTGTCCGCGACGGCGAAGACCCGGTCGGAGAGGTGAAGGCAGCGGTCCGCGCCGAGCGCGAGGCACGTGCGCAGCGCGGCCTCGGCCTGGGGCGGGCCCATCGTCATCGCGATCACCTCGGCGTCCTCGTGCGCGGCGGCGTGGGCGACGGCTCCGGCGTCGAAGGGATTCAGCAGGAGCGGCACGCCCTCGCGCCGCAGCGACTTCGTCTCGACGTCGAACTCGATCGAGTCCGCGCGCGGGACCTGTTTGACGAGGCAGACGACCTTCACGTGTGGGAGCCTAGAGTTTCGTGCTCGCCGTTCTCTACGACATCCACGGCAATCTGGTTGCTCTCGAGGAAGTCCTGAAGGATGCCGAAGCGGCGGGCGCCGAGTCGTGACCCCTCCGCCGCGAATACGGAGCAGGCAGCCCGTGGCCGCTCGAGACGGTGAAGCGACTGCGGGAGCTGCCGAACAGCACGTGGATCCGCGGCAACGGCGAGCGCTGGCTGCGGGAACCGCCGCTCGATCGCCCGGAGGTCGCGCAGGCGCTGGCCGAGATGGACTCGGGCCTCGGCACCGAGGAGGGGTGGCTCTATTCCCTCCAGAAAGAGGTCGAGCTCGACGGTGTCCTGTACACGCACGGCTCGCCGCTCTCGGACGTCGACAGCTTCGCTGTGGAACCGGGCGACGACGACGAGCGCATGCTCGACGGCGTGCACGACAAGACCGTCGTCTTCGGGCACAGCCACCTGCAGTTCGAGCGGCCGGGGCCGAACGGGACGACGCTGATCAACCCCGGCAGCGCAGGCATGCCGCTCGACGGCGACGTGCGCGCGGCCTACGCGCTGCGTCACGACGACGGCAGGTTCGAGTTCCGGCGGGTCGAGTACGACGTCGAGCGCGCCGCCACCGCGTGGGAGCCGTTGCCGGGGTGGGGCCAGCAGGTCGCGGAGCGGCTTCGGAAGGGCTCGGACTAGCTGTCCGCTTCTTCGCCGTTGCCCGACGGCTCGTAGTACGTCGTCCCCTTCAGCTCGTCCGGCAGGTAGTCGACGTCGAAGCCCGCGGGGTCCGAATGCGGGTAGAGGTAGCCCTCGCCGTGTCCGAGCTGACGGCCGTACCAGCTGCCGTCGCGAAGGGCCTTCGGCGGCCTGATGTTCCCCCTCTCCTGCACGTCCGCCGTCGCGCGCTTCAGCGCCATGTAGCTCGCGTTCGACTTGGGGGCGCGCGCGAGGTAGATCGCAGCCTGCGAGAGGTTCAGTCGCGCCTCGGGCAGGCCGACGTGCTCGACCGCCTGCGCGGCCGCAACCGCGACGAGCAGCGCGCGCGGGTCGGCGTTGCCGATGTCCTCGGACGCGAGGACGATCATGCGTCGCGCGATGTAGCGTGCGTCTTCGCCGCTCTCGAGCATCGCCGCGAGGTAGTAGACGCTCGCGTCGGGATCCGAGCCGCGCATCGACTTGATGAACGCGGAGATGAAGTCGTAGTGCGCGTCGGCCGCCTTGTCGTACACGAGCGGACGCTTGCGCGCAGCGTCCTCGACGTGCGACTCCCGCAGCGGCTCCTCTGCCGCTTGCACCGTCCGCCACGCGAGCTCGAGGATGTTGTGGACCGAGCGCGCGTCGCCGCCGGCCCGAAGGGCGATCAGCTGCACGAGCTCGTCGGGAACCTCGGCGCCGAGCTCCGCCGCGCCGCGGCGGACGATCGTCTCCAGCTCCTCGACGGAGAGCGGCTCGAGCTCGTACACCTGCGACCGTGACAGCAGGGCCGAGTTGACCTCGAAGTACGGGTTCTCCGTCGTCGCCCCGATCAGCGTGATCACGCCCTCCTCGACGCCCGGCAGCAGCGCATCCTGCTGCGCCTTGTTGAAGCGGTGGATCTCGTCGAGGAAGAGGATCGTGCGCTGGCTGTTCGCACCGAGCCGCTCGCGCGCGCGTGCGAGAACCTCCCGTACCTGCGCCACGGTGGCGGAGACCGCGGACAGCTCCTCGAACGCTGCGCCCGTCATGTTCGCGACGATCCGCGCGAGCGTCGTCTTGCCGGTTCCGGGCGGGCCGTAGAAGATCGCCGAGCGCACGCGGTCCTCCTCGATCGCCGTGCGGAGTGCCGACCCCTCTCCGAGCACCTGTCGCTGCCCGACGAACTCGTCGAGCGACTGCGGCCGCATGCGCAGCGCAAGCGGGGCGACCTCCGGCAGCCGTTGCTTCGCTGCGTCTGAGAAGAGGTCGCTCATTGCAGGGGAAGTATGCTCCCGAACACCCCGTGGCAACCGAGACGCACGAGGATTTCTCCGAGCCGATCCTGCCCGGGAAGGGTGCGTCGGACTATGAGCGGTACCTGCGGACGGACGACCTGCTCGCGCTCCAGAAGACGCCCGAGGAGCAGTCTCATCCCGACGAGCTGCTCTTCCAGACCGTGCACCAGTCGTCGGAGCTCTGGCTCAAGCTCGGCACGAACGAAGTCGCGCGCGCGACCGCACACGTCCGCGCCGGCGAGCTCGGCGCGGCGCTTCGCCTGCTGCGGAGGGCATCGCTCTGCCTGCAGTTCATCACGGCCCAGCTGGACATGCTCGAGCAGATGTCGCCGTGGGAATACCAGACGATCCGCCGTGTGCTCGGCCATGGCAGCGGGTTCGACTCGCCCGGGTTTCGCGAGGTGCGGCGCGTCACGCCCCCGCTCGGGGAGGCGTTCGAGCAGGCGCTCGCGGGCGCCGGGCTCGACATGGTCGAGGTGTACGTCCAGGGCCGCGAGCACGAGCAGCTCTACCAGCTCGCGGAGGCACTGGCCGAGTGGGACGAGCGCGTGACCATGTGGCGCATTCGCCACTACAAGGTGGTCGCGCGCATCATCGGCGACCAGGTTGTCGGAACGCAGGGGACGCCGGTCGAGGTGCTCGGAAAGATGATCCACCACAACTTCTTCCCGGCACTGTGGCGCGCGCGCAATCAGCTCACCGCTCGCGCAAAGGAAGAGGAGGCCGACGAGACGGAGGTCCCGGGTCATGGCGTTTGAGGAGTTGAAACAGCGCCAGGCGACGGCGTGGGGCGCGGCGCCGTTCGAGAGGGTCGCCCATACGCTCGCCGACGTCCACGAACACCTCGTGCGCGAGCTCGAACCGCAGGCCGGCGAGAAGTGGCTGGACATCGGCACAGGGACCGGTGCGGTGGCGCTCCGAGCTGCGCGGGCGGGTGCAGAAGTCACGGGCTCCGACATCGCGCCGGTGATGATCGAGACGGCGAAGCGCCTGGCCGCCGACGAAGGTCTCGAGATCACGTACGAGGTGGGCGACGCCGAGGAGCTCCCCTACGGCAACGCCGACTTCGACGTGGTCTCCTCGAGCTTCGGGTTGATCTTCGCTCCGGACCACGAGGCGGCAGCGCGCGAGCTCGCCCGAGTCACGAAGCCTGGAGGACGGATCGGGCTGACCGCCTGGGACTCGAGCGGCGCGATGGGCGACCTGTTCAAGGTGTTCGCAAGGTTTCAGCCGCCTCCGCCGGGGGGCGCCGGCAACCCGGTGGACTGGGGGCGCGAGGAGCATGCGCGTGAGTTGCTCGAGAGCACGTTCGACCTGAGCTTCGTGCACGGCACGAGCCGTAACCCGGCGCCGCCCGAGGAGGCGTGGGAGGAGATGATCACGAACTTCGGCCCGATGAAGATGCTGTACGGATCGCTCGACGAAACGAAGCGTGCAGAGCTGCACAGCGGGTATCTGTCGTACCTCGAGCCCTACGTGCGCGACGGCGTCGCCGACGCGCCCGGCGAGTATCTGCTCATTCTGGGAAGGAGAAAGTAGATGGCCGTCGCGACGACGCTGCGCCAGGAAGTGACGGAGCTCCTGCAGGAGCTCATTCGCATCGACACGACGAACCCGCCCGGCAACGAGACGCCCGCCGCAGAGCTGCTGCGCAGCTATCTGGAAGACGCGGGAGTCACCTGCGAGCTGTACGCGAAGATCCCCGAGCGCGCGAACCTCGTCGCGCGCATCCCAGGTCGGGGCGACGGTCCCGCGCTGCTCTTCCTTTCCCACACCGACGTCGTGCTCGCAGACGCGTCGGAGTGGAGCGCCGACCCGTTCGGCGGCGAGTTGCGCGACGGCGAGGTGTGGGGGCGCGGCGCGCTCGACATGAAGGGGCAGGTCGCTGCGGAAGCCGTCGCGATCGCGTCGCTCGCGCGCGAGGGCTTCGAGCCGGCGGGCGACCTGATCTTCTGCGCGACCGCAGACGAGGAGGTCGGCGCGGGCTTCGGCGCGTCGTGGCTCTGCGACAAGCACGGCGACGCCGTCCGGTGCGACTACCTGATCAACGAAGGCTCGGGAGATCGCGTCGACCTCGGCGGCAACGCCTACTACCTGTGCTCGGTGTCGGAGAAGATGAGCGCGCCCTTCAGGCTGCGCGTGCACGGCCGCAGCGGCCACGCGTCGATGCCCGGCATCGCCGACAACGCGCTCGTGAAGGCGGCGCCGCTGATCGAGGCGCTCGGCGCCTACGAGCCGGAGCAGCAGCTCATCCCCGAGGTCGAAGCGCTGCTCGAGACCGTGACGGGAGTGCGCCCGACATCGCCGGCCGGGGTGCTCGAGCAGGCCCGCGGCGTCGCGCCGTTGCTCGCAGAGATGGTCGAGCCGCTGCTGTCGATGACGCTGTCGCCGACGATGGCGAATGCGTCCCAGAAGCGCAACGTCATCCCGGCGACCTGCGACGTCACGGTCGACAGCCGCTTGCTCCCGGGGATGACGGTCGACGAGCAGCAGGGGATCGTCCGGGAAGTGCTCGGCGAGGGCGACTACGAGGTGACATCGCTCGAGTCGCACGGCGGGACGCGCTCCGAGATCGAGACGCCCCTGTGGGATGCGGTCTCGTCGTGGGTGGAGAGCGTGGATCCGGGCGCAAGGCCCGCGCCCGTCTGCGTGGCCGGCTTCACCGACAGTCATTGGTTCCGGGAGGCGTTCGGGACGGTCGCGTACGGGTTCTTCCCGTCGCGCGTGATGCCGATCGAGACCGCGGCGCGGCTGATCCACTCCGCTGACGAACGTGTCCCGGTCGAGGATCTGGAACTCGGTGTCGACTTCCTGCGGCATGCTGCTCGAACAGTGCTGGGGCCGGCCGGGTAACCCGCAGCAGCGGCGCCGCAGCACCGCGCCGCGCCGCTACTCTCGGATTCGTGAGCGAGGAGAAGATCCGCCTCGGTGGGATGGCGCTTGCCAACGGCGTGCTCGTACACGGGCCGACGGCGTGGGCGTGCGCGGTTCGCACGGACGACGGTGAACTGAAGGTCGTCGCCCGGCGCAAGCGCTTCAGCGGCGCGAGCGTGGAGAGCCCACTGCTTCGCGGGCCGGCGCGGCTGGCGGATGCGCTCTCGATCGTTCCGCAGATTCGCAGTGCCCTGCCCGAGGCGAGGCTGCCCTTCCAGCGCAAGGGCGTGCTCGCAACGATGCTCGTGAGCGCGGTTGCCGTACGAATCGTCCGCACGTCGCGGCTCGGGCCGGCTGCGCAGGAGCTGATGAGCGGGTTGCTCTCCGTGGCGCCGGCTGCGCTCGCGCTGCGCGGCGCCGACGTGGCCGCGTACCACGGCGCGGAGCACATCTCGATCGGGACGTACGAGCACGGTGAGCGCGCGCAGCGCGAGCATGAGCGCTGCGGCTCGCACCTGATCGGGCCGTTGCTCGCCACTACGGCGCTCGGCAACACGCTTGCCTCCCACGCGCCGGCGCACATGCGCACGGCAGCGCGTCTCGGCGCACAGTTCGCGGCGGTCGCCGCGTCGACGGAGATCTTCGGGTGGATGGTTCGCAACCCGGACAGGCGGTTGGCCCGGGCGCTCGCCAAGCCCGGCCACGAGCTGCAGCACCGCGTCGCGACGGCCGAGCCGACGCCCGCGCAGATCGAGGTCGCGGAGGCCGCCCTCGCGGCGTGCCTCGAGCTCGAGCGCAGCTGAATGGCCGTCGGCGAGCGCACACGGGAGCGGCTCTCGCCGGAGGTCTTCGACCTACCCGTCGAGAAGATGCGCGCCGGTTATTACACAGACGCGTACTTCAACCACGCGCGCGCGACGCTGCTGCAGGACGGACGGCGCCCGCGCGTCGTGATGCAGGCCTTCCAGAAGAAGCACTCCTATCTCGGCGGCATGGACGAGGCGATCGCCATTCTCAAGCTCTGCTCGCACGACTGGGATGCGCTCACCGTGCACGCGCTCTTCGACGGGGACGAGCTCCAGCCGTGGGAGACCGTGATGACGATCGAGGGCGACTACACCCTCTTCGCCCACCTCGAGACGCTCTATCTCGGAGTGCTCGCACGGCGCACGCTGATCACGACGAACACCGTGCGCGTGCTGCGCGCGGCGAACGGCAAGCCGATCATCTTCATGCCGGCCCGGCACGACCACCATCGCGTCCAGACCGGTGACGGGTACGCGGCCTACGTCGCCGGCCGTATCGCCGGCGCACCGGTCGGCGTCACGACGGACGAGCAGGCCTCGTGGTGGGGCGGCCGTGGGATCGGCACCGTGCCGCACTCGCTGATCGCGTCATACGGGGGCAACACCGTTCTCGCCGCCACGAAGTTCGCCGAGTGGGCATCGGACGACATCAACATCACCGTCCTCGTGGACTTCGAGAATCACTCCATCGACACCGCGCTCGCAGTTGCGCGCGCCCTCGGGCCGCGTCTGTGGGGGGTGCGGCTCGACACGTCGGAGTCCCTGGTCGACAGCTCGCTGTGGCACGAGATGGGCGACTTCAAGCCGACCGGCGTGAACGAGCGGCTCGTGCGGAAGGTCCGCGACGCGCTCGACTCGGACGGTTTCGAGCAGGTGAGGATCGTGGCGTCGGGCGGCTTCACGATCGAGAAGATCCGGGAGTTCGAGGAGAAGCGCGTGCCGGTCGACGCCTACGGCGTCGGCTCGTCGCTGATCCGCGGCTCGAACGACTTCACCGCGGACATCGTCCTCACCGACGGGCGCCCGTCCGCGAAAGTCGGCCGCAGCTACAAGCCGAACCCGCGGCTGTCGCTCGTCGAGTGATCATCTGGGACGTCGACACGCAGGTCGACTTCATGCTCCCGCACGGGAAGCTCTACGTTCCGGGCGCGGAAGAAACGGTGCCCGCGATGCAGAAGCTCGTCGGGGCGGCGCGTGCGGCCGGGATCGTGCACGTCGCGTCGGCCGATGACCACGAGCTCACCGACTCCGAGATCTCCGACCGGCCGGACTACTCGGCGACGTACCCCCCGCACTGCCTCCGCGGCACGCGGGGTGCGCGGAAGATCCCGGAGACCGAGCAGGAGGATCCGGTCCCGGTCACGCTCGAAGCGCTCCCCGAGCGCTACCTGAGTGGCCGCGAGTTCCTGCTCCTGAAGAAGAGCTTCGACGTGTTCACGAACCCCAACGCCGATCGCCTGCTCGAGCACCTCGATCCCGACGAGATCGTCGTCTTCGGCGTGGCGACGGACGTCTGCGACGACGCGGCGATCCGCGGCTTCCTCGACCGTGGGCGGAAGGTTGTCTTCGTCGAAGACGCGGCCCGCGGGCTCGACGAGGGCCGCGTGGCGACGTGCACGAGCGCCTGGCGCGACGCCGGCGTCGAGTTCACTACCGCGGAGCGGGTGATTTCGAGCCTGTCAGGTTGACATCCGGCCTCCCCTGAAGACGATGAGTCTGGGATGCCGGGAGTGGATCTGCACCACTACTTCGTCGCCATGCGCGACTTCGTGGTCAACTGGTGGCCGCTCCTCGGCCTGACGTTCTACATCCTGCTGCTCTACATCTTCTGGCGCATGTTGCAGCTGATGCCGAAGGTGAAGCCCGCCGAGGTCGACACGAAGTCGCGCTCGGCCGTCACGTGGTCAGACGTCGCGGGCGTCGACGAAGTGCGTGCGGAGCTGCAGGAGGTCGTCGACTTTCTGCGCAACCCGCGCCAGTTCGAGCGGCTCGGGGCGCGCGTGCCGAAGGGAATCCTGCTCCACGGACCGCCGGGCACCGGCAAGACGCTGCTCGCGAAGGCCGCGGCGACCGAGTCCGGCGCGACCTTCTTCGCCGCGAGCGCCTCGTCGTTCATCGAGATGTTCGCCGGCCTGGGCGCGGCGCGCATCCGCCGTCTGTTCAAAGACGCGCGCAAGAAGGCGCCGTCGATCATCTTCATCGACGAGCTCGACGCGGTCGGCACCGCGCGCAGCGGCCACAGCCTCAACCGCGAGCAGGACCAGACCCTGAACCAGCTGCTCGTGGAGCTCGACGGCTTCGGCGGCGAGGATCAGGTCGTCGTCATGGGCGCGTCGAACCGGCTCGACCAGCTCGACTCGGCGCTGCTCCGCCCCGGCCGGTTCGATCGTCAGGTGCTCGTCGGCCAGCCCGATCTGAGCTCGCGCGAGGCGATCCTGCGCGTGCACACCCGCGGCAAGCCGCTCGGGTCGGACGTCGACCTACCGATGATCGCCCGCCAGACGGCCGGCCTCACCGGCGCCGACCTGGCGAACCTCGCCAACGAGGCCGCGATCTTCGCCGGTCGCGAGAACCTCGAGTACGTGACGCAGGAAAACTTCGACGCTGCAATGGAGCGTGTCGTCGCGGGACTGCAGAAGCGGCGCGTCGTGAGCGAGAAGGAGAAGCGGGTGCTCGCCTTCCACGAGGCCGGCCACGCGCTCATGTCGTACCTGATGGGCGAGCTGATGCCGTTGCAGAAGGTATCGATCGTCGGCCGCGGCGATGCGCTCGGCTACGCGTACTACGTCCCGAACGAGGATCGTTACGTGCGCACGAAGGAGGAGCTGATCGACTCGATGAAGATCGCGCTCGCCGGCCGCGCCGCCGAGCACGTCGTCTTCGGTCGGATCAGCACGGGAGCTGCGGACGACCTGGAGAAGGTGACGACGCTCGCGCGTTCGATGGTCTTCGAGTACGGCATGTCCGACATGGTCACGTCACGAACGATGCGCGCGGACAACTACGCGCTCTCGGAGGAGACGAAGAGCCTGCGCGATCAGGAGCAGGCGCGCCTGACCGACGGCGCGTTCACCGACGCCGTCCGGTTGCTGACGAAGCACCGCGCGTCGCTCGATCGCGTGGCCGGCGCGTTGCTGCAGAAGGAAACGCTGGGCCGGGAGGAGATGCTGGAGCTGTTGGAAGGGCTGGAGCCGGAGTCACATGCGTCCGAGACCGTCGGTACGCCGCAGGCTCTACCCGGCGAAAGCGTTGCTTTCACCGGGTAGTGGTACGGCGCTTCGCGCGGAAACGCGCGCGAGCCGAGCTCGCGCGCTCTAGGCGGATCGGCGATTGTTCTCTTCCGTGCGGCTCGGCCATGCTTCGCGTGGCCGACTCGCATTAGTTCGCCTGCGCGTAAGCCGGCTGCGCCTGGCTCACGCTTCGGCTCTGGCGGCAGCGTGGGCAGGGCGTTGTGGGATAGCCTCGCGCGGGTGGAAGCGCGGGGGATTCATCATCTCGGCGTCGCGGTCGACGACCTTGACGAGGCGGTGGCAACGTACGAGCGGCTGTTCGGTGCCGAGGTCGAGCACTCGGCGACCGTCGACGACCAGGGCGTGCGGGCGGCGTCTGTCCGGATCGGCCAGGGCCGCGTCGAGCTGCTCGAGCCGCTTGGCGACGACACGCCGGTGGCCCGCTTCCTCGCCAGGCGCGGCCCGGGGATGCACCATGTCGCGTACGAGGTGAGCGACCTGCGTGCGACGCTCGCCGAGCTCGCCGACGCCGGCGCCGACCTGATCGACGCGTCGCCGCGCGAAGGCCTGTTCGGGCTCGAGGTGGCGTTCGTCCATCCGGATTCCGTCCACGGCGTTCTCTCGGAGGTGGTGTCCAGTGGGTAGTCCCGAGCGCGTGAGGATCGAGATCGCCTTCGACGGCGGCCAGATCATGGGTGCCCTTGTCGCACCGGCAAGCGCCGATGCGCTCGAGCAGGCGCTCGGCGCCGCGGACGTGCGCGCGGGAGCCGGAGAGGCGGCCCTCTCGCTCGACGCCGAGGACGGCCGCTACACGATCGCCCTCCAGCGCGTCGTCTACGTCAAGCGCTTCGCCCGGGAGAGCCGCGTGGGATTCGGCGCGGCGGCCCCGAGTTAGCCCGTTCGCCGAGCCGGGCACTCCTGAGGTGATGGCGGCGTCGAAGGAATCGACCGCGGAGATCCGCGAGCTGGTGGCGCGTGGCCAGAACGGCGACCGCGAGGCCCTGGAGGAGCTCTACCTCCTCCACTTCGACCGGATCTACAGCTACCTGCACATGAGCGTCGGCAACCGCCACGACGCCGAGGACCTGACCACCCAGACGTTTCTGAAGATGCTCGAGTCGATCAAGCGATTCCGCTGGCAGTCGGCGCCGTTTTCCGCCTGGCTGTTCCGAATCGCGCACAACCTCGCGATGGACCACTTCCGCGCATCGCGTCGCTGGCAGCCGGAGGAGGAGGTGCCCGAGCCGCCGGGGGAGACGGAGCCGTCCGCTGAGCTGGCCGCGTTCCAGTCGATCGGGCGCCAGAGCATGCTCGAGCTGATCGAGAACCTCTCGCAGGAGCAAAAGCAGGTGCTTACCCTGAAGTTCGTGTTCAACCTGCCGAACGGCGAAGTCGCGACGATCCTCGGCAAGACGGAGGGCGCGATCAAGTCCCTGCAGCACCGTGCGCTCGTCTCGCTGCAGAAGCAGATCTCGAAGAACGAGGACTAGTGGCGCTCGAGGTCGGGATCGTGGGGCTTCCGAGCTCCGGGAAGTCGACGCTCTTCCATGCCCTCACGGGCGCGCGCGCGAGCGGCGACGTCGGCATGGCGGCCGTTCCGGATCCGCGCCTGAACCAGCTGGCGGACGTGATCCATCCGCGCAAGGTGACTCCGGCCGCGATCCGCGTCGTCGAGGTGCGCGGCACCGGCCCGGAGCTTCTCGGCAACCTGCGGCAGGTCGATGCGCTCCTCGTCGTGCTCGACGGCTTCTCCGGCACGCGCGTTCCGGCAGACGACCTCGAGACGCTGCGGCTGGAGCTGCTCGTCGCCGACCGCGATCACGTCGAGCGCAGGCTCGAGCGCGTCGGCAAGCAGGCGAAGTCGGGCGACCTGAAGCTGAAGCAGGAGGTCGGCGAGCTCGAGCGCGTCCTCGCGCACGTCGATGCCGGGGGCACGCTCGCCGACTGGTCCGGCGAGCTGCCCGACGGGCTCGAGCCGCTGACGACGAAGCCGCTCCTCGCGGTCGAGAACGGCCCGGGCGGCATCGACCTGAAGCTCGAGGCCGAGCTGGCCGAGCTCGGCGACGAAGCCGTGGAGTTCCGCGAAGGCACTTCGGCGCTCGAGGAGGTCGTGCGCCGCCTCAGCGACGAGCTCGGGCTGATCAGCTTCTTCACGGCGGGCGACAAGGAGACGCGTGCGTGGACCCTGCGGCAAGGCGAGACGGCGATCGACGCGGCTGCGACGATCCACTCCGACATCGCCCGCGGATTCATCCGCTGCGAGGTGATCCGCTGGGACGACCTCGTCAGGGCCGGTTCGCACGCGGAGGCCGCCCGGGCCGGCCTCCAGCGCCTCGAAGGCAAGACCTACGAGGTCGAGGACGGGGACGTGTTGAACGTCCGCTTCAACGTCTAGCAGCAGCCGCAACCACAACCGCAGCCGCCTTCGCAGCAGCTCATCGCGCCTCCTTTCATCGACGTTTGTCGATGTATATAATCGAAGAAGTTCGATGGAGTCAATTGCCACTCTCCCGGCGATCTGCTGTGGCCCGGCGACGGAGCCCCTCGCCGTCCATGAGCGCGACCAGCTCGCGTCGCAGTTCAAGGCGCTCGCCGATCCGACGCGCGTCGCGATCGTCAACCAGCTCTCGGGCGCCGCCGAGGTTTGTGTCTGCAACCTCGTCGAGGCGTTCGACCTCTCGCAGCCGACCGTCTCGCACCACCTGAAGATCCTGCGCGAGGCCGGCCTCGTCGAGTCGACACGTCGAGGGACGTGGGCGTACTACCGGCTCGTCCCCGAGGCGCTGGAAGCGCTACGGGCGACACTCGGCGCATGAGGCGCGCGCTCTTCGTCTGCATCGGCAACGCCGGCCGGTCGCAGATGGCGCAGGCGTTCTACGAGGAGCTCGGCGGCGAGGCGCGCTCTGCGGGCTCACGGCCGGAATCGCAACTGGACGGGTCCGTCGTCGACGCGATGAACGAGGCCGGGATCGACATCTCGTCGCGCCGTCCCAAGGGCTTCACCGACGCCGACGTGGAGTGGGCAGATCTCGTCGTCACGATGGGCTGCGGCGACGTGTGCCCGTTCTTCCCGGGCAAGGAGTACGTCGACTGGAACCTTCCCGACCCGGCTGCGATGCCGGTCGACGAGGTACGCGCGCTGCGCGACGAGATCCGCCGTCGCGTCACCGAGCTAGCCGACTGAGATCAGCACGACGCCGGCGAGCGTCAATCCGATGCCCGCCTCCTGAGAGCGGGCAACGCGCTCGGACAGGACGATGCGCGCAAGCACGACCGTGACGATTGGATACAGCGACGCGAGCACGGACGTGACGCTCACGAGCCCGCTCGTGGACGCCGCGGCGAAGAGGAGATTGCCGAACATGTCGCCGAAGCCGATCAGCGCCAGCCACGGGAGCACTCGCCCGGGAACGACGATGTTCGGGCGCGTGACGACGACCGCGAGCATGATCACGCTCGTCGACGCGATGCGGAAGATCAGCGAGGCCCACCAGAAGTCCGCGTTGCCGGCGGCGTGCATGAACGGGAAGTAGCCGCCGAAGCCGATTGCGGCGAGGATCGCCAGCCCGACGCCTGCCGCGATGCGGCTGTCGCCGCTGCTCCGCGGCTCTCGCGCGGCCAGAAACACGCCGATCAGCGCGCAGGCCATTCCGCCGAGTTGCCACGCGGAGGGGCTTTCGCCGCTCGCGATTCCGACGATCACCGGGACCACGGCGGAAACGCCTGCGATCGGGGCGACGATGCTGATCGCGCCGACGGCGATCCCGCGGTAGTAGGCGAACAGTCCGAGCGTGCCGGAGATCGCGGCGGGGATCGCGAGCAGCGCGACCGAGCTCTGCGGGCCGATCCAGCGCACGGCGACGATGACGGCGATCCCCGCGAGCCCGCCGAGCTGCACGTACACGAGCGTGCGCAGCGCGCCGAGCTTGCGGCCCTGCAGCGGCCCGAAGAAGTCCGCGAAGCCCCACGACAGGCTCGCGCCCAGCGCGAGGACGATCGCGTCCATCGGCTGAAGCTACTTACTCGGTGACGGGACGCGTTGCGGCGACGGCGTCGAGCTGGTTCGCGTGGTACAGCA
>Ga0114129_10000143_pt1 | contig 75185 bp, 51 predicted proteins | sample RhiMetdeltSRZDD1_FD_80071 | JGI IMG/M metagenome (GOLD analysis project Ga0114129, IMG submission 80071) | Populus rhizosphere microbial communities from Tennessee, USA - Rhizosphere MetaG P. deltoides SRZDD1 (version 2) (version 2) | ecosystem: Host-associated > Plants > Roots > Rhizosphere >...
AGTACCGCGCGAATCGCTCGACAGCCTGGATGTAATAGTGGACGGTGGTCTCGGCGTAGTTGCGCCGCTGGAGTTCCTCCAGCATCGCTTGTCTGAGATGGGTCCCAGGCACCTCCTGGTGACCCACACGCTACCCGGTTGGCCGAGCGCACCTCACGCGTAGCGTCCGCCGCGCCAGCGGCTTGGTCCAAACGCCGATTCTGGCGCTTGCCGCGCTACTCGGGTTACTCGCGATACCAATGCACCGGCCGTGGCAAGCTCCAGTGCAGCGGGCCACACAATTGCTGCTGACGTTCAGCAACCTGCCCAGCCGTCAGCCCAGCCGTCGCAACCGCCGCAGGTGGACATCAACATTCACCGCAGCGGCCGCGCATGGTATGCGAGCCCCGTCTGGATCGCCATCGGAGCAATCGCCATCGTCGTACTCGTGCTGTTGGTCGTCGTCGCGACAGGCGGCGGAGGCGGAACAACGATCATCCGTGATTGACCGCGCGTCCTCTCTAGACCGGGGGGCTTCGCCCCGCCGGACCCCCCCTCGCCGGCGCTCGCGGGGCCCCGACGCCCCGCTCCGCTCCGGCGGGCGCGCCTGCGGCACGTAACCGCGTTTCGTCCTTTGAATGATGTTGACTGATGCCCGGGGCGGCGAACGCCGCCGCGCCCTTTTCGTAGCGTTTCTCGCCCCGCCGGGCCCCCCTATCGCCGGCGCTCGAGGGGCCCCGACGCCCCCCTCCGCGCCGGCGGGCGCGCCTGCGGCACGTAACCGCGTTTCGTCCTTTGAATGATGTTGACTGATGCCCGGGGCGGCGAACGCCGCCCCGCGCTTTTCGTAGCGTTTCTCGCCCCGCCGGCCCCCCGTCGCCGTCGCTCGCCGGGCCCCGACGCCCCGCTCCGCGCCGGCGGGCGCGCCTGCGGCGCGTAACCGCGTTTCGTCCTTTTGAATGATGTTGACTGATGCCCGGGGCGGCGAACGCCGCCGCGCCCTTTTCGTAGCGTTTCTCGCCGCATAACCCGCCGGTCACCCCTCAGTAGTCGAAAAATCCGATATACACGCATCGAGCCGAAAGAACATGCGTCGTCGTTTTGCAATGCAATACTTCCCTCGCCGACAGACGCCGGCTTGATCGTCGTTGATCCGCGGAACTAGCATCAACACTCTGCTTGCGGGCATGTCAGGAGGAGTGACGATGCGCATCAAACCGAGCCGGGGGGCTTCGCCCCGCCGGACCACCCATCGCCGTCGCTCGCGGGGACCCGTTGTCGCCGCTCCGCTCCGGCGCGGCGCGTTTCTGGCGCGCCTAATTGCCCTGATCGCGCTGATGAGCGTCGCGCTTCCTGCGCGACCTGCGGCTGCGCAAATCGGCGGCAGCGGATCGATTCAAGGGACCGTTCTCGATCCGTCAGGTGCGGCGCTCCCCGGCGCGACGGTCACAGCCACGAATGTCGCAACGGGCGTCGAGACCACGCGAGCGACGACTGATGCCGGCGTGTACGCGCTCTCGCCACTCCCCCCAGGCGAGTACAAAGTCACCGTCACGCTCGACGGCTTTCAGACCTTCGTCCAGGAACACGTCATTGTCGACGCCCTCGCCGTCGTCGGACTCAATCCGAAGCTCACCGTCGGCGGAGTGACGCAGGAAGTCACGGTATCTGCCCAGCCATTGCAGCTCAGTACTGCCGACGCGCGCCTCGGCCAGACGATTCGCAACGAGGTCTACACGTCACTGCCGCTCGTCATGAACACAGGCGGACCGCGCGATCCGACCGCGTTCATGTTTCTAATGCCCGGCGTCCAATCCGTCGGTCGATGGGGCAACGTGATGGGTGGACAGGACTTCACGAACGACACGTACGTCGAAGGCGTCCCGATCACGAACTCCGTCGTGCAGGGGGAAGGACGCAATCTTTCCTTCGGCATCTCGGTCGAGGCCGTCGATCAGTTTCAGGTCGAGACGAGCGGCACGGCAGTCATGTACAACGGGCAGGGCGCGTCGAACTACGTCGTGAAATCGGGCACGAATCAGTGGCGCGGCAGCGGTTTCGAGTTCTTCCGTAACAAGGCGCTCGACACAAGGCCGTTCTTTGCGGCGGCGAAGCCCGACGACGACCAGCACGAATACGGATTCACGTTGGGCGGGCCGATTCGGAAGAACCGCATGTTCTTCTTCGTCGCCTATGACGGCTACAGGGATCGCCGGCAGACGCCGACGACGCTCGTCTCGATCCCGACGGCTGCGCAGCGCAACGGGGACTTCAGCGCGCTGCCCGTGGCGATTTACGATCCGAGCACGACTCGCCCGAATCCGAACGGCACCGGCTTCATCCGCGATCCGTTCCCCGGCAACATCATTCCCGCTGATCGCATCTCGCCGATCTCGAGGTACTTCCAGTCGTTCCTGCCGTCGCCGACGAATGCGGCGCTGCAGAACAATTATCTCGGCGGCAACCTGCCGATCGGGTTCGACAACCGGAACGTCACGATCAAGGTGGACTGGCATCCGTCGGCGAGACATCAGGCGTCGGTGCTCTTTGCACATGGCAAGCGATCCCAGGCGACGCCGTTCCGGGGTGGCACGAATCCGCAGACCTATCTCCCGCTGCCATACACGGAGACGCGTCTGGTCGAGGAGATACCGACCACGGCGCAGGTGAAGCACACGTACGTGATGCGTTCGTCGATGCTGAATCAGTTCAGCGTGGGGTTTTCGCGGCTTGCGGTGCCGATCGCCAACGCGACGATCGACGGGCGGTATCCTCAGCAGGCGGGTCTGCGCGGCTTGCCCCCGGGCGAGGCGGATTCGTCGTTCCCCGAAGTCGCGTTCGCCGGACCAAATTCACCGACGCAGTGGCGCGGCACCGACGCGCGTGCATTCACCGAGTACCTCAACAACTACACGCTCCAGGACAACGTTCAGTGGTTGCAGGGCAAGCACGCGGTGACTTTCGGGTTCCAGGCGCAGCGGATGGATGCGAACGAGCGCGAGCGCACGTACGGCAGCCTCGCGACGTTCGGCTTCAGCAACGTACAGACCGCCGGCTTCGCGTCGAACGGCACGCTGCTCACCACGACAGGCAGCTCATACGCGAGCTTCCTGCTCGGTGAGCTCAATGCCACGAACGTCATCGAGGACTCGCAGGTTGCGACGAGCGGCCGTTTCTACACGTACGCGTGGTGGGCGCAGGACGACTACAAGGTCACGCCGCGTCTCGCACTCAATCTCGGACTGCGCTACGACATCCTGAAGCCGTACTCCGAAGTTTACGATCGCTGGTCGTTCCTGAATGCGACGCTGCCCAATCCCGTCGCCAGCGGTTATGGCGGCGCCATCCAATTCGCCGGGTCTGGTGACGCCAGCTGTCATTGTCAGACGCCAATCGCGACCTATTACGGCGCCATCGGTCCACGCATCGGCGCGGCGTACAGCTTGAACAGCCGTCTCGTGTTGCGCGGCTCGTACGGAATCATGTACTCGCGACGGGGCGCCGTCGGCGGGCGAGCCGGTGCCAGGAATGGCACCGGCACGCTCGGGTTCTCCGCAAACGCGTCATTCCCCAGCCCCGACGGCTTCACTCCCGCGTACAACTGGAGCAACGGCGTGCCGTCGTACGCGAAGCCTCCGTTTTTCGATCCAGGGCTCAACGCGGGGTTCACGACGACGATTCCGACGGGTGGCGGCGTGACCTACGGCGATCCGGAGATCGGCGGCCGTCCACCGCGGTATCAGAACTGGAATGGGGGCGTTCAGTACGCGCTGACGCCGACGATGAGCGTTGGCGTGGCGTACGCGGGCAGTCACGGCGACTTCCTCGGCGGATCGGGACGCGGATACTGGTCGAATCAACTCGATCCGAAGTACCTCGCGCTCGGCAACCTGCTGCAACAGCGCGCCTCGGCGGCGACAATCGCGGCTGCGCAGGCGATCGTCCCCGACGTGCGCCTTCCGTTCGCGAACTTCTCGGGCACGATTGCGCAGATGCTGCGGCCGTTTCCTCAGTACTCTGGCGTGACTGACGTCTACGGCGACGTCGCCTCTTCGAACTATCACTCGTTGCAGCTCACGCTCGAGCAGCGGCGGCTGAAAGGCGTGGTCGTCAACTTCAATTACACCTACAGCCGGACCGAGGACAACCTCGCGTGGCGATCGGGATACCTGATCGACCAGGACTGGGCGGTCGGCGTCAACGATCAGCCGCACATCATGAACGCGATTGTCGTTTACGACGTGCCGTTCGGCAGCAGCAATCGCGTGCTGCGATCCATCGTGAGCGGCTGGCAGCTGTCGGGCATCACGCAATTCCGATCGGGACGTCCGCTCGGCTCGATTGGCGCGAGCTGCAACCTGCCGAGTGCCGGCACCTGCTATGCCGATTTCAATCCGAGCTTCTCCGGCCCTGTGCGGATCAACGGCGGCTACGGCGACGGTGACGTGCTCGGAGCGAATCCGCCGTCGTACATCGATCGCAACGCCTTCGTCTCTCCGGCAGCGTTCACGTTCGGCAACACGCCGCGGACGCTCGCGTTCGATTTGAGGAATCCGAACGTGTGGAATCAGGATCTCGCGGTGCGGCGCACGTTCCACGTAGCGGGGACCGTCAAGCTCCGTCTGGGCGCCGAAGTCTTCAACGTGTTCAACACGGTCGTCTTCGGCGGGATTCAGACGAACATCACCAATGCGAACTTCGGGCGCGTCAGCTCGCAAACCAACGCGCCGCGCGTTGGACAGTTGACGGTCAAGGTCGACTTCTGACCAGACCGTGGGTTCGGGGGCCGTCGCGCCGGGCGGCTCCCCCCGACTGACAGAATTGTGCGTACGCTGCCGGATTTTGCTGATTATCTCCGGCTTTTGCGCTCATTCCGGCGCCCTCACCGTCGCTTTAAATGTCCATGAACTGCTGAGGAAGATTCTGCGTGCCGGATCTGGCAGTCGGTTTGAAGGGACATCAGTCACTTTCGATGTCGGCCATCTGATTCTGGACGCCGAGCATCATCACCCGGCGATCCACGAGCTCGGGGGAGTATGGTTACGACCTTTCCGAGTGGCGACGGTCCCAAACCGACCGCGCGGAGTTTGCGCGGTGAGGTGGGAGAACGCACACTCGACACGGACGGTGAGACGGACGTAAGGTTGCTTCGAGCGCGTATGCCCCCCGGCGGCGGTCCCGACCCCGGTTCCAATCTATCGGCCGTTTACGACGAACATTTCAGCGTCGTCCCCGCGCACACGCCCGACCTTCTCGACGCCGCGTACGCGCTGCGATATCAGGTCTACTGCGTGGAACACGCGTTCGAGGATCCGGCGCAGCAAACGGGCGACCGCGAGAGGGACCACTACGACGCGCACTCGGTCCACGCCGTGCTCGTGTCGAAACGAACCGGCGCGGTCGTCGGGTGTGTTCGTCTGATTCTTCCAGCCACGGGTCTAGGCGATCCGGCGAGTGCTCGTGCGCCTTTCGCCAACAGCGACCAAGCGCTGCCGATACGACGTCTTTTGAGCGCCCAGGATCGCGAACGGCTCGATACGTACCCGCGAGAGCGAACAGCGGAAATCTCCCGCTACGCGATCTCCAAGATGTTCAGGCGCCGCGAGGGAGAAAGCCTGTACGCCGACGTGCACATGGGCGACCTTCAGGCCAACGATGCCCGCCGCCTCGCGCCGCACGTGAGCCTCGGACTCATCAGGGGCGTGGGCAAGCTGGCCGCGTATCACGGGATCACCAACGTCTGCGCGGCGATGGCGCCTCCACTCCTGCGGCTGCTCGAGCGCTTCGGTCTCGTGTTCGAGCGGCTCGGCCCGGCGATCGAGTATCACGGCCTGCGGCAGCCGTGCATCGCGAATTGCGAAGCGCTCCTCGCGGGCCTGGAGCACCGCAATCCGGATTATTACCGTGTTGTTGCGAAGGAATACCGCGGAGTGAGCGTTCCGAAGCCCGCGAATTAGTCAGGCTCTGGGCTCACGGCTTTTGGGCCGCCCGGCCAAGAGCCCAGAGTCTTCAGCCGAAAGCCTTGTTCGATCCCCACATCGGCGTAGAATGCGCCACATGGCGCATCCATGGTCTCGCCGCGATTTTCTCGAGATCACCACTGCCGCCGGCGCATTCGCGTCGCTCGGCGCTCCTCGCGCGCCGGCGATCGGTGCCGCGACAGCGGCGGCACAGACGCCCGGCGCGGAAGGCTGGTTCGACACGCCGATGCGCTGGGTGCAGCTCACGCTCGTCGAGAACGATCCCGGCCGCTTCGACCCGCAGTTCTGGCTCGATTACTTTCGCCGGCTCCACGCCGACGCGGCCACGCTCAGCGCCGGCGGGATCGTCGCCTACTATCCCACGGACATTCCCCTGCATCATCGAAGCGCGTGGTTGGGGACGAGCGATCCGTTCGGGACGCTCGTTGCCGGCTGCCGCGCGCTCGGGATGCGCGTCGTCGCGCGAACGGATCCGCATGCGGTTCGTGAGGACGTCCGCGTCGCGCACCCGGATTGGATTGCGGTCACGCGAAGCGGCGATCCGCTGCGGCATTGGGCCAATCGCGATCTCTGGGTGACCTGCGCGCTCGGCCCGTACAACTTCGATTTCATGGACCAGGTCCATCGCGAGATCGTGTCGAAGTACAAGGTCGACGGGATCTTCTCGAACCGCTGGGCGCCGCAGGGAGGCGACTGTTTCTGCGTTCACTGCCAGGAGAACTTCAGGAACGCGACCGGCGGCGAGCTCCCGCGTACGACTGACGCGCGGGATCCCGCGCGGCGCCGATTCATCGAGTGGCGCAAGGCACGGCTGACCGATCTCTGGAAGCGCTGGGACGCGACGGTGCGCGCGGCAAACCCCGAAGCGCGGTTCATTCCGAACGGGCCGCCGGATCTGAAGACGGCGGGCGAGCTCGCTGCGATTCAGTTCACGGACAATCAAGCGCGCCGCGGGCTCAGTCCACCCTGGGCAAATGGCCGGCGAGCGAAGGAGTACCGGTCGGTGATGGGCCGTCGACCGATTGGCGGCATCTTCAGCGTTGGCCTCGAAGAGCCATACCGGTGGAAAGACTCGGTCCAGAGCGAACCCGAGATTCGGCTGTGGGTCGCCGAAGGCACGGCAAATGGCATGCGCCCCTGGGTGACGAAGTTCTCCGGCGTGTTGTACGACAAGCGCTGGCTGCCCGCGGTCGAACGGATGTATCAATGGCACTTCAGTCACGAGCGATATCTCCGCAACGAGGCTGCGCTCGCGCGCGTTGCCCTGCTTCACTCCGAGCAGACGGCGACCTACTATCCCGGCATCACACAAGGCGATCGTCACGAAGATCACATGCTCGGGATGTACCACGCGCTCGTCGAGGCCCGAGTGCCGTTCGAGCTGGTGCACGAGGCGTTCCTCACGCCGGAACGGCTCGACCCGTTCAGGCTATTGATCCTCGCGGACGCGGCGGCGCTGTCCGACCCGCAGTGCGACGCCATCCGTCAGTACGTCAAACGTGGCGGGAGCATCCTCGCGACGTTTGCCACATCGTTGTTCGACGAAACCGGCCAACGTCGATCCGACTTCGGGCTCGCTGATCTGTTCGGGGTGTCGTTCGGCGGGCGAATCGAGGGGCCGATGCAGAACTCGTATCTGAGCCTCGACGAGGAGGGTGCGGGACGACGTCACCCGCTCCTCGACGGGTTCGAGGATGCGTCGCGGATCATCAACGGCGTGTTCCGCATCGAGGTAAAGCCGAACCGAGACTTTCCGTCTCCGATCACTCTTATCCCGACGTATCCCGATCTTCCGATGGAGGACGTGTATCCACGCGTGCCGCATACCGACACGCGCGAGGTGTACCTGACCCAGGCAGGTCAGAGTCGCGTCATCTATATACCGTGGGACATCGATCGCACGTTCTGGGAAGTCATGTCGGTCGACCACGGCCGGCTGTTGCGCAATGCCGTGAAGTGGGCGGTGAACGAAACGGCTCCTGTCGAGATCGACGGCCCGGGGCTGCTCGACGTCACGATCTGGCGGCAGCGCGCCTCGATGACGGTACACCTCGTCAACCTGACGAATCCGATGATGATGAAGGGACCGCTGCGTGAGGTGATCCCGATCGGACCGTTTCATGCGCGAATCCGAGCTCCTTCGGGAACCAAGCCGAAGAGCGTGCGGCTGCTGACAGCAGGAACATCGCCGCGCCTCGAAGAAGCAGGAGGAGTGGTCACGTTGACGGTGCCGTCAGTGGACGTTCACGAAGTAATAGCGATCGACTTGTGATGGCACCGCTTCACAGGAGACCAGGAGATCAGGAGAACATCTTCTGGAACTCTTGTTATTGGCCTTCGTGGCCTTGGTGGTCTTCGTGCGGTCGCCGTCGGCGCGTGACTGTGAAAGTCCTTCGAGTTGCAGCACATGCTAGTCTGCGGACGGGTCGGGCCGATCGGTAATCTGCAGCCGGGCGCCCAGGAGACTGCGCGTGAGAGGTCCGCCGTCGAAAACGAGCTCGTGGAGCGCCGCTGTGACGTGACGATCGTCGATCTCGCCATCATCGCGATCGTCGAGCGCGAGCAGCGCCGCTCGCCTCATCAACTCGCGCATGAAGGCCGCACTTGCTCCTTCGGTCTGTGCCACGACCGCGTGCCACGACGTAACCGACACGTTCAATCCGCGCGCGTAGAGATCGATCAGACGCCGTCGGCACTCCGCATCGGGAAGCGGAATCTCAATGGCGAGATCGATCCGCCCCGGTCGCGACGCCAACGCCGGCTCGAGAATATCGGGCCGATTGGTGGTCAGCAGGAACAGCACATCGGCATCATCCTGCAATCCGTCCATCTGGTTCAGGAGCTCATAGAGGAGCGGATTGCACATCGTCGCGGGATGGGACCGCTGCTCCGCGATCAGGTCGACATCCTCCAGCAGCACGGTCGCCGGCTGCAGCACGCGAGCCATGGTACACGCCGGACGAAGCAGCCCGAGCTCGGGGCCGGCCAGCAGCAGGACCGTACGGTCGCGCATCTGCGACGAGAGATACATCGCGGTCAATGTCTTCCCCGTCCCGGGCGGGCCGTAGAGCAGCATTCCCCGGCGGAGGTGACGGCCGGCGGCACGCAGCCGATCGCGCAATTCCGCAAAACGAATCGTCTGCCGTTCGATCCGTTCCAGGAGACCCGCGGGGAGAATGATCTGATCGCGAGCGATTGTCGGGAGCCTGTGAAACTGTACGCTCAGCTCACCGTGACCTCCTTGCCCAAGCTGCAACACGCGGCTTCGATAAATGTTTCGCTCGCGCATCGCGCGCCTGATGGCAGCGAGCACACGGTCGGCGACAGCTCGATCGCGCGCCATGACTTCTAGCGAAACCTGGCGACGATGGCCGAAATCGCTCGGACCGCGGAGCAGCAGGGCAATCCGCTCGTCGTCGTCGCGAATCAGATAGAGCCCGCGCTGAACGCAGGTCACGACCTCGCCCTCCTGCAGATCCAGGTTGACGTACTGGACCGGCCCGTCGGTGACGGCGGTCGGCGAGGCGGCACTCATCCGCGCGAGCAGCTGCGCGAACGTGATCTCCATCCACTGCACGTCGCTCGATACGCCGATGAGCTCCGCCGAACGGCCGTTCGACGCCAAGTACCTCTCTATGGCCAGGTGCAGGTTCGGATGCTCGTGTGCCTCGAAGGACTCCGTGACGATCGGGAAAGTCTTCACGTCGCCATCGAAATGCGCGAGGAGGGCACGCAACACCAACGGCGGCTCCGCCGATGCCTGGGCGGCTGCTTCCTGCAAAGACGTGAGAAACGCCGCGCCGAACGCTTTCATCGACTCCGGATCGTTCTGATCGCCAACCATATAATTCGCTCGAGAGCAGGTCCGAACGGGCAGTATAGGCCGGGTCTCGCCGATCGTGACCGTGATAACCTTCTCGCCGCACAACTAGCGAGGCTCCGCCTGAGACCGTCCAGGCTCCGCCTCGCTAGCTTGCATCGCTTGATAACGCCGCGCTGCCGCGCGGACGGCCCTGACCGAAAACTTGACTCAAAAACTCAGATGCGAGTCGGTCAAGGCCTCTCGTCTCCAGCAACGGAGTGCGTCATGAGGAACTCCTTCCTGTCCATCTCGGTTGCTGCGTGTCTGTTCGCGGCATCGGCGATTCGCGCACGCGCCCTCGACGCGGAGCCGCTCGGCATCTTCACCGACCACGGCGACGTCGGCGTTCCGTCGACAATCGGCCCTGGCTCGTCGTCCTACGATCCGGTCGCGAAGACCTACACGATCATCGGCGGCGGCGAGAACATGTGGAGCTCCTCGGATCACTTCCATTACGTGTGGAAGAAGGTCTCGGGTGATCTGACGCTGGACGCAACGATCGAATTCGGCGAAGGCAGCGGCGCCGGCACCCCGGAACCTCATCGGAAGGCGTGCCTCGTCCTCCGTCAGACACTCGATCGCGACGCTGTCTACGCTGACGCCGCAGCGCACGGCGACGGGCTGACGTCACTCCAGTGGCGCGACACAACGGGCGGTGCCACCCACGAGGTGCAATCGGACGCGATCGGTCCGAAACGTATCCGGGTCGAGAAGCGCGGCATGTACGTGTCGATGTCGATTGCTGCGGCCGGAGAAGAGCTCCATCCGGCCGGTGGATCCGCGAAGGTCGAGCTCACGGGCGAGTTCTACGTCGGCCTCGCCGTCTCGGCGCACCACGCGGGCCGTCTCGAGAAAGTGACCTTCTCGGACGTTCAGCTGGGAACACCTCCTCCTGCAACCGGGGCGACCACCTTGATCAATACGCTCGAAACGATCAGCCTCCGATCGAAGGATCGTCGTGTCGCGTACGTCGTCACGCAGCCCGGCCGCATCGAAGCGCCGAACTGGTTCCCTGACGCGACTAACACGTTGTACTTCAACACCGGTGGCAAGCTGTACAAAGTACAGGCTGATCCGCCAGGTGCCGCTCGGAACTCCAACAGGGTGAGCGTCCCTCAGCCTGTCGACCTCGGCATTCTCACGCGGATCAACAATGACCACGGCGTGACGACCGATGGCAAGTTCTGGGCGATCAGCGATCAATCACAAACGATCAATGGCCAGCGGCCCTCCCTCATTTACACGGTTCCTGTCAGCGGCGGCCCAGCCAAACTCGTCACTGAACAGGGCCCATCGTATTTTCACGGCTGGTCGCCGGACGGAACGCGGCTCGCGTACTGCGCGCAGCGCAACGGTAACTTCGATGTGTACACGATCGCCGCGGACGGCGGGCCGGAGACGCGTCTGACGACCGCTGAGGGGAAAGACGATGGCCCCGAGTACTCACCCGACGGGCAGTACATCTATTTCAACTCCGAGCGAAGCGGCGCGATGCAGATCTGGCGCATGAAGGCGGATGGCTCCCAGCAGGAGATGGTCACGAAAGACGACGGTGAAAACTGGTTTCCGCACATATCGCCGAACGGTCAAACGATGGTGTTCCTGACATATGAGAGGGGTGTGGGCGATCACCCCGAGAACAAGGACGTGATGCTGCGAGTCATGGACCTCAGCACCGGAAAGCTCGATGTGCTCGCGAAGCTGTTCGGAGGTCAGGGCACGATCAACGTATCCTCGTGGTCGCCGAACAGTCAGTACCTCGCGTTCGTGAGTTACCAGATCGTGCCGCAGTGAAAGACAGTGCGACGCGTGCGGCGACGCGTCAGTGATTTCTACACGACTCACCTGTTCTCCGTCGCACGTCTCGAGGCCGCGAATCGAGTAATCCTTTCGCGGTCGCGTGACGACCGCTCGACGAATGCGCCACATTCCGACGAAACGCGATACACCTGAACGGCGCCTCGTGATACGCACGAATACAACTCAGCGTCGATCGCTCGGCACGAGCGTCCATCGGTGTCGATGTCGTGACGCTGGTACGTGCGTTGCTCCATTTTATGTGTACTGAGATCGACAGGACGCGGTAATAAGACTGCTTTCGCGAGCCCGGCTGGAGGAATTCGCGGACTTGCGTGGTTTGGCGTGCGCGATTCCCACAAACGCTGACGTTCGACTGACGAGCGAGCGCCTCGCGCGTACGCGCGTGTACGCACGCTAAGAGCAGCGGTTCGCGACCGGTGTGTCGTCCGCTCCGAAAGCGTCCGCGTCCGTGAAGACGGTCTCAGAGGAGGTTTAGATGGCAGGTACGTTCGCACAGACCAGTCCCTGGGCCCTGTCGCCAATCGGCACGTATGGCATCGGTGGCAATCCATGGGGCTACCAGGCCCAGTTCGCGCAGGCGCCGACCGGCATTCCATCCGTTGGATTTGGAACGTTCGGCTCCTACTCGACACTGCCAGCGCAGCAGATCATGCAGTCGCTTCAGATCGTTCCTCAGCAGCTACAGCAGCTGCTGCAGCTCGCTCATGTGCAGCAGCAGCAGGTGCAGTATCTCCTTCAGGTCGTCCCGCAGCAGATCCAGCAGCTTCAGCAGGTTCTGGCGCAGGCGACGCTTCAGGGGATCGTCGGGCAGCCGTTCGGTAATCCGTTCCAGCAGGCGTCACCCGGAGCGGGGACGTTTGGTGGACAGCCGGGCTATTTGATGTAGCTCGGACCGCACGTGATCACACATGGCCTGCGGTCGAGCGACCGCAGGCCGCTCTACGTCGCGACACATTTCATGATCAGGAAGGAGAACTCAGATGTCAGAAGCATTCTTCGGGCTGGGACAGCCGATGTGGACCGGCCTTCCGGCGCCCGGCTTCAGCTGGTTTCAGCCGGCGTCACCGGCGATCAATCGCGCGGGCGCAATGCCGTTCGCGATGAATCCCATTCCGCCCGTTCCGCTGGTTCAGAACATGATCCCGTTTGCGGTGCCGGCCTCGTATCCGGGGCTGAACGGCCCTGATGTGATGCCCAGCCCAAACGCACTGGCGTTGCTGTCGGCGACGGCTCTGCGGCGCGGCCAACCGATGGGCCCGACCAACGATCAGGAGATTGAGGAGTTCATCTACGAGACGCTCGACCTGCTGCCCGGAGCAAACGACGTCGAGCTGCGCTCGGAAGGCGGTCGCATCACCTTCACCGGCAGCGTGCATCACAAACGGTTGAAGCGCGACATCGGCGAAATTGGCTGGGCGATTCCCGGTGTGAACGACGTTCAAAACAATCTGGTGATTACGACGCGGCGCCGGGCGCGGAGCGCCGGCCGGGAGCCGGAACCGCCGAATCAGCCGGCGCGAAAGCAGGCGTGACGTTCGCGGCGTCGACCCACGCAGTCACGGGATCGATCGAGTACCAGCCGTGCTCGCGGCGATACCGCGCACGGCCGCACATCACGATCGTCGTCCCCACGAACGGCAGCGGCAAGGGATGCGACGGACGGAGCTCCGCCGCGCCCAGAGCACCGCCGGTATCCGCGAGGCGGAGACGCCAGCCCCCGTCGAGCAGAGCGCGGATGTGAACGACACGGCCGACGACGGTCACGTGCCAGCCACTCATGGTCGAGGTGCGCGCAACGTATCACGCATTTGACGAGGCTGCAACGCACATTTGACGACGCTGCAAACGGGCCGAGGGACCGGGGCTGGGGACCCGGAGCCGGGAGCGCAGTATAGTTTCGCGTCGTGAAGCGCCCCCTTGTCCTGTGCGTCCTCCTGGGCGCGACGATCGTCGCATCGACGATTCAGCCTCGTGGGCCGCTCGAGAAACTCCCCGACGGCGTTCTCGTGTCGGTCGCCGGCGGTTTCCTTCAAATACAGGTCAAATCCGACGCGATGGTCCGCGTGCTCTACTCGAAAGAGCGCAACCCTCGCGTGGACAGGTTGGTCGTCGTTGGTCCTGGTCGTTCCGCGGCTGCGGCCGACCTGAATCCGTTTCAGCGCGCACCTGTCGCATCGCACAGCACATCCGCCACTCCCAAGTGGTCTCTGAGGAGCACAGCGACGACGGCGACGCTCACGACGGCAAAGCTGAAAGTGAGCGTCGATCTCTCGGACGGCGCAGTGACCTTTGCCGACATTGCCGGCAAGATCATCCTCGCGGAAACACCCGGCGCGCACCGGATGACGCCTGCGACCGTACAGGGTGAGCAGACCTACCACGTCCAGCAGATGTGGCGGAGCGATCCCGACGAATCACTCTACGGCCTCGGGCAACGTCAGGAAGGAAAACTCGACGTCAAGGGGTACGACTTCGATCTGTGGCAGCGCAACATGGTTGTCGTCATGCCCTTCCTCGTCTCGAGTCGCGGCTACGGGATTCTGTGGGACAACACGTCGTTCACGAAGTTCGGCGACATCCGGCCGTTCGAGCCAGTTCCGGGATTCCAGTTTTCACCCGCGGCAGCGGCCGCGACCGGCGGACTGGTCGGCACTCTCGACGTGCCAGTCACGGGCCACTACCAGTTCCGGACGTATTCGAACGGCACGGTCGAGGTGTCGATCGATGGCAAAACCAGGATCAAGCACTGGAAACAGAACTGGGCGGCGGAATACGACCAGTTCACGGTCCACCTCGAGGCAGACAAGCGGTACTCACTGGCGGTTACAGCGAGTTCGCCGGCGGATTTCCGCTTCGAGTGGAAGACACCGCCACTGACATCGGACACGTCCTTCTGGTCGGAAGTGGGCGAAGCGATCGACTACTACTTCGTTTACGGGCCCGAACTGGATCAAGTCGTCACGGGTTATCGCGATTTGACCGGGCAAGCGTCGCTGCTCCCGCAGTGGGTCTACGGTTTCTGGCAATCGAAGAACAAGTACAACACGCAGGATGAAGTCCTGAAGACGCTCGCCGAGTTCAGGCGGCGCCAGATTCCGATCGACAACATCGTCCAGGATTGGCAGTACTGGAAGGCGGACGCGTGGGGCACTCACGAGTTCGATCCGGCGCGCTTCCCGGATCCCGCCGCGATGATCGAAGCCATTCACGATCAGCACGCGCGTTTCATGATCTCGGTCTGGGGCAAGTTCTATCCCGATACCGAGAATGCGAAGGCGCTCGCCGCGATCAACGGCTTGTACACGATCACGCTGAAGGAACGCACGCGCGACTGGCTGAACCACCCGTACGCTTTCTACGACGCATTCAATCCGGCCGCGCGGCGCATGTTCTGGGATCAAGTGAACAAGGCGCTGTTCACCAAAGGTGTGGACGCATGGTGGATGGATGCGACGGAGCCCGATCTCGTCCAGCCCTCGCCGCCAACGCTGGAGTCGCTTCGTCACAATATCGGCACGACGGCGATGGGCACGGCATCGCGCGTCATGAGCGCGTACCCGCTCATGAACAGTGAGGCCGTGTACGACGGGCAACGCAGCGTCGCCCCGAATCAGCGCGTGTTCATCCTGACGCGCTCGGGCTTCCCCGGCATCCAGCGGTATGCGACTGTCACGTGGTCCGGCGATATCACGTCAGAGTGGACGACGCTGCGCAAGCAGATCACAGCAGGACTTGGCTTCTCGATTGCGGGCGATCCGTACTGGACCAGTGATACGGGCGGCTACACCATGCAGCCTCGATTCGCGAAAGCGAAGGACGGCGAGACGCTCGAGGAGTGGCGGGAGCTGAACGCGCGCTGGTTCCAGTTCAGCACGTTCTGCCCCATACTGCGCGTGCACGGAACCGATCGCCCGCGTGAAGCGTGGAACATCGGCGACGAGGGCACGCCCGTCTACCGGGCCGAGCTGACGTATCACCGCCTTCGCTACGCGCTCTTTCCCTACCTCTATTCCCTGGCCGGCGCCGTCACGCACGACGGTTACACGATCATGCGGCCGCTCGTGATGGACTTCCGCGGCGACACGAAGGCGCGAGCCGTCGACGATCAGTTCATGTTCGGATCTGTCTTCCTCGTGAATCCCGTGACCGAGTACCTCGCGCGCGGCCGTCCGGTCTACCTGCCGGAAGGCACGGCGTGGTACGACTTCTGGACTGGAACCCGCTTCACCGGCGGGCAGACGATCGACGCCGAGGCGCCATACGATCGGATCCCGCTGTTCGTGCGAGCCGGGTCGATCGTGCCATTCGGCCCGGATCAGCAGTACATCGGCGAGAAGAACGCGTCTGCGCTGACGCTGTACGTCTACACGGGCTCAAACGGCCGGTTCTCGCTGTATGAAGATGATGGCGTCACCTACGGCTACGAGCGGAATCAGTTCTCACGCATTCCGTTCGTGTGGGACGAAGCGACGAAAACACTTATGATCGAGCGACGGGCTGGTTCGTTTCCCGGCATGATCGCCGACCGGACGTTCAACGTCGTTCTTGTTTCTCCGGATCGACCCGTGGCTTATTCGGCCTCGCCGCAGGTCACCAGGTCAGTCGCCTACCGCGGGCAGCCCGTCCGTGTAAGGTTTTAGCGACGCTGTCCTATGACGCTGATCGAGACGACGGCAACGGTGACGCCCAAAGTCTCCGCCACAGGCGACACGTCTTTCGCGGAGCGGCGGCGAACAGCCGATCGCATCTTCAAGGGTGCGCTGATGTTCAACGCCGCCCTGACGGTGCTCTGGCTGTTCGCGCTGGTCACGCGGCGCGATGTGTTCTTCTTCGCGCACTACGAACTCGATCGCGCCGCCCTTGGGCGTGTCGGCGGTGGCATTCTCTTCTTCTACGTCATCTGGGGCTTCATCTGGTACGGCGTGAAGACGCTGCTCCTGAAATACTGGGTCGGGTTCTCGAAGGAAGAGCGCCGCCAGGCATTTTCCTCCCGCATGGATGAACCCTTCGACGTCTCGGCGTTCACCGCGCGACACTCCGAGCGCCGTATCCGCATCGCCGACATGATTGGCCGGCGCGGACGCTTCATCACGCTGGCGATGGCGGGCTTCTTCTACTTGTACGCGCGTGTGTCGGCGGAACAGTCCCCGGCTTTCGCGACGTTCTTCCTCCAGGACAATCTCTTCGACGCGGTCGCCACGAGCTGGATCTTTCTGGCGTTCTACTACCTGAACGGTTTTCTCGCGGCGGCGTTCTACGGACCGCAGTCGCGCGTCATGGACGGCGTCCTCGCGCGCGCGAATTGCCTGCTCATCACGACATTGTGGACGGCCTTCAAGTTCGTGATGGTGCCGCTCGGCGCAAGGCTGGCGGCCGTGTTTCCGCCTGGCGCGTTCGCTCCGGTTTTCGCCCTGATCTGGGGCTCGTATATCGCGTCGGACGCGCTGTCCGAAGTCGGCGGCGCGCTCTTCGGCAAACAGAAGATTCGCGTGCGCGGCGTGGGTGACGTGAACCGTAAATCGATCGGCGGCACGGTTTCCGGTTTCGTCGGATCGCTCGTGCTCTGCCTGGCCGTCGTACTGTCGCGCGGCCTTCCGGCGTCCTGGATCGTTCTCGCCGTCATCATCTCGATCTCGAATACGCTTCTCGAGCTGTTCTCGCCGCGCGGCACCGACGACCTGGTCATGGCGACGGGCAACGCGGTGATCTGCCTGGCGTTCGGGCTCGTCATGTACGGATCGTGAGAGCCGTTCCGCTCTTCTTGCTCGTCGCTTTCGTTGTCGCGTCGTCCAGCGGCCGAACGTCTCCTCCGGCCGGAGTTCCGGCGCGAGCGATCCACGCCACGGAAGATTCGGGAACTCTTTTCAACGCGTTCACTACACCTTTTGAGACCGCTTCCATTGACAGCGACGACTGGCCGCAGTTCCGCGGGCCAGACGGCCAGGGCCATTCGGCCGCACGCGATCTTCCGGTGGAATGGAGTGAATCGCACAACATCGCGTGGAAGGTCCCGGTCCCCGGCCTCGGGTGGTCGTCTCCCGTTGTCGGGGGCGGACGGGTGTGGCTGACGACGGCAACTGGCAACCGCGATGTTTCGTTGCGCCTGTTGGCTTACGAGATCGACAGCGGCCGCGAGCTCGTGAACGTCGAAGTGTTCCGGGCCCGAGGCGCCGAGGCCATCAATCCGAAGAACAGCCATGCATCGCCAACGCCGCTCCTCGAGGGTGACCGCGTCTACGTGCATTTCGGCGCGCTGGGGACGGCTGCGCTGACGACAGCCGGCGAAATCGTCTGGAAGGCGAGGTTCCCTTACACGTCACAACACGGCGCCGGCGGGTCGCCCGTGCTCGTGGGCGACCTGCTCGTCTTCAGCTGCGACGGCGCAGATGCTGCGTTCGTCATCGCCGTCGACAAGCGCACCGGAAACACGCGGTGGAAGACGGCACGACGGTATCCCTGGGACCAGGCCTATTCGACGCCGCTCGTGATTCGGGTCGGCGAACGCGATCAGATCGTCAGCGTGGGTGCCTATCGAGCCGCGGCGTACGAGCCGGAATCGGGCAAGGAGATCTGGCGCGTTGGATATGCCGACGGGTTCTCGAACGTCCCTCGCCCGGTCTACGGTCACGGTCTCGTGTACATCGCGACCGGATTTCAACAGCCCCTGCTCCTCGCTGTTCGCCCCGACGGCTCAGGCGACATCACGAAATCGCACGTCGCATGGACGCTCCAGCGCGCGGCGCCGCTGACGCCCTCGCCGCTTCTCGTTGGTGACGAGCTCTACATCGTCAACGATGCCGGCATCGCGTCGTGTCTCGACGCACGGTCAGGCGACGTGCACTGGCAACAGCGTCTCGGCGGAACGTACTCGGCGTCGCCGACGTTCGCCGACGGCCGAATCTACTTCCTCTCCGAACAGGGGGTCGCGACGGTCATCGCGCCCGGTCGGGAGTTTCGCAAGATCGCGACGAACGCGCTGGACGGCGCCGCGCTTGCCTCACCCGCCGTGTCGGGCCACTCTCTGTTCGTCCGAAGCGATCGTCATCTCTATCGAATCACTGCGAGCAACGTCCGGCTGGACGACGACTTCCGACATCGTTAGGATGTTCGCTGGAAGCGGTTTCAATACCTGTAGTGTCCGCCATTAGGCGGACTCCTGCGCCGGCTGAAGCCGGCGCCTACGAGGTTTTGAAACCAGTTCTAATCAACAGTGAGCGTGAACCGTTGGAACGACGAACGTTTCTCACATCGACGCTCGGCGCGGGACTGATGGCAACCGCGAGCGCCGCGAGCGCATCCGGCCAGGGCGGCACCAAACCCCCGGCCGCGCCCGAGTTCTACGTGTGGCGACAGTACATCCTGCGCACCGGAACGCAGCCGCGTCGGCTGGCAGAGTTTCTTCAGAACGCCGCCATCCCCGCGCTGAATCGTCTCGGGCACAAGCCGGTCGGCGTGTTCGAGGTGTTCGCCGGCCTGGCCACGCCTGGTGTGTTCGTGCTGACACCGTTCGTGTCGCTCGAGAGCCTTGCAACCATCGAAAGCGAGATCGATCGCGATCAGGAGTACATTCGCGCTGCCGACGCGTATCTCACCGCACCGGCGACGGATCCGGTGTACGTCCGCCAGGAACTGTCACTGCTGGCAGCGTTCCCCAACGTGCCACGCGTCGAAGTTCCGTCCACAACCGCTACGAAGAGCCCCCGGCTGTTCGAGCTGCGGACCTACGAGAGCCACAACGAACGGGCGCACCGCGCGAAGGTGCGGATGTTCACGGAAATGGGGGAAGTGGATATTTTCCGCCGCTGTGGCCTGACGCCAGTCTTCTTCTCGCGCACGCTCGTGGGGCCGCGCATGCCAAGCCTCGTGTACATGCTCGTGCACGAAAACACGGCCGCACGCGAGAAGAGCTGGGACGCGTTCCGCAACGATCCCGACTGGAAGAAGCTGCCGGCGACGCCTGGCTACAGCGACGCCGAGATCGTCAGCAATATCACCACTGTCTTTCTTCGACCCACCGCCTATTCTCAAATCTGATCTATGCGACGACGAGACTTTCTCGCAACCGCGACCGCCGCGCTGACGCTTCCGCTTACGAAACTCACGAGTGCGGCATCGGAGCGGCATCTGCTCTACATCGCCGAGCCGGGCATCCGTAATTACGTGCGATACGGCGGCGTCGGCGTCCTCGTCTACGACATCGGCAAGAACTACGAGTTCGTCAAACGAATCCCCACCTGGGACGTTCCCGCCGGTCAGGATCCGGAAAACGTCAAAGGTGTTGCAGCCAGCGCAAAGACGCGGCGGCTCTACGTGAGCACGATCAGACGGCTGGGCTGTATCGACCTGATGACCGAGAAGATGGTCTGGGACAAACCGTTCGAGTATGGCTGCGATCGCCTTGCCATCTCTCCCGATGGAAAACTTCTCTACGTTCCCTCGCTCGAAGGCCCCCACTGGAACGTCGTCGACGCCACGACCGGCGACACAGTAACGAAGATCGTGACCAACTCGGGTGCGCACAACACGGTCTACGGTCTCGACGGAAAGAAGGCGTACCTCGCTGGTCTCCGATCGCCGCTGCTCTCGGTCGCAGACACGAAGACCCACACGGTCGTGAAGACAATCGGACCCTTCGCCAACTTCATACGTCCGTTCACGATCAACGCGGCGCAGACACTCTGCTACGTCAACGTCAACGAGCTGCTTGGCTTCGAGGTGGGCGACCTGAGAACCGGTGCGAAGCTGCATCGCGTCGAAGTGCAGGGCTACCAGCAGGGGCCGGTCGACCGTCACGGATGCCCCAGCCACGGCATCGGTCTGACGCCGGATGAAAGCGAGCTGTGGCTCTGCGACGGCCACAACAAGGCGGTGCACGTGTTCGACAACACGGTCATGCCGCCAAAACAGATGACGACGATCCAGGTCCGCGATCAGCCCGGATGGATCACGTTCAGCATCGATGGCAAGCACGCGTATCCATCGACCGGCGAGGTGTTCGATACGCGGACGAAAAAGCTGATCGTTGCGCTCAAAGACGAAACCGGACGCGAGATCGGCAGTGAGAAACTGCTCGAGATCGTCTTCGACGGCGCGAAGCCCATTCGGGCTGGCGATCAGTTCGGCGTCGGGCTGAAACGAACTACTTGAGCGTCGCCGGTAGCCTGGTGGGCTCGGTGGCTCGGTAGTTCGGTGGCTCGGTAGCTCGCTTTCGTGCCGGGATTCGGGGTTTGTGGTTCGGGAACAGTCCGCTTTGATTCGCGGACATCTGCGAAAATCCGCGTCTCGTGTGAACTCTTCAGATCCGCGTCAATCCGCGAGAATCCGCGTCTCGTCGGAAGGTTCATCCGCGGACATCCGCGAAAATCCGCGTCTCGTGTGAAGGTCCTATCCGCGGAAGTCCGCGGAAATCCGCGTCTCGTGTGAAGGTCCTATCCGCGGACGTCCGCGGAAATCCGCGTCTCGTCGGAGGTCTTCTGCTCCGCCTCCATCCGCGTAAATCCGCGTCTCAGCCCGACGAGCGCCGCCAGCGCCATATCCGCCGTAACGTTGGCCGTCGTGCGAAACGCGTTCGGAATCGGATCGACGGCCAGCAGCATCCCGATTGATTCCGCGGGAAGACCGGCGGCCATCATCACCGGCAGCACGACGTAGACCGATCCGCTGGGCACGCCGCCCACCGTAAAACTGGCGAGCACGGCGACGAGCACCGTCTGCACCAGCCGCGGCGCGTCGAGCGGCACGCCGTACAGCCGGGCGACGAAGCAGACAACGGTCAGGAACCAGATCGGCGACGCGTACTTGAACATCGCGACGGCCAGCGGCAGCACGACCCCGCTCACCGCGGACGGCACCCGAAGCACGGTTCCCGCGCCCTCGAGCAGGGCCGGCAGCGAGGCGAGCGAGGAATGCGTGCTGAACGCCATCACCTGCGCGGGCGCGGCCGCTCGCGCGAAGTCGCGCGCCCTGCAACATCCTGCAAGACCCACGAGCGGATACAGCGCACTCGTAAATACGATCTGCGCGACGGAGGCCGCGACGACATAGAAAAGGATCGCGCTCACGATCGAGACGCCGAGCTGCAGCATCATGCCCAGCGCCAGCGCGAACACTCCGATCGGCGCAGCGGCGACGACCCACGACAGGACGATCGTCATCGTGTCGTCGACGGCAGCGAAGAAGCGGACGATGGGCTCCCGCCGGTCGACGGCGAGGCGTCCGAGCGCGAGGCTGAAGACGATCGTGAAGACGAGCAGCGGCAGCATCGCGCCATCGGCTGCGGCTTTCAGCGCGTTGGTCGGAATCAGGCTCGTAATCCAGCTCTCGAACGACGGGTTAGCCGTCGCCGGTGTCGCCGTGCCTGCGGACCTGGCCCGAAGCGTTTCGGTGACCGCTGGATCGACCGGCATGCGAGCGAACACGGAAGGCATCACGGCCCCGCTTATTGCGCCCGGGATGAGAAGGAGGGCGATCATCAGCGCGGCCGCGCGGACTCCTGCGCGCCGCACGAGGTCCGTGTTCCCCCCGCTCGCGAGCACGATGATCACTTTCGAGACGACGAGCGGGACGATCGTCATCAGGATGGCGTTGATCCACAAGGTGCCGGTGATCCCGACGATCGATTCGACGAACGTGCGTGGCGGGTTCGGCAGGGTCGTCATGCCGGCGCCGACGATGACCCCAGCGACGAGCGCAGCGAGCGCCTGCGTTCCGACACTGCGCGTGCTCCGCATCGCGCGCGAGTGTATCAGGACCCCAGCAGGCCGCTGAAAAGAGCGCGGCCAGCATTCGATTCGTTTCATGCGGCGGGCAAGAGCGTCGCGAACGACTCGGTCCGTCCACGCCGTCGAGTTGACAAACTGCAGAGCTAAAAGGATGATGGCGCCTTCGTTATTAAGGAGGTGCGTGTATGAAGGGCCGCTCCGGAGGACTCCGTGTCGTCGCATTCACATTCGTTGCTGTCGTCCTCGCTATCGGCGTTCGGGCGCAGGCACCGAAGGGGCTGTTGGGTACCTGGAAGCTCAATTCCGCCAAATCGAAGTTCAGTCCCGGACCGTCGCCGAAAAGCATGACGGTCACCTACAGCGCGGCGGGCGACGGGGTGAAAATCGTGGTTGACATGGTGCCCGCTGAAGGTGCGGCTGAACACTGGGAAATGACGGCGTCGTACGACGGAAAGGACCATCCCGTGACCGGCAACCCCGCCGCCGACACTATCTCGATGAAGCAGATCAGCGATACGAAAGGGGAAAGCACGTTCAAGAAGGGTGGAAAGGTGATGGCGGTCAACACGCGTACCCTGTCAGCCGATGGCAAGACGCTGACAATCGAGTCGAAGGGAACGACGGTCGACGGCAAGCCGCGTCACGATACGGCCCTCTACGAGAAGTAGCGAAAGCCTCGCCCTATCACCGACCATCGTCAGCGGGACTCATCGCGGACAGCGACTCCCGCTGACGCCCTTCAGCGTCGAAGTTCTCCGGCGCGAGCCATCGCTCGAAGGCTGTCCTTCGTGACGGCCACTCCGTGTCCAGCATCGAGTACCACGCCGTGTCGCGGCTTCTTCCCTTCACGATCATGTGCTGACGGAAGATGCCTTCGAACGTGAAGCCGAGACGGAGCGCCGCCGATCGCGACGGCGCGTTCAGCGCGTTGCACTTCCACTCGTACCGCCGGTAGCCGAGGTCTTCGAATGCGTGTCGCGCCATGAGAAACATCGCTTCCGTCGCGCCGGTCGTCGCAAGCAGCGGCGGCGTGTAGAGGATGTTCCCGACTTCGATCACCCGATCGGCCGGCTTGATGCGCATGTACGATGCATATCCGAGCGCCGCATCGTCGCGCGTCCGCACGATCGCGAAGAAGACGGCGTCCGCAGACGATGCCTTGCGCCGGAGCTCGGCGTCGAACGCCGCGCGCTCGGCGTACGGCCCATCCGAGAGGTAGCGCCACAAGCGCTCGCGTTCGGGTCCCCGTGACTCTTCGAAGAGACGCGCGCCGTGCAGCGCCGGCTCGAGCGGGACGAGAACGACATGCCGCCCTGGGAGCGTGACTCGCTCGGGCCGGCGCGCCGGGTTCGCGTCCACCACTGGACCAACGGCGCCGGCACTGGCCATAACGGTGGATTCCGAAGTCATTCGCTCCCCCTCGAACGGAGGATCGTACACGACGTCGGGACTTGCGAATCGATCCGATCCCGATTGGGCTGGAGTAAGCACCACCGGACCAGCGTGCTCCGGTTTCCACCTGAAGTATTCGAATTGGATCCGTCTCTCTGCGTCGGTCGAACGTCCAATTACACGCGGGGGCTTCGCCCGGCCGGACGCCCCATCGCCGTCGTCTGCACTCGGATGTGAAAGGGGATTCGTATGAGACCGCGCGCCCTTGCCACGCTGGCCGTCCTCTGCATCTCCTGGACAGCCGCAACCGTGATCCTCGGTGGAAGCGTTCCGGTTGGCGTGTATGCGATCGTCGAGAAAGTGGTGCTCGAGCCGAACGACGCGCACCCACAGCGGATCCAGATCTGGGGAGCGTTCTCGCTGGCGGAACGGACGCGCTCTGCTCGCTTCGGACCAGCTCAGCGCGGCTACCTTTATTACAACTGTCCTGAGGGACAAGAGACGATCTGCAGGAACGAGTGGTCCGACATCAAATCTGCAGCCGGTACCGGCCAGTTGCTCGCGTTCGGCGATCGGAATCGGCCGACCGACCGCGTGCGCGCAGCGGACGAGAAACCGACATCGCCTTCGGCGTATCCAATCCAGATGGGCGTCTTCAAGATGGGCTCAGGAGACGGCCCGGATCAGATCAAAGCGCGGTTGGCGGCAGTGTTGAGCCCCCGTTAACGATCGCGTTTTCCATCCGTCTTCCCCTAAAGAGGACGGTCTGCCATGACGTCTGCGCTCGTCCCGCGATCGAAGAGCTCCCTACGGCACTCGGAATGGGACGCCGTGCTCGTGGCGCTGTCGCTCGCCCATGCGATCGTGCTGATCAGTGTTCCGTCGGCTGTCGTAATCGCCCTCGGCCTGTGGTGGAACTCCAACACAATTGCGCACAACTTCATCCACACTCCGTTCTTTCGCTCGCGTCTGTTGAACCGCGCATATTCGGTGTATCTGAGCGTGCTGCTCGGCATTCCGCAGACGCTGTGGCGCGAACGACACCTGCAGCATCACAGCGGAAGTCATCATCGCTTGCGATGGACCCGCGCCGGCGCAATTGAAGTCATTGTCGTGGCAACAGTGTGGATGATTCTCGCCGTGTCCGCTCCGCGGTTCTTCCTGACCGTGTACGTGCCCGGGTACATTACGGGTCTGACCCTCTGTTTCCTGCAAGGTCACTTCGAGCACGTCCGTGGAACGATCAGCCACTACGGATGGCTCTACAACCTCCTCTTCTTCAACGATGGCTACCACGTCGAGCACCACTTGCGTCCCGGTGAACACTGGACGCGGCTGCCCATGCGCAGACAGCCCGGCGCGCTGCAAAGCAAATGGCCGCCGGTACTCCGATGGATCGACGCGAGTGGGCCGATCATGCGGCTCGCTGCCAGCATCCTGATCTCGATGCCGCATAACGGCCGGAGCGGAGCGGGGCAAAGGGGACCCCACGAGCGACGGCGAGCCGGGGTCCCCACCGCACGTATTTCGTGCGGTGGGGTGGGATGGGGGGTCCGGCGGGGCGAAGCCCCCCGGTCTGGTTTGGACTCGCTGGAACGCCTCGTGTTGCGATCGAGATGGCTGCAGCGCTTCGTTCTGACCGCGCATGAACGCGCGTTTCGCGTGTTGCTGGCGAAGATCCCGCCCGCACGGCGGATCACGATTGTCGGCGGGGGCCTGTTCCCCAGGACGGCGCTGATCCTTCGAAGGCTCCAGCCCTCGGCCGAGTTGACCATTGTCGACGCCAATGCCGCGAACCTCGAACGCGCACGAGACTTCCTCGACGACACCGTTGCATTTCAGCATCGCTTGTACGACCCAGGCACCCCGGACGAAGCAGACCTCGTCGTCATTCCGCTGGCCTTCATCGGCAACCGGCGCCTCGTCTATCGCAGGCCACTCGCACCTGCCGTGCTGGTGCATGACTGGCTGTGGAGGACGCACGGCGACGGAACTCGTATCTCGTGGATGCTGCTCAAACGGCTGAATCTCGTCACCCGAGATCGGATCGCTGGATCGGCAGGCGCGACGTCTCGGTGCTGAGAGCGGTCTCGCTGTTCGCCGTGCTGCTCGTCGCCAAGACGATCATCCTCCTGGCGTGCGGGGCATCGGTTTCGTGGTGGGCACCTGTCGCGTACTTCTGGCAGGACGTCTTCACAGCCCTGATGTTTCTGTTCTTCGACAGGGTCGTGAGATGGCCCGCGCTCGCCTGGGCCGTCTATGCGGTAATGGTCGCGTACGTGGCTGTCAACGTCCCCGTGGCCCTGGTTCTGTCGACCCCGCTCACGCGGACGATCATCCGAGCGGCGGGCGGTCCGCTCGCCGACTCGATCGCGCATTACCTTACGGTAACCAATCTGGCCGCTGTCTCCATGGTCGTCGTGACCGGGTTGGGGCTTCCGCTCTTGCTCCGGCGGCGATTCGGCGCGATGACGCGGACCGATCGTGTCAGCCTGCCGATTGGAGCTGCGATTCTGATCGCTGCGATCGGGCCCTATGCGGCGTCACGAGTGGACACACGCGGCCTGCATAGAAACGCGCTCAGCGCGCTGCTCCCGGCCGGTCTCCACACCGGCGCTTCACCAACCCGCGCCAGCCGGTCCGATCTCCACGGAATGGACGTGTCCGGCGCAGACGAGTGGCGGAGGAGCCCGTTCGGAGGTCACGCTGGTGAGGACCTCTCGCGTTTTCGCGGCATCGCGAAAGGACGAAACGTGCTGCTCGTCGTGCTCGAATCGACCGCGGCGCGATACCTCGGCCTCTACGGAGCCCCACGCGATCCGATGCCGGGATTGAGTGCGCTCGCGGCGCAGTCGATAGTGGTCGATCACGCATACGCAGCGTACCCGGAGAGCGTCAAAGGGTTGTTTGCGGTGCTGTGCTCGCGATTCCCGGCGTTCGACACCTCACCTGAAATCTACGCTCGCGTTTCATGCCCGTCGCTTGGCGGGCGGCTGAAGGAAGCCGGATACCGTACGGCGCTCTTTCATTCCGGCCGATTCGCATATCTCGGTATGCGATCCGTGATTGATGGCCGCGGGTTCGACACCCTCGAGGATGCCGGCGCGATCGGTGGACGGGTGGAATCGAGCTTCGGTGTCGATGAACGCTCGACCGTCAAACGTTTGCTCGGATGGATCGACACCCTGGAACGTCGCGATCGTTTCTTCATCACGTATCTGCCGATCGCCGGACACCATCCCTACGTGACAACCGTTCGCGGGCCCTTCGCAGATTCTGACGAGTTCCATCCCAGCGCGCAGAACACGCGCGTCAGGGATCCCGATTTCACGCAATACCTCAACGCCCTGCACGAAAGCGACCAGGCGCTCAGCGAGCTGCTTCAGGGCCTTGCCGCACGTCACCTCGACGATCGCACGCTCATCGTCGTCATGGGCGACCACGGGGAGGCATTCGGTCAACATTCCGGGAACTTTGCGCATACGCTGTTCATCTACGACGAAAACGTGCGTGTTCCGTACCTCATCGTCGCATCCGGAATCTTCGACAGTTCGATTCGAACAAGCGCCGTCGTCAGCATCATTGACACGGCGCCCACGATCCTCGATCTTCTCGGGCTGCCGGTGCCCCACGTGTATCAGGGAGTTTCACTGCTCGACGCCACGCCCCGGATGGCCCTCTTCTATACCGACTACTCAATCGGCTGGCTCGGGTTAGTAGATGGATGCTGGAAATTCCTCTACGAGGTCGACGCGAAGCGTACGCGACTGTTCGACGTCTGTCGTGACCCGGATGAAACAATCGATCGCTCTGCTGATTTCGTCGAACGCGTGAACGAGTACCGCGATCGGGTGGAGGACTGGGCCGCCGCTCAAAAAGAAGCCATCCTGGCGGGCCGCTGACCGCCGACAAGCACGCCGAAAGAGGAGACGCGAGAAGGGAGAACGCGATTTGGACACAGCCACTTGTCCCAATCCGACGACGTTTCCGTCCGGACCGTGTCGGGATCGGCGATCGTAATGCTCGCCGCCGCGCCACTCGTCCTCTCGACGAGCTTGAGCCCGTCGCGAGGTCCAAGCACGGAGACCGACGTCGCGAGCGCATCGGACAAGGTACCGGTCGGCGCAACAACGGTCACGCTGCTGCGGCGCGTCAATGGCGCTCCCGTTCGCGGATCGATGATGTGAGAATATCGGACGCCTCCGATTTCCACCCATTGCTCGGTGTCACCGGAAGTCGACACCGCCGCGTCTCGGAGGAGAATCGAACGCGGCGCGACATCACCCCGAAGGTCGGCGACTGCTACAGTCCAGCCGTCAAGGCCTGGCGGCGCATCCATCGCAACGATATCGCCGCCGATCGCAACGAGCGCGCTCGTGATGCCGTGTCGCCTCAGCACTGCGACGACTTCGTCGGCAGCGAAGCCCTTGCCTATTCCACCCAGATCGAGCTGCATTCCTGGCTCGCGCAGGGTGACCGTCCGCTCGCGTGGGTTCAGAATCAATTTGTCGCGACCGGTCAGAGCTCTCGCGGTTTGGAGTCGCGCAGGATCCGGGAACTCGCCCAGACGCCGTGCACGACGCCAGAGACGTGTTATCGGACCGACGGTGACGTCGAAGGCGCCGCTGCTTTCGGTCGAAACACTCTGGGACGCAGTTAGCACGCGAAACAAGTCCTCGCTGACGCGTACCGGACCCGTTCCAGCGCGCCGGCCGAGTGCTGCGACTTCACTGTCCTCACGATAATCGCTCATGACGGCGTCGAGCGCCTCGATCCGGGCGAAGCCGGCGGAAGCGCTCTGGCGTGCCGCCTCTTCACTCGACGCGAACACCACGATTCGCGCGCCCGTCCCCATTTGAGGTAACGAGAATTCGTACCGCGCGAGGCGCGGAGCAGCGGCGCCGCTGCACCAGAACAGGAGCGCGCCGAGAAGCGCTCTCGTCATGTCAGCAGGGACACTGCGCATCAGGTCAATTTCGTCCGCCCCGGCATCGCGACAGGCGGGACCTCCATCGGCCCGAACGCCAGCGTCGGTGGCATCAGGCTCTCGGTCGAGTTGAGCGCTTGATCCCATGAGACGGCCTGGCCGGTGTACGCTGCCAGACGCCCCATGATGCCCGTCAGCGTGCTCTCGGCGACGCCCTTCAGCTCATTCAGGGGCTTACCCGCGCGGAGGCTGGCAATGAAGTCGGTGTGTTCCTGGACGTAGGGCGCGTTGTCCTTCCCTTCGAACTTCCACGCGCGCGGACCGACGATCGTGTACTTGTCGACCTGACATCGCCCGCGCTCGCCGACGAGTGCCTCGGAGACGCTGCCCTCGCAGCCGGAGATCTGCCGACACATGCTGTGGACGTGCACGTCGTCGGGGTACTCGTAGTCGATGGAGAAATGGTCGAAGATGTGGCCCCACTCCGGCCCCGTGCGCACCTGCCGGCCGCCCATGCCGTGCGCGACGAGCGGATGCCCGCCCAACGCCCAGTTGACGACATCGAGATTGTGGACGTGCTGTTCGACGATGTGATCGCCCGACAACCATGTGAAATACAGCCAGTTGCGCAGCTGCCATTCGACGTCGGTCCATTGCGGCTCGCGATCCTTCTTCCACAGGAACCCCTGATTCCACGCGCACCGCCCCGCCACCATCTTTCCGATCGCGCCGTCCTGGATCCGACCCAGGGTTTCGAGATAACCGGTTTGATGCCGGCGCTGCGTCCCCGCAGCGATACCGAGGCCCTTCGACTTCGCCGTTTCGTGAACCTCGAGGCATTTCCGGATGCCTGGGCCATCGACCGCGACGGGCTTCTCGGTGAAGACGTTCTTGCTGGCAGCCACAGCGGCTTCGAGATGAACCGGACGGAATCCCGGCGGTGTCGCCAGGATGACGTAATTCGCGTCGGTCGCGAGCACGTCCTTGTATGCGTCGAATCCGGTGAAGCGGCGATCGCCGAGATCGATCTTGTCCGCGTGCTCCTTACTCAGTTGCGCGATTGAAGCGTCGAGCCGATCTGGAAACACATCGGCCATCGCGACGAGCTTGACGCCCTGCGCCCCTTTGAACGCGTCCATCACCGCTCCAGTGCCGCGGCCGCCGCATCCTATCAGCCCAATCCTGATCGCGTCAGTCCCGGCGGCAGATGCGCCCGGCACGTGCGGCGCGAGCGAGATGCCCAGCGTCGCAGCCGATGTCGTCCTGATGAACTCACGCCGCGACGGAACCCCTGTCTGGCCGTTCGTATTCGCGCTCATAGGACCCTCCCACACCCGCTAATCAGGGCTGTCTCGCGTTATCTGCGACCGCAACCCCTTCAGGTTCTCCTGTTCATCAACTGCGCGGACCACACGGATGCCGACGAACGTCGCGTCGGTGTGCCACCAGATGCTCTGCGGACTCTGCGGGTCACGTCTGCTCCAGTCGGGCGTCGAGCCGCGTCGCGCCGCGCTCCGCAGCCGTCGCGCGTCATCGTCCCACGAGCCGCCGCGTGCCACGTGCGGGTACCGCTTGTTGTCTGGAAGCAACACCGGTCCGATCATGCGCGGCTGCACGCGTTGATAGTACTCGCGATCGTATTGATCGAGGCACCACTCGGCGACGTTCCCGTTCACGTCGTGCAAGCCCCAGGGATTGGGTTTCTTCTGGCCGACGGGATGCGGACGTTCCGCTGAATTCTCGGCGCTCCACCCGTACTCTCCGAGCTCGCGTGGATCGTCCCCGAAGGAATATGCCGTCCTCGCGCCGGCGCGAGCAGCGTACTCCCACTCGGCTTCCGTGGCCAGCCGATAGAGCTTGCCGGTCTTCGCTGACAGCCAGCGGCAATATTCCATCGCCGCATGCCACGTCATATCGATTGCCGGCTGACGGCCTTTGCCGTACCCGAACGATTCGTCGCCGTACGGTGGTGTCGGCCTCGTGACTGCATCGACCCCGGGCGGTATCGTCGCCTGCGAACGCGTGGACGAGGGGGACTCAGTATCGGAACCAAACGCAAAGAGATCGTATTCGTCCCAGGTCACCTCGGTCTTGCCAATCCAGAAAGGCCGGATTTCGACCTCGTGCTGCGGCCCCTCGTCTTCGGCCCGTCCCTTCTCTGCCGCCGGACTGCCCATGGTGAAGATGCCGCCGGGAATCCCGACCATGTCGAAACGCACGCTCGTGCCCGCGATGGTCTCCGCGTACGCCGCAGGTTTTTCGACGGCTACGCCAGCCTGCTGGCGAGCCGACTCGCCTGGTATCGTCGCGCTCAGCGCGGCGATCGCTGCAATGGCAAACCAGATCCTCACGTCACGCATCTTAGGCCTTTGGCTTTTGGCTTGGGGCTTTTGGGCTTCGTGCTTTTAGGCCTTTGGCGGGCGCAGAGCCACGAGCCTCGAGCCATGAGCCTACTGTTTTCGATGCACCCACACGCTATCGAAGAGCGGCGCCGGCGCGCCTCGCACGTCGGCAATGACGGCATGACGCGATTGGACAATGGGAATCCCGAGCGCCGCGGTGATCTCACGCAGCGCGGGGCGTGCCTCGTTGTGAACGAGCGCGCCGTCCGGTGCGAGCATGCCGGCGATGTTGCTCATCGCAAGCATCAGCTCCGCATCATCGAAATACGGAAGGATGTTTGTCGCGATGATCAAGTCGAATGGCTGTCCGTCGAGACGTTCGGTGACGATGTCGACCGGCTCGGCGGTCAGGACGTGCGCGGCGGCTGACCCGACTCGCACCGTCTTCTCCAGGTGGCCCGCCGTCGACGCCGTGCGCCGGCGCTCCGACGCTTCGTCCCCAATCGATCTCCCGAGCCGTTCAAAGTAGTCGCGATATTCCTGCCGCAGCTTTACCGTCTCGCTCTCCGCAATCCCGCTGACCAGCGTCAACACCGGCGGCGTGCGGTGTGAGTCGCGCAGGTGCTCGACCACACGCGGATTGATGTCGGCGCCGACAACCGCGAGATCGTCGGCGCGAGCGAGACCGAGGGACAGGAGCGCGTCGATTACCGCCCACGGCTGGTAGCTCTCCGGCGGACCATCTTCCAGGAGTCCCGTCCTTGGAGCGAGGTCGAGCCCTGGCCCCACGACCAGCACGCGACGGATGCGGCGATCCGGCCTCAGAGACTGGAGCACGCCCAGGCCGAGATACACGACGTATCCCGACTCGACAGCCGTGTCGGTGCTGAGGCCGCGCGTGCGATACAGCTCCGCGATCGCGTCAGCTACCTGCGCGGAGCGTTGTGCGACGAACTCCTTTTCATAGACGAACCGCATCGCCCGCACGTATTCGCGAAGGAGCCCCGCATTCCGTTCACGACGATCGGGATACGTCGCGTTCACGAGGCTGCGGAAGTAGGCGAGCCGCGGATCGGACGCCGGCGAATCGATCGCGCGCAGGAGCGCAGCCGCGCGCGAGCGAACCGGCGCGGGGATCCGGGAGAGCTCGGGCCGGGACGTCCGCAGGAACTCCGCACGTTCGTGCACGTCGAGGCCGTCGACGAGTGCCTTCGCGCTGAGTGCCGGCTCGATAGGGGGAAGAGACGTGAACCGGGTCGACTGGAGCACATAGAAGACGAGGTGATCGAGATCACCTTCGCGAACCCGTCGCAGATTCGACTGGCGCACCCGCTCGACGTACGACAGGAACTCGTCCGCCGTGATGCCGCGAGCGCTGAGCGGCACGTGGAAAGGGGCGACGTCGGTCCAACTGATTCGCTTGACCGATAGGCGGTCTTGATCGGCGGTAGCGGTTGCCGTGCTGGTGATGACCACCCATACCAATCCACAGACCGCTGCAGTCGAGAGAACGGGCGCGCAGCACCGCATTCAGCGCTGTGGATTCGGGGCGATTCCCTTGGCCGCCCCGAACCCTGAACCCTGAACCTTGAACCTTAGAAGAGCAGCTTGAGCCCCAGCTGCCCGTACCGGGGGAAGTTCGACTGTCGCACCGACGTACGATCGATTGCACCGAACAGCGCATTGTTCGGGTTGTTCTCGTACTGCCGCTCGTCGTACACCACCTGATTGAACAGGTTGAACACCTCGAAGCGCAGCTGCAGCCGCACGCTGTCCGTCAGGCGCGTCGTCTTTGCGAAATTGACATCGAACTGATAGAACGGCGGACGCCGAATCTGATCGTCACGGAACTCGGTGCCGGCGCCTGTGTAGTTCGTGTTCGGCCTGATGATGAAGTTCGGCTCGGTGCAGCCCGCCGCGACCGAGAAGCTCTGCAAAGTGATTACGCCGGCGTTGTTCATCTGAGCCACGCACGGCTGAACGCCACGGATAAGGTTCGGGTCGTCGAAGTTTATGTCTCGAATCGTCGCGTCTTTGACGTACCAGACGTTCTGCGGCAGGCCCCAGGGCCGACCACTGTTGAACAGCCACATGCCGGCGACTTCCCAGCCGCCGGCGATCGCTTCCAGCACTGGGTTCGCGTTGTTCATGAACTTGCGCTCGCGACCGAACGGCAGATGATACACACCGGAGATCGTGACCCGATGCCGTCGATCGCTCTCGTAGGGCGAGCGCTGGACCACACGGTCCACTTCCGTGATCGTCGGATTGGTGGTGGCGGTGCCCCCGATCTGATTACCGCCGCCGTTTTGCTCGATCATCTTCGACCACGTGTACGTGCCCGCGAGCGAGATGCCGTTCGATACGCGCTTGTTCACGAGCAGCTGCGCCGAGTTGTACCAGATCCGCCCGTCGTTGCGGTCTAACATCGTGATTTGCGTGAACTGCGGGAACGGGCGACTCAGCTCGTACCGCGACAACGTCGGACTAGTGAACCGCGACGTCCCTTCGAATCCAGGCACCTGATAGAACGGATTCGGTAGCAGTTCGTCACAGTACGCCGGGCTTCCACCTATGGATGGATCGCACCGGTTGCGGAGCTCGAGCGGCGGCGTGTTGAAGCCGCCCCACCGGTTCTGCTCCTCCCTCGTTCGGCTGCCGACATACGTGAGCTCGACGGTCGTGCGCCAGGGCAAGGTCCGCTGAACGCCCAGCGAGAACTGGTGGACGTAGGGGGTCACGAAGTCGGGATTCGAAAAGCTCAGGTCTCGCCCGAGAAACGTCTGGAGCCCGAGCGATGATCCAGGTGGCTGCAGAATCCCTTGCGAGAAGGGATTCGAGAACGGATAGGTCGACGTCCGGTCACCATCGAGCGACGTGATGAGCGGGGTCGTCAGGAGGAACCCTTCGGACGCGGAGATCCCAACGACATTAAGGAAGTACAACCCGTAGCCGCCACGCAGCGCGGTCTCCGGGTTGAACGCGTACGCGAAGCCGAGGCGCGGCTGGATGTTGTTCCAATCCCACTTGTACGGATACTTCGGGTTTCCGTCGACATTCACGAACTGAGGTCCGCCGCGCACTTGCAGGCCGCCAAGCAAGCGCGAGGATACCGGGTTGACGGTTTGGGCATCGAACGCATAGTTCAGTCGGTCGTCTTTTTCGAACACCGGAGTATTTATGTCCCACCGCAGGCCGAGGTTCACCGTCAGTCGATCGCTGAGTCGCCAGTCGTCCTGGACCCAGGGTGCGTAGTAGTTCCAGAGCAACGTCGGATAGAAGTTGTTGTCGATGGCGCCACTGGCCGGCGCGCCGAGCAGGAATGACGCAATCGAGTTGCCGCTCAGCGCATCACCCGAATTGAACGCGCGCTGTGTGAAGCGACGGTCGAACGAAATCACGAGCAGGTTGTTGTTGATCTCGCGCGTGTACCAGGTCAACCGCATATCGAGGCCGCCTCGCACGTTATGGCTGCTCTTGGTCCAGGAAAAATTCGGCTGCAGGCTGAAGCCCGTCGTGGTTTCGCTGCTCCGGCTGTTACGTCCGAGCTGGACGTAGTCGGTCAGGTTAATCCGGGGGAACACTTGGTTCGGCAACTGATTGACGAGCGATGGTGGGAAGCCTAGCTCCGTGGGATCGAACCCGAGGCCTGGATCGGATCGGGCGAGCTCGAGGTACTGGTTGAGGCCCGCACGCACATTGAAAACGAGCGACGAACTCATCGTCCGCACCCAGTCAAAGACGCCTGTATGGTTCTTCCGCTCGAGCGGCAGCTGGCCGTCCTGCGCAGGACCGCTAGTGATGCCGTTCGTGTATCGCGTCTCTGTCCGCTTGTTGTAGGCGTAGCGGACGAACATCTTGGTTTTGTCGCTCAGGTTCTGATCGACCTTGGTGGCGTAGTTGTAGAAGTCGTCGAACGCGAGGTTCGGCGCAAACGTGTAGTTGTTTCGCCACGGGTCCCCCGAGGTCGGCGTCGTGTTCGGGCGGAGAAAGTACTGAAGGAACCTTCGTGCCATTGGGTCAATGCGATCCTGCGGAATGCTGTTGTTGGGAAATGGCGTGCGGACCCACTGGTTGCCCTCGAGACGTCCGGTGTTCGGATCGTAAATCGTGATCTGACGTCCTTGCGAGTCGCGCAGGTTGCTGAAATCGCCGCGGAGCTGCGCCTCATCCGGCACCGTATACACCGCCGAATTTGGCGTGGCCTCATTGTAGCCCTCGAAATTGAACATGAAGAACGTCTTATTTCGGCCATCGTATAGCCCTGGAATTCGCACGGGACCGTCGATCTGGAACCCGTACTGATCCAGTTCGTGATTCGGCTTCTCGATGTTTTTCAGCTTGTATTGGTACTCGAGGGAGTCGAACGCCTTCCGCCGCGCGAATTCGTACACACTCCCGTGCCAGTTGTTGGTGCCGGACTTGAGCGACACATTGATCACCCCGCCAGCTGTTCGCCCATACTGCGCGTCGTAACTGTTGGTAACGATCTTGAACTCCTGCACCGCATCGACCGGCGGGACATACGCAATGTTGTTGCCACCCTGGATGGAGTTGTTCGGCGCTCCGTCGAGCAGGAACTCGTTGTTACGGTTCTGGCCCCCATTGATCGACCAGTCCGCAATCGCGCCGTTGTCGAACGGTCGCTGGTAGATGGCGGGCCCGTTGTACGTAATACCCGGAGCGAGATACGACAACATGAACGGGTTGCGAGCGTTGAGCGGAAGCTCCGTCACACGCAGGTTGTCGATCACCATCCCGCGGTCGGCCTTGGATGTCTCGAGCAGCGGCGACTCCGCGGATACGTTCACCGTCTCGGCGACTGCTCCCACCTGCAGCGTGATGTTCAATGCGAGCGTCTGACCAACTTCGAGCTCGACGCGCTCCTGTGTATGTTTTCGGAAACCTTCGAGCTCTGCGGCGAGTGAATAAACGCCGGGCCGTAGAAAAGGCAACGAGTACGAACCTTCGGCGTTCGTGACAGCCGTAGCTACCTCGTTGGTCTTCGTGTTCGTGATTGTCACCGTCACGCCTGGCACCGCGAGGCCGGCGGGATCCGTGACTCGCCCTGTAATGGTGGCGCGGAACTCTTGCGCGGTTGCGCTGCTAATCGTGAGCAGCAGCAGAATGGCAGCTGAGACGCAGTGGCGCGGCTGGATCTTCATCGTCAGCCCTCCTCCGAGCTGGACTCCAGTGATCCCACGTAAACGCTTTACAAGCGGGCTAGGTTATACCTTCACGCAGACCGTGACAAGCCTCAAACAGATGACGGATCAGCAGATGCCGGCGCCCAGTATCTCTCTCAAAGACACCGCCGTGAACCTTGAACCCTGAACCGTGAACAGCGTGTTCAGCGCCCAAAGCCTAAAGCCATATACCCAAAGCCTTGCTCTCTGTCGATTAGGATATTACCCGCGACCGCGCCGCAGTCTCGAGATGAGATCGATGAGGTCTTGTGGAAGCGGCGCTTCGAACCGCAGCTCGCGGCCATCTTCGGGATGTCGAAACGCCAGCCGATGCGCGTGAAGCGCTTGACGACCAAACTGGATCGGCCGCAGCCGATCGGGGCCGAAGACATACCGCCGCTCGCCGACCAGCGTGTGCCCACGCAGCCGCGCCTGGATGCGAATCTGGTTGCGCTTCCCGGTGTGCAGCCTGATCTCGACGAGCGACGCCTGGGGGAACGTTTCGAGCACACGGTAGAGACTGACGGCCTCCTTCGCGCGCGGATCGTGCGCGTGCGCTCTCTTCTGGATGCAGGCTCCCTGGTCCCATACCAGATGATCGCGCCACGTGCCTTCCGCGGGGCTCGGCTGCCCGTAGACGACCGCGAGATAGACGCGCTCCGGCTCGCGCCGAAGGAACTGCGTTTTGAGCGCCGACTGCGTTCGCGCGTTCTTCGCGAAGATGACCAGTCCCGACGTATCGCGATCGATTCGGTGCACGACGAACGGACGACGTTTACCGCGCGAGCGAAGACGATCGCGCATACGGTCGTAGACCGACGGCGCCGCGTTCCGCTCCTCGAGCGGAACCGCGAGCAGACCGGCCGGCTTGTTCACGACGAGCAGCGCATCGTCTTCGTAGACGATCGTGAGGTCGCCATCTTTGACCGGCTCGAAACGTGGCCTCGCCGTGCCCGGCCGGTCGAGCCACAATCGGACCACGTCACCGCTCGTCAGGCGTCGTGCGCCGTCGTGGACGGTGGCTTCCGTGCCGTTGATCAGCACCTTCCCTCGCCGGAGCGCTGCGGTGGCCCGTCCTCGCGATCCGAGCCGTTCCGCGTCGGCCAGAAACTTGTCGAGCCGAAAACCGACAGCATCCGGTCCAACGACCCATTGTGCGTTCACTGAAGATCGACTCCCCGATTAGCATGCTGGTGTGGACCCGGATCCGCAAATCGGCTCTCGGCTCAGGGCTTTGGGCTCTGGGCGCTCTTGCGGAGAGTCATCGCTGAACGGCACGCAGTTCCGTTCAGTGCGTCTGAAGTGTCATTGCATACATTCGCGCGTCAACTTTCTCGACACACCCAAAGTCCAAAGCCATGAGCCCAGAGCCTGAATTCTCACCCCGTTTCGCTCTGGACACCGCGCGCCTCGTGGAGGCGCAGCAGTTGATCGCGAAACATTTTCCGGAAACGAGGCTCGTTCCTTCCCGGGCGCTCGCCCGGGGTCGGACGGCCGTTTATCTAAAGCTGGAATGTGAGCTGCCGACGGGCTCGTTCAAGGTTCGCGGCGCCCTGTACGCACTGTCGGTGAACCGCGAGCGTCGCGGGATCGAGGAAGTCGTCGCCGCGAGCACAGGCAATCACGGCGCAGCGGTGGCGTATGCCGCGCGATTGGCAGGGTTGCGGGCGACGATCTTCCTGCCCGACAGACCCAATCCTGTGAAGGCCGCGCGCATTGCCGATCTGGGCGCACGGATCGTCGAAGCAGGAGCGGATCTGACGCATGCGATCGATGCGGCGGCGGACTACGCGTCGACGACAGCCGCCTTCTTTCTGCACGACGCGGCTGATCCGGACATTCCTTACGGCACTGCCACGATTGCTCTCGAGATTCTGAAGCAGCTTCCGTCGGCCGATGCCCTGTATGTCCCCGTTGGAGACACGGCGCTGATTCGCGGCGTCGCGTATGCCGCAAAGCAGGCACGCCCGGGGATCACGATCGTTGGGGTTCAGTCGATATCAGCGCCGGCGTACGTCAGATCCTGGCAAGCGGGGACGGTCGTAGAAACGGCGACAGCGGACACCATCGCGGACGGACTCGCCGTCAGGCGGCCGCTGGCCGACAACGTCTCGGCGATACGGACGCTCGTCGACGACATGCGGCTCGTTGCGGACTCCGAGCTGTTGTCTGTGGTGCGTCTGCTGCGAACCGAAGAGGATCTGGTCGTCGAACCATCAGGTGCGGCGCCGGCCGCGGCGCTCTGTCAGGAATCGGATCACAATCGCGCACGCGTGGTCGTCTTGATCGTGACCGGTTCAAATGTCTCTCCGGACGTCCTCGAGCGAGCCAACGTTGTAGGACGGGGCTTTTAAGCCCCGCCGCACGGTGCGGCGCGGTCTGAAGACCGCGCCCTACACGTTCGAACCCGACGCCAGCGCCATTCTCCCGGCCGCGACCTCTGCCGCGTCCGTCAGGATTCGCTGCCCCCATCGATGTGCATCGAACTCCGCGACGTGCGTCCGCATCCGTCGCATGCGGTGACACTGTTCCTGAGGACTCATCGTGAGCGCGCGGCGAAGGGTCTGTGCCGTCTGGTCGACGTCGTACGGATTGACAAGGAGCGCGTCGGTGAGCTCGCGCGCCGCGCCAGCGAACGTGCTCAGCACGAGCACGCCTCGCTCGTCGTCTCGCGCACTGACGAACTCCTTGCTCACCAGGTTCATGCCATCGTGGAGGCTGCCGACGTGGCACAGGTCCGCGGCGCGCAGCAAGCGATGGACCTCGCAGGGGTCGTGGTGATCCTCGAGCAGCAGAATCGGACGGTAGTTGCCCGTCCCGAACCGTAGGTTGATCCGGTCGGCGGTTTCGCTGACGCGTGCGCGAACCTCGCGGTACGACGGCACCCGCTGGCGGCTTGGTTCCGCGACCTGCACGAACACGAATGATTCACGGAACTCCGGATAGCAGTCGAGCAGCCTCTCGACCGCAAGGAACTTCTCCTCGATGCCTTTGGTGTAATCCAATCGATCGACGCCGACGCCGAGGCGGACACCGAGCGGCAGGTGGAGTTCCCGTCTCACCTCCCGGCGGCAGATCTCGACTCGAGGCGATCGAGACGACCACCGGCCGGGCCATTCAACCGAAGCTGGATAGACCCGCACCATCACCCGATGCCCGCCATACGTGACAACGCTTTGATCGCGGTCGACGTGCGCCTCGAGCGTACGCTCGACCGCTTCGATGAAATTCCTGCAGTCCAGCGTCGTCTGGAATCCCACGATGTCGCTGCCGAGCAGACCTTCGAGCAGCTGCTGACGCCACGGGCAGATCTCGAACGCCTGCCAGTGCGGCCACGGAATGTGCCAGAAGCTCACGATCGTGCTGAGCGGGACGCGTTCGCGAATCATCCGCGGCGCGAGGGCAAAGTGGTAATCCTGAACGAGCACGAGCGGCGTCTCGTCGCGCGCCTCCTCCTTGACCGCGTCCGCGAAGCGGCCGTTGACGGTCCAGTACGTGTTCAGATCGTCCGACCTGAAGATCGGGCGCACGTGCGCGCGATGACAGAGGGGCCACAGCCCTTCGTTCGCGAACCCGTCGTAGTACTCGTGCTGCTCGTCCTCATCCAGCCAGACTCGACGCAGGCGGTACGCGCCGCCTTCCGCCGACACCTGGAGGCCGTCGCGATCGATCGCCGTGAGCCGATCGGCCGTGCCGCCACCGTGCGCGATCCACACGCCGGAACAGCGGCGCACGAGTGGTTCGACGGCATTCACCAGCCCCGCGCTCGAACGTTTTGCGACGATGTGGCCTGCGCGGTCATACTCGTGGCTGAGGGGCTCGCGATTCGCGACGATGATCAGCGAAGATCCCCTCCACCATTCGTCGGCCACGTCTCTCGGACATACTTCGGTTGGCGGATCCCAAATTGCCGTCCTGGTCGGCGTCGCAAGCATTCGTCGAAGCTCCTCGGTTCGAGTAGTCGTGTTACTACGGTCAGTAGACCGTACCGCGGCGGCGGAAGATATCGGGTCGACAGGGGAGCGAAAGGCGAGGTTCGCAGGTTCCACGTTCCAGGTTCCAGGTGCTGGTTCCAAGTTCACAGGCGCGAGAGGAACCACGCCTGGAACTGGGAACCCGAGAACCAGGAACCTCGCCGGGATGCGCTTAGCATCCCAGAGCTCCCAGCTGAGGTCCCCTGTTTGCCTGATGCAACCGACTCCCCTGACGAGTTACCCTTCAAATAGCTTCTAAGGGGCTTTGGGGACAACGCTGTCGATCAGCGGAGCGAACGAGCACCGCGAGTGAGCCACGCGAGCGGAGCGGGGATCGTGGGGTCCCCGCGAGCGAGCGTGTAAGGGGGTCCGGGGGACGAAGTCCCCCGGGTGAGAAATGAGATTCAAAACCTGGCCGGTAGCCGCGGTCGCGCTTGGGGGTCTGCTGCTACTCGTCGGACTCTCCGTGCTCGCCGCATCACGCAGAGCGCAGGAGATTTACACCCAGGTCGAGGAGCTCAACTCGCAATACCTCGAAGTCGAGACGAAGCTCAGTCGCCTGCGGTCGGACGTCCACGCTTCCGGCATTTTCGTTCGCGATTACCTGCTGGATGCCGCGCGGGAGCGGGCACCCGAGTACCGTCAAACGATTGCAGACTACCGGCAGTCGAACCGCGTGACGTTTATCGAGCTGCGAAAGCTTTCGCAGGGTCGCGTGGGTAGCAGCGAGCAGTTGTCGAGCCTCGAAGCAAAGCTCGATGAATACTGGCAGACCTTCGATCCGCTGTTCGACTGGACGCCGGCCGAGAAGATCAGTCAGAGTGCCAGTTTCCTGCGCCGTGAAGTCATTCCGCGCCGCGACGCCGTGATGGCGATCGCGCAGGAGATCGAGGAGCTGAACAACGCCAGCCTCACGGCTCAACGCGCTGAAGTCGCGCGGCGCCATGCCGCTTTTCGGAGCGACCTGTTCCGGCTGCTCTGGCGCAGCGTGCTGCTCGGGATCCTCGTCGCTGTCCTCGCGGTGATCCGGCTTCGCGTTCTCGAGCGGCGGTCGGACGAACAGCGATCGATCGCGCAGGTCGCCGAGCGACAGCTGCGCCAGCTTTCTCAACAGCTCGTCGCCACGCAGGAAGAAGAGCGGAAGAAGCTGTCGCGCGAGCTGCACGACCACGTCGGCCAGATGTTGACCGCCCTTCGCATGGAACTCGGACGTCTCGATCGCCTGCGATCGTCGACCGACACGCGGCTTGCCGACGCCCTCGCAGCGAGCCGCCAGCTCGTCGACGACATGGTTCGTACGGTGCGCGATCTCGCGCTCGGGCTGCGGCCCAGCATGCTCGATGACTTCGGTCTCCAGGCGGCGCTGGAATGGCACGTGCGCGACTTCAGCCGGCGCTACGGACTGCCCGCGCAGCTCGACGTGGCCGGCGATCTCGACAATCTTCCAGACGCTCATCGCACCTGCGTGTATCGCGTCGTTCAGGAGGCGCTCACGAACTGCATCCGTCATGCGGCGCCGAAGCGCATCGACGTGCGCGTTCGCGGAACGGCGGACGCTCTCGAAGTGGTGATTGCAGACGATGGCGTCGGCTTCGATCCCGAGGGTCGACCGAGTGGCCTGGGCCTGCGGGGAATCGAGGAGCGCGTCCGCGAGCTCGAAGGCACCATGACGCTTCGCACGGCTGTCGGGGCTGGGACAACGCTGACCATCAGACTTCCGCTCGGCGCATCGTCGCAGGAGGTACTGCTTGCGCGTGCTGCTGGCTGACGACCACGGCATCGTTCGCCGCGGGCTGCGCAGCCTCCTCGAAACCGAGCCCGGCGTAACGGTTGTCGGTGAAGCCGCCGATGGCCTCGAAGCGTTGCGGCTCGTCGGCGAATGCCAGCCGGACATCCTGGTTCTCGACGTCGGGATGCCGAAACTGAACGGGATCGAGGTGGCGGCCCGAACGCAGAAGAGCGATTCTCCCCCGCGCGTGATCATCCTCAGCATGCACGCCGACGAGTCGTACATCATCCGCGCGCTCGCCGCCGGCGCCCGCGCGTATCTGTTGAAAGATGCGACGGACGAAGATCTGCTCCCTGCCGTCCGCGCCGTTGCGGCCGGCAAGCCGTTCTTCAGCCCTGCGGTCACGGGTGTCCTCGTCGAGGACTACATCCGGCGACTCCAGGCCCGCGGCCTCACTGACTCCTATCACCTGCTCACCGATCGCGAGAAGGAAGTCCTCCATCTCCTTGCCGAAGGACGATCGAACAAGGAAGTTGCGACGCTCCTGGATCTGGGTCTCTCCACGGTTGAAACCCATCGCGCGAATCTGATGCAGAAGCTGAATCTTCACAATACGGCGGAGATCGTTTTGTACGCGGTACGCAAAGGGCTGATCGTCTGAGGGTGGCAGGTTCCGCGGACAGGTTCCGCGGACAGGTTCCGGGTTCTCAGGTTCCAAGTTCCAGGCCTGGTTCCGGGTTCCAGCCGAACCTCGAACCGGACCTGGAACCTGGAACCTGGAACCTGTGAACATGGAATCTGGCTGTCGCTCAAAGCACCCGAAACGCGATGATCGCGATGAGCGTCGGCACGAGTGCTGACACGGCCAGCCAGAGCGGCGCGATCGCGCCGCCGAAGAATCGTGCAAGCAGGGCCTGACCCGCGGGGTTCGGCGCGTTGGCGATCACGGTCAGACCGCCGCCGGTGACGGCTCCCTCCAGCACGGCAAGCTTCAGGTGATCGTCGAAGTTCGGGACGAGGGTCGCGAGGTACGTCACGAGCGCGTTGTCGTTGAAGGCCGTGAGGATCGCGGCGCCGTAGAAGAGCGGTCTCTCGGACAAGCTGGCCAGCACGGGCGCAATCCACCATCCCTGGAGACCGCCGTGAATCACGAGGCCGCCCAGGAAAAAACCGACGAGAAGCGGCGCCCGCAAATCCACGCGGCTCTGATAGCGAGTGGTCGCGCGTACGAAACCGAGAAAAAACAGAAATCCACCAAGAAACAGCGCCGGATAGTGAGAGTTGATCACGGTCCACGCCATGAACAGCATGTGAACGGCCGTAATCCATCCCGGGACGGGCAGAAGAGACGTCGTCGGGCTCCCGGGGTCGTCTTCGGGAATTTCCACATCCGCGGGCGAGATTCGCGCCGCCAGGACGGCGAACTCGCGCCTGAAAATGGCCAGGTAGAGAAGATTTGAGGCAAGGACGGCGAGGAGCGCACGCCAGCCGAAGTGATCGAGCATGAACGCCGTTCCCCAGCCCCAGGGGCGGGCGACCATCAAGACCGGCGGGGCTGCGAAGTGGGTCAGCGTTCCTCCAATTGAGATGTTGACGAAGAGCAAGCCCAGCGTCGCGTACTTGAGCGGGTCGCTCGGCTGGCAATCGTAGAACTGCCTCGCGAGCAGGAGCGCGCAGATGGTCATTGCCGCCGGTTCCGTGATGAACGATCCGAGCAGAGGACCAATCGTCAAAATGACGAGCCACCAGGCGACGGGCGTGCACCCGCGCAGCGCAGCCACGCGTTTCAGCGCCGCTTCAGCGAATCCGACGATGGGGCGGGTGGAGGCAAGCGTCATGATGACGACAACGAAGAGCGCTTCGGTGTAATTGACCGTATCGTTCAGGTAATGACGCGCGGCATCCCATCCGACGTGCCACGCGATCGCCAGGAGGAGAACGACCGCCCAGAGGCCGAAGACGACCTCGACTTCACCGAGGAAGTGAAGCAGTTCCGCCGCGACGCTAGGTAGCGCGGCCAGCCCGCTTCCCTGGGCACGCTCGTCGTGCCGGCGCTGGATCCGATGCGCGAGCGCCGTGAACTGTGCTGCCGCGAACGTGTGCAGAATCGCAAGCGCGAACACGCCTGTCGCAACGGCGTTGAACGGATCCGCGTGCAGCCGATCGGCCAGCGTCACCAGCAGCCCGTCCGGCGACATCGGCGGATACGCCTCGAGCGGCGTCGGGAACGTCGTGGCCACGGGCGGCGTGGTCATTGACGGAAGATAACGTACACAGTCATGAGGTTCACCGGTTCCGGGTTCCAGGTTCCAGGTTGGTTCGCGAGGTGCACGTTCGCGGAGGCGTTGACGAAGGTCCGACTCAGAAGTTAGAAGTTAGAAGTTAGAAGTTGAAAGTTAAAAGCTAGCTTCTAGACTAGCTTCTGGCATTTTTCCCTCATCAAGGGAGGATTTGTGAGGCTTGCGCACAGTGCACTGATCGCTCTCATCGCGACGACCGCTTCCCCAGTCGGTCGGACTCAGTCGACGCAGGGAGCGGATCGACTCGTTCTCACCAACGCGAACATCGTGAACGTCCGCGACGGAAGCATCAGGCGCGCGGCGACGATCGTCATAAGCGGCGGTCGGATCGAATCGATTGGCGTGGCGTCCTCTGGAGCCGCCGCCGCGCGGACGCTCGACTTGAAAGGCAAGTACGTGGTGCCGGGTCTCATCGACGCCCACACGCACGCGGCGGATTTCGCGGCGTTCCGACGCGCGCTCGAGTCCGGCGCGACGACGGTGCGAAGCGCTGGTGTGTCGCACTACGTCGACGTCGGGTTCCGCGAGCTTGTGAAACGCGGCGCGGTTGAAGGTCCCGATGTCGTGGCAGCGGGGTATCACGTGCGGCCGCAAATCGCTGCCGAAGCGTTCCTGAACAATCCGGAGTACGCCGATCTGCGATCGGGGGTGACGACGGTCGAGAAGCTGCGCCGGGCGGTCCAGATGAACCTCGCCCACGGCGTGGATTGGATCAAGATCCTCGCGACCGAACGCGCGGGCACTGCGGACACCGACCCGCGCAAACAGGTGTACACCGAGGCCGAGATTCGCGCGATCGTCGACGAAGCCGCGACGAAGAACGTTCCCGTCGAAGCGCACGCGCACGGCGAAGAAGGAGCACTGGCTGCCGTCAAGGCAGGCGTGCGGAGCATCGAGCACGGCACGTATCTGTCCGACGAGGCGCTGCGGCTGATGAAAGAGCGCGGCACCTATTTCGATCCGACGTTCACGATCGTCATCGACGTCGCTGAAGCGGGTGGAGATTACGACGTCCCCGCGCTGCGCATTCGCGGTGAGCACATGCTGCCCCGCCTGCGGGACGCAATCGTCCGGGCGCACAAGCTTGGCGTGAAGATCGTCACCGGCACCGACACAGGATATGGACCGAACAGCCTGGCCCGCATCGGTCAGGAAATCGCGCACTTCGCCGAGATGGGATTCACGTCACTCGAAGCGCTTCAGTCGGCTACGCTCGTCAACGCCGAGATGCTGCGTCTCGACAAGTCCATCGGTGTCATCGAGCCGGGCTTCGAAGCGGATCTGATCGCCGTCGAACAGGATCCGCTCGAGCACATCACCACGCTGGCGGATCCGTTGCTCGTGATCAGCAACGGCCGGGTGGCGGTCGATCGGACCAGCTTTGCGCGGGGCAGCAGCGCATCCTCGAGCCGGCTGTACTGAGCCTCCGCGAATCGGATCGCATCGGTCCGCGAAATCACAGGAGGCCACGAGTCCAGGAGAATTTCATGGCTTTGTGTCTGCCTTCACGAGCCCTGATCTGTAGATTCTCCTGACCCCTGATCTCGTGTGAAAGCTCACCAACGGCTCTTTGCAGGTACACTTCTCGGATGACATCAACGGCTTCACACCTGCAGCGACAGCTCGGATCGTCCGGGCCCGGCGTGTTCCCGCTCGCGCTGGGCTGCATGGGCATGTCCGGCATGTACGGACCCGCGGACGAACACGAGAGCATCGCGACGATTCACGAGGCCCTCGATCGGGGCATCACTTTGCTGGACACTGGCGATTACTACGGCATGGGCCACAACGAGATGCTCATCAGCCGTGCGCTCTCGGATCGCCGCGACAAGGCGCTGCTCTCGGTGAAATTCGGCGCACTGCGCAGTCGGGATGGCTCCTGGCTGGGGATCGACACGCGTCCCGCCGCGGTGAAGAACTTCGTCGCATACAGCCTCACGCGGCTTGGCGTCGATCACATCGACATCTATCGTCCCGGTCGGCTCGATCCGGCCGTGCCAATCGAGGACACCGTCGGCGCGATCGCTGATCTCATCGAGGCAGGTTATGTGCGCGCCATCGGGCTGTCCGAAGTCGGCGCGGAAACCATCCGCCGGGCACATGCCGTGCACCCGATTGCCGACCTGCAGATCGAGTACTCGCTGATCAGTCGCCGCCCCGAGGAGGCGATCTTTCCAGTCTTGTCCGAGCTCGGAATCGGCGTCACGGCATACGGAGTATTGTCCCGAGGACTGCTCAGCGGATCGATACCAACGGCGCCGACGGATTTTCGCGCGCACCTGCCGCGCTTCCGCGGAGAAAACCGCGAGCGCAACCAGCGCGTCGTCGACGTACTCCAGTCGCTTGCTGCCGAGAAGGGCGCGACCGCATCGCAGCTCGCCATTGCGTGGGTGCTGTCGAAAGGGCGGAACATCGTCCCGCTCATCGGCGCCCGAAAACGACCTCAGCTCGCAGAGTCGCTGGGTGCCCTTCGAATCGACCTCTCGCCGGCCGACGTGGCTCGAATCGAAGAGGCCGTCTCGCCGAGCGCAATTGCAGGAGCCCGCTATGGCGTGGAGCAGATGCGCATACTCGATAGTGAGAGATAGACGTTCGGGTTCGGGGTTCGGGTTCGGGTTTGTGGTTCGGCGGCTCGGTTGGTCGGGGTTTTTGGGCCTCCCCATTCGGGCAGTGCGAAACGTCAGCGGAAATGTCTACGATCGTTCGACGACCTTTAGGAGCCGCACTCATCACCCCTCATCCGGTGGCATGAATCAACCGAATCCCGAACCCCGAATCCCGGCGGGCAGTTCTGAAGAAAATGAACGTCCCAACTTCAACCGAACGTACTCACTGCCTGGCGCCGGGTCGTGTCCGTTCTGCTCGGCACGCGATTCCAGGACCGAGCAGCTACGCGCGGATGTTTCCGGGACTGCCGCCACTCGAGACCGACGAAGACGTGCTTCATGCGATCGGCCGCCCCGGTGGCCTGTGCGACTGCCCGGATGTCGAAGACGCTCCCGAATCGCTCAGCGATGAAGCGGCCGGCTGGCCGATCTTCGGTCAGTTCCTCGCTCATGACATCACGGCGGACCGATCGTCGCTGCAGTCGCATGCCGACCCGGCGAGTCTTCGGAATGCGCGCACGCCGCGGCTGGATCTCGACTGCCTGTACGGCGACGGTCCCATCGGCCATCCATTTCTCTATCAGCGTGACGACCCGGCCAAGTTCCTGCTCGGGCCGGACGGCGCAGACGTTCCGCGCAACTCCGAAGGCCTGGCCATCATTGGTGATCCGCGCAACGACTCGCACCTGCTGATGTCGCAGATCCATCTCGCGATGCTGAAGGTCCACAATGCGCTGGTCGACGACGTGCGGCGACGAGGGACTGAAGCGAACCGCGTGTTCGAGTCGGCCGCTCGCGAGACGCGCTGGCACTATCAGTGGATCGTTCTCGAGGAGTTCCTGCCCTCGCTCGTGGGCCGTCCCCAGGTCGACGAGATCTTCGCGGGCGGTTCGCGATGGTTCGCGCCGCGTTCGGAGCCGTTCATTCCGCTGGAGTTCGCCGACGGCGCGTACCGGTACGGCCACAGCCAGATACGTTGCCAGTATCAACTGAATCGGCAGGCGCACCCGGTGCCCGTATTCCCCGACCTTCTGGGGTTCAGGCCGGTTCCACCGGAACGGACCGTGGACTGGACGTTGTTCTTCGACTCCCCTGGTGCACGAACGGCGCAGCGCGCACGGAAGATCGATGCGCGTCTCGTCGGCTCGCTGATCCATTTGCCCGTCGCGATCGCGGGAGCGTCCGACATCGACGAGTACCACTCGCTCGCGGTCCGCGACCTGCAGCGGGGGCAAGGCGTCGGGCTGCCGTCGGGAGAAGCGGTCGCGCGGCACATGGGGCTCGCACCTCTGACCGCTGGCGAGATCGGCTTGACGTCGGTGGGATGGACGGGCGAAACGCCGCTCTGGTACTACATCCTCCGCGAGGCAGCGGTTAGCACGGGCGGGCGCCGGCTCGGCCCGGTCGGAGGCCGTATCGCCGCCGAAGTGCTGATAACGCTGCTGGATCGTGATCCGACCTCCGTGCGACACGCAGACCCGGGATGGCGGGCGAAGGGCAGCCTGGCGGAGTTGTTTGCCTGGGCATCCACGAGCTCCGCCGGGTGACGGCTCGCCTCAACGAGACCAATCGGGTCGAGGCGTTCAGCGATGGCGTCTTCGCGATTGCCATCACGCTGCTGATCCTCGAGATCAAGGTACCGCACGAGATCGCACCGACAGCGACGCTCGCACGCGCGCTTGCGCAGGAGTGGCCATCGTATCTCGCCTTCGTGACCAGCTTCTTCACAATCTTAATCATGTGGGTGAACCATCACCGGCTGTTCACTCACATTGGACGCTGCGACGATCGCCTCCTGTTCTTCAATGGCCTGCTGCTGCTCGGCGTCGCGATCGTCCCGTTTCCTACGGCGTTGGTGGCGGCCTATCTGGGCCACCCCGGCGAGATGACGGCAGCGACCGTCTACAACGGAACGCTCGTCGCAATCGCCGTCGCGTTCAACCTGCTGTGGCGTAGCGCGTCGGCGAACGGACGGCTGCTTCACGACGATCACGATCGGGAAGCGGTCCGGCAGATTACGGAGAGCTACCGATATGGGCCGCTGTGGTACGTGCTCGCGCTCGCGCTCGAGCCCGTCAGCGTAACAGCCAGCCTGCTGCTGAACCTCAGCCTCGCCGTGTATTTCGCGCTGCCGTCCAAGACCGCGGCGGCGATGAGCCCTCGCCGCGTGAACCCTCGAAAGGATCAACCGGGCTGATCCGCCCCGACAACGGCGAATTGAACAGGAGGCGCCCAAAGATAAAGGATGTGGTGCGGTTTCGTCACGCGCTTGTCGACGCACAGAAATACAATAGGGGCTTGGCCGCTCGAGAAAGGAAGGACGTGACATGGCTCAAGCAAAGAAGGCAGTTCCTGACGGACACTACACGGTTACGCCGGTGCTGACGCTCGACCGGGCCGCCGATGCCATCGACTGGTACAAGAAGGCGCTCGGAGCGGAAGAAGTCTCGAGGTCACTCGCGCCCGACGGAAAGATCGCGCATGCGGAGATCCGCATCGGAAACTCTCCGATCATGCTTCATGACGCCATGATGGGAGGCAAGGGACCGCTCGAGCTCGGAGGCTCGCCTGCCAGCCTGTGGATCTACATCGAGAACTGCGATGCCCTGTTCAATCGCGCCGTCGCGGCCGGCGCGCAGGTCACGATGCCGATGGGCGATCAGTTCTGGGGCGATCGGTGCGGAATGCTCACGGATCCGCACGGATACAGCTGGTCGATCGCCACGCACAAGGAGGACTTGACGAAGGAGGAAATGGAGCAGCGTTCCAGAGAGTTCTTCAAGGAGTTCGCCAAGGCCGCCCATCAGTAACACCCGTCCGCCCCGGCGTGCGTCCTGCCCGCCGGGGCCCCTTCCCGCGACAATCGGCTTTCGGCTCCGGGCTTTGGGGCTCTGCGGCTTTGGGGCTTTGGGCTTTGGGCACGGACTTGCCCCGACGTTATGAGATCATGCGACACGATCGGCTGTTGATCTCGGGTTGACAAGGGCCAAAGCCCAGAGCCTTGAACCTCAAGCCGACCATTGCGTCGACGGAGGAGAGTCTGATGAAGCGAGCACGTGTCTGCTGCGTTGCTGTCGGTGCCGCAGCCGTATCAGCCGCCGCGTTCGCGCCGCGACAAGATCAGCAGGCGCCGAACCCCGACCTGTACTATCAGCTCGGACCGGACTCGCTTCCCCACGACGGTGTTCCGAAAGGAGCAATGCGCGGCCCCGTTACGTTGCCGAGCGAGGCGTATCCCGGCACGCAACACACCTACTGGGTCTACGTCCCGGCGCAGTACACCGCGTCGATACCCGCGAGCCTGATGATCTTCAACGACGGTCAGGCATTCACGAACATGGATGGTGACATCCGCGCGCCGAATGTCATCGACAATCTGATTTACCGTCGCGAGATTCCGGTGATGCTCGGCGTATTCATCAACCCCGGGCGCCGGCCGGATCAGCCGGAGCCGACGCCGCAGGAGTGGGGGGACCGCACCACGAATCGTCCGACCGAATACAACACGCTCGACGACAAGTACGCCCGGGTGATCGTCGACGAGCTGATGCCGGCGCTCAACAAGGAGTACAACATCTCGAAGGATCCGGAGCGCCACGGGATTGGCGGCGCGAGCTCCGGCGCGATTGCGGCGTTCACCGTGGCGTGGGAGAGGCCGAACGAGTTTCAAAAGGTGCTCAGCTTCGTCGGCAGTTTCGTCAACCTTCGCGGCGGCCACGCGTACGCGGACATCGTCAAGAAGAGCGAGAAGAAACCGATTCGAATCTTCCTGCAGGATGGACGAAATGACAACCGGGGCACGGGACGCGGCGGGACGTACGATGAAACCCGCGACTGGTTTCTGCAGAACGTGCGGCTGATGCAGGCGCTGACCGAGAAGAACTACGACGTCGCGTACTCGTGGGGCATCGGGCGCCACAGCCAGAAGCACGGCGGCGCCATCCTGCCCGACATGATGCGATGGCTCTGGCGCGATCATCAAGCGTCAGTCGACGCGAACGACATGGTCGAGCGCTCGTTCAACGAAGCGGCTCAAAAGAAAGGTTGACGGCTGCCCCGGCTCGGTGTCGCATCCGACGAGGCGTACCCCGAATATCCGCGTAATCCGCATATCCGCGTAATCTGCGCTTATCCGCGAAAATCCGCGTATCAGCGGTTCATGTCCTGACCTTGTTTGAGTCGCTCGATCGCATCTTGAAGGCTCTTGCGATTCAAATCGTCCGGCGCCTGCGTCAGGGCGTGCTCGGCGTGCTTCAGCGCCGTCTTGTAATCGCCAGTCGCGGAGTAGCCGCGCGCAAGCCCGACGTGAACGGGCCACGCGTCGCCGAAGCGCTTGGCGTTCTTCTGGAACACTGTGAGCGCCTCCTTCGCATTTCCCTGCGCGAGCAGCCGTCGGCCGTACTGGTGAATCTCGAACGGCAGTGCATTCGGTAACTCCATCGCCGCCGACATCACTGACGCGGCTTCAGCCTTCCTCGACAGCTTCTCGAGGATTTGCGCCTTCGTCGAGAGCGTCGTGAAGTTCGACTGCCCCACACCGGGAAGCGAGATGGCCTTCTCGGACCACGTCAGCGCCTCATCGAGGTTGCGATTCTGCTGGAGGCAGTACTGCGCGGCCGCCTGCCACTCCTGCCACTTGAACCCTGGAAAATTGCGCAGCTCACGGCGCATGTTCTCGATGTACAGCGACGGCATGTCGTCGACCGTGATCGTGAACGGAATGCTGAGCTCTTCCCATTGCATCGCAACCGTGGCGCGATCCGGCTTGCGATCGATGAAGTCGTACGTCAGCCACTCGCGATACGGCGCCTTCTCCGACTTCACGGTGACGCGCAGCGCATCTTCGGACTGGTCGTAGCTGAAGCTGCCCCACGAGGTCGAGTTCTTCGAGAAGATGATCGTCCACTCGCGCTCCCCCCCGAGCATGTGGAGCCCGTATCGTCCGGCAGGCAGCGGCTGCCCCTCGATCTTCACCGGGTGCGACACGGTGAAAACCGTGTTCTCGTTCGCGCCCGCTCGCCACGGACCCTTGCGGTTGTTGAAGCCGAGATCGTGGATTCCCCAGGGCACCAACGTTCCCCAGATTTTTCCGCGCCTGTCCTCGCCATTCGGCGCGTGGACGTCGGGACTGCTGTACTCGATTGATGCGCGAACCATTCCAATCTGCTGAATTACCTCGCAGCGTTGGTTGTCGCCGCTCGGTGGAAGCGTAATGGACTGGCCAAGAGTCGTCACGCTCGTCGCGAACAGCGCCGCCGACGTGAGCGTCATCATGCGCGTCATGGTTTCCTCCCCGTACCCGGCAAATTTGGGTTGAATCGATGAATCGCGCACGGTACCACTGCGCGCATCGACCGCGGGTCGAAGAGTGACGAACGTGGCTCGATCTGCCGTGAACGACGAAGCAGGAGGGACCGCGGAGAGTGGCACGTCGCGGTGCCGCTCGGCATCGACAATCGGGAACGAAGGGTTGCAGAAGACCGGGACGGCTACTTCTTGTTGAACACGAACTTCTGCGCGATTTCTCCGTCGTCGCTTTTCAGGTTTCGGACGAGCGTCAGCATCGTCCCGTCCTCGGAGAGCTCCCACGAGTCGTTGAGCTCGATCTTGTTTCCCTGGAAATCCATCGTGGCGGCCGTGGCGAGCTTGCTCCCGTTCCATGTGGTCGTCGACGTCACGTCCTGCTCGCCCATCATGTTCCGCATTTTGTTCGTGTTCGGTTTGCCGTCCGTCGTGATGCGGCGTTCGTTGGTGATCTCGCCCATCTGGGCACTCTTCTGTGTCGACGAGATCTTCAATTCAGGATCCTTGTGCTCGACCACGAGGACCATGGAATCGAGCGCCGGCATCGGACCGAAGTCGCTCTTCGCGGTATCCAGGTTCCACGTGCCGGAGAAGTTCGGTTTCGCGCCCTGCGCCCATGCCGAGGTTCCGAGAGCCAGAACCAGTGTTGCGGAAGGAAGAATGCGTTTCATGGTCGTCGAGGGTATCACGACGAGTGACTCAAATCCGGAGGAATATCTTCCGTCGATACATCCAGAACAGGATCAACCAGAACACCATCAGCACTCCGAGTCCGCGCAGCACGGGCTCGAACGGCGATCCAAGCACGAGGAACGGGCCGCGCCCGAGATGGCGAACCAGTGCCGACGACACGAAGTGCTCCATCGTCCAGCTCATCACGTAGACGGCAATCGAATTCATGCCGATGATCAGAAGCGGAAACGACCAGCGGCGCCAGCCTTTCACCTCGATGAGCGCGTAGAACGCGGCGAGCATGAGAACGACGAGTCCTCCGCTGTAGAGCGTGTACGACGACGTCCAGATGCGCTTCACGATTGGACAGATGTGCAGCCACTGGAAGACGAGACCGGAGAGCGCGAGCGCCACGCCGGCAACGACGAGCCCTTTCAGCTTCTCTCCGCGCGGCCGCGAGCCCTTGAGCCATTCGCCCGCCCACAGGCCGAGCATCATCGTCGCAAGCGTCGGGATGAAGCTCAGGGTGGACCAGCCGCCGCCGTTGAATCGAAACGGAGATTCGCGCGGGAACAGGTTGAGGAACCAGACGTCGAACGCCCACGAGAGGTTCGAGTTCTTGTTGAAGTGCGCGAGGAATCCCGTGTAGAGATGCGGCCAGTTCGCGGGCACGCCGACACGCGTGTAGTCGAAATCAGGACCGGGCACCGGATAGAGCGCAAACGCAGCCCAGAATCCAATCAGGATTGCGCTGAAGATGATGGCCTGCACGCGGAACGACGCGAACGCCAGGAGAAACAGGAACGTGTAGCCGAGGCCGATCTGTGTGAGCGTGTCCTCGAACGTCCAGTATGTCTGCGAACGTTCGAGCGATCTGAGGAAGATGCCGAGAAAGATCAGGATGAGACTGCGCCGCAGCGCGTGGGCGAACAACCCTCCGAAGCTTGCGCCTCGAGCCTGGCGGCTGGCGATCGAGAATGGCAGCGCCACTCCGACGAGAAACGAGAACGCCGGCTGAATGAGATCGTGGAGCGAGCATCCTTGCCAGGGCACGTGGGTGGTGTTGTACGCAACCAATGCCCAGAACCGACTCGCGGGAAACGCATCGTGGAGCGTCCAGAGGCGCATCGCCTCGGCCAGCATCAGGAACATGACCAGGCCGCGCAGCGCGTCGATCGACGAGACGCGCGTCGTCGGCGCGGCTGCGATCGCCGGTGGTTGCGAGACGACGCGCGGTGGTGCGGCGGTGACAGTGCTCATGGTCGACGGCATTTTACGCCCTCGGCGGTCGATAGCTCGACCGTATCAAAAGCCGTGACTCGTTCGCACTCCCGCTGCTACGCTACCGCACCGATGTGTTATTGGAACACATTTATGACGTAGGGAGGACGCCCCGTGAAAACTCGTGTCGGTTCGTGGTTGTTCGCGTCGGCCCTGCTGGCGCTGTTCGCGCCGCCAACGTTATACGCACAAGGTCTTACAGGTCAGATGGCGGGATCGGTCGTCGACTCGTCTGGCGCCGCGATCCCGGGAGCGACGGTCAACGTCCGGAACACGGCGACCCAGGTCTCGCGCGAGGTCCTGACGGACAGCGAGGGCGCGTTCGTGATCACGGAGTTGCTGGCGGGCACGTACGAAGTCACGGTCAGTCTGACCGGCTTCAAGACGCACGTACAGACGGGCGTCGCGCTTTCGGCGAACGAGCGCGTCGCGCTGCGTGCCATCACGTTACAAGTCGGACAACTCGCCGAGACGGTGTCGGTCGTCGCAGAGTCTGCGCTCGTGCAGACGCAGAGCTCCGAACGATCGGGTCTCATCAACCAGGAGCAGCTCAAGGAAGTAGCGCTGAAGGGGCGCGACTACATGGGCATGATCCGACTGCTCCCCGGCGTCGTGGACACTCAGAATCGTGAGGCGCCCGGCTGGAACAACATCAATGGGCTCGCCATCAACGGCGGGCGCAACAACACGATCAACCTCACGTACGACGGCGTGACGAATCTCGACACCGGATCGAACACAGGTCCGTTTCTCGCCCCGGGTCTGGACTCGATTGCGGAGATCAAGGTGCTCACCTCGAACTATCAGGCGGAGTACGGGCGCAGCTCGGGTGGCACGATCAACGTGGTCACGAAGAGCGGCAGCCGCGATCTCCACGGCGGCGGCTTCTTCGCGAAGCGCTCCGAGAAATTCAACGCGAACGAGTGGCAGAACAACAAGAACAACGCGCCGAAGCCGCCGTATCGCTTCAATTACGGGGGCTACAACGTTGGCGGACCGATCGTGCTACCGGCGTTCAATTCGAGCCGGAACAAGCTGTTCTTCTTCTGGAACCAGGAGTTCCTGCCGCGGACCGATCCGGGCTCCCTGACCCTTCGAACAGTTCCTACGGAGCTCGAACGACGAGGCGATTTCTCTCGATCGGTAGATACGAACGGCAATCTGATCGTCGTTCGGGATCCCTCGACCGGCCAGCCGTTTTCGGGAAACGTGATCCCCTCGAATCGCATCGATCCGAACGGACAGGCGCTGCTCAACCTCTTCCCGCTCCCGAACGCGACCGATCCCCAACGGCAGTACAACTACACGTTCCAGAGCTCGTTCGATCACCCCCGTAACGACCAGGTCTTGCGCGTGGACTGGAACGTCGCACCAAAGACGACCTTCTATTCGCGACTGAACTTCGGATACGAGGCGTTCAAGGGTGGGTACGGGTTCGTGCTCAACAATCAGCCCGGAGGCTTCCCGCAGCTGCCGATCGCGTACGAGATCCACAGCTACGGCGTGGTCAACACATTGCTCCACACCTTCAGCCCGTCGCTCGTTGCCGAAGTCACGGTGGGTCTGAACCATGGGAAGCAGACGGTCGAACCGTTGACGCCAGGGGATCTCGATCGGAATGATCGCACCAAAGTGGGCCTTGCAGGGCTTCCACAGTTCTATCCGAACTCGAATCCGTCGAGAATCGTGCCAAATGTGAGTTTCGGCGCGTCGGGACTGGCACTCGCCAACATCGCAACGCTGGGGGTCGAACAGAGATACCCGTTTTTTGGCCAGAACGACATCTGGAACACGTCTTTCAACCTGACGAAAGTCGTGGGGTCGCACAACATGAAGGCCGGGTTGTTCTTCGAGCACACGACGCGCCCGGCGGCACGCAGCAGCACGTTCAACGGCACGTTCAATTTCGATCGCAATACGGCGAACCCACTCGACACGAACCATCCGTACGCGAACGCGCTGATTGGATCGATCAACTCGTATTCGGAGTCGACGAGCCATCCCATCGCGCACTCGCGCTTCACGAACATGGAGTGGTTCATCCAGGACAACTGGCGGCTGGGAAAGAATCTCACCGTTGATGCGGGCATCCGCTTCTACCGGATCGGCCCCACAATCAGCGAGGGAGATCAGCTGGCAGTGTTCCAGCCGGATCTGTTCACCGCCACACAGGCGCCCCTGTTGATTCAGCCGGTCAGCACACCAAGCGGTCGCCGAGGTATCAACCCGCTGACGGGCGAGATCCTGCCGGCGGTCAAGATCGGGACGTTCGTACCGAACTCGGGCAACCTGTCGAACGGCGTGCAGATCTTCGACGAAGGCGTGCTCAAGACGCCATCGATTCAAGTGGCGCCGCGCGTTGGCTTCTCCTGGAATGTGACGGGAGACGGCAAGACGGCGGTTCGTGGCGGCTTCGGGATTTTTCCCGATCGGTTCAACGACGACACCATCCTCCAGCTTGTCGAGCTGCCGCCGCTCGTCAACACGCCGACGGCCAATTACACGACGATTCCAGAGCTGCTGTCGACCCCGCTCAGCCTCAGCCCCGCGACGGCACGGTATCTCAACACCGACTACAAGCCCCAGCACACGTACAACTACAGCGTCGGCTTTCAGCGCGATCTCGGCTGGAAGTTGCTCGGCGACGTCGCCTACGTCGGATCGAAGGGGCGTCGCCTGCTCCAGATGCGCAACATCAACGCGGTGCCGTACGGCACGAACTTCCAGGCATCGAGCATCGATCCGACGACCGGCAACCCGCTGCCGGCGAACTTCCTGCGGCCGTACCAAGGGTATGGCGACATTCTGTTCAGTGAGTTCGCCGGCTTCTCCGATTACGACGCGCTCCAGACACAGGTGAACCGCCGCTACTCGCGCGGGGTCCGGTTCGGCGTCTCCTACACACTGTCGAAGGCGAAGAATGTCGGCGGTACGACAGGGACGGTCAATCCCACGGTCAACCCGTTCCTCGACGTGCGCGAGCGCAACTACGCCGACGTCGGCCGGCGCCACAACTTCATCGTCAACTACGCGTACGACGTGCCCGGGCTCAGCAAGTTCTGGAACAACACCGTCGTGCGCGGTGTGTTCGACAACTGGCAGATCTCGGGCATTACGTCTGCGCTGAGCGGCGCCACGCTGCCGCTCACGTACACGATTCAGGGTGTGAGCGATCTCACAGGAGGGACCGGAGCCGGCGTCGACTCGCGCGTGGACATCATCTGCGACCCGAACCTGTCGCGCGGCGATCGCTCGCCGACGCGTGCGTTCCGCACCGACTGCGTGGCGCCACCGTCGCTTGCCACGAACCGGGTCGGGACGGCGCGAGGCGACGAGATCGTCGGGCCCGGGTATTTGAACTGGGACATCACGTTCGCGAAGTACGTGCCGTTCGGCGGAAACCGACGAGTCACGTTCCGTTGCGAGCTGTACAACGCGTTCAACAACGTCCAGTTCATGACTGTGAACACGTCGGCGATCTTCAACGCGGCTGGTCAGCAGATCAACGGGCAGTTCGGCCAGTACACGGCCGCACGCGACGCACGGCGCATTCAGCTCACGACGCGGATTGATTTCTGACGCTCGAATCACTGATTGTGGATTGCTGATTGTCGATTGAGCCCAACCAGCAATCCCAATCAGCAATTCACGTTGTTTAACGTGACCCGCACCCTGCTGGCGATTGGGACGGCGGTCGATTTCATGATGGCCGCCTTCCTGCTCATCGTGTTCGGCTGGATCCTCGACAGCTGGCACGATCCGAACGGCGCCTGGGTCGGTGCGATCGTGACGGCTTCGTGGTTGGTTGCATTCGTGCTCTCCGCCGGCGCGCCGATTGTGGCCTATCTGCTGAACCGGCGGCACGCGACACCCGCCAAGGTCGCGCTTGCAGTGTGGCTGCCGGCTCTCCTCCTCAGCGCAATCTGCGTATTGGGGCTCATCTTCTCGCCGCCGTAGTCAACAGCTGAGACTCTACAGTTCGAAGCATGCGTTCGTTTCACGCCGGATCGGCGTTTTAGATGGTGGCTCCGGACGCGAACGACTGAACTCAGGAGAAGCCATGGATTTCATCGAGCGGTGGTTTGGCCTGTTTCCGGATGGCGGCAATGGATCGTTGGAGGCGCTGTACCTCGGCACTGCCCTCTTCGCCATCGCTGTGGTCTGCTTGTGTCGGCGGCTGTCCCCGACAGGATTGGCCGTCCGTATGCAACGCAGGCTCACCGGCGGTCGCGACTGAACCCCGCTCTTTCCACGCACCCCACGGATGATCGCGATCACAGAATCAGACGGCTGATAATCAAGGTCTGGACGGAGGTGTGCGATGGCAAAAAAGAAGACGCGGGCGAAGACCGCCAGGCGTGAACAACGGCGTGGCCAGGGCCGCAAGAAGGCCGTGCCTCCGCCTGACAATCCATGGCTCCGACATCAGGCCGAGAAGGTGGCACATGGCGTCGGCGGTAACGACAGGGAGCAGGCTCTCGCGCGCGCCAGGGCGCTTCAACAGACACGCGAGATGCCGGCCGCAGACGCCGGCAATGACGTATCACGCAAGGATGAAACGTGATTGATCAGCAACTCGCGCCGTAACAAGGAGTCGAGACGATGGCCGTCAAGAGGAAGTCCGGGTCGAAAAAGGCAACTGTACGAAAATCTGCGTCGAGGAAGGCAGCGGTTCGAAAGCGCAGAGCCGGCGCCCGCATCCGCAAGGCTGTTCCGCCGCCTGACAATCCGTTGCTTCGTCACGAAGAGCTGGATGTCGACCGCCGCGTCGAGGGCGAACGTGAAGTCGTCGAGAGCGCAAGTCTGGTGGCGGCAGTGGCCGCTGCGACCGGCAAGCGCATCCGCAAGATCACCACGAGAGTCGAGAGCACAATCGCGAAGCTGTGCAGATTGAGGCTTGCGGCGCTCGCGCATACGCGCGGTCTGCCTGGCGCTGACCCGGGGGCGCCGACGCGAGCTGGCGTGAGGGCACTCTCTGCTGCGGCGCCTGGCGGCGTCGAGCTCGTGCCACCTGTCGCCGGTGCGAGCAACTGGGTGCAGCTCGGGCCGACGGCAATTCCCAACGGCCAGACATATTCCGCCGCGAGAGTCCTCGTGACGGGCCGCGCCACGGCCATTGTCGTCGATCCCACGAACACGAACATCATCTATCTCGGCACTGCGCAGGGAGGGATCTGGAAGACGACCGATGGCGGCCTCAACTGGACGCCGAAGACCGACAACGAGGTGTCGCTCGCCATCGGCGCGCTGGCGATGGATCAGAGCAATCACCTCGTTCTGTATGCGGGCACGGGCGAAGGCAACTTCTCCGGGGACAGCTATTATGGCAACGGCATTCTCAAGACAATCAATGGCGGCACGACCTGGACGACGCTCGCGCAGGCGACGTTCGCGGGCACGCGCTTCAGCCGCATCGCGATCACGCCGGGCACGCCTGCCCGCCTGTTCGCCGCAACGGGCAACGGCTTGTATCGAAGTGTCGACAGTGGCGTGACGTGGACGAAGATGACCGGCTCGTCGCTGCCGGCGTTCAACGCGACGGACGTCTGCATCGACCCATCGACGCCGGCCACAGTCTACGCGTCCTTCTGGGGTGGCGGCATCTACAAGACGACGAATGCCGCTGCGGCGGGGCAGCCGGCATGGACGAAGCTCGCGGGCGGCCTGCCGGCGACCGGATTCACTCGCATCGCACTTGGCCTCGCACCATCCTCACCGCAGACGATATACGCTTTGATGGCGGGCCCGGGCAATGCCTACAGCGTGAACAATTTCCTGCAATCGAGCGACGGTGGAAACACGTGGACGTCGATTCCGCTGCCGGGCGGCAACATCGGCGGCCAGGGCTTCTACAACCTCAACGTCGCGGTCGATCCGACGACGCCTGACATTGTCTTCCTGAGCGGCATCTCGGTGTGGAAGGCCGTGCGGAATTCCACGACGGGCGTCTGGACGATCACGAACGTCGGCAGCACCATCCACCCCGACAATCATGCGTTCGCGATCCAGCCTGGCAACCACTTGATCGTGTACGCCGGCAACGACGGCGGCATCTACAAGTCGATCAATGGCGGAATCACGTGGATCGACACGATCAACGAAGGCCCGTGCATCACGCAGTTCGAGTTCATCGATCATCACCCCACGTCTGACGCCGTTGTCTTCGGCGGTACGCAGGACAACGGCACCGAGCAGTTCCGCAATTCTCCCGTGTTCAACCATGCCGACGATGGGGACGGCGGATATTGCGCGGTGGACCGCCTTCAGCCGCGAAACGTGATCAGCACGTACTACGCCGCGAGCCCGAAACGATCGACGCAGGGCGGCGCGTTCGGCACGTGGCTCGACGTCAGCGGCGGCATCACCGGCACGCCGCTGTTTTACCCGCCGCTGACCCTCGATCAAACGAACCCCAGCAACATCGCACTCGGCACGACGCTCATCAACCTCGATGCGGCACAGGGAACCGGCGGATGGCCGACGCAGGTCAACCTGCCCGGCATCAGCGGCAACGTCTCGGCGATTCACTACCTTAACTCGAATCTGATATACGCGGGCACGACGACGGGACAGGTGTACCGGCTGACCAAGAGCGGAACCACGTGGACCGCTGCGGCGATCAACGCGGCGCCGCTCCCCGGACAATTCATCTGGGACATCACGGCGCGGCCGGATGATGTGAACACCGTGATCGTGGTGATGTCCGGCTTCGGCATCTCGCACCTGTGGCGCGGAGTCGTGGCCGCCGGCGGCACGTCTGCGACCTGGACGAACATCAGCGGCTCGGCCGCCGGCATGCTGCCGGATATTCCGGTGAACGCGCTCGTGATCGATCCGGCGGCGCCGAACACCTACTACATCGCGACGGACGTCGCCGTGTTCCGCACGACCAACGCCGGCGCGACCTGGACGCAGTTCAGCCAGGGCCTGCCGAACTGTGCGGTGTTCGATCTGCGCCTGCACCAGCCCACGCGGCTGCTGCGGGCAGGCACGCACGGACGCGGTTTGTGGGAACGGAAGCTCGACGTTACTTCGCTTCCCGACGCGGACGTGTTTTTCCGCGATCACCTGATGGCAACGGGACGACAGACGCCGTCGCCGAGCGGCGTAGTCGCGGCGTTCGAGGATCCGCTGCAGTACGTCGTGCTCGGTGACTCGCTCTGGTGGTGGGAATGCGCCGACATCAAGGTCGATGCGCTCGAGAGCACCCCGCCGAATTATCAGATGCCGGTGGCTGCTGTCGACTACGTTGCGTACGAGAGCAGGCTGCAGCATCGCAACGCGCAGCGCGGTAAGGTCAACAGGGTCTACGTGCAGGTGCACAACCGCGGCATCGCGCCGGCCGCGAACGTCACCGTCAAGCTGCTCTACGCGAATGCGTCGGCAGGGCTGCCGCCGCTGCCGTCGGACTTCTGGACAGCATTTCCCAACAACTCGACCAACACGTCGATCTGGACGCCAATCGGCACGGCCAAAGTCATACCGTCGCTGCCGGCCGTCGAGCCGACGATCCTCGAGTGGGACTGGACGACCCCGGCGACCGCTGCAGACCACACGTGTCTCCTCGTCGTGATGGACAGCCCGTCGAATCCGATCCCTGCGGCGAGCAAGATCTTCGACGTGAACACGCTCGTGCAGAACGAGAAGCGCGTCGGCCTAAAGAACCTGCACATCGTCAACGCGCCGGCGGGAACGAGCATCGGCGCCGCTCTCGGATTCTTCGGCGAACGGGGCACGGCGCAAACGATCAGAGTCTTGCCCGCGACGCTTGGCCGTTGGAGCCTGGGCATCATCTGGCCGAAGGGTACGCCGCTCACTGCTGCCATGAAGGCTGCGCGCCGCGCGCGGTCGACCAGGAGGTCCGGCGCCGCCACCGCGCTGAAGCAGCAAGGCTGGCTGACGAAGAAGCCGGGCGCCGCGGTGATCGCGAGGTTGAGGGAGCAATTCGGTGACGATCTCGACAAATTCGACACGACCACCGTCTATGCACTCGAGAATTCGGAAAAGGGTGGGCACATCGACGACGTCAAGATTCCAAAAGCGGGCATGCGCGTGCTGCTGCTGTTGACACCGCCCGAGCGTGCAGAAGGGACTGCCTCGTTCAACGTGGTTCAGGAGGAACAGGGCCGCGTGATCGGGGGGAACACGTTCGTGCTGCAGGTGGCCCGGGCGAGGTGATGGAAGATGGGAAATGGGAGATGGAAGAATAACGGGGTTTCTTCCATTTTCCATCGTCCGTTTACCATCTCAGGGCGCTCTTTTCAGCGGCCGGTCACCGCCAGTCGCCGGCCGCGACGAACCCGGCCCAATAGAATGGGTGCGTGCTCTGCTTCGCCGACCTGCGAGCGTGCAGGACGGTGAGGCTCGCGCGCTGGACGGCTTCCGCGGTCGAGAGATTCTGCTTCAAGCGCCCTTCGTAGAGCGCGCGCATCCACTCGCGCGCGGACTGGTCCTCGACGGACCAGAGGCTCATGATCACGGTGTGGACGCCGGCAATCTGAAACGCGCGTCGCAGACCGAATACGCCTTCGCCGATCTTCACTTCGCCGAGACCCGTGCGGCACGCGGAGAGCACGGCCCATTCGACGCCTTCGAGGTTCAGGCCCGCGACTTCCTCCGCCGTCAGAATGCCGTCTTCATCGTTCGGTCCCGCGGCGGCGCGGCGATTGGCGCCGGCGAGCGCCAGTCCCGACAGGAGGAGCGGGTTATCGGCCGTTCCGAGATTAGCCTGCGGCTTCGGCAGTCCTGACAGCCCGCCGATGCCGCGCGTCGCGGCGGACGCGGACTCGCACTTCGAACCCAGGAAGAAGCCGTGCGTCGCGAGATGAAGGACACGATGGCCCGGCGCGGCTTCCTTGAACGCGCGCTCGCTCGCGTTGCGATTCTGCAGCACCTGGACCGGCGGGTCGGTCCAGAGTCGCGCGACGTCGCGGACTTCGTCCGATGTCTCCGCGAGGGATTCGAACTGCAGTGACTGCAGGTCGCCGCACCCCGAGCGGGTCTTCGCCGCGGCCAGTTTCGCAGACCCACCGGTGGTGCCACTCGTGCGAGTCCCCGTGCCGGTGAAGAGCGTCGGATCGTCGAATGCTGCTCCACCGACCGCGAGCAGGCCGCGATTCGACGTTGGTGCCGTCGGGCTCGTGACCAGATCGCGCTCTGCCGAGAGGTAATGAATGATCGGGCCGTTGTCGATCAAATAGCTCTTGCGGCCGGCGGGCAGCGACGCAAACGAAACGAGATTGAGTGTGCCGTCGGGTACGACGAACACGGTCGCCGCATCCGTGAGATGTGCCGCAAGCGGATCCCAGATACGGGTCCTGAGCGCCACGCCGGCAAGGCGATAGGCCTGCTCCGCTTCGGCGTCACTGCTTGCGCTGAGGACGCCGGTCGCCTGTTGGTGCCACTGCTCGACGAGGGGATCGATCGTGCTCGCCGGTCCGAGTGGAATCATCGCGATGGCTGCTCCGTTGGCGGGGACGACGAAGGCGATGTAGGAAGGCACCCGACGAAGGGCGCGTCGCTGGACCGTAGTGAATGACGCTGTGGCTGCTGGCGCTCTTGTGATGATCGTTCTATCGTAACGAGCGAACGCCACCAGCGCACTCTTCGCAGGCAACGCCGCCCGCACGTCGGCCAGGCCGATCTCCTGGCGATTCAGTTCGTCTCGAAACGTGGCGCTTTTCTCCGCCAGCCCCCGTTCTGCGATTTCCTTTTCTCGACGCGCATCATCGACGAGCTTGAGATACTGGTCCGGTCGCGAGTCATTGGGTCCGCGGACGACGAGATTTGCCAACCGCTGTCGTGCCGACACCAGCGCCGACCACAACGGAGCGATGTCTGTTGACACGTCCATTCTGACACGACGGCGCGCCGCGAGCTCGTCGAGAACAAGCGCCCGGCTTTTCACGAGCGCTTCGAAGATGCGGTCGGCGGTCCCTGCATCCTCCCCGGCGAACGAGATCGCGAGATCGAGACCCTTGGGCCTGGACGCCGCGTATGCGACCGACGCCCTCTCGGGCAGATAACGCAGTGTTGCGCGGAGGTGTTGTCGACCAGTTGCGTCGGCCTCCAGTGCGGACACTGTCGCCGATTGCCGGTTGCCAACTCCCGCCAGAGCCGTCGCCAACCCTAGATGCGTCTCGGCGTACAAAGGATGAGACGTACCAACGACACGGGCCCGGATCGCCAGCGCCCGTTCGTACGAACGGCGCGCACCAGCGAAGTCGCCAAGAGTGACCTCGAGATTGGCGTGACGCGTCAGGATCTTAGCGAAGGCGGGACTACCTTGCGCGTTAGACCTCTCCAAAATGGAGACCGCACGACTGGATAACGTTCGTGCTCGAAGTAAGGATCCTTGGCGCTCGAGGGTCGCTGCCAAGTCAGCGAGGGTCTGGCTGACCGCCCGATGATCGGGGCCGAGACTGCGCTCCTGGATCTTGAGCGCTCGTTCGAACGCCGCTCGAGCCTCTGCGTAGTGATTCTGGTCGAAGAGCACCACTGCCAGCGCGCTGATGGCAACAGCTACGTACGGGTGATCTTTGCCGGACGCGCGCTGCCAGATCGTGATTGCTCGGTCGAAGTATCGACGCGATTCGGCGAAATCGCCGAGATATCCGTAAACGTTACCGAGGTTGTACAAGCACGTCGCAAGTGCGTCGTCCGGCCCGCCGCCGAGCTCGGCGATTCGCAGAGCACGCTCGTACAGGACACGTGCACCGATGTAGTCACCTTCCAGAACATTAATGTTGGCGAGATCGTTTACATAATTGCCCAGTTCTGAATCAGATGCTCCATAGTTGCTTTCCGCTATCGAAAGAGCGCGCTCTCGCAGCCTTCTCGACTCCGCGAAATCACCGAGCTCCTTCGCGGCAATGCCGAGATTCCTGAAGGTAATTGCAATGAGAGGGTGATCGAGTCTCAAGGAACGCTGCGCAATGGTCAGCGCTCGAAGATACTGGTCGCGTTCTGTATGGGGATCTGCGCCTTCGAACCAGAACTGCGAACCTAGGAGATTGAGGGTCTCGACCATTTCAGGATGATCGGGACCAACGGATTCCCGGATGCGTAGCGCGCGCTCCAGGAATGGACGGGCCCCGGGATAGTCACCCTTGTTCTGATGCAGAAGCGCCATTCCCTCGAGTGTTCGCGCGATTTGGATGTCATTGGACTCGAGCGATCGCTCCTTGATTGCCAGCGCACGCGCGAGCGAGCGCTCCGCCTCATCGTATTGGTTCACCTGAAGCTGAGCGCGACCAGTATCATCCAACGTCTCTGCAGTCGCGAGTCCTTCAGCCTCGAGAGAATGCTCATGGATGGTTAACGCACGCTCGAGTAACGGAAGAGACTGTTTGGCTTGGCCGACGATCCGAAGCGAATTCGCCAAATTGCGTAGAGTGGACACGAGCTCCACATCATGGGAGTCCAAGAGTCCCTCTTTCAGGCGGAGGGTCGATTCCGCAAGCTCGCGCGTGCTTTTTTGTGCACCCTTTCCATTGAGCAGAAGAGACTCAACGAGCAGATCGCTTGCTCTGGCCGCGCTCAGCGATGCTGAACCGGTGCGTGTCTGGGCGGCAGAAAGGAGAAGCCGAGAGGCGGCCTCGGCGTGTTCGTATCGACCTGCCTCGATGAGCGAGTGCACCTGCGCCGGTGACGTTGCCGCATCTGGTTCTTGGGCCAGCAACAGCGCCCACGACGTGGCCACGACACAGCAAGCGAGTACATGGAGACGATCCAGGAGACGGACACGATCGCCGGCGGGACGTTGATACGCGCGCATCTGGCGCTCGAAACGATCGTAAGGGCGTTACATTCTCCGGCCTGTTTTTCCAGTCTTCTGCTGTGCCCGGTACTTCTCGGCTTGAATACGCTGCTCTTCCTGGAGTTTAGCCTGCTTGCGCGCCCGATCGACGGCGAGCGCCGCAGCATCGGCCAGCGGAGTGGATGGTCCGGTCCCATCGGTTACCGACCTCCCTCCCAACATACCTATTGCCAAGTCTGGTACGTTGATTCCAACCGGACTGATAAACGCGACGACAACCCAGCCAGCGCCGCCACCAAATACGCTCTCGCGAACGCCTCTGCCCGATTCCTTCGGATCGCTCCTGCCAGACTCCTTCGGATCGCTCCTGCCAGACTCCTTCGGGTCACTTCTGCCAGACTCTTTCGGATCAGGCATACTTCCTCTTTTCTCGAAAGCCCCGTTGCGACTAATCGGACTGGGCCAATGCAAACGCCAGGTTTCCCCAGTACTGCGCCAGATCAAGCTTGTCGTACTCGCTTCGCAAGCTGCCCAGATCAAATCTACTCTGCGTCACGACGTTCGGCGCGAGAATGCTGACTCCATTCAGCATTCCGACAAGTAGATCCGTTCGCGCATGCTCGACGATGAATGGTTCCTTCGGCCCCAGTAGCAAGTCGCCGAGGGCAGCAGCCGCAATTTTCGCTCTCTCGTTCCGGCTGAAATAGAGAACGTTCCAGCAGAAAGTCACCAGGTCCACACTGGGCTGTCGAAGTGGGACTTGCGAGCGCTGGAACATCTCGCGAACTCTGCTCCGTTCGGCTTGATCGTTGCTGACAGCTATCGTGAGTTCGTTTTCGAGCGTCCCGATTCTTTCGGCTATTTCAGTCGTTCGACTCAAGTCCAACATCGTCATCGTGACGCTTTTCTCTCCCTCGTAGTGACGTGCGAACTGACTGACAATCGCGCGGCCGAAGTCCTTTGGGCCGTTCCCGTCGCGTCCAACAGGAGGGTCGAAATGATCGGTACTATCACGAAGTTTGCCCAGAATCTTGTCGTATGGCCAGCCTGGCAACGGATCCGTGAACTGCGACGCGACCAGATAGCTTGCCGTTTCCCGAAGTTCATATGCCGCTTCGATTAGGCTCACATTGCAGGAATCAAACGCGACGATGTCGATCTTCTCGCCTTCGTTCGTGTTCTCGAGCACCTCGCGGAGCTGCGGAAAATTCAAACCTTCCGGCGTTTCTGGATCGCGATTGAACGCGAGGCGATAGGCATGGCCCCAGAGCAGAAGCAGGTAGTGTCGTGCGGGGTAGTATCCCTTCGCCCAAACCAGGAGATTCTCCAGGACGTCAGGACCCGAAGTGCCTTCTCCAGGTGGGATTGCGTACTCTTTGTCATTCTGTTGCTTCCCGAAATGGAACCGCGTTGGCCCCCCTCGCCGATCAACGTGCACGACGATCTGGAGAATTGCGGGATCGGCTCCCACCTCTCTAATCTCTCTGAGGTCATCATTGGCGGCGTCGGCAAGGGGTTCTTCACCCTCGAGATTGTCGGCTCCCATCAAGATAATCACGGTCCAAGAGGCTTCTCGCGGCGCCGTCTTCTTCGCCATAAGTGCTTCTCTCTTGGCGCCTTTCGGCGCCCGGAAATCGGTGAGGGTCCATCATGCGCCGGGGAGGCTGGCGATCGAACACCTGGGACGAGACTGTGAATTCCTCAAAACGGAGGCCGTGGAGTCTATCGCAAATCGGAGGATTTCAAGAACACCCCGCGCCTCATCGTTCAATAACGTCCAACCGACCAGTTCGTAACATTTCTCCCAACCCGGCAATGAGCCCCGCTTTCCACGTGGCGTGAAAGACGGAATCTCGACGCCGGCTCCGAAACCCGAACGACCGACGTTCCGAACCATCGACGCGCCGGCACGATTCTGCGCCGCGAATTCGTTAGTCCACGTGCAACCGATCGTTAACCCAGATGGGATGACCGGCACCCAATTCCTGCGCCTTCAAACCCTTTCGGCGCCGCAGACCCCCGTCTGGGGCTCGTCGGGCAAGAGGGAGTATCATGTCTCCGCACCCTGCGACATGACGGACAATCCCTCGGACGGCGGGCCCCCGGAGGGGGTCAAGTTCAGAACCCCCTCCGAGGCGGAATCCTCGTTTGACTTGCTGCTCCGCGCGCGGGACGGCGACGACGACGCGCTGGGACGACTGTGCAGCCGATACCTGCCACGGCTGCAGCGATGGGCCCATGGCCGCCTCCCCGTCTGGGCGCGAAGCGCCACCGAGACGCAGGACCTCGCCCAGGAAACACTGATTCAGGCCATCCGCAACATCAAACGGTTCGAGCCCCGCCACGAAGGGGCCTTTCAGGCATATCTCCGGCAGACGCTGCTGAATCGAATCCGTGACGAGATCCGCCGCGGCCGCAGGCGCGGTCCGACCGATGCGCTCGACACCAGCGAGCCAGCCCGGAGTCCCTCGCCGCTCGAGGAAGCGATCGGCCAGGAAGCGTTGGACCGGTACGAGACCGCGCTCCAGAACCTGCGGCCCGAAGACCGGGAAGCGATTATTGCCAGGATCGAAATGGGCCTCGACTACGCCGAAGTGGCCGAAGTGCTGGGAAAGCCCAGCATCGCGGCGGCCCACATGGCGGTGAGCCGCGCCCTGGTGAAGCTCGCAAAGGAGATGGCGCGTGGCGCACGACCCTGACGAGCGGTGGCTGAAACTCGCGCAGGCTGTTTCCAACGGCGAGCAGGTCGACTGGGACCACCTCTCGCAGCAGCCGGGTGACGAGCAGGAAAACGGCGTCGTCCGCGCGCTGCGCGCCGTAGAGGAGATTGCGCGCGTCCACAAGTCGTCGGCACCGACCGCGACCGACGCAGCAGAGCCGTATCAGCGGCAGTCCGACCCTCGCCGCTGGAAGCATCTCGAGATCATCGAGCGCGTCGGACAGGGCACGTTCGGCGCCGTATATCGGGCGCGCGAGGGAGGGCTGGACCGCGAGGTCGCGCTGAAACTGCTCTGGCCCCGGGCGGGAGACACGCTGATCCACCCGTCGAGGGTCCTCAAGGAAGCCCGCATGCTCGCACGGGTGCGGCACCCGAATGTCGTCACGGTGTACGGGGCGGAATCGGTCGACGGCCGGGTCGGCCTCTGGATGGAGTTCATTCAGGGACGCACGCTCGAAGATCTCCTGACCGCGCACGGACCCTTCGGCGCGCGCGAGGCCGCGGCAATCGGCATCGATCTGTGTCACGCGCTTGCGGCCGTCCACGGTGTCGGTCTGCTGCACCGCGACGTCAAATGCCGCAACGTGATGCGCGAGGAAGGCGGCCGGATCGTCCTCATGGACTTCGGCGCGAGCGCCGAAGCGACGGTCACCCAAGTTGGTCTGCGGACCGACCTCACGGGCACGCCCGTCTATCTCGCGCCGGAGCTCTTCAACGGGGGACGTCCGTCGGGGGCGTCCGACGTCTACAGCCTCGGCGTCCTGCTGTACCACCTGGTCTCCGGTGGGTATCCCGTTGAGGGGGCCACGAGGGAGGACATCCGGCGCGCCCACGCGCGTCGCGAACGTCGCCGACTCTGTGATTCCAGGCCGAACCTGCCGGACAGCTTCGTGCGCGTAGTCGAACGCGCGCTTACGTTCGAACCGGCCGAGCGCTATCAGACAGCAGGTGCTTTTGCGGACGAGCTTGCAGCGTCGGTCGGATTCCCGGTCCCGCAGCCGGACCCTCAACCACGGCCAGGGAGCTGGCTGAATCGGCGCGAGTTGGTTGCAGCGGCCGCGGTCCTGACGGTGTCGCTTGCCGCATTGATTGTTTGGTGGATCGTGTCGTCGGGATCCCGCGAGCGCGATCGAATCAATGCGTCGGCGATGGAGAGCATCAAACCTTCCGTTGATGCCATTCTCCCGGACCCGGCATCGTATGAAATCGGCGCGCAATTCCAGGCGAAGCGCGGCGACCGGAGCGAGCGGCTCCGGGCAGGGGACCGCTTGGCGCCGGGCGATCAACTGTTCCTCGACGTGCAGACCTCCAAGCCCACCTATCTGTACATCGTCAATCAGGACGAACAGGGGGAATCGTATCTGTTGTTCCCCCTGCTCGACGTGAGCGTGCCGAATCCGCTGCAACCGGGAACGACACAGCGACTGCCGAGGACGCCCGCCGGCGAGCCGTTCTTCTGGAAGGTGACGAGTTCAGGAGGCCGCGAGCATATCTTCGTCTTTGCGAGTCCGACGAGGCTGCAGGAATTCGAACGCATTCTGTCGACGCTTCCGCGACCGCGGCTCGACAGGCCGGTCGTGGAGCTGCCGCCGCGAGCCGTGGGCACACTTCGCGGCATCGGTGGTCTCGCCAAGGCCACCGAGCGGCGTCCCGCTGCGGCACCTTCCCCTTTTCCATTCACGACGCCGCTGCCCGAGTCGGCTGAACGTGCGCGAGGCTACTGGGCACGCGAGCTGGTCCTCGAGAATCCGAAAGATCGAATCCCTCATCCCTAATCCCTCATCTCGAATCCCTCATCCTTGAATCCTAGAATCGTCGAATCGTCAATTCTTTGAATCTTCGCATCCTCGAATCGCGAATCGAATCTCCGATCACGAATCGGATCGTCGAACAGCTCGAAGCACGAATCGAACCCGCCGAATCCCCGAGTGGGAATCGTTGAGGACTCGGGAATCGGCCTAGAGCCGGACTCGGGAACTGACGATTCGGGCTCAGGGCAGGAGGATTGAGAGACTTGCAGATTCAGCGATTCGAGAGCCGAGGATTTAGCGATTCGACGATCCGGTGATCCACGGATCAGGGATTCACGATCAGGGATCAGGGATTAGGGATTAGAGATTCAAAGCCGCGCCGCCCGACGATCATGAACGATCGAAAGGGCCACTCGATCGTCGACACGATTTCGAACCCGGCAGCTCGCAGCTCACGCTCGAGCGTCGGGGCCGTGATGCCGTGGTGTCCGTCGCGTGCGCGTCCGGCTGGATCGGGCCTCTCGCCACCCGGAGGCGGACCGAAGTCCAGGATCGCGACGCGCCCGCCAGGCTTCAACGATCGGTAGATACTCGCGTTCATCGCAGCCGGATCGCTGAAATGGTGGTAGACGTCGCGCATGAAGATCGCGTCGCAGCATTGGTCGGTGAACCGGGTCTCGCTCTCGGCACCCTCGATCGTCGTGACGTTCTTCAGACCTGCTTCGTCGACCGCCTTTCCAATCGCGGCGAGGCGATCCTTACTGAGCTCGTTGCTGAACACGCGGCCGGCATCGCCCACTGCCTTGCCAATTGCAACGGTCAGCCCACCGTCGCCCGCGCCGATCTCGCCGACAATGCTGCCGCCGTGAATGTCGAGTGCCTTGACCAGACGATCGATGTCAGCGGCGGTGTCTTGACCGCTCTGTGCAACAAGGGCCGCAGTCGCAATCGCGCACGCGACGAACCGTGTGAAATAGCACATCTGAATCCCTAATCCCTGATCGCGAATCCCTCATCCTTGAATCGGTGGATCCTGAATCGTCGAATCGCGGAATCCGAATCCTTGAATCGTCGCAGGGTCCGGTGTGACAGCGATCCTAATCCCGGAGTTCACTTGTGTTGCTGTGGGGCGCGGTCTTCAGACCGCGCCTGCGCGGGGCTGAAGCCCCGCCGCTACATGCGAACACATCAACTGAATCACGGGTTAAGATTCAACGATCTTCGGATTCAACGATCCTGGGATAAATGATTCAGGATCAGTGATGAGGGATTAGGGATTCGAGGCGTCAGCGCCGTCGCGCCGGCTTGGGATCGAGACGTTCGTTCAGCTCATTCGGCGTCAGGGCGTAATCGACTCCGGATGGCGGCACGTCGATGTGAGCGATCCACAGCACCGAATTCAGTACGAGCTTCCGGAAATTCTCGTTGCCGAAATTGATGTGATAGTGGCCGCCCGTAATGCCCACGCCGCGGCTGCCGTTCGCGGCCTCGGTCGCCCACGCGACGACCATCGGCTGCCCGGCCTTCGCCCGCACGTCAGGGTTCCCTTCGTGAGGGCCGTCGGGGCGCGAGAGCGTATCTGGTGTGGGGATTGCCGTGAGGATCGGCGTCACACCCTGCATGTTCGGACGGAAGCGCATGTTGAAGTACCACTCGTCGCGCGTGGTGAACGGCTTGACGCCTCGCGTGATCGGATGATCGGGCAGCGACTTGAAGTCCGCTTCCCACACCGGATTGACCGAGTAGTTGATCTCGAAATAGCCGCCGGTCCACGCGAGCATTTCCTGCCGGCCGCGTTCTGCTCCCGGCTCGACGCAATAATGAAGGAACATCACGCCCGCGCCGCGCGCGACCGCGCGCTGCAAGGCCTCCGCCCTGTTTTCCTGGAACGCCATATGACGTTCCCCGCCGTCGCACACCATGAAGATCGCGTCCGCCTGCTCGATGAGCTGCGGATCGGCCGGCCAGCCGCCGAAGCTTGGCGTTGCCGCAATGCCTGGCAGCTTCGTCAGCGCTTTCTGCAGGAGCCACACGGCGGCATTGTGCTCGTGCTCCGCCGGGCCGTGACTCGGACGATCGCCAATCAGCAGAATCTTTTTGTACGGTGTCGCTGCAGTCTGGCTGCCACTCTGGGCCCGTGGCGTGCTCGAGACGACCACGAGAACGCAGCTGATCGTCACCAGGACTCCATCCACGGATTTCATCGGAGAGTCTCCATCGAGACGGTCGCCGTTACCTGGACGATTGCCCCTTGAGCGTCGATAGATACTCGAGCAGGTCCGAGATCTGTTGAAGTGTGAGTGCGTTGAGGAGGCCTTCCGGCATCAGCGACATGCGGATCTGCTTTCGAGATTTCACATCCTCCGGCTTCAGCCGTCGCACGTCGGTCTCGGCGACCTGAATCGCAATCCCTTGCGGTGTATCTTCGGTCACGATTCCGCTGATCGCAGTCCCGTTCTTCAGCTCGATTGTCGTCATCAGATACTCGGGCGAGATCGCGTCGTTGGGTCTGACGATGTTGTCGAGCATTGCCTCCTTGCCGAACTTCGAGCCAATCGCCGAAAGATCCGGCCCAACCTTCTTTGGTCCGCCCAGGCTGTGACATGCCGCGCAGGCGGCATCGGTCTCGAAGACTTTTCTTCCCGCCTCTGCGACGCCCCGATGATCGCGCTCGATCTGTTGGACGTTGGGCAGCGGTCCTGCTGAAAGCGGCAGGACCCTGGCAGCGCGGTCGCGGACTGCCGCGAGGGCCGGATCCTGCTGTCCGGGTCCGCCCTGCCTTCCGCCCTGTGAATTGGTCTGCGCGAATCCACGTCCTCGCCCGAACCCGCCGCGGCCGCGACCAGCGTTGTTGGTGAGATTCGAGGCCAAGCTTTTGAGCTCCGCTGGAAGCTGCTTTGCTTCGGCCAGATCGAGAATCACGTTCAGGCCCGCGGGGGAAGCGGCCAACACGCGGAGCGCCTCGACGCGAACTTCGTTCGGCGCGTCGCTCGAGATGATGCTTCGGGCCCACGTCTGGACGTCGGGCTGCGGAATGGTGCCCACGCCACGAACTGCCGCAGCGCGGACCTCCGTCGGGCCGCTCGCCGCGAGCGATCGAAACTCCTCGAGGTACTTCGCGTCCCCAGTAGTTGCCAGCGACTCGATCGCGGCGGCGCGTGCCTCTGCCGGCGCAGACGGCTGTTTCGCCAGCGCGAGGAAGTCGGGCAGGAACTGCGTGTCCGCCAGTCGGGTCGCGAGATCCACCGCGGCAGCCTGCGTGCCCGGCGTGGCGAAAGCCTTGCGCACGACTTGCGGGAACATCGGCGCCCTGCGAGCATCGGTCCACATGCTGAACAGCTCGCGGTTGTACACAGCGAAGGCGCTCTCCACGAGCTCCGGCGGTGTTCCATTCGAGAGGATCAATTGCTCGATCGCCCGCGCGGCTTCGGGCCACTCCATCGATCCGAGCGCGCCGACGGCGACGGTACGATCGGCGATCGAACGCTTCGGATCGTTCATCATCGCGATCAGATCTGGAATCGCGGTCTTCGGCCGCATCACCCAGACGACGTGTTGAACGGACGGGTTGGAAGACGCGGATTGACGCGGATCTTCACGGATCGATTCGTTGTTGGTGGGACCAACGAACTGGGATCGAAGCCTCGCGTACAGCGCATCCTCACGGCCTCGCGCGGCGATGCCCAGCGCCTCCAGATACCAGCGATCCTTTCCGTCGTGTTGCGCGATGAGCTCCATCATCGCCTCGAGCCACGCCTCTGACGGTGCGACTTGCTTGCCCATCAAGTACGGCGGAATCATTCGCGACGGATCGGCATCCCGCAGGAGGATCGCGATCTCGCGCCGGACCTGCGGTGATGGGTCGCGCAGCAACGGTTTGGCGATCGTGAGGATGTCTGCGCCGGTGAGTCGCGCGACGCGCAAGCCCAGGATACGGATGCGCGCGTCAGCATCGTGCAGCGCTTCCTGAATCGCCGTGGGTCCCACGTTCGGCAACCGGCCAAGCAGCCATAGTGAACGCGCTCGCATGATGGCGTCGTTCTGGCGCCAGAGCCGCTGGAGCATCGGCGCAGCCTTCGCTTCCTGCGTTTCGATCGTCGTGTACGCGAGATAGCGCACCGCGTCGTTCGGCGAACCAAACGCGGCGATCAGTCCGTCTTCGGTATCGAGGTTCAGCTGGGGAACTCGAGGTTTGCTGTCGGGCGGCGCCACCCGGTAAATGCGTCCGCGAGCGCCTTCGGGATCTCCCATGTTGTGACCGCCGACACCAGGGTCGTACCAGTCGGCCACGAACAACGCACCGTCGGGCGCAATCGCGACGTCAGACGGCCTGAACCACGTGTCGTCCCCACCGAAAACAATGTCTTCGATTGTGGCTGTGTAGCCGGCGCCGTCGTCCTTCAATGGGTACGCGGCGACGATCCGTTTGCCTGCCTCCGCGTGAATCAGCTGACCGCGGTAGCGACTCGGGAGCAGTGCCCCCTCGTACACGAGCAGCCCGCACGGCGATCCCGGGCCGAGCCGCAGAACGTTTGGAACGACTCCAGGCAGTTCGTTGTGGAAATGCGAGCCGCGATCGTCGGTCCACGCACGATGCAGTGGGCCGCGAAACCCGTAGTTTCCTCCTTCGAAGATGTACGTCAGGCGCGTCCAGGCATTTCCATCGTCATCGTTGTCCGTCTGAAAGATGTTGCCGAACGAATCGAGCGCGAGCTCGTACGGATTGCGGAAGTTCTGCGCGAGCACTTCGAGGTTCGTGCCGTCACGGTTCATGCGGAGCGACACGCCCATGAAGTAGCCGGCCGTCGGGCTGTTCAACGGATCCTCGAGATCCGAGGAGCCCTGTTGGGTCTTGCCCGAGCGGTCCTTGACCGAGAAGC
>Ga0114129_10000144_pt1 | contig 75111 bp, 74 predicted proteins | sample RhiMetdeltSRZDD1_FD_80071 | JGI IMG/M metagenome (GOLD analysis project Ga0114129, IMG submission 80071) | Populus rhizosphere microbial communities from Tennessee, USA - Rhizosphere MetaG P. deltoides SRZDD1 (version 2) (version 2) | ecosystem: Host-associated > Plants > Roots > Rhizosphere >...
ACGAGTTCTCGCACCTGCCCGGGGTGCAGGAAGACACCCTCGACATCATGATGAATCTGCGCAAAGTCGTCTTTGCGCTGCACGTGAATCGGCCCAAGATCCTTCGGCTCAAGGCTCAGGGCACGCGCGTGGTGAAGGCGGGCGACTTCGAGCCCGACTCTGAGGTCCAGATCCTCACGCCCGACGTGGTGCTGGCCACGCTCGACAAGGACGGCGTGCTCGAGATGGAGGTGTGCATCGAGCGCGGCCGCGGCTATCAGCCGGCGGAAAAGCGCGAGCCCGAGGCTCTGCCGATCAACGCCATCCTGCTCGATGCCGATTTTTCACCGATCAAGCGTGTGAACTTCCATGTCGAGCCGGTGCCGGGCAGCGAGACGGCGGAAGGCGGCCCACGCGAGCGCCTCATGCTCGAGGTGTGGACCAACGGCAGCGTGACGCCCCAGGCGGCGGTGGGCGAGGCCTCCCGCATCCTTCAAGATCACTTCAACCTGCTGACGGACTTCCCAGAGACGACGCCGCACGAAGAGGACGGCGAGCACGCCGAGGCGCGGCCGGGCGCCGAGCTCAATGACAACCTGTTCCGCAACGTCGACGAGCTCGAGCTGTCGGTACGCGCGTCGAACTGTCTGAAGACGGCGAATATCCGGACGATCGCCGATCTCGTGCAGAAGACCGAGGCCGAGCTCCTCAAGACCAAGAACTTCGGCAAGAAATCGCTGAACGAGATCAAGACCATCCTGGGCGAGATGGGGCTGGCGCTCGGCATGCGGCTGGATCCCGAGGAGCTGGAGCGCCTGCGCTCGCAGTACGAGCGCGCGTACGAGACCTAGACACGGTCCGCACGCCACACGGCCCCATCTAGCGCTTGAGGCGCGTCTTGATGCGCGCGACGGCTTCTTCGGTCGACGCGCGATTACCGAAGCCGGTCAGGCGGAAGTAACCCTCGCCACTGCGGCCGAAGCCGGCCCCGGGCGTGCCGACGACATGCGCTTCGTTGAGGAGCTTGTCGAAGAACGCCCACGAGTCTAGACCGGCCGGCGTCTTCACCCAGATGTACGGCGCGTTCCGGCCGCCGTACACGGTGAGCCCTGCCGCTTCGAGACCCTCGCGGATCAGGCGCGCGTTGTCCATGTAGTAGTCGATCGTCGCGCGGACCTGCTTCTGCCCCTCGGGCGTGTACATCGCCGCCGCTGCGCGCTGGATCACGTAGGGCGCGCCGTTGAACTTCGTCGACTGCCGGCGAAACCACAGACCGTGCAGGGCGACCGCTTCACCGCTCGACGCGCGTGCGGTGAGCTCTTTCGGCACCACCGTAAAGGCGCAGCGCGTGCCGGTGAAGCCGGCGGTTTTCGAGTACGAGCGAAACTCCACCGCAACCTCACGCGCGCCGTCGACCTCGTAGATCGAGTGCGGAATGTCGGAGTCCTGGATGTAGCCTTCATATGCGGCGTCGTAGAGCAGCACCGCGCCCGCGCCGCGCGCCCAGTCGACCCAGCGCTTGAGTGCGGGACGACCGAGCACGGCACCCGTCGGATTGTTTGGAAAGCAGAGGTACACCATGTCGACGGGCCGATCGGGCAGCGGCGGATCGAAGCGGTTCTCCGCCGTGCACGGTAAATACAGGATGCGGTCGTAGCCGCCACGCCCATCGGGCGCGCCGGCTCGACCGGCCATCACGTTGCTGTCGAGGTAGACCGGATAGACCGGATCGGTCAGCGCGACCGCCGCGTCGGGGCTGAACAGCTCCTGGAAATTGGCCGCATCGCTTTTGCTGCCATCGCTGACGAAGATTTCGTCCGGCGCGATGGTGACGCCGCGCGCGCCATAGTCGTGCTTGGCGATGAGCTCGGTCAGGAACTCGTAGCCGGTCTCGGGACCATAGCCGCGGAACGTCTCCGCTCGCGCCATCTCGTCGACCGCGGCGTGCAACGCTTGCACGATTGCCGGCGGCAGGGGCTGCGTCGCGTCGCCGATCCCGAGTCGGATGAGCTTGGCGTCGGGATGCGCGGCCTGGAATTCCTTCACTCGCCGCGCGATCTCGCTGAAGAGATAACCGCTCTTGAGGCGTAAGTAGTTGTCGTTGATCCTCGCCATGGCCAACGAATTCTAGCAGATCGTCTCCGGATCGAGGCAGAAGCGCTCGACCGTTCGATCGGCCCAGCCCATCACGGTGACGACGCGGCCATCGGTCTCCACGAGGACCGCGCCGTCGCGATCCGTCCGGTAGACGCGCGCCCCGGCGGCGGCGAGCCGCGCGAGCACGCCGCCGTCGGGATGGCCGTACGGATTGCGGGCGCCGACGGAGACGATCGCCACCGACGGCTGCACGGCGGCTAAAAACGGCGCGGTGCTCGATGTTGCGGCGCCGTGATGGCCGACCTTGAGCACGGCTGCGCTCAGCGGCACGCGCGCTTGCAGCAGCGCCTGTTCGCCCGCGGCCTGGACGTCGGACGCCAGCAGGATGCTCGCCAGTCCAAGCTCGACCCGCAGCATCGTGGCGCGGTCGTTTCGGCGGCCGCCAGGCACGTCGGGCGCGATCGCCGTCAACAGGGCGCCGCCGACGGCGCGTGGTCCCGGCGCCTCGTCCCACGTTTCGGCGACGTGGAACAATCTCCGGAGCGCGGCCATGCCGCCCGCGTGATCGATGTCCTCGTGGGTCGTGAGCGTCGCGTGCAGGCTCAGAATGCCGCGGTTCCACAGGAATGGCGCGACCGCGCGCTCGCCCGCGTCGAGACGCCATGGGCCACCGGTGCCGGCGTCGACGACGACGGCGCGGCCGTCCGGCGTCTCGACGACGATCGCGTCGCCCTGGCCGACGTCGAGCACGCTCACGTGCAGCCGTCCATCGCCGCGGGTGAGAACGGGCAGCGCGGCCAACGCCACCGCAGTGAGCAGTGCCACCACAGCGGCGCCGCCGAGCGCCCCGCATCGCTCGCGTTGCGCGCGCCAGTGCCATGCGGCCAGTCCGGCCGCAAGCGCCGCCGCGTACGCCACGATCGCGGCGGCGCCCGGTGCCGGCCAATAGATGACGGCGCCCGGAACGGCGGCGGCCAGCGCCGCTGTCCCGCGGAGCAGAAGCAGCAGCGGCCAGACGGCGCCGAACACGGCCGCGGCCGCGAGATCGCCGATGGCGGCGGCCACCACGGCGACCAGACCGAGCACCGTCGCGGCGCCGGCGAGAGGCACCGCGGCGAGGTTGGCCAGGACTCCGATGGTCGAAAGCTGATTGAAGTGCACCAACGCCACCGGCAGAATCGCCAACTGCGCGGCGAGACTGACGCCGACGGCGGAGGCGACGCCGGCGCGCGGTATCGGCGCGACGACGATTCCGGCGGTCGCCGCGAACGAGAGCTGAAAGCCGGGATCGAACAAATCTCCCGGCCGAGCTGTGAGGATCACGAGCGCGGCGAGCGCCAGACTGTTCGTGACCGACGCCTCGCGGTCGAGCAGAACGGCGGCGAGCACGAGCACGGCCATGATCGTCGCCCGCACCACCGACGGCTCGGCGCCGACGACCGCGGCGAATCCGAGGACCGCGACGATTCCGCTCGCCGCGGCGGCGCGCCGGCCGCCGCCGGCGGCGCGGGCCAGCGTCCAGACGGCGCCGGCGAGGAGCGCGACGTTGAATCCCGAGACGGCGAGGACGTGAAACACGCCCGCCGCGCGAAACGCCTGTTGGACATCGGGCGGCAGTGCCGTGCGGCTGCCGAGCACGAGCCCGCCAAGCAATCCGGCGGACGCCGGCGGCAGCCGCTCGGCGAACGCGGCCAACGCGAACCGCCGCACCACCGCCGGCCACGGCGGTGAGGGTGGCTCCAGCGGAACGACGCGCGTGGAAGACGCGCTGCCCGTCACGTGGATGTCCTCGCGCGCCAGACGCGCCGCCGCGTCGAAGACGCCCGGATCCCTGAAGCCCACGGGCCGGTCGAGCCGCGCGTCGACAGCGATGCGCTGACCCTCGGCGAGCGGCGCCGGTGGTCCGTACAGCGTCAACGAGATCGTCCCGGTGCGCGCGATGTCATCGACCCGCTGCACGTCGAGAGCGACACGCACGCGATCGGGCGCCCACGCGACAGGTTCGCTCGCGACGCGCGCCTCGACGCGCGCCGTCAACGGCAACGGCAGCCGTCCGACGTGGTCGGGCGGCAGCGGTGTCGGTTGCCCTCGCAGCACGCCGAGCATCGCAATCGCGACGAGCAGTGGCCCCACCGTGTGCGGGGCGTGGCCAAGCACCAGGACCAGCGCGGCCGCCGCGAGCCCGGCCGCGAGCAGCGCCCACGCGGCACGCGGAGGGATGCCGGGCCCAAGCGCGATGCCGGCCGCGAACGCGATAGCGGGCGGTGCCAGCGGCATGGCGAACCTCGCGGTCCGGCCGACGATCGAACTTGTGGTCGCCGGCGCGCTCACGGCGTGTTCACGGCCAGGCGCGGCCGCAGACGCTCGAGTGTGGCGCCGCCGACACCCCGAACCCGCCGGAGATCATCGACCGAGCCGAAGGGCCCATCGCGCGTGCGGGCCTCGACGATTCGCGCGGCGAGCGCCGGGCCCACGCCAGGCAATCGCTCGAGCTCGGCCGCGCTCGCGAGGTTGACGTCGAGTGGCGCGGAGTCGTCGCCGCCCGCACGCCGCCCCCGCGCAGGGTCGTGACGCGCGACACTGCGCGCCGACGAAGGCGCCGCCTGAGGCGCATCGGACCTCCGGGCCGCGGTCCGCCGCGGGACGGACGGCGCCGGGGCGGGCGCGCGGTCGAGGCTCTCGAGGTACGTGACGACGTCGGGATTCGCACGACGCCAGCGATCGATGGCGAGACCCGTGGCGCCGAACGCAACGACGAGAGACAGCAGAAGGATCTGGCGACGCGTGTAGCTCGGCATGCGGCGACGATCGCACGCGCCGCGAAGCCCGACCAGAGTGGATGAATTCAGACGCCAGGAGGCGACGAATCCCGACGCTGACTACGCGAGAGGAAGCGACAGCGTCAGCGTGGGACCAGGACCCTCACTCGCCGTCGTCAGCGTTCCGCCGTGGTGCTCGGCGACCTGCCGCGCGATGTTCAGGCGCAGGCCGGCGGTTGGAGCGACGCTCGCTCCGACCATGCTGATGACGAGGACCGCATGTGCGCCGGCGCGTGAGAGTCGCGCGCAGACACGGCCGCCGGCGGGCGTGGAGCGCACGGCGGTCTGCAGCAGCCGAAGCGCCGCCTGACGCAGCCGGCGTCGATCGCCCGAGACTTCGAAGCCGTTCGGGTCCACCGCGCTTTCGACGCCGACCCCCTTGGCCCGCGCCTCGTCGACGACGGCGCTCACGGCCGCATCCACGACGTTGCCGAGGTCGACGCGGTGCGCCGCTGTGTCGGACGCGACCGCGACGTAACGCGCCGCCACGCGGGCCTCGTGCGCGACCGCGGACAGCGCGCGGGCGGCGGTGCGCACCGCGCCCGCCTTGGCGGGGTCGGCCGTGGCGCGAAGTGCGCGCCCGAGCGCGGCGAGCGGCGCGCGCAACTCCCCGCCGACCATTTGCAGCATCTCGCGCGCCATCCCGCGCCGCCGTTCGGCATCGAGCGCCAGCGCCGCGCGCCGGGCCAGGTCCTGGGCCAATAACGCCTCGCTTTCACCGAGCTCTCGACCGGGTGCCGCCACCAGCGTGATCGCGCCCAGCACGCGGCCAGCGGCCGTGAGCGGCGCGACCACGTACCCACCGACGCCGAGCGCCGCCACCGCCTGACGCTCGGCGGGCTCACCCGTCACGGCGAGGTCGTCCACTCTCCCATTCGTCGCGATCCACTCCGCCGTGCCGGTGCCGAGCGCACGCGTCACACCACCGGTGCCGGCCGTCGCCACCGCTCCCAGCAGCGCCGTCGCGCGGGCTTCGGCCGCGCGGTCCCGATGCGCGACGGCGACCCGGCGGAAGCTGCCATCGGGTTCACGGAGATCGATGGCACACCAGTCGGCGAGCAGCGGCACCGCCAGGCGTCCAACGGCGGCGAGGCCGTCAACGGGATCGGTGGCCGCGGCAAGCGCGGTCACGGCGTCGACCAGAAACGCCGCGCGTCGCGCAGCCGCCTCGAGCGCCAGCCGTGCGCGACGCTCGGCCTCGTAAATCCGCGCGTTGCGAATGGCGACGCCCAACCGATCGCCGACCAGCTGCAGCAGACGCGCGTCATCGGCGCTGAAGCGCCGCCGCGCGAGCCGCGCCGCGTGAACCACGCCGACGACGTCGCTGTCGACCGAGAGCGGTACACCGATCAGCGAGCGCACGCGCGCGCGTCGCAGCGCCGGCACGTCGACGTCGCCACGGGCCGCGTCTTCGACCAGCAGGACACGACGGGTTGTCGCGACCCGTCCGCTGAGCGTCTCCGCAATCGGGATCCGCACGTCCTCGTCCACCTCCAACCCCACGGAGCCGACGAGGCGGAGGGACTCGCCATCCTCGGTGGGCAGCAGCAGCAGCGTACTGTCGGCCTCGAGCACGTCACGAATACGCTCGAGGACACGGCGCAGCAGGCGCTCCTGCGAGAGATCGGACAGCGCGGCCTCGGTGATCCGCTCGAGCCGCTGAACCATCTCCGCTGCCGTCTCCATCTCGCTGCGCGCGATCTGCTCGCGGAGCAGCAGCTCGTCGCGCTCCTGCTCGAGACGCTTGTGCTCGGTGACGTCGATCATGAGGCCGCGCAGACGGCCGTGGTCGGCGGGGTGAACACGATCGCGAAGCCAGATCTGTCGTCCGTCGGCGGTGTTCGCCCGGAACTCGTGCTCCAGCGGGTGGTCCGCGGTGAGCGCCTCGCCGTACCGGGCCATCACTCGATCGCGATCGCGCGGGTCGACGACCTCGCTCCAGAAGTGCGTGGCGCCAAGCCATCGCTCGATGGGATAGCCAAGCAGCTCCTCGGCGCGCTGGCTGACGAACGTGCAGGCGAGAGATGTCGCGTCCGCTTCCCACACGATCGCATCGACGCCGTGAACGAGATCGCGGAAGCGTCGCTCGGCGGCGTTCATGACTCCCTCGCGGCGTCGGCTGTCGGAGACCATAGACCCGTTTGCCGCAGCCGAAGTCGCAAGGCACGTGCCACGAATGCCACGTGGACACGCGCGATTGTAAAATCGCGTGAGCACGTATCGGCGCGTTTGCGCGCGACGCTAAACAATCTGCGTGCCGACAACCGTGCCGTCCGTGCACCGGCGCCCTCACCGCCGCTGCCCACTCTGCGCACCCCATTTCAGGGGTGCGGACGCTCAGGGAACGAGCGCTGCCCGGCTGATTTTCGTCGTCTCGCGGTTGTGCCACTCCGAATCGGCGAACGCCTGGTTGATCGATTCGAGAGGGTACTTGTGCGAGATCAATCGCTGGAAGGGGAACCGCTGCTGGTTGCGAACGAGAAAATCGAGCGCGCGCGGAATGACCGCCGCGTCGTACATGATGACGCCGACGATCTTCTTCGCGCCCCACACCAGCGTCGCCGGCTCGAGCTCGACCTTCGCGCCGCGGCTGATCGTTCCGATCTCCAGATACGCCCCGCCGGGCCGGAGCATCTCGATACCCTCGGGGATCACCTGCGGGAAGCCGACGAAATCGCACGCGATGTCCGCGCCCATGCCGCCGGTCCATCGGCGCACGAGCGCCACGCGCTCCTTGCGCTCGGGAACCTCCTTCACGTTGATCACGTGGTCGGCGCCGAACGCCTTCGCAAGCTCGAGCCGTCCCGCGAGCTGGTCCACGACGATGACCGTCGCCGCACCCATGTCTTTTGCGACGGCGGCGGCCTGCACGCCAAGCCCGCCCGCGCCCTGGATCACGACGCTGCCGCCGAACTGCAGGCCGACCTCGTGAAGGCCGAAGATGACCTGGGAGAGCGCGCAGTTCACAGGTGAGACGAGCTCGTCGGACAGTGCGTCGGGCACCGCGAACAACGCGCCGCCGGGGCGCAGATAGTAGTACTCGGCGAACGCGCCGTTGAAGTAGGGGAACTCGGAAGGCCCTCGCGGTCGCTCGATCTTCGCCGGGCACGCCGCCGGTTGCTTGTTGAGGCAGACGTAGCAGCGGCCGCACGGGTAGAAATAGGTGTAGGCGACGCGGTCGCCCTCCCGCAGCGGCCGGCCCAGTGAGTCCGTCTTGACGTTCAAGCCCAGCTTGGCCACGCGACCCGTCATCTCATGGCCGAAGATCCAGCCGTCCTGCGGCAGCCGGAGCGGCGCATCACCGCGCCAGAAATGCAGATCGGAGCCGCAGACATTGGCCAGCGAGACCTTGATGAGGACGGCATCGGGCTCGAGCTCGGGCAGCGGCAGCTCGCGGATCTCGAAGGGTTTGCCCGGCCCGAAGAACACCGCAGCCTTACCAGTCGCCATACGTCACTCCCGGCCGAGCTCGAACGTGTCGTGCAGCGCGCGCACGGCGAGCTCGGCGTATTTGTCCTCGATCACGCAGGACACCGCGATCTCGGACGTCGAGATCATCTGGATGTTGATGCCTTCCTTCGACAGGGCCCCGAACATGCGTGCGGCGACGCCGGAGTGGCTGCGCATGCCGACGCCGACGATGGACACCTTCGCCACGCGCTCGTCGTGCACGACCTTCTCCGCGCCGACCGTGCGGCCGATTTCCTGGAGCGCCGTCTGCGCGCGCACATGGTCGCCGCGCGGCACGGTGAACGAGATGTCGGTGTAGCCGTCGCGGCTGATGTTCTGTACGATCATGTCGACGACGACGTTCTTCGCGGCCACCGCGCCGAAGACCTGCGCGGCGATGCCCGGCCGGTCCGGCACGCGCAGCAGCGAGATCTTCGCCTGGCTGCGGTCGTGGGTGATCCCGGTAACGACCACCTCTTCCATCCCGCTCTCCTCCCTCGTGACCAGCGTGCCGGGATCGGGCTTGAACGTGGAGCGCACGTGCACGGCGACGCCGTACTTCTTGGCGAACTCCACCGAGCGGGCCTGCAGTACCTTGGCGCCCAGGCTCGCCATCTCGAGCATCTCGTCGTACGCCACACGCGGCAGCTTGCGGGCGTCGGGGACGATGTTCGGATCGGCGGTGTAGACGCCATCGACGTCGGTGTAGATCTCGCACACGTCGGCCTTCAGCGCGGCGGCCAGCGCCACCGCGGTCAGATCGGAGCCGCCGCGACCGAGCGTGGTGATCTCGTCGGCGTCGGACAGGCCCTGGAATCCGGCGACGATCACGATCTCGCCCGCCTCCAGCGCGGCGCGCGCACGCTCGGGCGTGATCCGCGTGATGCGCGCTTTCGTATGCGCGCGATCCGTGCGCATGCCCACTTGAGGCCCGGTCAGCGAACGTGCCTTGAGGCCGAGCGCCTGCAGTGCCATGGCCAGCAGCGCGATGGTGATCTGCTCGCCGGTTGCCAGCAGCATGTCCATCTCGCGCGGGTCCGGCGTGGGCGAGATGCGTGCGGCGAGATTGACGAGGCCGTCCGTCGTCTTCCCCATCGCCGACACGACGACGACGAGCTGGTGCTCGGAGGCGCTCTCGGCCACGCGCCGGGCGACGTTCTTGATCCTGTCGGCATCGGCGACCGAAGAGCCGCCGTACTTCTGCACGATCAGCGCCATAGACAACGCAATCTACATGACGGGCGCGCGGCCAGGCAAGCGCGCGACCGTCACGTCACGCGGTGGTCGGTGCGCGGCGCGCCTCGCCGAGTGAGACGTGCTCGCGCAGCAGATACAGCCAGCCCACGACCGTGATGGGAACGAGCGCGCTCGCGTGATAGAGGAGCGCATAGGCGAGCGCCGTCGAGCGCGGGACGCCGAACACTTCGAGTGCCGCCGTGGCGGCCGCGTGAAACACGCCGACGTAGCCCGGCGCCGAGGGCACGCTGATGCCGACGCCGACGAACGCGAGCACGGTCCAGCCCGCGCCGAACGGCAGCGCGAGGTGCACGGCGCGCAGCATCGCCCACGCGGCCGTCGCCGGCAGCAGCCACACGAGCGCTGTCCACAGGAGCAGCGGCGGAATGTGCGACGGCGTGCGGATGCCGTCGAGGCCGTGCAGCCCGGTGTCGAAGATCGACGTGATCTTCCGCGCCACGGCCGGCCAGCGGCCGGTCAGTCGCAGCAACACCCGGCGACACATGCCGGGCGCGCGCGCGACGAGCACGAGCGTGGACACGCCGACGACGTCGACGATGAAGAGCACGCCGGCCGCCCACTCCACGACGCGCGGCACCGGAATCATCAGCACGAGCACCGCCAGCATGAGGACGATCGCGAGGCTGTCGAGCACGCGCTCGACCACGAGCGTGGCGGTGACGAGCCAGAAGCTCTGCGCGCCGGTCATCCCCTCGGACTCGCGCAGCTTTCTCCCGAGCACGTAAATGCGCACGATCTCGCCCGCGCGGAGCGGCAGGACGTTGTTGGCCATGTAGCCGATCATCGTCGCTGCCACGATTCCCGGCGGCTCGGGTCCGGGCGGAAAGAGCCAGCGCCAGCGCCGCGCGCGCGCCCACAAGCCCGCGAGCCCCACGACGACGGCGACCGTGCCCCAGGCCCAATTCGTGGCGAGCAGCTGTCGCCCGAGCTCGTGCAGATCGACGCTGGACAGCAGATAGGCGAACAGCCCGAAGCTGATCGCGATGCCGACAACGACGCGGAGGCGGTGGCTCAGAGCCCGAGCTGCGCCTGGACGGCGTCGAGCGAGGCTGGGACGGCGGTGGGCCGCGACGCGCTCACGCGGGGCCGCCTTCGACCCGGATCATCGTCGTCGCGCCGGCGACATCCCGCAGGCGGTCGATCTTCGCGAGCGCGGCGCGCATGTCGCGCTCGCGCGCCTCGTGCGTCACGATGACGACCGGCACCGCTTCGCGCGTGCCGCGCCCCTTCTGGATGACGTTCGCGATCGAGATGTCGTTCTCGCCCAGAATGCCGGCCACGCGCGACAGCACGCCGGGCTTGTCCTGGGCCATCACGCGCAGGTAATAGCAGCAGCGAATCGTCTCCATCGCCCTCAGCGGCAGCGCCGCCGGGCCTACCGACGGCAGCTCCAGCGCGAGCGCGGGAATGCCGTGCGCGATCCGCCGCGCGATCTCGAGCGCGTCCGACCACACCGCGGACGCCGTCGGCATCTGGCCGGCGCCGCGACCGTAGAACATGAGATCGCCGACGGCGTCGCCGGTGATGAACACCGCGTTGAACACCCCGGAGACGGCCGCCAGCGGGGAACTCGCGGGGATCATGGTCGGGTGCACCCGCACCTCGACGCCCGCGCCCTCGCCGCCCTGACCGCCGCCCTCGACCCGCTTGGCGATCGCCAGCAGCTTGATGCGGTAGCCGAGCTCACGCGCGTACGCGATGTCGGCCGCCGTCACGCGGGTGATGCCCTCGGTGTGGATGTCCTTGAGGTCGATGAAGGTGCGGAAGGCGAGCGAGACGAGGATCTGCAGCTTGTGGGCCGAATCCATGCCCTCGATGTCGAGCGTCGGATCCGCCTCTGCGTAACCCTGCGCCTGCGCCTCCTTGAGCACGAGCGAGAAATCGAGATTCTCGTCCGTCATCTTCGACAGGATGTAGTTGCACGTCCCGTTGACGATGCCGGCCAGCGACAGGATCGAGTTCGCGACCAGGCCTTCCTTAACCGCGCGAATGAGCGGGATACCGCCAGCCACCGCCGCCTCGAACGCGAGCGTCAGTCCGCGGCGGCCCGCTTCTTCGTACAGCTCCGCGCCGTGATGCGCGAGCAGCGCCTTGTTCGCGGTGACGACGTGCTTGCCGGCAGCCAGCGCGCGGAGGATGAAGGTGCGCGCGGGCTCGAGACCGCCCACGAGCTCGATGACGATGTGCACACGCGGGTCGCTCAAGACCTTCGCGGCGTCGCCGATCATCGGGAGCGCGGTGAGGTCCAGACCCTCGCGCGGTCGGATGAGATCGGTATCGGCGATCGCGGCGAGGGTGAGCCGGCAACCGGCGCGCTCCTCGAGCCTCTGGCGCTGCGCGGCGAGGATCTTCACGACGCCGGCGCCGACGGTGCCGAGTCCCAGCAGACCGATGCGGACTTCGTCGACGGGCGTCATCGAGGAGCGCCTCGGCTTTGCCGGGGCGCGACGAGCGTGGGGGGTGTGGGGGCTGCTATGTCGGGGCCCCCACTCAACGACAGATGTGCTTGAGGCCGCGGAGCGCCTGCTTGATGCGCTGCTCGTTCTCGACGAGGGCGAAGCGCACGTAGCCGTCGCCGTACTCGCCGAAGCCGATGCCCGGCGACACCGCGACCTTCGCCTCCTGGATGCAGAGCTTCGCGAACTCCAGGGAGCCCATGGCGCGGAATGCCTCGGGAATCGGCGCCCACACGAACATCGTGCCCTTCGGCTTCGTCACTTGCCAGCCGAGCTTGTTGAGGCCATCGACCAGCACGTCGCGACGCTTACGGTGCACCTCGACGATCTCCTCGACGACCTTCTGATCACCCTCCAGGGCGATGATGCTCGCGATCTGGATCGGCTGGAACGCGCCGTAGTCGAGATACGACTTGATGCGCGCGAGCGCGGCGATCATGCGCGGATTGCCGCACACGAATCCAATCCGCCAGCCGGGCATGTTGTACGACTTCGACAGCGAGAAGATCTCGACGCCGACCTCTTTGGCGCCGGGCACTGACAGGAACGACGGCGGCGTGTAGCCGTCGAAGGTGAAGTCCGCATAGGCGAAGTCGTGCACGACCATCATGCGGTGGTCGCGCGCGAAGTCCACCACCTTGACGAAGAAGTCGCGGTCCACGCACATGGTCGTCGGATTGTGAGGGAACGAGAGAATCAGCATTCGCGGCTTCGGCCATGCGAGCCGGGTCGTTTCCTGCAGCCGCGCGAAGAAATCTCCGTCCGGCGTGAGCGGCACCGAGCGCAGCTGACCGTCGGCGATCACCACCGAGTACGAATGGATCGGATACGTGGGATTGGGCACGAGCACGCCATCGCCCGGCTGCAGCACCGCCAGCGCCAAATGCGCCATGCCTTCCTTGGCGCCGATCGTGGCGATGACTTCGGAGTCCGGATCGAGTTGGACGTGATAGCGGTCGCGGTACCACTTCATCATCGCGACGCGCAGCCGGGTGATCCCACGCGACGCCGAATAGCGGTGGTTCTTCGGATTCCGGGCGGCTTCGACGAGCTTGTCGACGATGTGCTTGGGGGTCGGCATGTCGGGGTTGCCCATGCCGAGATCGATGACGTCCTCGCCGCGAGCGCGAGCCTTCGTCTTCAGATCGTTCACGACGGCGAAGACGTATGGTGGCAGGCGCTTGATCCGGTAGAACTCCTCCATCGCGGCCGCTCCCCTCTGAGAGTGTCTCGCGATGATACCGAAGCCGCGCGCAAAGTGTCAACGAATGGAGCGATGACGCGGACTTACGCGGCGTCGCCGGCTCGCGTGAGACCGGTCAATTCGTGGACGGTCGTGACGTCTTGCGTGTCGCTCTGTCCCGCCCCGCATGGTGAAGTTATTGATTTTCCGTCGAGACGTCTCGGCACGTCGCTTGCGCCTGAGTGCGCGCCATGGGCGACCTGGCGCAGGCGGTCACGGCGATCGACACGATGGTCGACGACGTCCGCGGCGCGGTGCCGGCCACGAAATCCGGTGGTCCCGGCGGCTGGCGGCGCCGTCGGCTGGGCCCCGACCGGTCGCGTTCCTCCCATAAGGCACCGTCGTCGTATGGCAGCAGCAAGCGCCGCAGCAACAATCCGCACCGCGGGCAGTTCAGCCTTCTGGTCATGCGCGGGGACGGCGTCCGCGTCGTGCGGTTCAACTTCGCGCGCCCGCTGGCCGTCGCGGGCTTCGTCGCCGTCGCGGCCACGGTGACCACGGTCGGCGCGCTCGTCGGTGACTGGCTGCAGCTCCGCCAGCTGACGCGCGACTCCGCCACCTTCGCCACGCAGATCGCGGAGCAACGCAAGACCATCAACGACTTCAACCGTCGCGTGGCCGACCTGCGCAAGGAAGTCGGCGCGTGGCGCGATATGCACGCCCGAATCCAGGAGCCATTCGGCCCCGACGCCGGGCGCGGCAGCCGCGACCGCGGAATCGGCGGCGCGACCACGCCGCCCGACCATCTGAACGGCCCGTCGGCGAGTGAGGAGCTCAATCGCCTCACCGAAACGATCATGCAGGAAGGCGAGAACCTGCGCGCGCTCGATCGGCTGATGACGCGCGCGGGCAAGGCGCTCGCCTCGCTGCCGTCACGCTGGCCGGTGCGTGGCTCGGTCAACTCCGAGTTCGGCCGGCGCAAGTCGCCCTGGACCGACGACCAGGAATTTCATGCCGGCATCGACATCGGCGCGAACCGCGGCACTCCCGTGCAGGCGCCGGCGGCGGGCATCGTCTTCTTCGCGGGCACGGCGCCGGAGTACGGCACGACGGTGATCATCGACCACGGCCAGGACATCAAGAGCCTGTACGGTCATCTCTCGCAGGTGAACGTGAAAGCCGGCCAGAAGGTCGAGCGGGGCACGCTCATCGCGTACACCGGCAACACCGGCCGCTCGTCGGGGCCACACCTGCACTACGAGATCCTGGTCAAGGGGCACTCGGTCAACCCCCGCGCCTATCTCTGGGATTAGAGGGGGCTGGACGGCCCCCTCCAATACCTCCCCAATTCGCGTCGCGTAACGGCACCGCCTCAAACTCCCCAACGCTCGTCGCGCCCCGGCAAAGCCGTGGCGCTCCTCGATCTCCGCTAGCTTTCGTCGACCCGGCGGCCGTCGATCTCGATGAACACGAGCGACCGGTCGCCACCCTGCACCCACACCGCTGACGCCACCGCGCCGGTCTGCGCGTTCAGGCCTTGCCAGACGCCGCCGGTCGGTGTGCGGTTTGCGGGGTTGCGCGTGACTTCACGCTTGCACTCCTGGAATCCCTCGCTCGCGAGCGCGTTGACGACTTCGTCGGGCTCCGCCAGCCATCCCTCGCCCATCCACCGCATGCGGCCGCCGCGACACAGCTCCAGCAGACGATCCGGTCCCTGCATGTGCACTTCCTCCCTGCCTCCGCAGCGCGCGCCGCGAATCGCGCAAAGGCGTGCAATGCGAACGCCATCGATGACGAGCGCAGGCGTGTCGTCTAAGCGCGCACTGTGTGGTCGACGCTCGGTCGGACCGATGTTGACATGCCGCGCGCCGCTGAAGATCTTGCACGCGGCGGTGCGCGAAGCGCGGACGGCGCGTCAGCGGTGACGCGCGAGGAAGTCGAGACACATCGCGTTGAACCCGTCCGCTTGCTCCCACATGTATGCGTGGCCGGCGTCCGCGAGGATCTTCAGCTCGGCGCCGGCAACGCGCTGCGCGATAGCGTGTGAGAAGCGGGGCGGCACCAGGATGTCGTGCTCGGCGACGCTCACCAGCGTCGGGCAGCGGATGTCAGCGAGGCGGTCGAGCGTGTCGTGACCGCGCACGGCCTCGCCCTGGCGGTAGAAGCCCACGAGCGACTGCGGATACGGATTCGCGAGCGCGTTCTGAATCACCAGCTCGACGAACTGCGGACGTTCGGCGTACGTGAGCGGCGCGAACAGCCACAGGGCGATTGTCCGCAACCACTCCTCGCGTCCGAGCTTGGGCCGCAGCTCGCGCCAGACGGCAGACAGCTCGTGCATGTACGCATCGGGCCGGGCCAGCGTCGCGTGCAGCTGAAGTGTGCGCACGCGCGCCGGATGCCGCAGCGCGATCTCCTGCGCAATCATGCCGCCCATCGATACGCCGCACACGTGCGCGCGGTCGATGCCGAGGGCGTCCATGAGACCGACCGTGTCGTCGGCCATCATCGCGATGCTGTACGGAATGTCCGGCGCATCGGTCTGTCCGACACCGCGATTGTCGAAGGTGATCACGCGATGGCGCTCAGCGAAGGCCGGCAGCTGGAGACCCCAGGCGAGGTGATCGCCGCCGAAGCCCATCACGAGGACGAGCGGCTCGCCGGCGCCCGCTTCGACATAGAACATCCCGACGTCGCGGACGCGCAGCGTCGGCAGTGGATCCGCCTCAGCCGGTCGCGACGCCCGTGCGCACCTGGCAGGCCACCCAGTGGTTCGGGGTGATCTGCTTCAGCACCTGCTCATTCTGCGAGCACGACGGCACGCGCAGGCTGCAGCGCGTGTGAAACCGGCAGCCCGAGGGCGGATTGATCGGGCTCGGCACGTCGCCCTCGAGCAGGATGCGCTTGCGCTTCATCGTCGGATCGGGAATCGGCACCGCCGAGAGCAGCGCCTCCGTGTAGGGGTGCTTCGGGTTGGTGTAGAGCTCCTTGGCCGGCGCGATCTCGACGATCTTGCCCAGGTACATCACCGCCACGCGCGTGCTGATGTGCTCGACGACGGAGAGATCGTGCGCGATGAAGATGTACGTGAGGCCGAACTTGGTCTGGAGATCCTCGAGCAGGTTGATGATCTGCGCCTGGATCGAGACGTCCAGCGCGGAGACGGGCTCGTCAGCGATGATCAGCTTGGGACTGACGGCGAGCGCGCGCGCAATGCCGATGCGTTGCCGCTGACCGCCCGAGAACTCGTGCGGGTAGCGTCGCAGATGCTCGGACGACAGGCCGACCGTCTCCAGCAGCTGCACGACGCGCTCCTCACGCGCGCGACGGTTCGGCGCCAGCTTGTGGATGACCAGGGCCTCGCCGATGATCGATCCCACCGTCATCCGCGGATTCAGCGACGCGTACGGATCCTGGAAGATGATCTGCATCTCCTTGCGCAGCGCGCGCAGGGAGCGCTTGTCGAGCGTCGTGACGTTCTTGCCCTCGAACGAGACTTCGCCCGAGGTCGGCTCGATCAGTCGCAGGATGGAGCGGCCGGTCGTGGACTTGCCGCAGCCCGACTCGCCCACGAGCCCGAGCGTCTCGCCGGGCATGACGTCGAACGACACGTCGTCCACCGCGTGCACACGCGCGACCTCACGCGAGAAGAGGCCGCCACGGATCGGGAAGTACTTCTTGAGATTGCGAACCTTGAGGAGGGGCTCTGCCATGGCGTGGCCTCTCAGTACAGGAAGCAGGCCACCTTGTGGCCCGGCCGCACTTCCTTGAGCGGCGGTGTGTTTTCGAAGTGCATGGGTTTCGCGAGCGCGCATCGCGGCGCGAAGCGGCAGCCCGGCTTCTCCGGGCCCCGCAGGGTCGGGACGGTACCCGGAATCGGCTCTAGCTTTTTCTTGCTGGTGGCGGCCACATCGATCCGCGGAATGGAGCGCAGCAGCCCCTGCGTATACGGATGCAGCGGCTCCTTGAAGAGCTCGCCGACCGGCGCTTCCTCGACGACCTGCGCGCCATACATGACGACCACGCGCTGCGCGGTCTCGGCGATGACGCCCATGTCGTGGGTGATCAGCATGATGGCCATGCCGAGCTTGGCCTTGAGCTCGTTGAGCAGCTCGAGAATCTGCGCCTGAATCGTCACGTCCAGCGCGGTGGTGGGCTCGTCGGCGATCAAGAGATTCGGATTGCAGGACAGCGCCATGGCAATCATCACGCGCTGCCGCATGCCGCCCGAGAGCTGGTGCGGATACTCCTTCACGCGTCGCTCGGCGTTGGGGATGTGCACGATTTTCAGCATCTCCACCGTCTTGTCCATAGCGTCGCGCCGGCCGAGCCCCTCGTGCAGCCGGATGGCCTCTGCGATCTGCTCGCCGACCGTGAAAACGGGATTCAGCGAGGTCATGGGCTCCTGGAAGATCATCGCGATCTCTTTGCCGCGGATCTTCCGCATCTGCGAGGGGGACAGGCTGAGGAGGTTCTTGCCGTTGTAGATGATCTCGCCCTGCACGATGCGGCCGGGCGGCTGCGGGATGAGCCGCATGACGCTGAGCGCGGTGACCGACTTGCCGGAGCCCGACTCGCCGACGATGCCGAGCGTCTCGCCCTTGTTGATGTAGAGGCTGACGCCGTCGACGGCGCGCACCACGCCCTCGTCGGTGAAGAAGTGCGTCTTGAGTCCTTTGACTTCGAGGAGCCGTTCGGCCATGGAACCTCCCGTTCGAGCTACCAGCGACTCGTGAGCTCGCGGAACGCCTCGAGCGCCCGCGAGATATCTTCGGCGTCCACGTCTTTGTGGGTGACGCATCGGATGGCGCCGGGCGCCATGGCGTGAACCTTTACTTTGCGGGCCGCGCAGCCTTTCACGAGCTCGGTGGCCGCGCCCGGGCCGCGCTCGACGCGCATGATGACGATGTTCGTCTGCACGGTGGCCAGATCCACGCGCAGGCCCGGCAGCTTCGCCAGCCCCTCGGCGAGCCGCCGCGCGTTGAGGTGGTCGTCGGCGAGCCGGTCCACCATGCGCTCGAGCGACACGATGCCGGCCGCCGCCAGCACGCCGACCTGCCGCATGCCGGCGCCGAGCATCTTGCGCCAGCGGCGCGCGCGCTCGACGAGCTCCGTCGAGCCGCAGATCACCGAGCCCACAGGCGCGGACAGTCCCTTCGACAGGCAGAAGGTGACGGAGTCGACGGGGCGGGTGAAGTCCGAGGCTGGGCGCCCGAGCGCGACCGCGGCGTTGAACAGCCGCGCGCCGTCGAGATGCACGGCGACGCCGGCCTCGTGAGCGACCTTGGCCACCGCACCGATCTCCTCCGGCGTGGCGCACGTGCCGCCGTGACGGTTGTGCGTGTTCTCGATGCACACGAGGGCCGTCTCGGGCACGTGGATGTTGGCCGGACGGATCGCCTCGCGCACCTGCTCGGGGGTCAAAAAGCCGCGCTCCGTCTTGAGGGGGCGCATCTGCAGCTGCCCGATGACGGGCAGGCCGGCGACCTCGTTGTTGAACACGTGCGAGTCGTAGTCGACGACGATTTCCTGGCCGGGCCGCGACTGCGCGAGCACCGAGATGAGATTGCCTTGCGTCCCCGAGGTCACGAAGAGTCCCGCGGGCTTGCCGAGCCGCGCCGCGGCCATCGCCTCGAGCCGGCGCACGGTCGGGTCTTCACCGAACACGTCATCGCCGACCTCGGCGCGCGCCATGGCCTCGCGCATCTCGGGCGTCGGCTGCGTGAACGTGTCAGAGCGGAGGTCGACGATGTCGTGCATTAGCGCTGAGCCCTCAGCCGCTGCGCGGCGCGCTTGCCCCATTCGGTGTACGAGTAGTCGTTTGCCAGCTGCCGCAACAGATCGACAGCTTCGCGGTCGCGCCCCTCGCTGAAGTTCACGTCCGCCAGCAGCGACAGCGCCTCGGGAATGACGGGTGCGCGCGGGTAGTCCTTGATGACCTTCTCCAGCCGTTGGCGGGCGCCGCCGGGGTTGCCCTGATTCAAATAATAGGCGGCGACCCAGACCTCTTTCTGCGCCAGCCGGCCGCGGCACACCTCCAGCTTCGCCAACGCGTCGGTGGCGTACCGCGACTCCGGATACTCCTTCACCAGCTTCTTGAAATGCTCCATCGCTTTCTGCGCGAACGCCTGCTCCTGCTCGATGGGCTTGATCTGGTCGTAGTAGGACATCGCGAGCCGGAACTGCACGAGATCCGCGATCTGATGTCGCGGATAGAACGCCAGGAACGCTTCGAACTCCTTTGCGGCCTTGTCGAAATCCGGCTCGCGATAGAACGCCTCGCCGATCAGAAAGCGCGCGCGCGGCGCGTACGACGAATTCGGATGGCGCTCGACGACTCTGCGGAACTGCTCGCGCGCCTCCGGATATCGTTTCTTTTCGAGCTCGGCTTCGCCGAGCTGATACAGCTCCTCTGCGGGCAGAATCGGCGTCGGCTGCGGCTTGAGCCACGAGCAGCCGGCGCAGAAAAGAAGGAGCGAGACGAGGAGAACCCGGAGCATCGTGGGCAAAGGATATAGCATATTTCTCGCCGAAAAATCCTTTGACTTCCGCGGCCTGGGCCGGTATGACCTTTATCGCTGGAGGCCCCAATGGCGTTGCCCCGCATGATCCGTGTCCGCCAGACGTTTCCCCGCCCGCGTGTCGCCGACATTCCGCGAGCCGTTGCCGCCACCCTGGGCGAGGCCGCCCTGCGAATCCGGGCGGGTGATACGGTCGCTGTCGGCGCCGGCAGCCGAGGCATCGCGAACATCGACGCCATCGTCGGCGCCACCGTGCGATGGCTCAAGGACTTGGGCGCGCGCCCGTTCGTCTTCCCCGCGATGGGCAGCCACGGCGGCGGCACGGCTGATGGTCAGATCTCGGTGCTCGAGCACTATGGCATCACTGAGGCCACCATGGACTGCCCGGTCCGCGCCACGATGGACGTCGTGCAGGTCGGCGAGGCACTCGGCCTGCCGGTGTGGCTCGACGCGTACGCGGCGGAGGCCAACTGGATCGGCATCGTCAACCGTGTCAAGCCGCACACGGACTTCAAGGGCTCGATCGAGTCCGGACTGTTCAAGATGATGACGATCGGGCTCGGCAAATGGAAAGGCGCGCTGCAGTACCACCGTGCAAACGTCAATCACGGCTACGAGACCGTGATCACCGCGGTGGGTCGCGAGATGCTCGCGAAAGCGCGCATCGGCTTCGGCCTCGGCATCGTCGAGAACGGCTACGACGAGACGGCGCACATCGAGGCGTTTTCTCCCGAAGCGCTCGAGTCCGGCGAACGACGGCTGCTCAAGAACGCGCGCGAGTGGATGGCGCGCCTGCCGTTCTCACCGATCGACGTCCTCATCGTCGAGGAGATGGGCAAGAACATTTCCGGCGCCGGCATGGATACCAACGTCATCGGCCGGCCGTCGAACCCCCACGAACCGTTCCCCGCGGATCCGAAGATCCTCTGGATCGTCGCGCTGGACCTGACCGAGGACAGCTACGGCAACGCGGTCGGGATCGGCAACGCGGACTTCACCACGCGTCGGCTCGTGGACAAGATCGACATGAAGCCCACGCTGATCAATGCCATCACTGCCTGCGCGCCGAACGGCGCGAAGGTTCCGCCGACGTACGACACCGACCGTGAGGCGATCGAGACGGCGCTGTCCTGCATCGGCCTCACCCCGCCCGAGCGTGCGCGCGTGATTCGCATCAAGAACACGCTGATGCTCGGTGAGATCGAAGTCTCGGAGGCGTTCGCGCCGGATCTCGCCAAGCGACCGGATCTCACGCCGCTCGGCGAGCCCGCTCCGCTGCCCTTCGACGCTGCGGGACGGCTCACGTCGCGCTGAGGCGCGGCGTGGCCCCCTGCGGCTCGTAGCGACACTCCCGTGAGCTTCGGAGGCCGGCGGCTCGTCCTGGCACTTGCCGGCGCCGCGGCCTGCGCGGCGATCGTCTGGGGCGCGGTCGCCTGGTATCGCGGCTCCACGCGCGTCACCACGGACGACGCGTACGTCGAAGGCATCATCGCGCCCGTGAGCGCCAAGGTCACCGGCCACGTGGTCGAGCTCAAGGTCGGCGACAACCAGGCGGTCAAGCGCGGCGAGCTGCTGCTGCGCGTGGATCCGCGCGACTTCGAGGCGCGGGTCGCCCAGGCGCGCGCAGCGGCGGCGGTCGCCGCCGCGAACGTGAAAGCCGCGCGCTCCGAGGTGCCGCTGGCGCGCGACACGACGCGCGCGCAGACGGACGAAGCCCGCGCCAATCTCGAGGGCTCGCTGGTTGCGGTCAAGTCCGGCGAAGCCAATGTCGCGGAGTCGCGGGCGCGACTGGAGGCGCGCCGCGCGGCGCACGGCGCCGCGACGGCCGAAGTGGCGGCGGCGGAATCCACGGTGCGCAAGACCAACCTCGAGATCGAGCGCATGCGACGGCTCATGAAGAACGATTACGTCTCACGCCGCGAGCACGACGACGCGCAGGCCGCCTCCGACAACGCGGTCGCCATGCACGAAGTCGCGCGGCGCCGTCAGGCGCAGGCCGAGCAGGAGGTGCAACAGGCCGAGGCCGAGCTCGTGGCGCGACAGCACGCCGTGGACGTGGCCCGCCAGAAAGTGGCCGAGGCGCGCGGCATCGTCGCGCGCGCGGAGGGGCAGCAGGGCCAGGTGATGGTGAGGGAGGCGGAGGTGACACGGGCCGAGGCCTCGCTGACGCAGGCCGAGGCCGAGCTCGCGATGGCCGAGCTCCAGCTCGCGTACACCGAGGTACGCGCGCCGGCCGACGGCATCGTGTCCAAGCGGACCGTCGAGGTCGGGCAGGTGGTGCAGCCCGGCCAGCCGCTGCTCGCCATCGTGCCGCTGCACGAGGTGTGGGTCCTCGCGAATTTCAAGGAGACGCAGCTGGCCCGCGTGCATCCGGGCATGAAAGCGGATGTCGAGATCGACGGCTTCCCGGGCAAGGTGTTTCACGGCACCGTGGACTCGATCAGCGCAGGCACCGGGGCCCGCTTCTCGCTCCTGCCTCCCGAGAACGCCACGGGCAACTGGGTGAAGGTCGTGCAGCGCGTGCCGGTCAAGGTCCTCCTCGATCAAAAGGAGGTCGGCAACCCGCAGCCACTCCGGGCGGGAATGTCTGCAATCGTCACCATCCGCCTGCGTTGATCACGACGTCGGCGACCGGGGAGCTGTCTAGCGCCCGTAAATGGGCCATCACGTTTTCGGTCATGCTCGTGACGGTGATGCAGATCGTCGATACGAGCGTCACCAACGTCGCGCTGCCGCACATGCAAGGCTCGCTCTCGGCCAGCGTCGACGAGGTCGCGTGGGTGTTGACGTCGTACCTCGCGGCCAACGCGGTGATCATTCCCGCCACCGGCTGGCTGTCGGGGCTGCTCGGCCGCAAGCGCTTCTTCCTGATCTGCACGATCCTGTTCACGGTGTCGTCGTTCCTGTCCGGCATCGCGCCGAGCCTCGAGTTCCTCGTGGCCATGCGGATCTTCCAGGGTATCGGCGGCGGCCCGATGATTCCGATCTCGCAGGCGATCATGTGGGAGATTTTTCCGCTGCGGCAGCGCGGCATGGCCATGGCCGTGTGGGGCATCGGCATCATGATGGGGCCGATCTTCGGGCCCACGCTGGGCGGGTGGATCGCCGACAACTGGTCGTGGCGCTGGATTTTCTACATCAACCTGCCGATCGGCGTGCTCGGATTCCTCGCGGCGAGCGCGTTCCTGTTCGATCCGCCGCACATCCGCCGTCCCGCACGCATCGATGCCCTAGGCCTCGCCTTGATGGTGGTGGGCTTTAGCGCCATGCAGTACGTGCTCGACCGCGGCGAACGCGAGGACTGGTTCGAGTCGGGCTGGATGGTGACGCTGACGGTCATTGCGGTGTGCGCGCTGGCCGGCTTCGTCGCGCGCGAGGTGACGACCGGGCATCCCATCCTCGACTTCTCGGTCTTCGCCGACCGAAACTTCACGCTCGGCGCCGGCCTCGTCGCGCTGTCGGCGTTCGGACTTTACGCGAGCATGCTGCTGGTCGCCCTTTACACACAGCACGTGCTGGGCTACGACGCGTGGAACGCCGGACTCGTGCTGGCGCCGGGCGGCGTCGGCAACATGATCTCGCTCGTCATCGCCGGCCGCCTCATCGCGCACGTGGATCAGCGGGGGCTGCTTGCCATCGGGCTCGTGCTCAATGGCATCGGCCTCTTCATGATGTCGCACCTGACGCTGACCGTGGACTACTGGACGCTCGTGTGGCCGCGCTTCGTGCAGGGGCTCGGGCTCGGCTTCACGTTCGTGCCGCTCACCACGCTCGCGCTCGCCACGGTGCCCAAGGACCGGCTCGGCAACGCGACCGCCGCCTTCAACGTGGTGCGCAACATCGGCGGCTCCATCGGCATCGCGCTGGCGACCACGTACCTCGTACGCCGCAGCCAGCATCACCAGGCGACGCTGGTCGGCCACGTCGACGTCTTCAGCGGCGACACGGCGCGTCGGCTCTCCGACTGGACGCGACACTTCGTGCGGCAGGGATCGGATACGTTCACGGCGGGACGCCGGGCCACGTCGATGCTCTACAACGACACCGTCACGCAGGCGCAGGTGCTCGCCTACGCGGACGAGTTCTGGATTCTGTCGACGTTCTTCTTCCTCGTTCTCATCGTGCTGCCGTGGATGCGACGTGTGCGCGCGGAGCCCGCCACGAGCGGCGAGCGTGTAGAGGGGTTGCCGACCGCGGTGGAGTGAGCGGGCGTCCGGCTCAATACCCCTTGCGCTTGTCGATGAGCGCCAGCAGCGGCCGCCCATCGGCGAGCCGGCGCAGGTTCTCGCAGAACATCGCGATCGCGCGACCGGCGCGTCGCGGCGAGCCGCCGGCGGTGTGCGGCGTCACGACCGCGCGCGGGTGGCGCCAGAGCGGATGTCCGACCGGCAGGGGCTCGGGGTCGGTGACGTCGAGGCCGGCGCCCCAGATCGTGCCCTCGTCGAGCGCCGTCATCAGATCCTCGCCGTAGACGATCTCGCCGCGCGTGACGTTGATGAGGATCGCGTGGCGCTGCATGCGGCGGAACAGGTCGCGTGTGAACAGATGGTGCGTCGCTTTCGTGAGCGGCAGCGCGATGACGACGACGTCGGACGCGCCGAGCAGGTCGTGCAACCGGTCCGCCTTCCAGAGCGTCACGCCGGGCTCGGGCGGCACGGATTCGATGTCGACGGCGAGCACCTTCATGCCGAAGCCGCGCGCGCGGCGCGCGACGGCACGGCCCGTGCCGCCGAAGCCCACGATGCCCATCGTCTGCTCCCACAGCTCGCGCTGCTCGCGACGGATCGGCTCGCGCAGCCGGAAGTCTGGCTCGCGCAGCGCCGTGTGCACGCCGCGCGTGAGCGCCAGCAGCAGCGCGAACGCGTGCTCCGCCAGATGGATGCCGACCTCGCCCTTCTCCGACGCGAGGATCACGTCGCTCTCGACCAGCTCGGGCGACAGGACCGAATCGACACCCGCGCCCAGGCAGTGGTAGTAGCGCAGACGCCGGGCGGCCGTGAAAATCTCCGGGCTGACGCGACCAAAGAGCACGTCGGCGTCGACGATCTCTTCGCGCTGGCGCTCGGGCGTCTTGGCGACCACGAGCACCGAGTCTTTCCCGGCGGCGGCGAGGATCTTCGCATCCTGCTCGGGCGTGAGCGAGGCCACCAGCGTGGAAATCGGCGTGTACAGGATTTTCATGCTTTGACGTTGAAGAAGATCTCGCGTGCGGCCAGCCGCCGCTGGTCGATGGCGGCGCGGCCGGTGGCGACGAGCACGTAGAGCATGTTCAAGGCGGCCAGCGCCGAGGGCACGCCGCGCTTGGCGCGCTCGTACACGAGCCGCGCGGTCAGATTGCGACGGCCGCGCAGCCGCCGATGGAGCCGCTCGACCGCGGCCTTGCCGACCAGATTGAAGTTGCCGGCGTCGCGCTTGCTGCGCGAGAGCGACATGACGAAGTACTGGCGCGGGCTCGACAGCACAAAGTACCGCTGACGCTTGCCCTCGACCTCACCGTGGAACTGCAGGCCCTTCGTCAGCGTGTCGACGTCGAGCTTCATGCGTTCCTCACTTTCGTGCAGGCGACCGCCGCCTCGACGAAGGCCATGACCAGCGGATGCGGGCGCTCGGGGGTCGAGCGCGTTTGCGGGACGAAGAGCGTTCCCAGAAAGAACGGATGACCGGGCAGCTCGATCACGCGCACTTCGCCTTCGCCGTCGGCGCCGGTGATCCGCAGCGGCCCTGTTCGGAGCAGCGGAACGTGCGCGGGATCGACACCGAAGTTGCAGTAGTACTCTTCGGTGGCCTCCAGCGCGCCGTAGACGCCGGCGACACGCGAGCCCGCGGTGAAGCGCAGGCGCATCTCACGGCCGGCGAGCGAGCATGCGAGCTGAGTGACGAACAGCGTCGACGCGTACGGATCGTACTCGGCGTGCTGCGCATCACGAAAGCCGAGGACGTTACGCGCATACTCGAGCACCATGTGCTGGAACCCGCCGCAGGTGCCGAAGCAAGGCACGCCATCCTCACGCGCCCGACGAATGGCCCATAGCGTGCGCTCGAGGTCTTTGTACGGGCTTCCGGGCGCGATCCACACCGCGTCGAAGCGCTCGAAGAGACGCACGTCGATGGCGGCGGTGGAGACCCAGCTCGCCTCGACGGCGACACCGAGCCGGGCCTGCGCGTGGCCGATGGCCGTGGTGGTCGCCGCCTTGGGAGCGGACGCCGGCAGTTGTTCGCCGAGAATCGCGATGGCCGTCATGTCTCGGGTCGCGTAGATTGTGGCACAGCCGGGCGGAAATCGCCGCAGGAGGCCGTGCATGAGCGTACGAAAGCGGATCGGGGTCATGGTGCCGTCGACGAACACCACGTGCGAGGCGGACTTCAACATGGCCGTACCCCGCGACGTGACGGTGCACGGGCAGCGGCTGTGGCTGACGAACGACGCGAACGGCGACGCGGCGTACCAGCGGATGAACGGTGAGATCGAGACAGGCGCGCGCTATCTGGCGACGGCCCGCGTGGATGTCATCGCCTATGGCTGCACGACCGGGTCCTTCTATAAAGGCCCAGGCTGGGACCGCGACATGCTCGCGCTGATCGAGCGTGAGGCCCACGTGCCGGCCGTGGCGACGACGCCGTCGGTGGTCGCGGCCCTGCGCGCGTTCGGAGCCCGGCGGGTTTCCGTCGCGACGCCATATCCCGACTGGAACAATCAGCGTCTGCGCGCGTTTCTCGAGGCCCTCGGATTCGAGGTGCTCAACGTCGACGGTGAGCCGACGGCCGCGGCGTCCGGCAACCAGGGAATCAACGATCAGAGCCCGGAGTCGGTCGCCGCGTTCGCGTCGCGCGTCTGTCGGCCGGAGGCCGACGTTCTGCTGTGTTCTTGCACGGCGTGGCGCTCGGTCGAGGCCGTGGACACGCTCGAGCGACGCACGGGCAAGCCCGTCGTGACCTCGAATCAGGCCACGATCTGGATGGCGCTGGGCGCTCTCGGTGTCACGCAGCCGGTGCGCGGCTTCGGCCGCCTGTTCGAGCTCCCGGCGCCGACGGCGATGGCGGGAGCGGCGCGATGAACGTCACGACCTCCACGCCGACCATCCGCGAGATCGCCACCGGCTTGCGCTTTCCCGAGGGCCCGGTGGCCATGCCCGATGGCTCGATCGTGCTTGTCGAGATCGAGCGGCGCGCGCTGTCGCGCGTTTTGCCGAACGGCAAGCTCTCGGTCGTCGCCAGCCTCGGCGGCGGGCCCAACGGCGCGGCGATGGGCCCCGGCGGCAAGATCTACGTCACGAACAATGGTGGCCTGAAATTCGTCGAGCGGCCCGGCAAGCTCTTCCCCGTGGCTCAAGCGGACGACTACACGACCGGGAGCATCCAGGTCGTCGATCCCGAGACGGGCAAGTTCGAAACGCTCTACGACCGTTGCGACGGCCGCCGACTCTGCGGCCCGAACGATCTCGTCTTCGACGACGCCGGTGGCTTCTGGTTCACCGATCTCGGCAAGACGCGCGAGCGCGATGCCGACCGCGGCGCCGTCTACTACGCGAAGGCGGACGGCTCGTCCATCCGCGAGGCGATCTTCCCGCTCGAGCGACCGAACGGCATCGGCCTGTCGCCCGACGGCCGAACGTTGTACGTCGTCGAGACGCCGACGGCGCGCTGCTGGTCGTTCACTCTCTCGGCGCCGGGTCAGATCGAATCGGCGAACGGTCCATACCGTGGCGAGAAAGGTCGCGTCGTCGTCGGTCTCGGCGGCTACCAGATGTTCGACTCGCTCGCCGTCGACGCCGAGGGTCACGTGTGCGTGGCCACGTTGATCACCGGCGCGGTCAGCGACATCTGGCCCGACGGCGGCCGCGCGCATCAGCACATGCTGCCGGACATGATGGTGACCAACGTCTGTTTCGGTGGGCCCGAGCTGCGCACTGCGTTCGCGACGCTGTCGATGGGCGGGCGGCTCGTGTCGTTCGAATGGCCGCGCCCCGGCCTGGCGCTGCGCTATCTCAACCGCTGAGGGCTAGAGCAGCTTCTCCATCACGATCGTATCGACCCAGCGGCCGTCGAGCATTCCCTGCTCCCGGTAGATACCGACGGTGCGAAAGCCCAGCCGCTCGTACAGCGCCATGCCCGCCGCGTTGAACGGAAACGCGGAGAGCACCATCTTGTGATAGCCGTGCTCGCGCGCCAGCTCGATCAGACGCGTGAGCAGGACACGCCCCGCGCCTCGGCCCCGATGGCCGCGCTCGACATAGATGGAGAAGTCGGCCACGTGTCGATAGGCCTCGCGCGGATTGAACTGATTGAGGCTTCCCCAGGCGATGACGCGACCGTCGTTTTCGGCCACGATGACGGGATGGCGCGCGCCGCGCGACTTCAGCCACTGCCGACGCTCGTCGGGCGTGCGTCGCTCCGTCTCAAGCGTGGCGAGCCGATCGTCGATCCCCTGGTTGTAGATCTCGCAGATGGCCGGCGCATCAGCCTCGACGGCCGGCCGCGCACGGTATGCGCTCACGAACGGTCGTGGATCGGCATCACGAGCGTGATCATGCCGCGACTATAATAGCCACCGTCTGATCTCGGATCCGAAAAGGAGAGTCCTTCCGATGGCCACCGATCGTCCCCTCGTCGTCCTCGCCGGCGCCATTCATCCGGCCGGCCGCGCGAATCTCGAGACCGAAGCGCGCGTCGTCGTCTGCGACGACGAGACCGAAACCGGCTTTCTGAAGATCGCCGCCGATGCCGATGGTCTGCTCTTCCGCGCCAAGCCGCGCTGCACCGAGAGCCTCATGGCCGCCTGCAAGCGTCTGAAAGTCGTCGGCCGTCACGGCGTCGGGCTCGACACCGTCGACATTCCTGCGGCGACCAAGCTCGGCGTGGCGGTCGTGCACGCGCCCGGCAGCAACTCGCAGTCGGTGGCCGAGCACGCGCTCATGCTGATGCTCATGTCCGCCAAGCGCGCGCGTCAGGTCGACAAATGGACGCGCGAGGGCAACTGGACGGCGCGCGGCGGCGGCAACACCGAGCTCAAGGGCAAGACGCTCGGAATCATCGGCATCGGTAACATCGGGCGACTGGTCGCAAAGTTCGCGGGGGCACTGGGCATGCGCGTGCTCGCCTACGATCCGTACGTCGCCGACGACGAAATCCGTCGTCGCGGCGCGGAGCCGGTGAAAAGCCTCGAGATGCTGCTGCCGCAGGTCGACGTGCTCACGTGTCACACCCCGCTCACCGACGAGACGCGCGGCATGATCAACGACAAGACGCTGGGCCTGATGAAGCGCGGCGCCATCTTCGTGAACACCTCGCGCGGCGGCGTGCAGCAGGAGCGTGCGGTATTCGAGGCACTCGTGAAGGGCCAGCTCGGCGCCGCCGGGCTCGACGTCTTCGAGCACGAGCCGACGCCGCGCGACAACCCGCTGATGAATCTCGACAACGTCGTCGTGTCCTCGCACGTCGCCGGCGTCACCGCGGAGGCGACGCACACGGCCACAATCCAGGTGACGAGCGAGATGCTGCGCGTGCTGCGCGGCGAGCGCCCGCACGTGCTGGCCAATCCCGACGTCTGGCCTCGGGTCGGAATCAGGTAGAATCTCCGCATGATCGACCGGCGCCATCCGCGCGAGATTCGCGCCGACATCCGCAGCGGCAAGATCACCAGCGTGACGGCCGGGTTGGGCGAAGGCCACGTGCAGGCGAATCTCGCGGTGCTGCCGAAGGACTATGCCTACGACTTCCTGCTCTTCTGTCAGCGCAATCCGCGGCCGTGTCCGCTGATCGAAGTCACCGACGTCGGCAATCCCGAGCCCGTCGGTGTGGCGCCGGGCGCCGATCTGCGTACGGACATTCCGCGCTATCGGATCTACAAGGACGGCGTGCTCGCCGACGAGGTCACCGACGCCACACCCTACTGGCGTGACGATCTCGTGGCGTTTCTGCTCGGCTGCTCGTTCACGTTCGAGTGGGCGATGCTCGAGGCCGGCATCGATCTCTGGCACGTCAAGCACGGCAAGAACGTCGCGATGTGGAAGACGTCGACGGCGTGCCGACCTTCCGGCGTGTTTCACGGCCCGATGGTCGTCTCGATGCGCCCGATCCCGTCGGCGCAGCTGTCCAAGGCCGTCACGGCCAGCGCGCGCTTTCCCAACGCGCACGGCGCGCCCGTGCACATCGGCGACCCCGCGGCGATCGGCATCAAAGACATCACGAAACCCGACTGGGGCGACCCGCAGCCATTCGGCCCCGGCGACGTGCCGGTGTTCTGGGCCTGCGGCGTGACGCCGCAGGCGGTGGCGCTCGCCAGCAAGCCACCGTTCATGCTGACGCACAGCCCCGGGCACATGTTCATCACCGACCTGCCCAACGCCGCACTCGCGGCTTTTTAGACTATTGAGGTTTCTCCCCGCCGGTGACCTCGCGTTGTCCGTCGAGCTCGGCGAGGAGATCAGCGTGGACGTCAACACGCGTGTGCGGGCGCTGGAGTATCTGATCGCCCAGAAGGCCGTGCCCGGCGTCGTCGAGACGGTTCCGTCGTATCGTGCGCTCCTCGTCTACTACGATCCGTCGGTCGTCGGGTACGACGCGCTGTGCGGAGAGCTCGCCGCGCTCGCCGAGCAGGCGACGAACACGGCGATGCCACCCGCGCGTGAGGTGGAGCTGCCGTGTTGCTACGACGGCGAGCTCGGGCCCGACCTCGAGGCCGCCGCGCAGCGTCTCGCGTTGCCGGTGGACAAGCTGGTGCGCCTGCACGCCGGCGCCGAGTATGTCGTCTACTTCATCGGCTTCACCCCGGGACTGCCGTACATGACCGGCGCGCCGGAGGTGCTTACGATTGCGCGCCTGGACAGCCCGCGCGTGAAGGTGCCCGCCGGCAGCGTGGCGATCGGCGGCAGCCAGTGCTGTATCTATCCGGTGGAGAGTCCTGGCGGATTCTGGCTGCTCGGCCGCACGCCGGTGCGTCTCTACGATCCCGACCGTCCCGAGCCGATCTTGCTGAAGCCAGGCGACCGCGTCCGCTTCCGTCAGATCGACCGCCGCGAGTACGACGACATCGCCGCGCGCGTGGCGGCGGGACGCTTTCGGCCGGTGATCCGATGATCGCGTCTCGCCGGATCCCGAGGCGCGCCCCGGCTACGCCGGGGCGCGTCCGAGCGCTGGGGGTCTGGGGGCCATGTCGGGGCCCCCAGTCAGGACGATGATCCACGTGCTCGATGCCGGGCCGCAGACGACGATCCAGGACGCCGGGCGCAGCGGCCACATGCGCTACGGCATTCCGCCGTCGGGGCCCGTCGATCGGCGCTCGTTCGCGCTCGCCAATCGGCTCGTCGCGAATCCCGACGGCGCCGCCGCACTGGAGTTCACGCTGATAGGACCACGTCTGCGCGCCGAGACGCCGTGCACCATCGCGGTGACCGGCGCCGACGCGCCGCTGACGCTGAACGATGCCGTCGCGTCCGCGTGGACGACGCTGACGCTTGCGGCCGGTGACGTCGTGAGGATCGGCGCGGCCCGCGCCGGCGTTCGCGGCTACGTCGCGGTCGCGGGCGGCATCGACGTGCCGCCGGTACTCGGCTCGCGCTCGACATACCTCCGCGGGCGGATGGGCGGCGTGCATGGCCGTCCCGTCGCGCGCGATGATCGGTTGCCGCTTGGCGCGGCGCCGGCGGCGCCACGTCATCGCACCGTGCCGCCCGAGGCGCGTCCGCAGTGGGGCGGGGAGCCCGTGCTGCGCGTGGTGCTCGGACCGCAAGCCGACCGCTTCACCGACGAGGGCATCGCTGCCTTCCTCGGCGGAAGCTACGAGGTGCTCCCGCAATCCGATCGCATGGGCGCGCGTCTGCGTGGCGCGCGTATCGCGCACGCCCGTGGTCACGACATCATCTCGGACGGCATCGCGCTGGGCGCGGTGCAGGTACCCGGCGACGGTCAGCCGATCGTGCTGCTGGTCGATCGTCAGTCCACGGGCGGCTACACGAAGATCGCCACCGTCTGCTCGTTCGACATCGCGCGCGTCGGCCAGGCCAAGCCCGGTCAGCGGCTTCGCTTCACGGCGGTGAACGTCGCCACCGCCCATCGATTGCTCAAAGAGTCCGACGCCGCTCTCGCGCCCGTCGAACTGGAGGAGATCGCCTGATGAGTCTCGAAAAGGAAGTCCACGAGTACGCGTCGAAGACCACCCGCTCCCGCGCGCTCCACGAAGACGCGCTGGCCGTCATGCCCGGCGGCAACAGCCGTACGACGACGTTCTTCGACCCGTATCCGTTCTACTTCCAGCGCGGCCAGGGCGCGCACATCTGGGATGCCGACGGCGTCGAGCGACTGGACTTCAACGGCAACTACACGAGCCTGGTGCTCGGCCACGCGCACGGCGAGGTCGTGAAGGCCGTGCAGGGCGTCGCGGAGAACGGCCTGTCGTTCCCGGGCCCGACCGAGCACGAGATCCGTCTGGCCGAGGCGATCTCGCGGCGGATGCCGTCGATCGAGAGCCTGCGCTTCACGAATTCGGGCACCGAGGCGACGATGAACGCCGTGCGCCTGGCGCGCGCGTTCACCGGGCGGGCCAAAATCGCGAAGTTCGAGGGCGCGTTCCACGGAACGCACGACTGGGTAATGGTGAGCGTCTCGCCCGATCCGAAAGTCGCCGGCAATCGCAAGCGCCCCAAGCCCGTGGCCTGGTCGGCCGGCATTCCGCCCGCCGTGCTCAAGCACGTCGTCGTGCTGCCGTGGAACGACCAGGAGGCGTGCGCCGAGATCCTCGCTCGAGAAGGCGAGCAGATCGCCGCGCTGATCGTCGACCCCATCCTCTGCAACGCCGGCCTGATTGCGCCGGTCGAAGGCTTCCTGCCGTGGCTCCGCGAGGAGACCCAGCGCCGCGGGATCGTCCTGATCTTCGACGAGGTGATCTCGTTCCGCGTGGCGTGGGGCGGCGCGCAGGAGCTGTTCGGCGTTCGCCCGGATCTCACGACGCTAGGCAAGATCATCGGCGGCGGCTTGCCCGTCGGTGCTTTCGGCGGCCGGCGCGACATCATGGCCTTTTACGATCCTCGGACTCGCAGCGCCGATGGTCAGCCCACGGGTGGCGCACGCATCAGCCAGGGCGGCACGTTCAACGCGAATCCCGTCACGATGGCGGCCGGCCTCGCGACGCTGAACGCGCTTACGCCGGACGCGTACGCGCGGCTCGATGCGCTCGGCGAGCGGCTCCGCGGCGGCGTGACGCGACTCCTCAGCGCCACGCGCCGGCGCGGTCAGATCAGCGGCGTGGGCTCGCTGTTCTGGCTGCACTGGACGACGGAGAAGCTCACGGACTATCGCTCCGCGCGGCCCAAAGATCTGGAGCTGCCGTTGCGGGTATTCATGGGCCTGCTCAACGACGGCATCCTCATGACCCAGCGCGGGCTGGGCGCCATCGCGCTGGCGACGAGCGACGAGGACGCCGATCGCTTCGTGAACGCGCTCGCTCGCGTGCTCGCGCGCCAGTAGATGCGGCTCGGTCTCGGGCTGTCGGTGCAGCACCCGCCCGACGACCCGCAGGCTGCGCGCTTCACCGAGCATCTGGCTCAGGTGCGAGCGGCCCGCGCCGCGGGCTTCTCGCACGTGTGGGCAAGCCAGCACTATCTCTCCGCGCCGTACACGTATTTCCAGCCGTTCCCGACGCTCGGCCGCGTGGCGGCCGAAGCGGGCGAGATGTCGCTCGGCACCGGCGTGCTGCTGCTGCCCCTGCACGCGCCGGTCGACGTGGCCGAGCAGGTCGCCACGCTCGACGTGATCACCGGCGGTCGCTTCATCTTCGGCGTCGGCCTGGGCTATCGCGACGTCGAGAACGTGGCGCTCGGCGTGGACCCACGCGCGCGAGTGGGGCGACTCGAAGAAGGGCTCCAGGTGCTGGAGCGTCTCTGGAGCGGCGAGCCCGTGTCGTATCAGGGCAAGCACTTTCAGCTCCGCGACGTGCGCATCTCGCTCCGGCCCCTGCAACAGCCGCGGCCGCCGATCTGGCTCGCCGCCAATGCCGACGCCGGCGTGAAGCGCGCCGCGCGTCTGGGCGACGCGTGGCTGATGAATCCGCATACGACGCTGCCGACACTCGAGCGGCAGCTCGCGCAGTTTCACGAGACCCGTGAGGCGCTGGGTCGTCCGCCGGCGCGGACGATCCCGTTGATCCGCGAGTGCTACGTCGCGCCCGACATGAAGACGGCGCTCGCGGAGGCGCAGCCGTTCCTCGAGGCCAAGTACGTCGCGTATCGCGCCTGGGAGCAGGACAAGGCTCTGCCGGCCGGCGAAAGCTTCGGGCACGACTTCGAGACGCTCGCCCGCGAGCGGTTCCTCGTCGGCGATCCCGAGCGCGTGCGTGAGGAGATCGCCCGCTATCACGCGCGGCTCGGCATCACCGACCTGATCGTGCGGGTGCAGTGGCCGGGCATGGATCCCGCGCGTGTGCTGCGCAGCATCCGCCTGCTCGGTGACGAGGTTTTGCCCCGCCTCGTGTAACATGCTGCGCGGCGTCGTCCCCTTCCGGGAGGGCTGTCCCGGCTCGCTGTTCACACCGGATGTCCAGAGGAGACGTCGGATGAAGCGAGCGGTTGCCATCATCCTGGCTGCGATCTCTCTCTCCGCGTGCGCCTCGTCGGAGCCGCCGCGGCCGTCGACACTCACCACGCCGCTCAAGGGTCAGAGCGCCGAGCAGCATGCGCGCGACACGAATGACTGTCAGTTCGTCGCCAAGCAGCAGACGGGTTACGACCCCGCGACGGAGACGGCGAAGGGCGCTGGCATCGGCGCGGCGGTCGGCGCGCTAGGCGGCGCGGCTGCGGGCGCGGCGATCGGCGCGGCCACCGGTCACGCGGGGACGGGCGCGGCGATCGGCGCGGCCACGGGCGGCGTCGGCGGCGCCGCAGTCGGTGGCGGCTACAAGTACACGAAGTCGAAAGAAGGGTACGAGCAGGCGTACGCGACCTGCATGTCGCACAAGGGCTACCAGGTGCGCTGAGTTTTCCCCAACGGGAAGAACTTACACGCTACGCCGCGGTCAGCGTGCGCGCGAGCGCTGACCAGACGATCGGCTTGTTGAAGACGACGTCGGCGCCGGCCTGGCGTGCTTTGCTCACGAAGGGCTCGTCGTAACCGGTGACGACGATGACGCGCGGCCGCCGCCGCGCGGTCGCGAGGACGCGTCGAATCACGACATCACCGGGGATATCGGGCAAGCCGAGATCCGTGAGCACGACGTCGAAATCCCGCGAGGCCGCCAGCTCCGTGGCCTCGCGACCGCTGGCCGTCGCGATCACGTCCACGCCCTCGGCGCGGAGCAACAGGGTAAACGCTTCGCGAATGTCGGCGGAATCTTCGACGAGCAGCACCCGCAACTGCTTGCGTTTCCCTCGCTCCTCTTCCATATCCATCAGTGGATAGCAATCGGGATGCCGAGTGACATGGCAAGGCGGCGACCGGGAGCCCTTGACCCGTCCTGAGGGCCGGTGGTCTACTGGATCGCTCGTGAATACGGCCCTCAAGCGCACCCCGCTTTACGACGCGCACGTGAAGGCCGGCGCCCGCATGGTGCCGTTCGGCGGTTGGGAAATGCCCGTGCAGTACTCCGGAATCGTCGACGAGCATCGGACCGTGCGTGCCGGTGTCGGCTGCTTCGACGTCAGTCACATGGGCGAGTTCGAGGTCGAAGGTCCACAGGCGCTCGCGGCGCTGCAGCGGCTCACGACCAACGACGTCGGCGCGCTCGAGATCGGTCAGGTGCAGTACTCGCTGCTCTGCTATCCCGACGGCGGTATCGTCGACGACCTCACGCTCTACCGCCTGGCGTCCGATCGCTACATGCTCACGGTGAACGCGTCGAACATCGACAAGGACTGGCGCTGGGTCAACGAGCACGGCGGCGGTGCGCGCTGGCGCAATGTCTCAGACGCGACCGGACTCGTCGCGGTGCAGGGGCCGAAGGCCGAGGCCCTTGTCGGACGGGTCAGCGACATCGACGTGACGCGCATCCCGTATTACCACTTCGCCACAGGCCGCGTCGCTGGCGCGCAGGCGATCATCTCGCGCACGGGCTACACCGGTGAGGACGGCTTCGAGCTGTACGTGGCGGCTTCCGACACGCCGCGGGTGTGGTCGGCGCTGCTCGAGGCCGGCCGTGGTGAGAGCGCCGTGCCTGTGGGGCTCGGCGCGCGGGACACGCTACGACTCGAGATGCGCTACGCGCTGTACGGCAACGACATCGACGAGACGACGAGCCCGCTCGAGGCGGGCCTGGGGTGGATCGTCAAGCCCGCCAAGGGCGACTTCGTCGGCCGCGACGCGATCGAAAAGGTCCGCGCGTCCGGACCGGCGCGCAAGCTGGTCGGGATCGAGATGGCGGACCGCTCGGTTGCCCGACACGGCTATCGAGTGGTCGGGTTCGCCTCGCGTACTGATTCCCCGACCGTCGGGCGCGAAGGCGTCCCGACGGCAATAGGAATTATCACCTCTGGGTCGTACGGCCCGTCGGTCGAGCGCTCGATCGCATTGGCGTACGTGCCGAGCGCGCAGGCGGCGATCGGCACCGAGGTCGCTGTCGAGATCCGCAATCAGGCGAAGCCCGCGCGCGTCGTGAAGACGCCGTTTCATCCTTCCCGTGTGAAGAAATGAGGATCTAGCCCCATGGCCAACAGTCCGAGTGACCTCAAATACACGCGCGAGCACGAGTGGGCCAAGCGGGAAGGTGACCGCGTTCGCGTCGGAATCACGCAGTTCGCGCAGGAGCAGCTGGGCGACGTGGTCTTCGTCGAGCTCCCCAAGGTCGGTGCGAAGGTGACGGCGCATCAGGCGTTCGGCGTCGTGGAATCCGTCAAGGCAGTGTCCGACCTGTTCGCGCCGATCTCGGGCGAGGTGATCGAGACCAACGCCGAGCTTCCGCAGAAGCCCGAGACCGTGAACAAGGACCCCTACGGCAAGGGCTGGATGATCATCGTCAAGCCATCTAACGCCAGCGAGCTCGATCAGCTGCTGAGCGCGCAGCAATACGACGAGTTCGTCGCGCAGGGTGGGGGCGGGCACTGATGGCGAGTCGCTACATCGCGAACACGCCGACCGAGCAGCGCGAGATGCTGCGTACGGTCGGCGCCTCCTCGATCGAAGACCTGCTCGTCAAGATTCCGCCGAAGGCGCGGCTCTCACGTCCGCTCGCGCTGCCGCCGGCGCTGGCGGAGGCCGATCTCGTCCGGCATCTGCGGAGCCTGGCGGCGACGAACGCCGACGCCGACCGCTATGCGTGCTTCCAGGGGGCGGGCTCCTACGATCATTTCATTCCGAGCCCGATCAACCACCTGATCTCGCGCGGCGAGTTTTTCACCGCATACACGCCTTATCAGCCCGAGGCCAGCCAGGGCACGCTGCGCACGATCTACGAGTACCAGACGATGATCGCCGAGCTGACGGGCATGGACGTCGCCAATGCGTCGATTTACGACGGCGCCAGCTCGCTCGCGGAGGCCGCGCTGATGGCGCACTCCGTCACCGAGCGGACCGAAATCGTGCTGGCGCGCGGCGTGAATCCGCTCTACCGCCGCGTGGTGGCGACGTACTGCGACGGGCCGGGCATCCGCTTGCGCGACGTGGCAGCGCCGGAGGGCGTGCTTGACGCGGACGCCGCGAGCAAGCTCATCGGCAAGAAGACCGCGGCGCTGGTGATCCAATCGCCGAACTTCTACGGCTGCCTCGAGGACGTCGCGGCCGCCGCCGAGATCGCGCACGCTGCTGGGGCGCTGCTCGTGGTCGTGGCCGATCCCGTGAATCTCGGCGTGCTCGAAGCGCCGGGCCGGCTCGGTGCCGATATCGTGGTGGGCGAGGGACAGGGGCTCGGCGTGCCGATGTCGTTCGGCGGGCCGAACCTCGGCGTGTTCGCCGCCAAGAATGATCTCGTGCGACGTATCCCAGGGCGGCTCGTCGGCGCGACCGTCGATCGCGATGGGCAGCGCGGCTTCGTGCTGACGCTGCAGACGCGCGAGCAGCACATCCGCCGCGCGAAAGCGACGTCGAACATCTGCACGAACGTCGCGCTTTGCGCGCTCATGGCCACCATCTACATGGCGACGCTCGGCAAGCAGGGGCTGCAGCGCGTGGGTGAGCTGTCCACCGCGAAGGCGCACTATGCGGCCGAACAGCTGACCAAGGTGCCTGGAGTGTCGCTGCGCTTCTCGGCGCCGTTCTTCAAAGAGTTCACGCTGCGGCTGCCGAAGTCGCCCTCCAGCATCGTCGCGAGGCTCGCGAAGAAGCACATCCTGCCCGGGACACCGCTCAAAACCTACGACCGCACGCTGGCCGACTGCCTGCTCGTGGCGGTGACCGAGCAGCGCACGCGCGAGGAGATCGACGCCTACGCCGCCGCGCTCGCCGAGGTGCTCCGATACCCCCAGGAGGGGCACAAGTGAGCGCCTACGACAAGTTGGTCTTCGAGCTCTCGTCGCCGGGGCGGGTCGGCTTTTCGCTGCCCGAGAGCGACGTGCCGGTCGCGCCGATCGCCGAGCTCTTGCCGAAGAAGTATCTGCGCGGCGCGGCGGCGGGCCTGCCCGAGGTCTCGGAGTTCGACGTCGTGCGCCATTACTCGCGGCTCTCGCGGATGAACTACGGCGTGGACACGCACTTCTATCCGCTCGGCTCGTGCACGATGAAGTACAACCCGAAGATCAACGAGGACATGGCGCGTGTGCCGGGTTTCGCGCGGCTGCATCCGCTGACGCGGCCCGAAGACGCCCAGGGCGCGCTGCATCTGATGTACGGCCTCGCGCGGATGCTCGCGGAGATCGCCGGCATGGATGCGGTGTCGCTCCAGCCGGCCGCCGGAGCGCAGGGCGAGTTCGCTGGCGTGCAGATGATTCGCGCGTATCACGCCTCGCGCGGCGAGAAGCGCACCAAGGTCCTCATTCCCGATTCTGCGCACGGCACGAATCCTGCCTCGACGGCCATTGCCGGTTACGAGGTCGTCGAGGTGAAGTCGCTGCCGAACGGCGAGGTCGACGTCGAAGCGCTGGCGCGCCAGGTCGGCCCCGACGTCGCGGCTTTCATGATCACGGTGCCGAACACGCTGGGCATGTTCGAGCCGCGCATCATGGAGATCACCGAGATCTGTCACGCCAGGGGCGTGCAGGTCTACATGGACGGCGCCAACCTCAACGCGATCCTCGGCATCACGCGGCCCGGTGATCTCGGCTTCGACGTCTGCCACTTCAATCTGCACAAGACCTTCACGACGCCACACGGAGGCGGCGGACCGGGCGCCGGACCCGTCGGCATCAAGTCGCACCTCGAGCCGTTCCTGCCCACGCCGGTCGTGGTGAAGGAAGGCGACGCGTACGCGCTGGATTGGAAACGGCCGAAGTCGATCGGCAAGCTGCAGGCGTTCTGGGGCAACTTCGGCATGCTCGTGCGCGCGTACACGTACATCCGCACGATGGGCGCCGATGGGCTGCGCGCCGTGTCGGACAACGCCGTGCTGAACGCGAACTACATCATGAAGCGGCTCGAGGCGGATTACGACGTCTCCGTCCCCGGCCCGTGCATGCACGAGTGCGTTCTGTCGGCGCGGCGGCAGAAGAAGCAGGGGGTTACGGCCACAGACATCGCGAAGCGACTGCTCGATCTCGGCTTCTACGCGCCCTCGACGTACTTCCCGCTGATCGTCGAAGAGGCGCTGATGATCGAGCCGACCGAGACGGAATCGAAAGAGACGCTCGACCAGTTCTGCGACGCGATGATTCAGATCGCCCGCGAGGCGGCGCAGAACCCCGCTATCGCGACGGCGGCGCCGGTGACGACGCCGGTGCGGCGCCTGGACCAGACGCGCGCCGCGCGCGAGCCGAATCTCAAGTGGAGCCCGAAGCGCTAGCGCGTGACCGAGGGGCGCCACGGGTTCCGGGGCGCCCCGAGCGTTGGCCGGGGAGTCCGAGGGGGCGTAGCCCCTTCGCTCAAACAATCGGGGACCATTTCGGGGCCCCCAACATGATGGCGACCGCCTGGCGCTTGCTGATCACCGAGCCGACTGACGGCGCCACCAACATGGCGATCGACGAAGCGCTCTGGCGCGGTCGCCATGCGGGCACATCGCCTCCGACCGTGCGCTTCTTCGCGTGGGACCCGCCGACGGTCTCCGTCGGCTATGGGCAGCCGCTCGATCGCCACGTCGACGTCGCGTCGTGCCGCCGGCTCGGCGTCGGTCTCGTGCGCCGCCCGACGGGCGGCAGCGCTATCTATCACGACGGCCCCGAGCGCGAGTTGACCTACTGCGTGACGGCGACGGCCGCTGATCTGGGCGTCGGCAGTGATCTGCTCGAGACGTATCGCTGGATCGCCCGGGCGCTCGTGCGCGGAGTGAACGCGCTCGGCGCCGGCGCGGAAATGATTCCGACCGGACGCGGCCTCGGGCCCGACCCGGCGTTCTGCTTCGCGCGCACCGGCGCGTTCGAGATCGAAGCCGGCGGCAAGAAGCTGGTCGGCAGCGCGCAGCGCCGGCTCGGCACGTCGTTTCTGCAGCACGGCGCCGTGCTGCTGGGCGTGGACGCCGAGCGGCTTCGCGAGCTCTTTCCCACGACGCGTGATCCGCTCGCCACGCTGACCACGCTCGAGGCCGCCATCGGCCGACGCCCCGCGTTCGACGAGGTCGCCAGGGCGCTGGGCGACGCCTTCGAGGCCGAGCACCAGCTGACGCTCGTGCCGGGCGGGCTGTCGGTGGCGGAGACCGCACACGTCGAAACGTTGGTCGCCGAGCGCTACGCGCGCGAGACGTTTCTGACCGCGCCCGCACAGGCGTAGGGACGCCGCGTGAGCCGCGAGTACCCCGACTATCCCCGCGTCGGAGTCGGCGCCGTCGTGCTCTCGCGCGGTCGCGTGCTGCTGGTCCGGCGAGGCAAGGCGCCGGCCGAGGGACGCTGGAGCCTGCCCGGCGGTCTCGTCGACCTCGGCGAGACGTCGGTCGACGCCGCGCGCCGCGAGGTCGAAGAGGAGTGCGGCATCAAGGTCCGGATCGCCGGTCTCGCCGGCGTGCTCGATCGGGTGACGCGCGATACCGACGGACGCGTTCGCTATCATTGGCTGCTGGTGGATTACCTGGCTTTTCCGGAGTCCGACGACGACACGATCACGGCCGGCGACGATGCGGCGGAGGTGCGCTGGGTGCCCATAGACGAGGTGAATCGCTTGCTCACGACCGACGGGCTGCTGGACATGATTCACCGCGCGGCCGCGCTCGCGGGGGGAGGTGGCGCGTGAAGATCGACGTGTCCGCCGGGCCCCTCGAGACGATGAAGAGCGATGCGATCGTGATCGGTGTGTATGCCGAAGAAGCGAAGCTCCGCGACGTGCCCGCGCGCGTCGACCGCGCATTGGGCGGGCAGCTGCGTGAGATCCTCGACGCCGAGCGCTTCACGGGCAAGCCCGCCTCCGTCACGCATCTACACACCGGCGGCCGCATTCCGGCTGGACGCGTCGTCGTCGTCGGCCTGGGCAAGCGCGTTGAGCTGACGCCCGAGACGCTCCGTCGCGCGGCGTCGGCGGGGCTGCGGCGCGCGCGCGATCTCGGCTCGAAATCCGTCGCGATCGATGTGCTCGGCGATCGGCTGCCCGCCCGTGCCCGCGCTCACGCGGTGACCGAAGGCTCACTGCTCGGCGCCTACGTCTTCGACCGCTACAAGCGCGAGAAGAACGACAAGCGCGTCGAGACGCTGACCGTGGTGGAGTCGGACGGCCGACGGCGCCGCGAGGCGGCGGACGGCGCCCGCACCGGCGAGGTGTTCGCCGACGCGACGTGCTTCGCGCGCGATCTGGTCAACAGCCCGGCGAACGACGTGCATCCGACGTATCTCGCGAAGGTCGCCGGCGACATCGCCAAGGAGGCAAAGCTCGGGCTGAAGGTGTTCGACCGCGCCGAGTGTCAGAAGATGGGGATGGGCCTGTTTCTCGGCGTTGCGGCCGGCAGCGAGCAGCCGCCGAAGTTCATTCACCTCTCGTACACGCCGTCGGGTCGGAAGCGCCGGCGCGTGGCCGTGATCGGCAAGGGCATCACCTTCGACTCGGGAGGGCTCGATCTCAAGTCCGCCGAGGGCATGCTGCGGATGAAGGACGACATGTCGGGAGCGGCCGCCGTGCTCGCGATCATGCGTGCGCTGCCGCGCCTGTCGCCGGCGGTGGAGGTGCACGGTCTCATCGCCGCCACCGAGAACATGCCGTCGGGGTCGGCGGTGCGTCCGGGCGACGTGCTCCGCGCCATGAACGGCACCACGGTCGAGATCGGCAACACCGACGCCGAGGGACGCCTCACTCTCGCCGATGCGCTTTGCTACGCGCGCGACAAAGTCGGCGCCGAGGAGATCGTCGACATGGCCACGCTCACGGGGGCGTGCGTGGTCGCGCTCGGCCCGCTGTGCTCGGGTCTGTTCGCCAACGACCAGGGGCTCGCAGATCGACTGCTGAGTGCCGCGACGAATGCCGGCGAGCGGGTGTGGCAGCTGCCGCTCATCGACGAGTACCGCGAAAACCTCAAGAGCGACGTCGCCGACTTCAACAACGTTGGCCCGCGTGGGGGAGGCGCCATCACCGCGGGGCTCTTCCTCAAGGAGTTTGCCGGCGACCGCCCGTGGGCGCATCTCGACATCGCCGGTCCCGCGTTTGTAGAGAAGGACACGCCGATCGGGCCGCGCGGCGCCACGGGCGCGCCCGTTCGCACGCTGCTCTGCTATTTGATGCAGTAGTAGAAGTCCGGCGCGGCGCCACCACTGGACCTTGGTCGTAGGGCTGGCGTCGGGTCGCTGTGCTACTCTGCCGGCCCGTGTGCTGGGGCCGGCACCTGCTCGCGTGGTCGCTCGCGACACTTCTGGTTGGCGCCGGGATTGGGGCCGCCGCGGCCGCTCGTCCCGCGCCTGAACGGCCGTCCGTCCTCATCCTCCTGCCGGGCCAGCCAGGCGCGCCGGGCTCGACAGCCGTCGCCTCCGGCATCCGTGCGGTGCTGCACACGGAGTGGTCGTTCCGGGTGAGTATCGAGATGGAGTATGTCGACGTCGCTCGCTTCACCTCGCCTGAAGCGGAAGCGCGCCGACTCCGAACGGTGTATGGCTCGAAGTACGGAAATCGGCGCTTCGACGTGATCGTGGCAGCGTTCCCCGAGCCCTTCCGGTTCGTCCTTCGCACGCGTGACGACCTTTGGCCGGGAACCCCGGTCATCGTCTGCGGGGTGGACGAGCACAGCGTGCGTGACCTGAAGCCCCCTCCTGGCTTCGCGGTGCTCACGATCCGCTTCGACATGGCGGGGACGGTGCGCGCTGCGCAGGCCCTTCTACCCGATACGCGGCACGTCGCCCTCGTCGGGGGCGCCAGCTCAGCGGAGCAGGTCTACCACGACCTGATCCGGCAAGCGGTGTCGAAGGGGGGCGGGCTCGACGTCATCGACCTCACCAGGCTTCCGATCGCAGATGTGCTGGCTCGCGTGTCGAAACTGCCCGAGCACACAGTCATCGTGCAATCCAGCTATCACGTCGATGCCGCCGGGCAGCCCTTCTTCGGTACTGACGTCGTCCCGCACGTCTCCAACGCGGCGAACCGCCCCGTCTTCACGCCGGTCAGCTTCCAGCTGGGGCGGGGAGTCGTGGGCGGATCAGTCATCGACTTCGAAGATATCGGCCGTGATGCTGGCAGGATGGCGGCGCGGATATTGCGCGGCGAGGCCCCGCCGTCGGCGCCGGTGCCGAGCCCCACGGCGACCAGCGCACCGCGGTTCGACGGCCGCCAGCTCGCGCGCTGGCACCTCGACGAGCAGCGACTACCGGAGGACAGCCAGGTCATCTTTCCCCAGCGGACGCTCTGGCAGGAGTACCGCTGGCATGTCATAAGCGCAGCCAGTCTCGTTGGGGTGCAGGCGGCGCTCATCGTCACGCTGCTCGTTCAGCGCCGACGGCGCCGCGAGGCTGAGGCGGCTGCGCAACACCACCTCAGTCAGATCGCTCACCTCGACCGCGTTGCCGGTATGGGGCATCTTGCCTCGTCGATGGCGCACGAGCTGAACCAGCCGCTGGCCGGAATCCTCGCAAACGCGCAGGCCGCAAAACTGCTGCTGTCGGACTCGCAGCCCGATCTCCAGGAGCTTCGAGCATGTCTCGTTGACATCATCAGCGATGATCATCGAGCGAGCGAGGTCATCCGGCGCATGCGGCACCTGCTGAAGAAGAGCGACTTCGTCAGTGTGCCACTCGCGCTCGACGATCTCGTGGCCAAGACAATCTCCCTCGTCGCGAACGACGCGCTGCTGCATGCCGTGACCATCGATCTCCTGGCTGCGCCCGCTCTTCCGGTCGTGTACGGCGATCTCGTGCAGGTTCAGCAGGTGATCTTGAACTTGCTCACCAACGCCATCACCGCCGCCGCGAACGGAGGTGCCCCAACGCGGAAGGTCACCGTGTGGACCTCGGACTCCACCGCGCCGTATGTCGAGCTTGGCGTGCACGGCTCGGGCAAGGGCATCGCGGAAAGCGACCTCGGTCGCATCTTCGAGCCGTTTTTCACCACTAAACTGGACGGGCTCGGTATGGGGTTGACGATCAGCCGCACGATTGTGGAGGCCCACGGCGGTCGCCTCCTGGTCGAGAATGATCCCGCCGGAGGCGCAACCTTTCGGGTCCACCTTCGTACCGACCAGTCCGCGGCGACGTGAGCCGCGCCCGCCTCCTCCGCGATCCCGGCGCCTCTGCTGGTGTACGCTCCGACGGGTGAAGCAGCTACTGTCTGAGGTCTGGGACATCTCGGGCCCTCAGCGTAAATGAGTGGGGGCGTCGACCTGCACTCGCACACGACCGCGTCGGACGGCACGCTGACGCCGCGCGAGCTCGTGCAGGCGGCTGCGCGGCGCGGCGTGCGCGTGCTCGCGGTGACCGACCACGATTCGACGGAGGGACTCCGCGACGCTGTCGACGAGGCGGCGCGCCATCCGCCGCTCACCATCGTGCCCGGGCTCGAGATCAATTGCGACGTGCCCGGCGCCGAGGTCCACATTCTCGGCTATTACGTCGATCATGAGGCTCCGTGGTTTCAGGAGTTTCTACGCGAGCAGCGCGTCGAGCGCGCCGCGCGCGTGGAACGCATCGTGGCGCGCCTGGCCGAGCTGGGGATGCCGATCGACGCTGCCGAGGTGTGGGCACTGGTGAAAGAGGGCTCGGCCGGTCGGCCGCACGTGGCGCAGGTGATGGTGCAGCGCGGTTATGTGGCGTCCGTGCGCGAGGCGTTCGACCGCTATCTACACGCGAACGGTCCCGCCAACGTTCCGCGCAAGCGCCTGTCGCCCACCGACGCTGTCCGGATCATTCGGCGCGCGCACGGCGTGCCGGTCTTCGCGCATCCTGGCCTCGCGGATCGCGACGCGATGATTCCCGAGCTGATCGACGCGGGCCTCATGGGCATCGAGGCGATCTATGCGGAGCATTCCGCGGCGCAGACGGCGCACTACAAGGACCTCTGCCGCGCGCACGGGCTCGTGGCCACCGGGGGCTCCGATTACCACGGCGAGCGCAGCGGTCGCGCGAATCCGCTCGGCCACCCACCGGTGCCGATGAGCGTGTGGGAGGAGCTCAAAGCCGCCGCGCAGAAAGCACACTCGTCATAAACGTCCAGATCTTCGGCTTCCATGATTGCCAGGACACGCGCAAGGCGTTGCGCTTCTTCGCCGAGCGACGGATTGCCGTGCACTTCGTCGATCTCAAGGAGCGTCCCGCGGCCAAAGGCGAGCTGAAGCGATTCGCCGATCGCTTCGGGCCGGCGGCCGTGATCGACAAAAACAGCGCGACCTACAGAACCATGGGCCTGCGCGTGGCGCTCGATTCGCCGCAACGCCTGCTCGAGCGCGCGCTGACCGAGCCACGTCTGTTGCGCACGCCGCTGGTGCGGAACGGCGGCAAGGTCGCCATCGGCCATACGCCCGACGAGTGGCAGGCGTGGGTCGATGCCGAGAAGAAGCCCCCCGCGGCGGGGGACAAGCAAGCGTAGTGCAGGCGCTCGACGGGCTCACAGTCCTCGACTGTGCGACGTTCGTCGCCGCGCCCTTCTGCTGCACGCTGCTCGGCGAGTTTGGCGCCACGGTGATCAAGGTCGAGCAGCCGGGCATCGGCGACGATCTGCGACGTCTCGGCCGCCGTGCCTCGAGCGGGCAGCCTGACTGGTGGCTGGTCGAGTCGCGCAACAAGAAGTCGATCACGTGCAACCTGCGTGCGCCCGACGGCCAGGCGCTGCTGCGCCGCCTGGCCGCCTCCGCCGACGTGCTCGCCGAGAACTTCCGGCCTGGCACGATGGAGCGCTGGGGCCTCGGGTGGGACGATCTACGCGCGCTGAACCCGCGACTCGTCATGGTCCGGATCTCCGCCTTCGGTCAGACGGGCCCCGCGCGGGAGCGGCCGGGCTTCGGGCGCATCGCCGCCGCGGTGAGCGGAGCGTCGTATCTCTCGGGGCATCCCGATCGACCGCCCGTCAGCCCAGGGACCCCGACGATTCCGGACTATCTCGCCGGCACGTTCGGCGCGTTCGGAGCGCTGACGGCGCTGCGCCACCGCGACCGCACCGGCGAGGGGCAGGTCGTCGACATTGGCCTCTACGAGCCGATGCTTCGCATGCTCGACGAGTTGGTGCCCGTGTACGGCGCGTCGGGATACGTCCGCGAGCGCATCGGCTCGGCCACCGAGTACGTCGTGCCGCACAATCACTATGCGACGCGCGACGCCGGCTGGATCGCGATCGCGTGTACCAACGACCGCATGTTCGAGCGCCTCGTGACGAAGGCCATGGATCGGCCCGGGCTCGTCTCGGAATTTCCGACGATGGCGGCGCGCCTGGCGCGACGTGACGAAGTGGACGCGGCGGTGGCGCGCTGGGTCGGCGCCCTTGATGCGACGGAAGTGCTCGCGAAGCTCGACGCCGCCGAGGTCCCGTGCTCACGCGTGGCGAGTGTGCGTGACATCTTCGAGGATCCTCAGGTGCATGCGCGCGGCAACATCGTCGCGATGCCGAGCCCGCTCGGCGGGCTGCTGCACATGGTAGGCGTCGTGCCTCGGCTCTCCGTCACCCCGGGGCACGTGCGCGAGACGGGTCCGTTGCAAGTCGGCGCCGACAACGAAGAGATTTACTGCGGGCGGCTGGGTTTGAGCCGCGACGAGCTGGCCTCGCTGCGCGCCCGCGGTATCGTCTAGGTCCTCACCTCACGGCGCTTTCCAGGTCGAGCCGCCGCGCGCGTCCATCAGCGAGACGTGCGGGTCGCCCTCGCGCACCAGCCCCAGCTCGACGCGCGCCCGCCCACTGGTGTCGTAGAGCGTGAACGCGGGCGCGCCCTGAGCGAGCGTGACCAGGCCCGCACGGGGTCGTCCGGTCTTGTCGCCGAGCACGAGCAGTGACGTGTCCTCTTGCATGCCGAGCGTGAGGCGCTGGGAGCCGGCGGCGTCTCGGAACCGCAGCGCGATTTCCTTGTCGCTGTCGCTGGGACCGAGCTCGACCCGAATGCGGCCCGACGCATCCTTGACGAGGAACTTCTGCGCTTCGACGACGCGTCGTGGGGCCGCCGCGCCGAGGGTCGCGACGACGACCGCCGTGAGTCCGAGCACCACGGCGATGCGGCGCCAGCGCGTCACCTCCGCCTCCAGCCGGTCCACGCGCCGCACAATCGTTTCGTACCGCTCGTCCGGCATCGTCGCCTCCGTGGCCGATGAGTCGCGCGGCTCAGCGCCACGCCGTGTTCCAGCGTAGCGCAGGCGGGTGCACCGACGTGAGCTTTACCCGCGCCTGTCGGGCGCGGCCGCCGCCTTCAGGGGCAGTACGCGGGAAACACGCGGCGTACGACGTCGGCCGGGTTGATCGCGAGCAGACCCGTCACCAGACGCCGCGCAGCGCCTCGCACGGCGACGAACGTGATGGCCGCCGTCGCCAGCACCCGTCCGGCTTCGTCACGCGCGGTGATCTGGGTGTCCCAATATCGTGCGTCGTCGGCACGCGGCCGTGTGGCCGCGCGATCGCCGCGCAGCAGCACGGCACCGGCGGCGGATGCCTCGCCGTGCAGGGTGACGACGAGCTCCGTGGTCATTCCCGACTCGCCGCTCGCGAGCGCACCCAGCCAGAACGCGGCTTCGTCGAGCAGCGTCGTGAGCGCGATCGGCGACAGCCGACCGTCGTCGCGAACGAAGCCGGGGCGCGGCACCCAGGCGCCGGTCACCGCCACGCCATCGAAGGCGAGCTGCGCCCTCAGGCCGCGCGGATTCTCGAGACCGCACGCGAAGCACGTGAGGGAAACAGGGAGGGGCGCCGGCGCGGAGGCGGCCGGCATATCCGGCACTGCGTCGGACGCAAGATGCGCCACGTCGACGGCTCCGTCGACGAGCACGGCGCCACCGGCGGGCTCGGCCACACAGCAGGCGAGGCGGTCGGCGTCGCGCGCGAGCGTCAGGGCGAGCGGCACGCCGAGCGGCACGCGGCGCAGATACCGGCCGCGCACCGTGCGTCGATCACGACGCGCCGCCAGGAGGTCGAACAGGCCGAGCACGGAACCGCCGTGCGCGGCATCGGGCAGACCCTGGAATGCGGGATCGAGCGTGAGCGTCAGGTCGGCGCCGGCGCCGCCAACGGCGGCGCGGAGCGTCGCGTCGATAGTCGTCATGCGATAATGTCGCGTGCCGCCGCAGATTCTCGCACATCGCGCGTTCGTGCGAGCGACGCTCACGAATTTCTTCTTCAGTCTCAGCCTCAACGGCTACGTGTTGCTGCCGCTGCACGTCCACGCGCTCGGCGGGACGGAAGTCGCCATCGGCCTCGTCATGGGCGTGTACAGCGCGGTCGGCATCGTGTGCCAGCCTCTGGTGGGCCCGTGGGTCGACGCGCTCGGGCGGCGCGCGTTCATGATCGCCGGCACCGCGCTCGTGCTCGCCGCCTCGTTGCTGCCGATCGCGTTCGACTCGATCGGCGTGTTCGCGCTCGTGCGCGCGCTGCACGGCGTCGGGTTCTCCATCTACTTCGTCGCGATGTTCTCGTTCGTCGTCGACCTCGTCCCCGCCACGCAACGCGGTTGGGCGCTCGGTATCTTCGGGGTGTCGGGTTTCGTCGCGACGGCGGTGGCTCCGCTGCTGGGCGAGTGGATCGTGCGCAGCGTCGGATTCCGAATGCTGTTCGTGATCTCGGCGATGCTGGGAGCGGTGCCGCTGGCGCTCGTGTTGCGCCTGGGACGACCCCATCGCGCGCGCGCCGCGGCGCCGGCGCCGGGCTGGATGCTGGCGGGACTCTCCGACGTCCTGCAGCGACACATGGTCGTGAGCTTGTTTTTCGGGCTTGGCTCCGGGACCATCTTCGCGTTTCTGCCGACCTTCGCGCAGAGCCTCGCCGTGACCACACTGTCGCTGTTCTATACGGCATATGCGGCCGCGGCCATTGCCGTGCGCGTCTTCGGCGGGCGACTCATCGACACGCACGGCCGCCGCGCCGTCATTGTGCCCTCGATGTTCCTGCAAGCGAGCGCTCCGGCGCTGCTCGCCATGGTGGGCATCCTCGTGACGCGCACCAGCACCGTCCCCGTCGTGCCGGTGCTGTTCCTGGCGGGATTGCTGTCCGGCGGCGCCCACGGCTTCCTCTATCCCGGGCTCGCTGCGCTGGTCACGGATCTGGCGCCGCCAGCCCGTCGAGCCACCTCGGTCGGCGTCTTCAGCGCGATGTTTCTCGTGGGGCAGGCGGGCGGCGCGTTCGTGTTCGGCGGGGTGGCGCACGGTCTCGGCTACGCGTCGATGTGGACGATCCTCGCCTTCGCGCTGCTGATCGGTGCGGTGTTGTCGATGGGGCTGGCGCGGCCGGCGCCGCGCCGCCACGCGACACGCCCGGGTATACTGACGGCCGATGTCCAAGCTCGAAGCCGATGACCTCCGCTGGGCGCTGCAGCGCCGGCTCGAGGACGTCTTCGCCAAGCTCGGCGAGAAATTCGGCGATCTCACCGGGCGTGTCGAGACCGACATCCGGCCGGCCGTCTCCTTCGACGACGTCGGGGGCGTCCGACAGGCGAAGGCGGCGCTGCGCGGCTTCGCCCACGCGCTGACCAAGCCCGAGCTCTACCAGGAGTGGGGCATCGCGCCGCCCAAGGGCGTGCTGTTGTACGGCCCGCCCGGCACGGGGAAATCCAAGCTCGCGCGCGCGCTGGCTTCCTCAGCGGGAGCGATCTTCTACCACGTCAAGCTGTTCAACCTGACGTCGAAGTTCGGCGCCAACACCGGTGAGCTGCTCCAGGAAATCTTGCGAATCGCCGCGGGCGAGGGCAAGGGCGTGCTGTTCCTGGACGAGGCGGAGGCGATGTCGCTCGAGCATCTGTTGCCGCCGCCACAGGCGCGCGAGGCGAGCGCCAGGCTGGTGGCCACGGTGTGCGAGCGCCTCGACGGGCTGCCCAATACGGCGCGCATCCTCGTGATCGCCTCCACGAGCCGCACCGACGCGGTGGATTCGGCGCTCGTCGCGCCAGGACGGCTCGATCACCTGGTGGAGGTCCCGCTGCCCGATCCCGACGAGCAGCGCGAGATCCTCGAGCTGCTGAAGGCACGTATGGAGCGTGACGCCGGGCGGGCGATCTTCGAGCCCGTCGACTACCGCAAGGCGCTGCCGATGATGGGCGGCATGAGCGGTGCCGATATCACCGAGATTCTGCGCCGGGCGGTGGAGGAGAAGGTTCACCAGGTGGCCGAGGGCGGCCAGGCCTCGCTGGTCAGCACGCAGGATCTTCTCGAGGCCATCGACCGCTACAAGCGTGTGCGCAGCGTGGTCGAGAAGATTCGCTACGGGCAGTACCTGTGATCTCGACCTCGAAGATCCGCGTCCGTTACGCCGAGACCGATTGCATGAAAGTGGTCTACTACGGCCACTATCTGACCTACTTCGAGGTGGCCCGCGTGGAGTTCCTGCGCCAGCAAGGCCACGCGATGGCGGACGTCGATCAGAAAGTCCACATGCCCGTGGTCGAGGCGGTCGTGCGCTACCACAAACCGGCGCTGCTCGACGACCTGCTGGAGGCGCGCTGCTGGATCGCCGAGCGCAAGCGTGCATCCTTCCGATTCGGCTACGAGCTGGTGAACGAGCGCGGTGAGCGCATCGCGTCCGGCTCGACGCTGCACGCGTGTTGGGACCCCGCGACGTCGAAGATGATCGCCGTCCCCGACTGGCTGGCCGCGATCATGCCCGTCGCATTGCCCTCGCCCCCGTCGCCTGTATAATCCTAAGTCGGCCGGATGATCGAAGTTCAGAATCTCACCAAGCACTACGGCCCCGTCACCGCGATCCGCGACGTGTCGTTCAGCGTCGCGCCCGGTGAGATCGTGGGTTTCCTCGGCCCCAACGGCGCCGGTAAGTCGACGACGATGCGCATCCTGTCGTGCTTTATGCCCGCCAGCGGTGGCACCGCGAAGGTGGCCGGCTACGACGTCTTCCGCGAGTCGCTCGAGGTGCGCCGGCGCATCGGCTATCTGCCGGAGAGCGTGCCGCTCTACACGGACCTGCGCGTCGCGCCGTATCTCGAGTTCGTGGCCGAAGCCAAAGGCGTGCCGCGCGGCGACCGCAAGAAGCGGGTCGCCGACGCGATGGACCGCTGCCGCATCGCCGACGTGCAGAATCGGCTGATCGGCAAGCTCTCGAAGGGCTATCGCCAGCGGGTGGGCCTGGCGCAGGCCATCGTCAGCGATCCGGCGGTGCTGATTCTCGACGAGCCGACGATCGGGCTCGATCCGAAGCAGATCACCGAGATCCGAGAGCTGATCAAATCCCTGGCCGGCGACCACACGGTGATCTTGTCCACGCATATCCTGCCCGAGGTCTCGATGGTCTGCTCCTCGGTGGTGATCATCAACAAAGGCGCGATCGTTGCGCAGGGGCCCATCGACAGCCTCGTCGAGCAGTTCTTCCCGACGGCGCGCGTCGAGGTCGAGATCGCCGGCCCGCCCCCTCACGCGGTGCGTGACGCCTTGCGGCTGATCCCCGGCGTCGTGGCGGTCAGCGATCTGCCGAGCTCCGACGGCATCGGCCGCTACATGGTCGAATCCTCTCGCGGGCGCGACGTGCGCGGCGAGGTCTTCCTGCTCGCCGCCCAGAAGCGGTGGGATCTGCGCGAGCTGCGCCGCATGGGCATGACGCTCGAGGAGGTGTTCCTGCACGTCGTCGCGGGCGAGCAGACGGCGCCGGAGGAGACGCCGTGAAGATCTGGCCGATCTTCAAGAAAGAGATGCGGCTCTACTTCACCTCGCCGGTGGCGTGGGTGATCATGGCCGTCTTCCTGTTCATCGCGGGCTACTTCTTCTATTCGATTTTCAGCTACTACGCCCGGGTGTCGATGCAGTCCGCCATGAATCCGATGGGCGGCGGCGGACTCAACGTGACGGACGGCGTGCTGCGGCCGCTCTTCTCGAACTTCAGCGTGATTCTGCTCTTGATGATGCCGCTCGTGACCATGCGCCTCTTCGCCGAGGAGCGGCGCAGCGGCACGATCGAGCTGCTGCTGACCTATCCCATACGTGACGGAGCCGTGCTGCTCGGCAAGTTTCTGGCGGCCTTCGCGCTGTACGCGCTGATGATCGCGCTCACGCTGCTCTATCCGGCGATCATCTGGTATTTCGCGCCGCTCGAGTGGGGTCCGATTCTCACCGGGTATGTGGGCCTCCTGCTGATGGGCGCCACGTTCATCGCCGTCGGCGTGTTCGCGTCGTCGCTCACCGAGAACCAGATCGTGGCGGCGCTCGTGAGCTTTTTGATCTTGTTGATGTTCTGGGTGGTGGGCTGGTCGGCGGACTTCGCGGATCCGGCGCTCGGGCGAGTGCTGCAGCATCTGTCACTGACCGAGCACAACGACAGCTTCGCCAAGGGCGTGTTCGAGACGAAGGACATCATCTTCTACGTGAACTTCACGCTCGTGGCGTTGTTTCTCGCGCTTCGCTCGCTCGAAGCGCGTCGGTGGAAGGGGTAGACGTGCGGCGGCTCGCGGATGTCGCGTTCTATCTCGGTCTGGTTGCGCTCGCGGCGGCGGTGATCCAACCGTTCGCGCTGCCCGCACAGGGTCGCTTCTGGCGTCCGCTGGTGGCGACGGGCATCGTGCTCGTCGTGCTGTCGTCGCTGCCGTGGCTGGCGGGCCTGCGCGAAAAGCTCGGCGCGCGCACGATGTCGTACGGGCTCAACGCCGCGGTCTCGATCTTGTTGATCCTCGGCGTGGTCGGCTTCGTGGAGGCGATCTCGGCGCGGCACAGCGCGCGGCTCGATCTCACGGAGAACAAGCGCCGCAGCCTGTCGCCCCAGACCGTGTCCGTGCTCCGTGGGCTCAAGACCGATGTCAACGTCGTCGGTTTCTTCCGCTCCGATCAGCCGGGCAAGCGCGTGGCCGAAGATCTGTTCAAGCAGTACGCCGGCTTCGCCGGGAAGAAATTCACGTGGAAGATCGTGGATCCCGACAGCGATCCCGCGCTGGCGCGGCGGTACGGCATCGAGTCGTACGGCACCATCGTGCTGGAGACCAAGGCGCGGTCCGAGAAGGTCCTCGACGCCGAGGAGGAGAAGCTCACCAACGGTCTCGTCAAGGTGACCCGCGAAAGCAAGCGGACCGTCTATGTCGTGCAGGGGCACGGCGAGCACGAGATCGGCAACACCGACCGTCCCGGATTCTCCGAGGCCAAGGGCGCGCTCGAGAAGTCGAACTACGAGGTCAAGCCGCTGGTGCTTGCACGTGCCACCACGCTGCCCGACGACGCCGCGGTCGTCGTCATTCCGGGACCGCGCACCGACCTGTTCCCGCCGGAGATTGACGCGCTCGACGGCTATCTGAACAAGGGCGGGAAGATTCTCGCGATGGTGGACCCGCCGTTTCCCGCGAAGATGCAGGACGGCGCGATCAAGCGCTTCCTCGCTCGCTGGGGCGTCGATCTCGGGGACAACCTCGTGGTCGAGCTCTCGCCGATCGGCCGGCTGTTCGGGATCGGCCCCGAGGTGCCGATCATTCAGCAGTACGAGCCGCATCCGATCACGCGCGATCTCGCCGGCATCACGACGCTGTTCCCGCTGACGCGCACGGTCACGCCGGTGAAGACGCTGCCGGCCGGTGTCAATGTCCAGCCGCTGGCGAAGACGAGCCCGGAGTCCTGGGGCGAGACGGATCGGCAGGCGCTCGAGCAGGGGACGGCCAAGCCCGACCCCCAGGATCCGAAGGGCCCGCTTCCCGTCGCCGCGGTGGTCACGAAGGACAAGGCGCGGATCGTGGTGTACGGCACGTCGAATCTGGCCACCAATCAATTCCTGAACGTGCAGGGCAACCGGGATTTTTTCCTCAACACCGTGAGCTGGCTCGCTGAAGAAGAGGACCAGATCACGGTGCGACCGAAGGACACGAAGCAGACGCCGATTTTCCTCAGCGCCCAGCAGGGTCGTGTCGTGGCGTTGCTGCCGCTCGTGGTCCTGCCCGGCCTCGTGCTCGCGGGTGGGATCGTCGCCCTGGTCCGCCGGCGCTCGGCGAACTAACGCACGATGCGCTGGTACACCACGGTCGCGCTCGCCGTCGCTCTGCTGCTCGTCGGCGGCTTCTATTACGTGTACGAGATCCGCTGGGCGCCCGAGCGTGAACGTGTCGAGACCCGTAAGGGGCGGGTGTTCCAGGCGGAGGCCGCGGACGTCACCGCCGTCGAGTTGAAGCGCCCCGAGGACACCGTGCGGCTTGCGCGCGTGGGCGACGGCTGGGAGCTGAAGTCGCCGATCGTCGCGCGCGGCGACCGCGCACGCGTCGACGAGACGCTCACCACGGTGCTCACCGCGAAAACCGATCGCGAGATCGATCCCAAGCCGGGGGCTCTGGCAGATTTCGGCCTCGACAAACCCGCGGCGGAGGTGACGCTGACGCTCAAGGACGGCAAGACGCTCGGCCTCGCCCTCGGCAGCAAGACGCCGACGGGCGTCTGGGTCTACGCGCGGGAGACCGGCAAGCCTGCCGTCGTGGCGCTGCCCGATGGTGTCCTGCGCGAGGCGACCAAGCCGGTGAGCGACTTCCGCGATCGCACGATTCTCAGCGTCGAGCGCAAAGAAGTGTCCGGATTCGATATGACGGCCGACGGGCAGACGATGAGCGTGGATCACGCGGGCGACGCGTGGCGGATCACGAAGCCCGTGGCGCTGCCGGCGGACACCGAGGTGATCGGCGATATGTTCGAGAAGCTCACCGCCGCGAAGGTGAAGGAGTTCGCGGCCGAGGCGCCGACGTCGCGGGCGACGTACGGACTGGATAAGCCGCTGCGCCTGACGATTCACACGGGCCGTGACAAGGACCGCGCCAGCCGCACGCTGCTCGTCGGCCGCACCGACGCCGCGAAGAAAGGCGTGTACGCGATGCGTGAGGGCGAGCAGAGCGTGCTGCTTCTGCCCGAAGACGTGAGCAAGGCGATTCCGCGGACGGTGGCGGCGCTGCGCGACAAGCAGGTCGTGGCGGTCGACCGTGACAAGGTCACGCGGATCGACGTCGACAGTCCCAAGGGCGCCGTCAGCCTGACGAAGGACAAGGACCGCTGGACCATCACCGCGCCGCAGTCGCTGCCCGCCGACCAGGTAGAGGCGGGAGCGCTGCTCACTCGGCTGCGCGATCTGCGAGCCCAGGGTTTTCTCAGCGACGACGCGTCGGCCGTCCCGCGCGTGTTGAGCAAGCCCACAATCAAGGTGACGATCACCGAGCCGCAGAAGCCGCCCACGACCCTGCTGCTCGCGCCGTCCTCGGAAAAGCGCGGCGGCGCGCCGAGCGCCTATGCGGCCGTTGCGGGCCGCGGTCCTGTCGTCCTGGTGGACAGCAAAGCGGTCGAGGATTTCACACGCTCGGCCGACGATCTGCGGGATCACACGCTCTTCGCCGGACTCGACCCGAAAGACATCAAACGGCTCCGCGTGAACGCCGGTGGGAAGACGGCCGTGCTGGAGCGAAGCGGCGAGACGGACTGGAAGCTCCTCGAGCCGACGAAGGGCGCCGCCAAGAGCCCGCGCGTCGATGACCTGATCTATGGTGTGCGGGCGCTGCGCTGGAAGCAGATCGTCGCCCCGAATGGTGACGAGCCCGCCAAGTACGGGCTCGACGCGCCGACGATGGAAGTCGTGCTGCTCAAGGGTGATGGCGGCGAGCTCGCGCGCCTCGTCGTCGGCCGTCGCGAAGGGGACCGCGCTTACGTCCGCACCGGTGCTGGTCCCGCCATTTATGCCGTGGATCCCGGCACGCTCGGCCCCGCGCCGAAAATCCCCGATGACTTGAAGGGCTGAGCGCCCGTGGGCTGGTGTGTCGCAAGTTCGCGTGCTTTTGTGGCGTTTCGGGCCAGCGGTGATACAGTCTTCACCCAATGCCGCGTGAGATCTTCATCGTGGCGCGCGATCGCCCCGATCTTTATCGCTATCTGAGTCAAACCTTTTCCGATGCCGAAAATGTGCAGGTGATCTGGGATCGTCGCACCGGCGAGCGCCGCGTGACCGCCGTCGTCCCGCATGACCCTGAGCGCCGTCGCGCCGACCGGCGCCGCCGCCCCGCCGTCGATCAAGAGTTGCGCAACGTCGGCTACGCGTTCATCACCATCGACTAGAGTCCGGCGACTGCCGGAGGTGTTGTCGTGAGAAAAACCGTCGTCATGCTCACGTGGCTTCTCGCTCTGACGGCGTCGTCGGCGGCGCTGGCGGGGCCGAAAGACGATGTGGTCGCGGCCACCCAGGCATGGGTTGACGGCATGAATAGCCACGACGCCGAACGAGTGGTTTGGACTCTATGACCGGGAAGCCGTGTTGTGGGGCACGCGTTCTGCGTCGCTCCGTGATACGGCCGCTACCATCCGCGACTATTTCAAGCTTTTGCAGACGGTTCCCCCGTCCTACAGGGTTGAGCTTGGCGAGCAGCGCATCCGAATCTACGGGGATATTGCGATCAATACCGGGACGTATACGTTTTCCGAGGACCGCGATGGTAAAGCGGTGATCCGCCCCGCACGGTTCAGTTTCGTCTTCAGGAATCGCAACGGGCGGTGGCTCATCGTCGATCATCACTCGTCCGCGATACCCGTTCAGTAGGCGCGTGTCGGAGGTCACCATGCAGCAACTATTCGCCGTCATTCGGACACGCGGTCCGGCGTGGCGCGACTCTCAAACGCTTGAGGGGCAGGCGGACTGGGGCGCCCATGCGTCGTTCATGAATGCGCTCGCGAAAGAGGGCTTTGTCGTGCTCGGCGGGCCGCTCGAAGGCACTGCCGACGTGTTGCTCATCGTGAGAGCCGGAAGCCCAGACGAGATTCGCGCTCGCCTGGCCGCGGATCCGTGGGCACACAACAACCTGCTCAGCGTCATCCGCGTGGTGCCCTGGACGCTGCGCCTGGGATCGCTCTAGGACCTCTCCGTCAGTCGCGCAGGAACTTGTAGTAAAAGGTGGTCCCGCAGGGCGTTCCGTTGGGCAAGAGCGCGTAATCCGGAACGTGGCCGCACCGCTGCCAGCCGCCTCGCCCGTAGAGACGCTCGGCGTCGTCGCTCGCCGTATCCAGCACGAGTAGCGTCTTGCCGGCGCTGCGGGCGCTCCGCTCCGCCGCAGCGAGCAGCGCCGCGCCGATGCCTCTCCGCCGGGCCTGACGATGGACGAGCATCTTGGCGAGGTCGCCGCGATGCGGCTGATTTTCGGGCTGCGCCAGGATCACCTGTGCGGTGCCGACGATCCGCCCCGAGGCGTCCTCTGCGGCGAGCACGAGGCGCTCGCCCCGCGCCACGCTGCCGCTGACATGACGCCAGAACGCTTCCGCTTTCGCGCGGGTCATCGGAAGCATGAAGCTGACGGACGCGCCGCCTTCCACGCAGTCGATCAGCACGTCACTCAATCCCTGGATCTCGTGCTCCCCGATGGTCTGCAAGCATCGAATCGCGATGGCGGCGGTCACGGTCATCTCCTGGACGCGCGAGATCGGTCGCTGGCGATGATCACGACATATCGTGCCGGTTTGCGTGTGCGGTTGCGAAACGCGGTCGTCGCGTTGAGCTCCATGGCGAGGCAGTCGTCGTGACCGAGGCGGTGGGTCATGCTGCCGAGCGTCACCTCGATGCTGCCCTCCTGAACCCAGATCTGCTGATGAAGGCTCGGCTCGCGTGCGCCGGTTTCGTAGGCCACGTGCGCCCCCGCCGGCAGCACGATCTCGACGATCTGAATGGGCGAAGGGAAATTCGCAGGCGAGATGTTGCGCCGGACGTATCCGGATTGCGGGTCGCGCCATGGCGTGCGGTCAGCGGGCCTGGACACGGGGTCCGGTGGCGCACTCGAGTCGTCGAAGAGCGTTGCGAGCGACACGCCGAGGCCCGAGGCGATCTTCTCCAGCACGACGGCGGTCGGGCTGCTCTCGCCACGCTCGACGAGCGAAATCATCGAGCGGCTGACGTCGCTGCTGGCGGCGAGCGCATCGAGCGTCATCCCCCGATCCGTCCGCAGCGTACGCACGCGCCCGGCGATGCGGGCGTTGATGTCGCGAGACGGCTGGACGGCGGCTCTGTCCTGCATAGTGGACATACTATCCAGGATAGTGGATAATGCTGTCAACCCCTCTGTTGTCGGGAACGATCGGGACATGAGCGGATCGCCGGGCGCCACCCGGGTGGTGTTCATCTTTGCGCGGTTTCATGCGCGGCGCGGCCACGAGCTCGCCGTTGCCGAAGCGCTGCGTGATGTTGTTGCTCCATCGAGGGAGGAGCCCGGCTGCCTTGGCATTCACGCGTTCCGGTCGATTCGCGATCCGCTGCTCTTCTACATTCATTCGCGTTGGAACGACGAGGCGGCGTTCGAGGCTCACGCTCGGATGCCGCACACGGTACGCTTCGTGGAGCGCGTGCAATCGCTGATCGATCATCCGCTCGAGGTGACGCGTGCGGAGCAGATCGACTAGATGACGGTCCGGGCTCCTGCCTTCTTTATGGCATCGACCTCAGCAGAGCGTGGACTGATCCCGCCGCTCGCTGTAGCATGAGAAGCCGTGGCGGAGCCCGGAATCTATCTCAAGCAGCTCGAGCTGGGTCCAATGCAGAACTTCGTCTATCTCGTGGGCGACCCAGTCGCGCGCGAGTGTGTCGTCGTCGACCCGGCGTGGGAGATCGACACGATCGTCGATACGGCGCAGGCGGACGGCATGCGTCTGACCGGCGCGCTGGTCACGCACACGCATCAGGACCACGTCGGAGGGAGCCTGGCGTCGTGGGACATGCCGGGCCGGATTCCCGGCGTCGAGGAGCTGCTGACGCGCGTTCCGCTGAAGGTGTACGTTCACAAGGCTGAGCGCGAGTTTCTGCCCGGACTCGGCTCCGATCTGGTGAAGGTGGACAACCACGACACACTGCCGATCGGACGCCTCATGCTGACGTTCTTGCATACCCCAGGACACACTCCGGGGTCGCAGTGCTTTCTCGTCGATGGCCGTCTCGTCTCCGGCGACACGCTCTTCATCGGCTCGTGTGGGCGCACCGATCTGCCGGGCAGCGATCCGAGAGAGATGTACTACTCGCTCACGCAGCGTTTGGGCGCCCTGCCCGATGACACGCTGCTGTTTCCCGGCCACAACTACGGCGGTCCGTCCTCCACGATCGGCGACGAGAAGCGCCGGAATCCGTTCATGCGGTTCGCCTCGCTCGGCGAATTCCTCCGAGTGATGGGCGGCAACCGAGTGACGCTGAGCTAGCCTCGGAGTGATTTCCGGCCACGACGTCGCGACGCTGCTGACGCGCCACGGCTTCGACTTTTTCACCGGCGTGCCGTGCTCACTGGTCGAGGACGTCATCGCCGTCCTCGAAGGCGAGCGGGACGCACCCTATATCGCGGCCGTACGTGAGGACGCCGCCGTGGGGCTGGCCGCCGGCGCGTGGTTCGCGGGCCGGCGCCCGTGCGTGCTGATGCAGAATTCGGGACTGGGCACGAGCCTCAATGCCCTCGCCTCGCTCTCGCTGATGTACGGTCTGCCCGCCCTCGTCGTGGTGACATGGCGCGGTCACGAAGGCAAGGACGCCCCCGAGCACATCCTGACCGGAAAGATCACGCCACAGATCCTCGACCTGCTCGGGATGCCGTATCGCGTGCTGTCGGCCGAGACCGCAGCGGCGGACGTGGCATGGGCGGCCAAGGAAATGGACACGCTCATGCAGCCGGTCGCCATCGTGGTGCCGCCGAAAGTCGTGCACACCGGACATGTCCCCGAAAACAGAGATTCCGCCCGGCCGCCGGCCCTCGGAGACCCTGCGAAGGGATCGCGACTCGACTCGACATCCGAGACGCTCACGCCGACGATCTCTCGGCTCACGGCGATCCGTGCCGCGCGCAAGCCGATCGGCGCCGAGCCGGTCGTCCACGCCAACGGCTACATCTGCCGCGAGTCGTTCTCGGTCGGTGATCGTCCCGCGAATTTTTACATGATCGGCTCGATGGGCCTGGCGTCGGCGATCGGCCTCGGCCTCGCGCTGGCGCGGCCCGACCGCGCGACGGTCGTCTTCGACGGCGACGGCAATCTCTTGATGAATTTCGGCATTCTCGCCATGGTCGCCGAGCGCGCACCGCGCGGCCTCGTGCACGTCGTCTTCGACAACGAGGTCTACGGCTCGACCGGTAATCAGATGTCGCCCTCACGCGGTGTGCGCCTCGATCGTGTGGCGACCGCCACCGGCTATCGCACGGCGACGGCCGTCACCGCGGCCGCTGATGTCGAGGACGCGATACGCGCGTCGCTCGACGGCGCGGGGCCGCACTTCGTCCTCGTGAAGACCACGGCGGAGGAGGCGGACGTGCCGCGCATCCCGTACAGTCCCGCGGAGATTCGCGATCGATTCCGCGCGTCGATCGGAGCCCCGCGTGTCTAGCCGACGCACGACCGTGCTGAAGCGGCTCGTGTCCCGTTCCGAGATCGCCTTTCTGATGGAGGCGCACAGCGCACTCTCCGCCCGCATCGTCGAGGAGGCCGGCTTCGAAGGTATCTGGGGCAGTGGGCTCACCATTTCGGCGGCGTTCGGTGTGCGCGACAACAACGAGTTGTCGTGGTCGCAGGTCGTCGACCACGTGGCCTTCATGGCCGAGGCCACGTCGATCCCGCTGCTGCTCGACGGCGATACCGGCTACGGCAACTTCAACAACATGCGGCGGCTCGTGCGTAAGCTCGAGCAGGTGGGTGTGGCGGGCGTCACGATCGAAGACAAGCTCTTTCCGAAGACGAACTCGTTCTTGCGCTCCGAGCTGCAGCCGCTCGCCGACATCGAGGAGTTTTGCGGCAAGATCAAGGCGGGCAAGGACAGTCAAACCGACGGCGACTTCGTGCTCATCGCGCGCGTCGAGGCGCTGATCGCCGGCTGGGGTCTCGCCGAGGCCATCAAGCGCGCGGAGGCGTACCATCGCGCGGGCGCTGACGCGATTCTCATTCACAGTCGGCAGTCGAGCCCCGCGGAGGTCTTCGCGTTTCTTGACGAGTGGAGCAACCGCGCGCCGGTCGTGCTGGTGCCGACGAAATACTGGCGCACGCCGACCGAAGACTTTCGCGCGCGGCAGGTCAGTATGGTGATCTGGGCCAACCACCTGCTGCGCGCTTCCATCTCCGCCATGCAGGCGACCGCGGCGAAGGTGCGCGCGTCCGAGTCGCTCATCGATGTCGAGCCGAACGTGGCGCCGTTGCACGATGTCTTTCGGCTGCAGAGCGACGAAGAGCTGCAGGAGGCGGAGAAGCGCTACCTGCCGGCGACTCGAGGCGCGTCGCTATCGGCGATCGTGCTCGCGGCGGGAGCCACGGCGGAGTTCGGCGGACTGACGCGAGCGGCGCCAAAGGCCATGCTGAAGGTGCAAGGACGCCCGATTCTCGCGCGCCTGCTCGACGACTTCACATACTTCGGCTGCCGCAGCGTCACCGTGGTACGCGGTCACCACGCCGCCGGGGTCGACGTCGCCGGCGCCCGGTTCGTCGACAACACGGACTTCGCCGAAACGGGCGAAGCGTTCTCGCTTTCGCTCACCGAGGACTCGCTGGTCGCCGGCACTCTTGTCGCCTTCGGTGACATCGTCCTCAAGCGCCACCTCCTCCAGGCGTTGATCGAAGACGCTGGCGACGGCCTCACGCTCGTGGTCGACTCGACCCTCGCGGCGCGAGACGCACCGGATCGCGTGCGAGCGTCGCGTCCCGATAGCGGTCGGTTCGAGTTCGACGACGTGTGGCTCTCCGGCATCGGCGACGACATCCCGCCCGGTGCGAGCCACGGCGGCTGGATCGGCCTCCTGCACGCCGGCCGCGACGGCGCCGCCTGGCTCCGCGACGCCATCGCCGGCGCGCGAGGGGACGGCACGCTGCGAACCGCGCGGTTGTCAGACCTCATCACGCGTGTGCTTGTGGCTGGCCAGCCTGTTCGCGTGGTCTACGCGCGAGGCGGCTGGGTCAACGTCAACAATCTCACCGACCTGCTCGACGCCTCCGCGATCTGATCTCGCGAACCTGACCCGTGACCGTCGGAGGGCCCTTCGCGAAGCGGACGACCGCCGCGACGACATCCGCGACGCTTGCCGTGCGCCCGCGCGTGATCGCGCGCCAGCGCGCGGGCGGCAGGTGCGTTGGCTTGAGCACCGGACCGGGAGCGATGCCGTTGACCGCGATTTGCCGCGGCCGCAGCTCGACGGCCAACACGCGGGTGAGCGCTTCGAGACCGGCCTTCGACGCGGCATAGGCTGACCAACCCGACGGCGCGCCGCGCGACCACGCGTCGGCGACGTTGACGATATGCCCGCCGCGGCGCATGTGCGGCGCCGCGGCCTGGATGCAGAGGAACGGCGCTCTGAGATTCACATCGACCTGCGCGTTCCAGTCGGCCAGCGTGGCCGTCGCCAGGGGCGTGCGGGCGAATGCGGCGGCGTTGTTCACGAGGACGTCCAGGCCGCCATGGACTCGCGCGGCGGTGTTCACGAGACGGCGTGCGGCGGCCGGCTCGCGCAGATCGGTGCGCACGGCCAGTGCGCGCGCGCCGCGGCCTCGCAAATCGCGCACGGTTGCGCGTGCCGCGGCGACAGAGCAGTGATAACCGATGACGACGTCGAAGCCGGCATCGGCCAGGCTGAGCGCGATCGCGCGCCCCAGTCGGACCGCGCCGCCGGTGACGAGTGCCCGGCCGCGCGTTTGGGGTTTGCGGTGCCTCATGTCATAGTCGGAGTAGTGATGAAGACGTGGCTCAAGGTCAGGCTGATCGCCGGCTTCTTCGTCACCGTTCCAGCAGTTGCCACTGCGTGGATCCTTTACGCATTCTGGAGCTGGATCGACGACCGCTTTGCGCCGATATACGAGCGAATTCTCGGGCGGGCGGTTCCCGGGCTCGGCTTCCTGACCGCAGTGGTCCTGATGCTCGGCATGGGCATCGTCGCCCGCAACGTCGTCGGCCGCCGCGTGCTCGCGTTCGGCGATCGCTGGCTGCATCGCGTGCCGGTGTTCCGGCTGCTGTATCCCTCGGTGAAGATGCTCATGGACTCCTTCTCGCCGGAGCGTCGGAGCTCCTTCAAGGCCGTCGTCCTGGTGCAGCACCCGCGCGAAGGGACGTATGCGTTCGGATTCGTGACGAGCCAGGTTTTGCTCGAGGCGCCCGCCGGCAAAGGCGAAATGGTGACCGTGTTCGTGCCGTCGAACAACCTCTACCTCGGCGACGTGATCATGGTGCCGGACGAGGACGTCCTCCACACCGGCCTCAGCGTCGAGGAAGGAATCCGCATCATCCTCTCAGCGGGAACGGCGACGCCGCCGCGGCTGCCACGGATCTAACCCGCGGCAAGGGTGTCCGCCCACGCCCCGACGGCATCGCCCAGCGGCATCAGCGAGCCGAAAAAGAAGTGATCGGCGCCTTCGATGACCACCACAGTCGCGTCGGGCATCATCGCGCGCAACGCCTCCAGCGCGGACGCGGGGCAGTACTGATCCTCGGCGCCGGCCACCACGACGATCGGCCCGGTCACCCCGGTCGGTGGACGGAGCTCCGCGACCCGCATCGGGGGAGCGATCAACACGAGTCCCGCGACAGGGCTGGACGTCGCGACGGCGGCGACCATGGCGGCGCCGAAGGAATACCCGGCCAACGCAACCCGACCGCTCGGACCCAAGACGCTCTGGAGATGCGCCAGGCTCGCGCGTACGTCTTCCTGCCCGCCCCGCCCGTCATCGTGGCGGCCCGAGGAGGCGCCAACCCCCCGAAAATTGAAGCGAAGCGTGGCCAGTCCGCGGGCTGTACAGACCTCGACGACGCGGTCGATCACGGGGTTGTCCATGTCGCCACCATAAAGAGGATGGGGGTGGCTGATGACGACGCCGACACGAGCGCCCGGCGGTGTCGCGACGCGCGCCTCGAGGGTCTCGGCGCCGCTTCGAACGGTCGTCATGCCCTCAGGTATCATCGTGCGGCGACGAGAATACCGGCGGGGGGTCCGACCGTCCAACCGACGTGCTGAGCCACTATCTCAACCGGCGACGACTTGGCGCCTACCTCGATGGAGCGCTCGACGAGGGGACAGCGCGCTCGACCGCAGCCCATCTGGCGACCTGTGGGGTGTGCCAGCGTGAGGCCGACGCGCTGCGCCGTCTTCGAGCCCTCCTTCAGCAGGGTTCCACGGTCGCCGACCCCGACTGGACAGGGTTCTGGGCGGGGGTCGTGCGGGGCGTCGAGGCCGCAAAGGCCACCCGCCCCGTGCCCGTTACTCGACGCGCGTGGCGTCCGCAATGGGCGCTGGGCGGCGCGCTGGCCGCGGCACTTCTCGTCTCGATCGGAATCTGGCAGTTCGGACCAGGCGGCTCCTCGCAAGATGGTGTCATCGTGCGGTCGGCCTCCACGGGTGATCCGAGCGCGACAGTGATGGTGTACGGCCCGCCCGAGCGTGACGTGGCCGTCGTCTGGGTGCTCGGCCTCGACGAAAAGTAGGCAGGACTCTCAGCGCGGTCGCAGCGCTGCGAGCCGCTCGCGCGCGAGCGCGCTTTCTTCCGACTGCGGAAACGTCTCCACCAGGTACTGCAAGCGCTGCTGCGCCGCATCCGTCTGTTTCAGCTCGATGAGGACCAGCGCCTCTTTGTAGAGCGAGGCCGGCGCCTTGTCGCTGCGCGGATAGTTGGCCAATACCTTCCTGAATTCCTGCACCGCCTGCTCCAGCGCTTCGGCGGCCTGGGGCCCTTGTCCGGCGTTCGCGTATCCGCGCGCGAGGGCAAACAGCGCTTCGCCGATCCAGTATTGCGCGGCGCCCGCCAGTGGCTGATCGGGAAAGCGGCGCAAGAACTCTCGGAAGCCGGCGATCGCCAGCTGATAGCTGCCTTTGCTGAAATCGAGATATGCCGCCTGATAGATATCTTGCGGCTGCAGCGGGTTCGTGGTCGGACGGCTCGCGACTTCGGGCGCTGACGGCGTCGCGCCGGACGGCGAAGCCGTGCTCGGTGTGGATGGCGAAGCCGTACTCGGTGCGCTCGGTGAGACCGTCGGCGTCGACGGTGCGGCCGGCGCGGTGCTGCTCGGCGAGGTGGCGCTGCTCGGCGGTGCAGTGCTGCTCGGCGGTGCAGTGCTGCTCGGCGGTGCGGTGCTGCTCGGCGGGGTGGGCGCCGCCGTGGCGCTCGCGGCTCGGGGCGCAGTCGTCGGAGTCGGCGCGGCGGCACGCGGCTGTCGCGACAACGCATCGAGTTTGCTGTTGAGCTCGTCCAGCTGCGTCGAAAGTGTGCTGACCGACGCCGTGAGGGCTTCGACGCGCTGACTCAGCGCCGTCACTCGCTGATCCGTGTCGGCGTTACGCTGGTTGCGCTGGACTTGTGCGAGCGCAGCCTCGGCCTCGCCGAGCGCGCGCTGCGCGCGCTGCTGCGCGATCGTCACGTCCGTCTGCAGCTGCAGAAGATCCTGCTGCGTGGCGACGCCGGTGACGTCCTGAACGTGCGCGCAGCCGCCGAGCAGCAGGATGGCGAGGAGAAGAGCAGTCCTTCTCCCCGCCATACGACTCAGGTCTACCGCGGCTTGACGAGGAAGTGGGCGCGGCGGTTCTTGGCCCAGCACGATTCCGTGTGCTCGGTGCACTGCGGGCGCTCTTCCCCGTAGCTGATGATGGTGATGCGATTCGCCTGCACGCCCTGCGAGACGAGATAGTTCATCGTCGACTTCGCACGCCGTTCACCGAGCGCCAGGTTGTATTCGTTCGTGCCACGCTCGTCGCAATGACCCTCGATGAGCACGAGGTGATTGGGGTTCGACTTCAGCCAGGTAGCATTGGCGTCGAGCGTCTTGGCGTCGTTCGGGCGGATGTCGTACTTGTCGAAGTCGAAGTAGACGTCCGTGAGATCGGCCACGGCGGCGAAGTCCTGGACGGCGGGCCGCGCAGTTGTGGTCGGCGCCGGCGTTGCGGTCCCACCGGTGGCCCCTCCGCTCTGCAGCTGCTGCGGGCCGCCCGTCGGCGCGGCGGTGCTGGTCGCCGCCCCGGTCGGGGCGGGCGCTGCCGCCTGCGTGGTCGCCGGCCGTTTCGCGCAGCCGCTGAGGGCTACGGCGGCGACGAGCAGGAACGAAAAGGCAAGATGGGAGCAGCGCGTAAGCATGACGCCTCCTTTTGGCGTGCGCTGGACAGTCTGCATTAACGACAAGAGCCTATCACGGTAGTCGAGGTGACCACGAGGGACTTGTCGCTTCGCCGGGGCCACGCGTGATCGGTTCTTGTGCCGAGCCGTCGGCCAACATCGCAAAGATTTGCCAGCGCCCGTTGCGGTTCGACTGGAACGCGAGATGACGGCCGTTCGGCGCCCACGTCGCACCCTGGTTGTTGCCGGCGCCGTTCGTGAGCCGCCGTGGGTTCGAGCCGTCCACGTTCACGATCCAGAGATCATGGACGCTCTGCCGCACGGTGTAGACGAGGCTGTCGCCCTTGGGTGACCAGCGCGGCTGCGTGTGGAATCCGCCGGACGTGAGCTGTCGAACACTCGTGCCCTCGGCGTCCATCACGAAGATGTTCGGCGCGCCGTTCCGGTCGGAGACGAATGCGAGCTGTCGTCCCGTCGGTGACCACGAGGGTTCCGTATCGATGCCGGCGTTGCGCGTGAGTCGCCGCATCGTACCCGTCGCGAGCGTGAGCACGTAGATCTCGGGATTGCCATCCTTGGACAGCGTCAGCGCCAGACTCTTGCCGTCGGGACTGAACGACGGCGACGTATTGATGCCGATGAAGGCGGCGAGCGTCTGGTCGGGTCGGCGCTCGAACGGAAACATCCGATACAGGTCGGGATACCCTTGCTTGTACGACGTATATGCGAGCGAGCGCGCATCGGGACTCCACACCGGCGTCAGGTTGATCGAACCATTGTGCGTGGCGGACGCCGGCCCCGCGCCGTCGTAGTCGGCGATCGTGATCTCTTTGGCGCCGCGCGGTCCGGTCACGTAGGCGATCTTCGTATCCGCGATACCCGGCTCGCCGGTGAACTGCAACACGACCTCATCCGCGATCTTGTGCGCCACTCGTCGCGCCTGCCCGATCGGCGCCTCGAACTTCTTGCTTGCGATCATCCGATGCTCGGGCGTGACGAGGTCATAGAGACGCATCTCACCCTCGAGCCGATCGCCACGCATGGTGAGGAGTCCGTGCAGTCCGGCGTGGGCGCCGGCCGCTGCGAATTCCGTCCACGATTGCTCGAGCAGCGCGGGATTGTTCGCCGGGATCGCCCCGGTGCCCGCGACGACGCTGAAGAGACCGGAAAAGGTCAGATCGGCGCCGGTGACCTGCGCGAGGACTTTGCCCATGCCGGTGCTATCGATGCCGGACACGATGGTGAACTCCGGCACGGCGATGTTCAGCTTCTTGCTGCCGCCTCCCGTCACGTTCATCCAAACGTCGGTGGCTCGTCCGGCACCTTGCTGTTGCTGCGCGGGTGAGGACCACGGAGCCGCGAGCGCGAGAAACGTGACGAGCACCATGAGGGCGAAGATCCGTCGGAGAGACACTAGTCAACCTCGCTCGGCAGAGAAGTTGAAGCCAAGATGCACGCGCAGCACCGGCCCGGCAAAGTCGGGGGGCAGCGGGGGAAACGGCGCCGCCTCGGTGATGGCGCGCAGCGCGGCTTGATCGTAGTAGGGGTTGCCCGATGGCTTCTCGATGGCGACCCCGGTGACGCGCCCATCGCGATTGATGTCGAAGACGGCCACCGGCTGCTGGCCGGGGATCGCTTTGCCGGCCCACCGCTCCGTGATCTTGGCGTTCACGCTTCTGAGATACCACGCGAACGGAAAGTCACCGACGTTCAGCGTCAGCGCGCCTGCGCCCTGCGGCGAGCCGTCGGCGCGACCGAGCGGCGCCGGCGGCGGCGGGGCCGCGCGCGCCACGGTGTCCGGCGCCACGCGATCCGGCATCGCCTTCGGCGTGCTCGGGCCCGTCATCGCCGGCAGCTCCTTGTCGCCTGCACGCGGCGTCGCGGACGGACGCGGCGTGCTGGCGCGCTCGGGCAGCGCCGGCAGCTCACGCGCGCGCGGCGGCATTTCGGGCGCGGCGGCGCTGCGCGGCGTCTCGCGCTGCGGGAGCTCGGTCGGCCTCGGCGGCTCCGGCCGCGCAGCCTCTTCGGGGCGAGGCGGTAGCGTCGGGGCCGGCGTCGTCTGGCCTTGGGGCGAGCCGACGGCGGCGACGGCGGGCACAAGGTTGACGACGTAGGTCTTGGGTTGTGATTGCGACCACGCGCGCGCTCCCAGCACGACCGCAATAGCGAGGACGACGTGCAGGATTCCCGAGACGACCGTTGCCGTGACGGGCAGCGGTACTTTCCCGAGAGCGGGGCCGCGCGCCGGACGCATCCGGATCGTGGCGGCGGCGATGCTCACGTCAGCGCTCGCGGACGGGCTCGGTCACCATGCCGAGGCGCTCGATGCCGGCGCGCCGGACCATGTCCATTGTTTCGATCACCGCACCGTACGCCAGACCGGCGTCGGCCTTTAGATAAAGTGTTTTGTCGTTGCGGCTGCGGAACGCGTCACGCAGCATCCCGTCAAGACTCCCGGGCGGCACGCGTTTGTCGTTCAGATAAAGCGTGCGGTCCTTCGTCACTGTCAGCACCATCCGCTCCTCGACGGCGGTGGGCTTGGCGGCCGCGCGCGGCAGGTTCACGTCGATGCCACGGTACATCATCGGCGCCGTCAGCATGAAGATCAGCAGCAGCACGAGCACCACGTCGACGAGCGGGATGATGTTGATCTCGGCGAGAGTCGTGCCGATACGGCGCCCACCGTCGGACGGGCCGGCGCTAAATGCCATCTTTCGCGGGCCGCGCGAGCTTCGGCGTCGGCCGGCTGAGCACATTCAGCATGTCGAGGGAAAACCCATCCATCTCGGTTGCCCAATGCTTCACGCGATTGACGAAGTAGTTGTAGCCGACGACGGCCGGGATGGCAGCGCCGAGGCCTGCCGCAGTAGCGACGAGCGCCTCGGAGATGCCGGGCGCGACGACCGCGAGGCTCGCCGATCCTTGCGTGCCGATCCCATGGAACGAATTCATGACTCCGACGACGGTGCCGAACAGCCCAATGAACGGGCATGCGCTCGCCGTCGTCGCGAGGAACGGGAGATAGCGCTCGAGCTGCGCGACCTCCAGGGCCGCGGCGCGGCGCATGGCTCGATCGGCCGCCTCCAGGCGCTCTGCGCTCGCGTCGTCAGCGTCCTCCACGAACGACTCGGCGTCGTGACCTCCGGCCATTTCGTAATGGGCGGCAACATAGAGCTGGGCGAGCGGGCTCTCGCGAAACTTCTTGGCGGCGGCCGTCACCACGCTGGGCCGCCGGCCCTCGCGGAACACCTTGAGGAACCCCAGTGTCTGCCGCCGCACGCGTCGGAACTGCCACCACTTCTCTACGATGAGGGCCCAGCTGATGATGGAAAAGATCGCGAGAATCGCCAGGACGACTTTGGCGATGGGGCCCGCGCTCAGGATCAGATCGAGGATGCCGCCGGTCAGGCTATCTGGCGAGGTAGGCACTCACGCTCCTTGGTTCCTCCGATGATACGGACGGTGCAAGAGGGTGTCAACTTTTTAGGCCGAAAAATGTAGGCTTTTCATTGACTTCTCGCGTATCTGCCCCGTATAACCGAACCGTGCTTCGCGTCCTTGTCGGAGCGATGCTCGTTGCGACGGAGGTCGCAGTCGCGGCCGCCGCCGGCTCCGACGCCCGCACGGCCGTGGATGCGTTCCTGGCACATTTGGGCAGCGTCAACGTCGCGGATCTCGTCGTCGAGCAAACCCTCACACTGTTCGATCCGGCCGGCCGTCACCCTCAGTCCAGCGGCGAGCAGCGTGTGTACATCAAGCTGCCCCGGCGGCAACGAGTGGAGCAGATGATCGACGGCCAGAGGGAGGTAAGGCTGACGGTCGGCGATCGCGTGTGGATGCGGGGCAGCGACGGCAAGACCTTCGAGGCGCCGCCTGCCGGCACGCGTGACGCGACGCAGCTCCTGGTCCCGCTTCGCCGCACCGGCGCCGATTTGCTGGCCGAGTGGCGGGTGCTCGGCGTGCGCGACGATGTCAGTTACGTCACACGTGCTGGTGACCGCAGCGTCACAGTCATCGGTGCGCGACCCGGCGAGCGCACCGTGCCTCAAGTCTGGCTCGATCCCGACCGCGGCGTCGTACGTTTCGTAACGCGAGAGAAGCTGCCGACCGGCGAAGGCGTGATCGATCTTGCGCTCACCGAGCATCGCCCGCTCGTCGGCGGCTTCGCGCTGCCGCATCGGCAGGAGGCGTATGTCGACGGCAAGCTCGTCGTGCGGGTGCTCGTGCGCTCGGCCGCGGTCAACACCGGGCTCGACGACGCGCTGTTCGATCCGGACGCGCTTCGCCGCGGCCGCTGACGGGCGTGGCCGGCATCACGCTGCGCCCGCTCCGAGGGCGCGACGTGCCGATCGTGCGGCGCCTCGTCCAGCTCTACCTCTATGATCTCGTCGGTGAGCGGTGGGGCGTCGAGCCTGATGGCACGTACGCGCCGTCGCGCTGGCACGCGCAGTTCTGGCGGCGCGACGGGCGGCATCACTTCCTCGTTCGTGTGGCTGGCCGCCCCGCGGGGTTTGCGCTCGTGCGCGAGCTGCCGCCGGTCGACGGCGTCGCCACGCGAGAGATGGCCGAGTTCTTCGTGCTTCGCACACACCGCCGCCGCGGCATCGGCACGCGTATCGCCCGCGCCCTATTCGCGCGCTTCCCTGGCCGGTGGGAGCTGTCCGTACTGACCTCGAACGTGGTCGCACAGCCGTTTTGGCGACGCCTCATCCGCCGCGTTGCCGTCGGGCGCATCGCCAGACACAGGCGCCGCAAGGGGGACATCCCGTCCGTCGTCTGGCACTTTGAGACCGCGGCCCCGCCGAAACGCTCGGATGCCCGGCGATCCAGAAGCGCAGCGGCAGGTCGACGGACCGCGTGATACCCACGCGGGGGCCGCGGGCGATGGTGAAATCGCGACGGCGGTCCGGCGGCAGGACGACGAGCGCGCCTCGCGTCAGATCTGCGCCGTTGTCGCGCAGCGACAGCCCGAGCGCGCGAGTCAGGTTGCCGGGTCCGCTGGCCAGGCGCGGCGCGGTGGCAGACACGCCGCGGCGGCGCGCCATGGTCGCGATGCCGGCAAGTGGCTCGAGCGCGCGGATGAGGACACAGCCGGGACGCCCCGCGGGGTTGGTGATCGCGTTCAGGCAGTAGTGCACGCCGTAGTTCAGATAGACATACGCGTGGCCACCGGCCCCGTAGAACAGATGATGGCTGCCGGGCCGAAAGGCGGCGTGCGAGGCCTCGTCTTCGGGCCCGAGGTACGCCTCGACCTCGACGATGCGGCCCGACGTCGGCGTACGCCCACGCCGCGAAACGACGATGCACCCAAGGAGATCGCGAGCGACGATCGGCGCAGGACGGAGATAGAACTCGCGGCGAAGCGGCCTAGGCGCGACCGAGCCTCTCCATCACGAGCCGCTGGAGCGAGTCGAAGTCGAATGCCGTGGCCGTGCGACTCGGCGGCGCCGCTTCGGTCTTGAGGCCCGTCTCGCTGATGATCACGCAGTAGGATTGCGCAGGATCGAGCTCTTTCGCCGCGAGCATTCGGGCGAGCACGGCCAGCGTCGCGACGCCCGTCGGCCCGGCCCACACGCCTTCCGTGCGCGCCAGCATCCGCTGCGCTTCGAGAATCTCCTCGTCCTCGGCGTCGCCGGCCGCGCCGAGGCCCTCGCGCAGAAGCCGCAGCACCCAGTCACCCTTGCGCCCAGGATTGCCGGCCGCAAGCCCCTCCGCCACCGTGTAGCCGATCTTAAGCGGCTCGAGCGCACGCCCCGAACGGAACGCGCGCGCGATCGCATTGGCGCGCGTGGCCTGTGCGGCGACCATCCGCGGCACACGTGGGATCCAGCCCGCGTCCCGCAGCTCGCGGAAGCCGCGCGCCGCCGCGATGAACGTCTCGCCGACCGCGACGGGCGCCACGACGACATCGGGCGGACGCCAGCCGCTCTGCTCGGCGATCTCGTAGCCGATGGTCTTCTTGCCCTCGTGCTTGTACGCGTTGCGCGAGGCGCCGCAGTCGAAGAACAGGCGCGACTCCACGAGCCGGTCCCAGTGCGAGATCAGGTCGTCGTAGACGCCCTTGTAGAGCACGAGATCGGCGGTGGTGGCGGCCATGTGCAAGAGCTTCGGCGCCGACGCGCGCTCGTACGCGAAGATCAGCGAGCGTAGGCCCGCGCGCGCCGAGTAGGCGGCGATCGATGACCCGGCGTTGCCGCTCGACACCACGGACGTCGCCGTGAACCCGAACTGGAGCGCGGCCGCTACGGCGGTTGCCGACGAGCGGTCTTTCACGGTCCCCGTAGGATTCGCACCCTCGAACTTGATCGCGAGGCTGCGCACGCCGAGTCGTTGCGCGAGTCGCGGGCACGAGAGCAGCGGCGTTCCGCCCTCGCCGAGCGTCACGCGGTGCGCGGGATCGAGGATCGGCAGCACGGGAGCGTAGCGCCAGAGACCGTTGCCCTCGAGGACCGTGGGACCATCGCGCCGCAGCGGCTCGAGGTCGTAGCGCAGCTCCAGCAGGCCGCGGCATTTTTCGCACTCGAGACGATAGCCGAGCGGATGCACGGCGCCGCAATCGATACAGGTGAGGTCGCGTGCGAGAGACGCGGTCGTCACACGCGGACGCCGATCTTGAACCGCTCGTCGAGCACGTGCAGCATCTCGTCGACGCGATGCGCGAGCGTGTGCTCGGCCAACGCCCGACGTCGCGCGTTTGCGCCGATGTCGCGCGCCTCGTCCGGCCGGGCCAGAAAATGATCGAGCACGCGGCGCAGCTCGGGAAGGTCTCGGTACACGAGAACCTCGTCGCCCGGCTTGAACAGCGGCGCGAGCTCGTCCTTGGCGTCCACCAGCTGGCAGGCGCCGGCGGCGGCCAGCTCGAACGTTCGCGTGTTCACGCCGACGATGTCGTTCATCGGGTGATGGTGATTCAGCGACAGCGTCGATCCGGAGTAGACGCAGAGCTTGTCGTGAGCGAAGACCGGCCCGCCGGCAACGAGACCACGGACGACGGGATCGGGACTGCGGCTCCAACCCGCTCCCCACAGGCGCAGCGGCGCATCGGCCAGCTCGCGGACGAGCCGCTCACGGTAGTCGTACCGGCTGCCCACGAACGAGACGGCGGCCTCGAAGCGTCGTTTCTCGTCGGGCGACAGCACGACGGGATGATGCTGCTGGGGCACGCAGTACATCGGGAGATAGTGGAGATTGCGCAACCCGACCTGCTGCAGGCTGCGCATGGCGTAGCGCTCTTTCGTGAAGAACACGTCGTACGCCTCGATGCAGCCGAACGGAATCATCCACAGGGGATTGTCGGGAAAGAAGTTGACGAACAGCGTGTCACTGCGCGCCTTCACACGACGCACAAGGTTGGGTGTGATCGGGCCGCCCTTGATGACGAGCACGACGTTGGGGTGCCACGACGCGCACGCGCGTTCGAGGAGGCGGAGAATCCACAGCTGGTAGGCGGCCTTGGTCGACTTGTTCTTGTACAGCGCGTTGTCGCGTCGGTACTCGAACAGCCGCACCGTGTGACCGCGCGCCGCAAGCTCCTCGCCGAAATCGACGCCCATGAGCCCGACGCGATTGAACGGAAGGACGACGAGCCACCGCACGGCCGGTAGCCTAGCACACCATAAAGATGCGCTATCGAGCCACGGCACGGGTTTCCCGGGCCGTGGCGAGCCGCCATTGGGGGGCTTGGGGGGCGCTCGGAGCCCCCCATGAAATTAGGCGACGGCGGAGGCGCGGAGCTGACGGAACCGAATGCCGAAGAGCGGATCGAACAGCGCGGTCGTGGCGATGAGCGCGACGTCGGCGCCCTCGCGCAGCAAATGGTCCGCGCGCTCGACTGTGGTGACGCCGCCGACGCCGAGGATCGCGCGATCCCAGGCGCCGGCCTTCCTCCAGGAGAGCATCTCTTCGATCTGCCGCGACGCCAGCGGCCACGTGTCCGCGCCCACGATCGTCGCGCGATCGCGGCCGGGTCCTTCGAAGGCGACGTTGCCGTCCTCCTCCAGGACGCGTCGACGCACTCCGTGCGTCATCACGAAGCCGTTGGCCCACGAGGCGAGCTTGGTGGCCGTCTCGTGCAGGAGTCGTGGGGTACGGAACACACCGAGCTTCGCGAGCACCGGCTTGGGCACCGTGGTCCGCACGCGATAGAGGATCTGCGCCGCCAGCGGAATGTTTTCGTAGATCAGCTGCGGCTGCTCCGCGAACGGATCGGTCACCGCGAGGTGGACTTCCACCGCGTCGGCGCCCGCCTCGGCGGCCCAGGCGGCGCAGCGCGCGTAGTCCTGGATGAGCTGCTCGGCGTCCATTCCCGGCGCCCAGGTTCCGACTACGCTCACGATCAGCACTTGCCCGTCGCCGATGCGGTCCTTCGCCCGTCGAACGTCTTTGCGCCATACCTCGGGCTCCGCCGATGGAATGCCGAGAGACACGGCGAGCGTCGGCTGACTGTCGATCGACGTGCGCTTGGTTGCGATCGCGGCGTGCTCGCGGTTCTCCACGGGTCGAATGTTCGGCAGCGGGTGCGCCGGCATCGCCATCGACCGCACGGTCCTGTAGGTGAGCACGTCGAAGCCCACGCGGGAGTACGCCTCGACCCACTTGCTGTTCAGCAGTGGACCGGCGGCGATGCCGACCGGCGAATTCAGAACGTGATCGAGCAGCTTACCGCCGGGTCCCGGCGGTACGCGCCGAACGCGCGGCAAGATAGGCGAATGGCTGTAATTCCACGAGTACGACCGATCGAGACGGTACATGGGCTGCGCGATGACCTTCACTCCCCAACGCGAAGTCAGCGGCAAGCGCCAGTATATCAAATAGTTA